>Ga0181585_10000004_pt1 | contig 167931 bp, 146 predicted proteins | sample 071ome_29_FD_132469 | JGI IMG/M metagenome (GOLD analysis project Ga0181585, IMG submission 132469) | Coastal salt marsh microbial communities from the Groves Creek Marsh, Skidaway Island, Georgia - 071407BT metaG (megahit assembly) | ecosystem: Environmental > Aquatic > Marine > Intertidal...
ATCAGGACAAATACTCATATAGCTCTAGTTTGAATCTTTTAGGATCCACTAATGAACCTTCACCGACTTTTATTATTGGAGACGTAAAAAGGCGTATTATTCTCTATCAAGGTTTTCGTTACGAAGATGGTACTTCGTATCCAATGCCTTACCTTGATCAAGTTACCTATGATAGGGCAAGTGTAACACCTATGACACGCACTTGGCCTGGCTTACTGAAGAATAACGTTGGTATAGTAAGTGTGTTATACAATCACTTTGAAGGCATTGCAAGAGGAACCAAAAGTACCGGCTTTAAAGAATATCAAAAGCGTGCCTCGAAGGTTATCGATTATCCTATGAATGAGGTAAATCTTCAGTATGTCGAATTACCCAATTCACATAATCGCCGTGCTTTTCCCAGTTTTGAAACAGTATCAGCGGGGAGTCCCCCTGAGCTAAAACGCATTCAGTCAAAGGGATCTCAGGTTGCATTCCACCAAGTACTTTCATCTGGTGAAATCACCATAAGAAATGATCGTGGAATAGCAGTTTTTGAAAATGCTGATTTAGCTAATTTTAATGACCTTGGGTTTTTCAAAGACAAGGCACGTCGTTTTGATGATCAGAACAGCTTTTACAAAGCATTCAAACGAAATTCAAAACTTTCAATTGGTGGAGTAGCTTATATTGAAGGTGATCTTAGTATTGAGGAGCCAATTTTTGTCGATGCAGGTGGAAGTGGATTAATACTGGTAGAGAAAGATATTAAATTATCCTCGGAAATAAAAAAGTCACTTGGGGAGACATTAACCTTGGTGTCATTAGGCGGAAATATCTCAATCAAATCAGCAAAGAAAATCGAAGCGGGATTGATTGCTATGCAAGGGAACATTGATCTGCCTTATGCTCTAGATATTCAAGGATTCATTGCCTCGGAAACTCTTAAGATATCAAGTGGCTTTACAGCTGTAAAACGAAGATTAGAATGGGATCAATTCTTTGATATTACTGATACTCAACACTACGAACGCTCATTCAAGGCTTCAATTACTAGCGACTGGAACTTTTATGTATCTGGAATTTGAAAGGGATATTCTATGAAAAGAATGAATTCTGTGTATTTCGTTTTGTTCTCAACTTTAGTCGTGGCGAACCCGAACCTTAACTTCAAGCTTGAAACCGGTGGTAGCAATTCCGTCACATCCCAAATGATTACTCCACTAAACGTTGTGAATAAATCGAAAAATAATGTCTTATTAAAACCTCTACCTTCAACAAGTAATTTACCAGAAATTCTATCAAATCCTAATTATCCATCACCAAGCATGGGCTCAGCTCTTCCAGATCATCTGACAAAAAATGCTCAGATAGTTACGGACGAAATACCCACTATACGATCTCTGAATGATCCAAAAGTATCCGAAATACCTGAGGTAAAAGCTGTTGATAGACTCACAGTCCTATGGGGACAGTATATGAAAGTACTTTCTAAAGATAATCCAACTTATCAAACTTATATGAACTGGGCACTGGAACTTGGACCAACTAAAATGGGTTGCCTAGAGCGATACATGAGTTGCACCACCTGGTGTGAACTGCAGGGCCGATTAAATAGTTTCCCTAACTGCGACACGAATCAGAATGGTAAACAATTCATTCCAGGTGACCCCAGTGAATGTTCTCGTCCTCTAAATGAATTACCTACTGACCCCGCGCTACCTTGGCCGGGCGGGTCCGGCTGCTAATGTTTACCCAGAGTAGGTAAGTCTCTCGTTTCAGCCTGCTAACCCTGAGAAGTAACAGGGGCTCTTATTTATTCGGATTGGCTCCAGAAGCTGCTTGTGGTGCCTGGCCTTTGGGGATACCACTCACTTCAAAGCGTCCTTTGCATCCATTGACCCAGATTGCGTGCCCGTTATGGACTCCGAATGTGCTGCCTTCACTGCAAATATATTTATCCCCAATCTGCTCAACGAGCCTATACGATACAAGCTTGGAAAATAACTCTCCGCCGCAGATCCTCTTCTTTTTGAAGAGCCCCATAACTTTGGAACTTTTACAGGTGATGGTAAGAGTCTGGGTACCACCGGCTGCACCAACCGCACCTGCTCCTCCAGAAACCGCTCCACCCCCTCCAGAAACCGCTACACCTCCTCCGGGGTTTGCGGCTACAGAGCCAGAGCCAGATGGTCCAGTTGGAGCGATTTGTGATGGTGCCACTGATTCTGATGCCGAGCCATCGGTAGGCCATTTCAGTCCCACAATATTAGTGCGCTCACGGCTTCCTTGAGGACCTTGACGGGCTAAGCCAGAAACCATGAAATAGTAAACCTCACCAGGTACGGGTGACCAATTATCTAAAGGTGGACGCTTGATATGGTCCCCATTAACTGTCATCTTATGTTTACGAGTATTACCTGGTCTCATCCATTCAAAGGTTCCTGCATGCCATTTTCCATTAATATTCACAAAAACCCATGGATTTGCATTCACGGTTACAGGATCCTCTTCACCAGGATGAAGATCAACACTCTTCCATGCGTTGGATTTATCAAAATTCAGATCAATAAACGGCCCGTGAACCTTCACATTGAGATTCGACGTGACTGGCCAGTCTTTAACATCCACGTGAAGAAATTGTACATCACTGAGCTTAAAAGGAAGACCATTTTTCCCAGCCCCAGCCCCAGCCCCAGATACTGGTGCTCCACCTTGACTTTGTCCAGATGAATTAATGCTGTTACGTGCGTACTCCGTGTAGTCAAAAGGTACATTGTTATTCACTTTGTTATAACCCCGATCCTTGATGTCTGTTGCGGCGTTTAAAGTTCGAACAAGAACTTTTTTGTTGTTAATCCAGCCATAGACCTTTACAACACTTGACTTATCTCCATTGGCGATTCCTTCCCGTCTGTTGAAAACCATCCAAAGGGTAGCTTTATTAATCCTGGCGTTAGCTGGAATTGAACTGAGGTCAAAGTCGATCTGACCTATCCGATTGCCTCCTTGTTTGACTAACATCCCAGGACCGGTTTTGGTTAGCGTCCCCGCGGTATGCTCCACCACCAATTTTGTGGAATCGAACATCCACCCACAACCAGGACATTGCAAATAAGTTTGCCTTAACTCTAACCGAAATCTTTGCTGAGAAAACGTAGGAGCATTCCAAATCATGAAGAAGAAACAGAAAACAATCAAGCGCATATCAACCTCCTGCCAAATATACTATACCACTAAGCCTGAAATTGATTCTAGATCAGTGGAAATATTGCGCCACGTTTTGGAATGGATTGTAATCATGTTATTGAAATCCTAAAGATAAAAATATCTAAAAGGTTTTTTACTTGTGAATGGAAAAATAATTAAACAGATCAAGTTATTCATCAACCAATGACGAGTAAATGGAAGAAAGTTTCAGAGCTGAAGATTTGAGGAATTCTTTCTGAAAATATGGGGGACCTTTGTAATGTGAACTCTAATATTCAGTTATTTTGTAAAGGCCAAGAACCCATGCTTATTAATCATTCATACTCAAACTCAATATCTGAACAATCACGATATGCTCTGCCCATTTGATGCCTTTAGAGTCAAACGCTTCAAGCTTTATTTGATAATTCTGAGCTAATTGGCGTTCTAACTGAAAATTAATATATCCATTGTCGTTAAAAGAAATAAAATTAAAAGTTGAAATTTGTCCAGTTTCAGGAGTCCTCGTAACTTGCTTCTGATTCCACTGATAATTTACACCAAACTCCTCAAGAGATCCTACCGAATTTAATTTCCTAATGTATAAATTAAGATTATTTTGACTTAAATCAGACCTGTAAACAGAACGCAAATCGTTCTTTAAATGCTCAAACAGTAATATCGCATTGCTTTCAAATAAAGATTTTTTAGCTGATAATTTTGAATTCCTTGCAAAAGAAGTCTGCATATTAACAAGCAAACTTGCTACTACAATAAGTATGGTAGTGATAACAAGAATTTCTATAAGAGTTAGACCTTTTCTTAGCTTGATAAAAATTTTTGGCACCATTAAAATTTCTTAAAAATACTCATGTAAAATCAGTGTAAAGCAATTTAATTGCTAGGCAGTAATGTTAACAGCTATATTCAAGTATTTAGTCTTTATATTTTTGGTAGAGGTTTACTTCGTAGGCTGCTGCGATGATGAAACCAAACGGGATTGTCTTCGACCAATTCCCAATCTTTCATGGCAATTGTGAAAACGTGAGACAAAGCCCCAAGATAACAGTTGACGGTATCAGCAGAATAGGTACCCCCCGTATGGTTCCTTTTATTCGACAGAATATCCCTATACTTGTTTAAGACCTTAGGCCTTAAGTCACTTGGCTTCATACCTCCTATCTCCTGTTTCCACCAAAGAAATCTTTGCTTCTGATTTTTCTTACTTGCCTCAGAACATTCTTTCCCAGGTATAAATTCACAGATATATAACTCAATCAAGTCCCCCATCGATGAAATCTCAAGAGTGGGCTTGTAGTATAGTCCGTCCAGTATTGCCGCCTCAGTTTTCATAGCCCACTTTTGCGCCTCCTTTTTTGTAGCAAAGGTCTCAGTAATGAGGGGATACCCCTTTCTCCGTATCTGAACCTGGTGGCGCACTTCTCCCGAAGACGTTTTCCTAATTCTGTAAGTAGCCATTGTTTGCCTCCTTTTGTGAAAGAGGGCCCGAAGATTGGAAGTGTGACACAATTGTGACATCAATGGCTTTTAAACCAAAAACGGACCCCAAGAAATCCTTGAGATCCGCATAAACACTAGAGCGAAAGACGGGATTTGAACCCGCGACCCTCTCGTTGGCAACGAGATGCGCTACCGCTGCGCTACTTTCGCTTTGAGCCGGTTATATTAACTGCAAATGAGAGGAAAATCAATACCCAAATTATTGAAAATTTTCAGATCGAATTGCAAATCGAAAAATTGACAATCAACTCAACAAAACATCACTTCAAACGGATATTTCTGTATTCTCACAAGGATCAGCCTGCGTCTAGCTGTTATACTCCCCAACCATGGAATTCAAGGTAGTCAACTCGGATGTAGCCGAGGTAATTCTTCGAAGGTTCATCCGTGAAATCGCGGCTGATGGCGTCATCGAGGACTATGAGAAAGAAGCCTTTGCAAAGATTGCCAAGTGCCTGAGAGTTGATCAACACCGCTTTGAGTTCATCAAGGATGAGGTCAAAAAGGAAGTTCAGGCTAATCCCACAGATGAAAGTCTGGATGTGGTTCGATTTCTTAAAGATGCCCAAAGGGAACTCAACACGGTTCTCGATCCCGTGGAAACTCGCAATTTGCTCAATAACATTGGACGGGTGTTAAACCTCTCCGTCGAAGAGTTTCAGAAAGTCTTTCGACCTCGGGTGGGCAAAGAACTTCAAATGCGTTTTCAGGCCATACCCCGCTTTGCCTTCGATGGAGGCATGAGTCCTTGTGAAGATGTTCTCTTTTGTTTAAGTGATGTGCTGAGCAAAGCCAATGAAGGGGTTTATCACGAGATCCTGAACCTCAGAGATCTTGGCCGACAACAAGAGGCAATCAATCTTCTGCAGGACACCAAAGGTATTCCCGAGTTTGTCAGGCTCTATCTAAGCTCAAGAATGTTTCTCGAACTTGGACAGTTAAACAGAGCTCAATACTATCTATCTCTGGCGAAAGAAGAACATCTCAGTGACGAGATCTTCATCGAGGAGTCTCTATTCCTGAGCTTCATGACAGGCAAGGGTGAAGGAATACTGGACACCTGGTGCGTTCATCGTGGCTACGATATGGAGGAGATGACTTTCTCACAGGCTCAAAGCGCTATCGAGTCACTTGTTGAGAACTTGATTCAACGCAATGCCTTTCTTCTCGCGCATAAAGTTTTACAGGATGTTTTCAGTGAGTCTGATGCTTTTGATTCTCTCAAATCGCGCTACCGACCGTTTATGGAAAACTTGAGGGTTGAAAATGTGATTCATAGTCCTGGTCGCAAGGCACTTCTGATTCAGCTCATACCCTGTTTGTTTTTTCTTTCACCAAGCTTGCTGGCCTTGCCTGAGTGCTTTCATGTTCTTGGTTGTCTGTTTGGAGTCAGCCCTTTGGACGAGTTGGAGATACGGGAAGTCTGGACTCTGGTAGTCTTCAGTTCAGTATGGCTGGTTTATGGAGGAGTCTTCCTGCAAAATCTAAAAGATGTGCTGGCTGATTTTGATTTTAACAGCATCGACTGGAGTTTTTTCCATCCCCGCTATTTCATCATCAAATCCTTCACCGGACGCTACCACATGAATCTGCAGAACAAATCGGAATCATTGAAAATAATACAGGATGGATACTTTCAGTCTTATCCTAACCCGGTCAGATTTCTGCCCTATTTTTTGCATCGCATCTGGATTCTTGGGCCTGATCAAAACACACAAAAGAATCAAATGGTTCCACTTCATGGACTCTGTCCCGGTGACCCCTTACTCGAACAGCTGGACAAGACTTCAAGGTCAGGAGTTCAGTTTTCCAGTATTCTGCTTCTTTTTACTTTCCCTTTTGTGAGTATTCTCAGATGGATCAAACGCAGGTGGAAAGAGACTCTTGGAATCAGTGTTCTCTGGTTTGTATTGCCTTTTGCAGCCATCTTTTTAATGGACACCAAAGTCTCTGGAGTCATGGCGGGAGCTGGACCCTTGCTCTGGCTCCTGTTTCCGTTCTTTGTCATTCTTGCCGGATCGAGCCTGTATCAAGTCCTGAAAGATCGCAAAATCATGAGTCTTGAGATCCATTGGATCTTGCTGAACCTTTTTATATTCTTCTTTTTTCTGCAGCACTACTCTCATTACGGCTGGGCCGGAGCGATCCCTCCCGCTCTTCTATTTGGTCTTTCGATTCTGACCTGGAGCTACCCCTATCTTGAACCAAAAGATCAGGGTGCCTGGTATCAATGGGAAGTTGCCCAATCTTCCGATCAGACTGGCTTTAAAAGAATCGATCTACCTGTACAGAGCAAGTTCGCTAACAAAATCGAGCTTTATAAGGGACCAAATTATACCTACCTGATCAGGAAGTTTCTGGGATTCACACTGGGTAGAGAGCGCTACTCCAAGAGTAGATCCCCACTCTATTTCATCAAAATGGATCCGCCCAGACTGGAGATTGGAAGTTACTCTTTGAAACTACAGTGCTCGGTTGATGAGGCTGCCAATCTGTTAAAGCAACAAAAAATCCCGCACTTCCCCAAGTCAATGTCTACCGCCTCCAAAAAGAGTTGGAAAAAGCCCCTGGCAGTCTGCCTTGTCTTGTTTGGATTTGCACTCTGGCAGAGTTATGAAAATGTGAACAAGATGCCTTATTGGGGTGAACTTGTGGAAGCTGATTTGGATGCTTTTGACAAACTAATTGATCCCAAAAAATTCTTTAGAAATCCTAAAAGGGAGCTGGTCCACATTCCTGAAGCTGCAAGCTACAATTCACGAATTGCAGAAGACGGAAAGAGCATTCTGGTCTACCGAAAAGATCGATTCACAAATGAAGAGTGGGAAAACCAGATTGCTCAAAGCCCGTCCGAACACCCTCTGCGAAGCAAAAAGGTTCCTCCATTTTTGCGTCCCTTCAAAGTTCGCGACAACTTGTGGGATCTTTTTGTATGGGAGTTCGTGTTCAAGGAAAAGTACGTAAACTGGGAGCGATTCGGAGAATATCTCGGTGAATACTGTAAAGCCTTTGAACTCGGAGTTCACAAGGAAGGCGATTCCTATCGCTGTGCACTGGAGATCAACACTATCGATATCGCCAATTATCTAAGAACTATCCAAATCGTCCCGGACTTCTTTGATGAGGACATCCTTGAAGCGGCCCTTCTGGCTGATGGGGAGCTCCTTTTTGATTTACCGGGAGAAATGAAACAGAATGAGCGCCTTACTCTGGCTTCCATCAGTTTCTCTACCGCCGCCTGGACTGCAATTGACTCAAGACTTCGTGCAAGTAGAACCTTCATTAAAAAGGCTCTGGCCAAGAATGGTCGTTTACTTGCTTTCCTGAGTAATGATCTCAAGTCTGATCGTGAAATGGTCCTGACCGCATTAAGACAAGACCCAACAGCCTACAAGGCAATGAATCAGGCTTTATACAAGGATTACGGAATTGCACTGGAAGTCGTTAAAGTAGAAGGACTGGCCCTAAAATATCTGCCGGATAAATATCGCAAGGACAAGGAACTGGTTTTGTTGGCAGTACAACAAAATGGCCTCGCAATTCAGTACTCTCATCCAGACCTTCGAAAGGACCCTGAGTTAATGAAATTATCTTCCTTTCAAGAGCGAGGTATTCAGTTTCAATTCATTCCTCCGGATTTACTCTCCGGTGACTATCCTGAACTTCAAAGAGGGTTCTTTCTATCCCATCAGGAAATCACCCAGTTCCAATACGATTTGTGGATGGAGTCGAACCCCTCTACTCAAAAAGGTGATGATCTTCCGGTACACAATCTCAGTTATCGCAATGCTCTCGACTTTGTCAGACGACTCAATCAGGATGCAGGCAGGACTATCTATCAGATTCCTCCGGCACCTGCGTGGGAAGCTTCTGCACTGGGTGCTTCCGGACAAAGGTTTTTCTTTGGAAATGACTCGAAGCTCCTACCCGAGTATGCCTGGTTTCGATTCAATTCCGGTGACCAGCTCCACCCTGTAGGCCAACTCAAACGAAATCCCTATGGTTTGGATGATGTCTACGGCAATGTGCTGGAATGGGTTCGGCCAATCTCTGCCAGTTATTATCGGGGCAGAGGACAAAGCGTACCTGACAACATGTCCGACAGTCCTGGCGTCTGTGGCGGAAGCTACAAAATGACCTTTGTTTTCTGTCAGCCACTACCCATGCTGGAAAATTTTGGCACTCGTCAATCAGAGATGGGACTACGGGTTCTAAGAATCCTGGAAGAAGATATCTAGACTCATCTGAAGTCCTGCTTCCAGCAAATAAATTATCCTATTTCCTCCAAACAAGTTGTGATAATATTTGCCTCCTTTTGCTATGTCAGAACATTCAACACCAATAGTAAAGCTACTCAATGTGACTGGGCCTTACGAGGATATTGTTTCCTCAGCACGGACCTGTTACAGCCCCAAAGGCATCGTATTGCCCGAGGATGTCAGCCAGGAAAATCAGAAGGATCTTAAGGACGGAAGGGACCACTCAAGATTTGTACCCCTCGTACAATCACTTTATCAAGCTGGTCACCACACCACCTTTCAGCATTCCTATTTGCATTTTTCCATGGAAAACACCTCACGCAATGTGATTTGGAGTTTTTTGCATTCGCACCCATTTTATAATTCGGAGCAGGTTTCCCAACGCTACGTCCGGGTAAAGAAAGATCAGTTCTTTGTACCGGAAGGGCTCAATGAAATCACTCGCCCCATCCTCGATGAATGTTATGAGTATGAGATCAAGGCCTACAAGTCCTTCAACAAGCTCATCGCCCCCCTGGTGGAAGCTGAGTATCTGAAACGCTTCAAGTCCCGCAAGGGCAGCAAACAGGCTGAAAAGGATGTGAAGAAAAAGTCCCAGGAAGTCTCCAGAGCCATTTTGCCTCTGGGTACTACCGCTTACCTTCATCATACGGTTTCCTACATTACTCTGCTTCGATACTACAGGCTTTGTGACATCTTTGATGTACCCGCCGAACAGAAGAGTCTGGTGGAGCAAATGATTCGTCAGGTTGCAGGGAAAGATGCCAACCTGAAAGAAATTTTGCAAGATCCCCTGTCGATCGAGGAAACTCCTGAATACCAGTTCATGAAATCACACTACTCTTCGGACTGTGCCAATCCGGCATTTGTACAAGAGTTTGATGCTGAACTTGATGGAAAAGTCTCCCTGCTGGTGGACTACAAAATCAATCAGGAAAAGACCCTGGCCAACGCAATCCGGGAAGTCTACGGAATCTCCAGACAAGCTGGGGAAAACAAGGAACTCATCCAATGGGCTCTGGATTCTTCCAAAAACCCTTTGTTGGGTGAAAACCTCAATTTGGGGACACACAGCAAAATGATGCGTTGCCTGCTCCATGCTCACTACACTTTTCAAAAGAAGCTAAGTCATGCTGGAGACAGTCAGGACCAGCGCCATCGAATGACACCGGGATCCCGACCGATTCTAAAAGCTCACTACACCGGTCAGCCTGACTATATTGAGCCATTGATTGTTCGAATGGATGCACAATATCAATCCGTATTTGCCGAGCACATGAACAAAATCTACGACTACGTGGAGAAAGGTCTAAAAGCCGGTATGAATTTTGAGCAGGCCAGCTATATGCTACCCAATGCGCTCTCTATTCGATTCACAGAGTCAGCGGATCTTCTCAATTTGAAGCATAAAATGGCAATGCGATTGTGCTACAACGCTCAGGAAGAAATCTGGCAGGCAAGTTTGGAAGAGGCTTTGCAAATCTCCAAAGTACATCCTGAAATTGGAAAGTACCTTTTACCTCCCTGCAATATTCGCAAGGATGCCAAAACGAAGCCTGTCTGCCCGGAAGGCCCTCGCTTTTGTGGAGTACCGGTCTGGAAACTTCCAAGAGAAGAGTACTCTCGCAGCATATAACGGACCATCCCAACCTTTAAATTCCTTGAGGTCTGGACAATTGAGCCGAATTTTTCGAATACTGAAAATCAAGACAGCCTGTCCGAGTCTTATTTTGTCTACATGAAGTACAAGAGCTCATTGCCCTGAGACCAGCTCTTCCTCTATGATTGGAGCCAGTCCAAATGTTCCTGATGATTCGAGGATAAGTATGAGTGATTGGAAATCTCAAGTTCAACAAGCTGCCAACCCCAAAGCCAAGTGTCAGGTTATTCAGTCTATGCTTGGAGCCATGACGGCTGAAAGCGCAGAGGAATTCAATATTTTGCAAGGCGCTTCGGGAGGAGAGTACGGAGCTGAAATCAAAAGCTACGCAGCCAAGTGTCTTGATTTTGCCAAGAAGAAATTTCCTCAATTGGAATCCAGCGCTCAGGAAGCAAAGAAAGCTGCACTGGATGCTCTAATCAAGCCCAAGGAGAACCTTCCTGAGATAAAGAACTGCTCCCAGTGTTATCAGGAAATTCCGTTCAATGCCCTGAAGTGTCATCACTGCCATTCAGTGCAAAAAGTTCAGGAAGTTCAGAAGGTCGAAAACACCTATCCAGTCTCCGCCCTGGAAATCATGACCAGAGCTAATTCCAAAGGGACTTCAGATATTCACCTCTCGCCAGGCTACCATCCAATTTTTAGAATCAGTGGACAGCTCACTGATCAAACGCAATGGCCAGTTCTCAAATCTTCAGATACTCTGTCTCTGGGTTATCAACTACTCGATCCCGAATCAAAAAGAATCTTTGAAGCCCAGAAGGAAGTGGATCAGGCCTGCGATATACCCGGAGTTTGTCGCCTTCGTCTCAACATCGCAGAGGAAAGACAAGGTCCAACCATGGTTGCCAGAATTTTACCTTCCACGATTCTTTCCATGGATGATTTGAAGTTTCGCAACAAGGAAGTCTTCATCAAAATGTGTATGGAGGTCAATGGTTTGATTGTGGTGACGGGTCCTACCGGTTCTGGTAAGTCCACTACCCTGGCAGCCATGCTCGACTGGATCAATAAAAACCGTCGTGACCACATCATCACGATTGAGGATCCCATCGAATTCGTGCACAAGCCTGCCAAAGCCAAAATTATGCAGCGAGAGCTCAGAACCAATACACTCTCTTTTAATAACGCCTTGAAGTCTGCTCTGAGACAAGATCCGGACATCATGCTGGTGGGGGAGCTTCGAGATTTGGAAACTACGGCACTGGCACTGGAAGCCGCCGAAACCGGTCACCTGGTTTTTGGTACCCTGCACACCAATTCTGCCGCGAAAACCATTGATCGTATTGTGAATGTATTCCCCTCCGAAGACCAATCCAAAATTCGAATCAATATGTCTGAGAACTTAAAAGGTGTGGTAGCCCAGCAGCTTGTGAAAAGAGTGGGTGGTGGACGAGTGGCAGTTCAGGAAATCATGCTTCGCTCTACAGCAATCTCGGCTCTGATTCGTGACGGAAAAACTTATCAAATCAATGAATATATCTCCGCTGGAAAGAACCGGGGAATGATTACTATGGATGATTGTATCAAGCTGGTTCTCGGTGAGGGCTTGATCACCAAGGAAGATGCTTACCGCTATGCCTTGAATAAAGCAGACTTCGCCTATACAGACGATCAAGTGGCAGCGGAAAAGAAAGAATGATTGAAGAAAAGAAAGAGAGAATATTATGGCGCTAATCAAAGTAAGCTGTGTTGAGTATGGTGATTATTTTGTAAATCCTGACAATGTATCCTTCATCAGCTCCGGTGAAATTGTTCAGTATGAGGGCAAAGACGCCCATCAAATCTTTATTCATTTTGCAGGTGGAAAGGAAAGCTGCATGATTTATGTGGCAGACAAGGAAGCCACAATCAAGGATTTGAATCCCTGATATGAGCGCTAGAGATATTGTCTTTTTGTTTACGGACATCGAGGCAGATGGACCGGTTCCAGGACTCTATTCCATGATTAGTTTTGGCACCGTGGCCACTGATATTGAAGGAAACATCCTCGATGAGTTCGAAGCAAATCTCAAACCCCTTCCGGAGGCTTCTCAGTATGAAGCGACCATGGATTGGTGGGCCAACATTCCAGAAGCCTGGGTAGCCACCCAGATCAATCAACAAGATCCGGCAGATCTAATTCCACGCTACATTCAATGGGTGGATGATTTTGGGAAGATTCCTGTATTGGCAGCTCATCCCGCCTTCTTTGATGCCATGTTCATGTGGTGGTACTGTCTCAAGTATACGGGTCGAAGGGTTTTTCATGGGTCTGCACTGGATCTGCAATCTCTGGTCCATGGGATTTTTGGAGGTGATTTTGTAGACGCTTCCAGACTCTCCTGGCCCAAGGATTGGCTTGGTGGTGTAGAGCATAATCACAAGGCCATTGATGATGCACGCGGTTATGCCAATGCCTATCGCAAGATTCGCCAGATCAGCAAAGATGCCAAACGATGTGAGAGCCTTGATGGCATACTAGAAAAGCTATTGCGTTATCGCTAATCAGGTTTTTAGAAAATGCATTCTTGATTGGAATCAGGGGAGATCGTCGCCTAATTAACGACTTGCACGGTACCTATTGGCTTTTCAGCAGAAGTAATTGGCAATCACTCGCCTTGAGCATCTTCTGGTGGATCAACCTCATTGCCTTTTTCATCAACCCACATATATTCTGCTTCAGGCTCTTCCCAGGTTTTTGCACATCGAAAACCCACGGTTTCGAGCTGAGCATTGGGTGCCAGTGCATCACGAGTCGTCAGGGGCTCATCAAGACCTTCCCAGGAAGTCCCTCGAACCACCCTCTTCTCCCCTTCATCGGGACCTTGAGGGTCTGTATCAGGACTGCTTGTGTAGTATTCGGGGTCGTACCAGTCAGAAACCCACTCTTTCACTCCACCAAACATATTGTAAATGCCTTCGGGAGTTCTTCCGTCATGGAAGAAGTTCACCTCATACAAGGTTTTTTCATCTCTCCACTCTCCGTCGAATTGAGCAATCTTTGGAGATGGTCGCATGTCTCCCCAGGGGTACAGCCTTCCATCTGATCCACGGGCAGCAAACTCCCATTCTGCTTCAGTAGGCAGTCTTTTACCCACAGACATACAATAGGACTCTGCCTGAAAATAGGAAACATTGATAACCGGTTGTCTTCTGATTTCCTCGGGCACAGCTCCATCTTTCCAGAGATTGTACTGCGGTCTGGTATTATTGGGCGGGCTTTCCTCGGTAGTGTTCACAAACTCTTCAAACTCTTCATTTGTTACTTCAGTGATGTCCATATAAAAGGGACTAAGAGTCACTTCGTGTTCTGTGCTGCAATCCTGATTACAGTCTGCAGCCCCCATAGTAAAGAAGCTCTCCTGAATGTAGATCATTCCTTCAATATCTTCAGGATAGACTTCTTTCTTCACCTTTCTGATCTTTGGTCCTTCTTTCTGCTTTGTCACTACCTTACGAGGTTTCTTCTTCTTGGATGATCCCATCATAGACATTCCATAGAAAACGCCCCCTCCAAGTAATAGCAGAATCAGAAGAACAGGGATCAGGGGTCCACCGCTCGATGACTTCTTGAGTTTCTTTGAAAATCCGCCAAGTTCCGGTCGCTCCTCCGGAGATTTAGCCAGGCATTGCAGAAGTAGCTTTTCAGTTCCCTTGGAGATTCCTTTCAAGCCGTAGTGAACTCCTTCTTTGTGCCCCTTCTCCTGGTCTTCATCCAGATATGGGGGAGTTCCCTCTAGCAGCTCATGTAACAAGCAAGCCAAACCATAAACTACCTGAGAAGAGGAAAAAGCCTCTTCATCATCAAAAAGTTCCGGGGCCGCGTAGAACTTCTGCTGACTTTTACTTTCAAACTCACAAACTTCAACACTTGGGAAATAGGGTGGCGCCAGATAGGTAACCTTGTCCTCACCTTTCACGTCGCTCAGGAAAATTCTGTCAGGGCTAAAGTCTTCGATCGACAATTCGGCTTCGACCATCTTCTCAAAGTCAGATGCAAGAGAAGTCACAACCTCAAGGGCATGTTTTTGCACCAAACAGCCATCCACGTCAGCCTTCATTACTGTTCGACAGGGTTTCCCGTCAGGTACTTCCATAACCACTACCGGAAAAATGTAGTTAATGCCCGGACAATCTGCTCTGATGACTTCAAGTCCACCTTGCATGTACTCGAGCCCAAGCTCATCAAAAGCTTCTATCTCTTCTTCGAGGGTCGTAAAGGTCCCGGCATCCTTCAGCTCAAAATCATAATAGACCTTGAGATAACATTCAGCTTCATCTTCACTGTCCTCTCCCTTGTAAACCGCTCCTTGAGAGAAGTCAAAGAGATACGCCTTGACCAGATACTGGCCCTGGAACTTTGTTGTCCCTAGCTTAATATGTGACTTTAGATCTGTACCCATTGTTTGCGCTCATTATACATGGAGAAATTCATGTGCAGGAATGCCTGAACCACCTGTCTTTCCAACATCGACAAATTTTTCCTGTTTTGGAAGGAATAAGACTGATTTGAGTGATGAATTTTCAAAGAAGGTCTAATGCAAACAACATAAATTGTCGATAAACAATAGGACGACAAAAACAACAAAAACAAACAAGTTTGGTCAGTCAGCGCAACAAAAGGATTTGTTGCAGGAGGGTGAACATGGATGTGCTCAGTCAATCCTTTAACGTAAGTCAATCCGTGACTTATCGTGAAGACGTAAAAATTCAATTTCAGAAAAATTCCCCATCCCCGGTGGAAAACCCCGTGTCTGAAACCAACTCTCAGGAGTCAAATCCGATCAGGTTTCACTTACAGCCAGGTGGTTTGTCCCAGGATGATATTCTAAAATACTTCGAAGAAAATACATCGGCTCAGATCAATCAACGAATCGATGATCTTGAGGGCCAGCTCACCAGTCGCGAAGACTTTGATCTCTCTATGCTGTCCAAGTTGTTCAACATGGATGACAAAGACAGAGAGAGAGAACTCAAGCGACTCATGAGAGAGATGGACCAGGCTGAAGAACTGGAAAGAATTATCTTTGGAGAAGGCAACAAGTCCAAAAGCAAAAATCTGGAGATAGAAGCAAAGTTTGAGTTTCAGATCAGTTTGAAGCAAGAGGCCAGTCAACAGTCCAGCAATTTCGTGGACCTGAGTGAATTCGAGTTTGAAGCTCGAGATACCCGAAGTTTTCGAAGGAGAGAAGTTGATCCTCTTGTCTTTGATTTAAACGGTGATGGTATTCAAACTACAGGGGTCGACAAGGGTATCGAGTTTGATATGGATGGCGACGATAGAGTTGAGAAAAGCAGTTTCGTAAGCGGAGATGACTTTGCGCTTGCTCTGGATCGTGATGGCAATGGCCGAATCGACAGTGGAAGGGAACTCTTCGGTGATCAAAACGGAGCTCGGGATGGCATTGAAGAACTTCGCAAGTACGATGACAACCGGGATGGAAAAATAAACAAAAATGACGCTATCTTCAATGAGTTGCGCCTGGTGAATCGTGGGTCTCTTTCAAGAACCCTTGAGCAGTCCGGTGTAGAGGAGATTGATCTGAATCGACTCAAACGAAGTGGATTCACGAACATGGGAGACCGGGTACAGGACGGTCTCAAGGTTCGAATGGCGGATGGTAGCTCCAGAGAAGCTCTGGACGTCTACTTCCAAACAAGGAGAAAATCCTAAAAACTCAGTTTGATTGCAAGATAAATGACTCCGCAAGAACCTCGGCTCTTAACCTTTTGATGACCTTGACCTTACCGACTGCCCTGGTTTCTTGCGGGGTCCTTTTTATTTGCGTGGTTTCAGGCGATCCTGACTGTCGATCCAGATAGTCACCGGTCCATTGTTTAACAATTCTACCTGCATGGATGCTCCAAAACTTCCGGTAGCGACTGACAAGCCTGCTTCCTTGAAACACTGGATCGCCTTTTCGTAGTAGAGCTTCCCGGTATCCGGGTCAGCAGCCTTGTTAAAAGAGGGGCGATTTCCCTTGCGGGTATCAGCTAGGAGTGTGAATTGAGATACCAGTAGAACCTCGCCATCAACCTGTTCCAGAGAGAGGTTCATCTTCCCCTGCTCATCTTCAAAAACCCGCAGTTTCGTGATCTTGCGAATCAGATAGTCCAGGTCGTCCTGAGTATCTTCCTGCTCGACTCCCAGAAGGACCAGAAACCCTTTGTTTATCGCACCAACAACTTCACCTTCTACGGTGACACTGGAATGAGCAACTCTTTGAATCAGCGCTTTCATCTTCTAGAAGACTGCAGCTACCTGCAGACCAAACAGATTGTCCTGGAGGTCCACTCTGTCCTGACTGGTGTTTTGAATAAAGAGCTTACCCAAAATGTCCTCGTTGATGTAATGACCCAGGCCAAACTCGACCCTGCTCACATCATCATCCCAACTGGTGGCAACACCACCGAGAGGCAATACATCATTGAATGCCAATCCACCTACACGAAGCGCTGTGTAAGTATTGTGCTCCCAAAAGTACTGACCTTCCAGATAGTATCCAAAAGTCTCCAGGTCATTGAATATCCTCGGGCTTTCAAAGGTATTCCACACCAGTTCACTGTTTACCTTCCAACGATCATGGGTGTATTGATAATCAACACCATAAAGGGTTTGCAGATAATCTCCAGGTGAGAAACCATTGGGCATGGGCGCTCTCGAATCGAGGTAGCTACCGCTGGAATAGGAGAAGGAAATTTTGTTGTTACGCGCTCCCGAGTAGCCAATTTTGACCAAAATATTCTTGTAGTTGGAACCCGCAATATCAGCATCACTACTCAGGCTGTTATTGGTAATTCCTAGATAGTAATCGACATTATTTTTTTGATCATAAAACACCAGGCCAGTTGGATAATCTGGATTGATTAGAGGCATACCATCAACACCAGATGGACTGGCAACCGTATCCACTACAAAGTTTCTGGTATGTGTGATATTACGATTCGCATTGCCTTTCAAGGCAACAAGCTCGGCAGCATTTGCAGGATAGCTGTCAGATCGCAAATTAGTTCTGTAATCATAGATGAGTGGATTTCCGTAAAGAGGATTGAATTGGGGATTCTGTCGACGAGAAAAGCTGCCAACTGGATTCAGGATCTTTCCAAAATCAATAGAGCTTCCATGATTGAAGGCATTGTCAAAACGAAGGTATGCCAAAGACAGTTCCGGGTTGTCCCGACCGTCCCAGTCCAGTTGTCCGTAGAAGTGAGCGTCGTCCTTTAAATTGGCATCAAAGTAAAGCTCAAGCTTTTGGACGTCAAAACTGCTATTCCCTGTAAGTGAGCGATTCCCGGATAACAAGTGAGAGCGAGCTCCCTCTGCGTCCATGAAATCAATTGCTGCCATTCCTGAAAACTGGATTTTGCTGGCATCAAGGAAAGGAGTCAGAGTAAGGGCAAGGATGAGGTAGCGCAAAACTGCCTGTGCCATAATTATTCTCCTGCTGCGTTCGTATACTGCGTCTAATGTGGTGTGTGGCACGACCTTCAAAGATAGCAAGCCAGAAATGGCCGTCAGCTTTGATTTTTGGTCTGCTTTGACTAAGACTTCGGCCGTTTGCAGGGGAAAGTTAATTTAGTAAGACAACCTTTTGAAGGAATCACCTGAATGCTCAGTTCACCTTCGTGAAGTTGAACGATTTTCTGAGCGACCGCCAGTCCCAGACCTAAACGGGCTTTTCGAGTGCTGACTCCAGCTTGAGCCAGATCCTTTCCATTCGCATCTTTCGCAGCTTTGTTGTTGTCCTGGAAACTGATTTCAAAAGATCCAGCAGCTTTATTCTTTTCAGAAGGAATAAACCTGGATTTTATCTTGAGAGCCCCACCTTCTCGAATGGCTTCCAAATGGTTATCAAGCACTTCCTGAATTGCCAGCTTCAGGTAGCTCCAGTCAGAAGCCACGTATACTTTTTCCTTGGCAAGATCTTTACTTATCTTGATCTTAGACATGTCAATCTTTTGACCGATTCGTGAACCAAGTTGACTGGCTACACGTGGCATCCGGTTGTAGATATCTTTGAGGAATGCCTGACCGATCGGAATATTCTTTTTGGTCAAGTCAATCTCTTCCTGATAAGTCTGAATCAACTGAACCTGGTGCTCGAGCTTTCCAAACATACGCTTGGCCAGTTTTTGAATTTTCTCAGGAGGACTCTGCGCCAGCTTTTTGGCCGTCTGAGTAGCGTCCTTAAGTGCTGGAGTTAAATCAGGTCCTCCACCACTACCTTGAATAGATTCTCCAAAGGAACGAACTTCATTGAGGATGTCTTCAAGGACCTTGCTGTCAACAACCCCTCCACCATCAGAGCCACTGTTAGCCTCATCAGATTCCATGGCATCAAGTTCCTTGTTCATTTCATAAACATCATCACCCCGAAAGAATGCTGGAAGAGTCCCCTTGTCGCCAGGTACATACTTACCCTGCTTCTTTCTTTTGAGAATTTCCTTGTTACTCAGCTTCCAGGAGCCACTGCGAATCAGAATTTCATCAATCAGGTCTTCATCATCATCGTCTGCTGCGATTTTATCTTCATTTACAGTAAGTCGATCCACTTCTTCAATGGTTGAATGACCCTGCACAGCACGAATCAAGCCACTATCTCGAAGTGTAAGCATTCCACAATCACGAGCAATTCTCTTGAGTTCAATGGTAGAAAGTTCCTTGTTGATTCCCACGGCCATCTGATCATGCATTTCCATGATTTCATGGATGGCCATTCGCCCCTTGTATCCATTGCCGAGACACTCCTTACAACCAACTGCACGGTATAAGGTAAGCTTATCAGGATTAAAGCCCTCGGTTCCCTTGAATTTGAATAGCCTTTCATTGATTCCGGCGGACTTGAGTTCCCTCTTGCTCACGCGATGAACTTCCTTGCACTTTTCACAAAGCCGCCGCATCAATCGTTGAGCAAGAATGATGCGCACTGCAGAAGAAATCAAAAAGCGATCGATACCCATATTCAAGAGGCGACCAACGGATTCTACCGAGCTGTTCGTGTGCAAAGTGGAAAGAACGAGGTGCCCTGTGAGAGCAGCCTTTAGGGCGATCTGAGCCGTTTCCATATCTCGAATCTCACCAATAAGAATGATGTCAGGATCCTGACGCAGAAAGGCTTTCAAAACTGCGGCGAAGGTCATGCCGATTTCGGGTATACATTGAGCCTGGGCGATCCCTGGAAGGTCGTATTCAACAGGATCTTCCGCTGTTTGAATATTCACTGATGGTTTATTCAGGGACACAAGACTGGAATACAGAGTTGTTGTCTTTCCAGAACCGGTGGGTCCCGTCACCAGAATAATACCGTTGGGGGCCGCAAGACCTTCAGTAAGAATATCCAGATTTTCAGGGTCCAGACCAAGAGAGTTCAACCTCAGGCGGGAACCACTCTGATCCAGGATTCGCATCACTATCTTTTCGCCCCAGGCAACAGGACAGGTACTGACTCTGACATCAACCACCTTGCCCTTCAGGGACATTCGAAATTTACCATCCTGGGGTAAACGCACTTCAGAAATATCCAGACCAGCCATAACCTTGATTCGGGAGCTGATTGGCAGGGCTACCTTCACTGGCATGGGTGCTGTGCCATTGCGAAGCATCCCGTCAATTCTAAATCGAATCAAGAGTTGATGCTCAAAGGGTTCAATATGAATATCCGAGGTACCTTTTTCAATGGCAGAGCTGACCACCTTGTTCATCAGATTCTTGATGGGAGCTGAGTTTTCATCAAAATCCTCACCAGCCATTTCCTCCAGGCTTTTGTCTTCCTCATCCTCGATCATCTCGATAAGGCTGCCCGCCTGTGAGCCTTCTCCATAATGGGCTTCAAAAGAGTTCTTGAAGTCCTTTTCAGAGACAATCATGGGAACAACTTTCAAGCCGGTGGACATCTCAATATCATCAATCACGAGAATGTTTTGGGGATCAACCATGGCAAGGAACAACTGATCATCTTCTGCTTTAACAGGCATGACCAAATGTTTTTGGGCCATTCGCGCATGGACCTTGTCCAGTATCAGCGGATCTGGAGGAGTCTTTGACAGTTTGATGTAGGGAATCATGAGCTGCTCCCCCACAGACTTCGCCAATTCATCTTCCGTGATGATTCCCAGCTGAACCAGAGCATCCCCGATTCTTACTCCGTGCGCAACAGAGAATTCCAATGCACCAGCAAGCTGCTCTTCTGTCAGAACCCCTGCTGCCATAAGAATGTCACCCAGACGCCGCTTCTTCCCCATCTTTCGTTTGGAGATTTTCTTGATGGCTGCCTGATCCTGGAGAGCAATTTTTAGCTGAGCCTGACTAACATAACCGAGTGACAAAAGGACCACACCCAAAGGCTGGTCTTGCTCTTGAGCTACTTCAAGAGCCTCCTCGATTTGATTCAAATCAACAAAGCCCTTTTCCTTAAGGATTTCCCCCAGTGGAATTTCGGTATTTTGCAGCTGTTGATGTAAGTGATGATCTATTTCAATTTCTGACAAGTTCGACCTGCTTCAAGTGCCCATGATCAGCGGATGGATGCTTGTGGGGAGTATATCAAAACTCACAGTACATGGACAGTTTCCTGAGAGCCTGAAACAACAAAAAGGAGTCAGGCTGTTCAGAACCTCAACTCTGACCGTTCCCGACTCCTCTTTTTTTATTGATTACAAGCCGTTTCAGTCTGCCGCTTCTCCCTGTTTCAAGGGACTTTTGCGCTCAATGACCTTCCACTTTAACTGTTCCTTCTCAAAACTCATGGAAATTCGATCCCCTTCCAGTACTTGCTGCTCAATGATTGCAAGAGCCAATGGGTCAAGAATTTCTCGCTGGATCAGTCGCTTCAGCGGGCGCGCTCCATACTCAGAGTCATATCCCCGAATCGCGAGCTCCTTGAGTATTGAGTCTTCGAATTCAATCTCGATACCTCTGCCGTGGAGTCTCTTGACCAACAACTCCAGTTGCAAGCGTACAATTTCCTGAATGTGCTCAGACTCCAGATGATGAAACACAATCATTTCATCCAGTCGATTCAAAAACTCGGGTCTGAAGTATGACTTGACCACCTTCAAAACTTCATCTCTTTGGGACTGGGCATCTTCACGATACTCGGCCATTTTGTCAGACCCCAGATTTGAAGTCATCACGATGACAGTATTCTTGAAGTCCACCACATGTCCCTTGCTGTCTGTCAAACGACCGTCATCCAGAACCTGAAGGAGCAAATTAAACACTTCGGGATGAGCCTTCTCAACCTCATCAAAAAGTATCACACTGTAAGGTCTTCTCCTGACCGCTTCAGTAAGCTGACCACCTTCCTCATGGCCAATGTATCCCGGAGGGGCTCCGATCAAACGGGCCACGGCATGTTTTTCCATATATTCACTCATGTCAATTCGAGTCATCATTCTGTCATCATTGAAGAGAACTTCAGCAAGAGACTTCACAAGCTCTGTCTTACCAACACCCGTTGGGCCGAGGAAAAGAAAACTCCCCATGGGTCGACCCTCTTCCTGAATACCTGCACGACTACGTCTAACCGCATTGCTGACAGCACTGATTGCGTCCTTCTGACCGATAACACGATCAGCCAGAGTAGCTTCTAACTGTGCCAGTTTGCTGCTTTCCTGCTGCAACATTTTGTTAACAGGAATCCCGGTCCAACGGGAGACAACATTGGCAATATCCTCCTCAGTTACCTCTTCTTTGAGAATTTGATGATCCTTTTGGACTTCCTCAAGCTTTTCTTTTTCAACCAGCAGTTCTCTTTCCAAGCCAGGAATCTCTCCGTAGTTAATCTCGGCAACCCTTTGAAGGTTGTAGTTACGCTCAGCGGATTGGGCCTCCAAACGCAAGTCTCCAATTCTCTGATTGATCTCCTTGATGCGAGTAATGATTTCCTTCTCATGTTTCCAGTGAACCTCAATTCCTGAAGCCTCTTCCTTCAGCTCCGCCAGTTCCCTTTCCAGCTCCTTCAGTCGCTCTTGGGATGCTTCATCATTTTCTTTCTGAAGCGCCATGCGTTCAACATCCAGCTGGCGGGTTCGGCGATGAAGTTTGTCAATGGCCTCGGGCTTGGAGTCGATCTCTATGCGTAGTTGTGATGCCGCCTCATCCATCAAGTCGATAGCCTTGTCAGGCAAGAAACGATCTGAAATATAGCGATCACTCAACTCTACAGCTGCCACTACAGCGTTATCTCGAATGCGTACACCGTGGTGGACTTCATAGCGCTCTTTGATACCCCTTAGAATGGAGATTGCGTCCTTCGTTCCGGGCTCTTCCACCTTGACGGGCTGAAAGCGCCGCTCCAGAGCCGTATCTTTTTCAACATATTTACGATACTCCTTTAGCGTGGTAGCCCCAATTGTTCTCAACTGACCTCGGGCCAGGGCTGGCTTCAAAAGATTTCCAGCATCCATAGCACCTTCCGCAGCCCCTGCACCGACTATGGTATGCATCTCGTCAATGAAGAGAATAATCTCTCCCGAGCTCTTTTCCACTTCCTGAATCACGGCTTTCAAGCGGTCCTCGAATTCTCCGCGAAACTTCGCTCCTGCTATCAATGAACCCATATCAAGGGCAAGAATTCGCTTCTGCTGCAAAGCGCTTGGAACGTCTCTTTCTATTATCTTGCGAGCCAGACCTTCTACAATAGCAGTTTTCCCTGTCCCCGGTTCACCCACAAGGCAAGGATTGTTTTTCGTTCTTCTTGCAAGGATTTGTAAAACTCTGCGAATTTCATCGTCCCTGCCAATAACCGGATCCACCTTTCCCTCTTTGGCAAGCGCGGTGTAATCGATAGTGTATTTCTCCAAAGCCTGATATTTCCCTTCCGGGTCCTGATCCACGACTTTTTGATTTCCGCGGATGGCTTGCAATTCCTCCAGAATCCTCTGGCGGCCCAGTCTCATAACCTTTTGAATCGAGGGAAGTTCAATCAAAGCCAGCAACAAGTGTTCTGTGCTGACATACTGATCGCCCATCGAGCTAGCTTCCTGCTTACTCTTGCGCAAGGCTCCGTTCAGTACATTACTGACATAGGGTTGTGAAGCCCCGCTAACCTGGGCTTGCCTGCCAAGCTCTGCATCAATTAAACCCAGAACCGTCACTGGCGACTCTCCCGTTTTGTTAAGGATCACTGGCACCAGACCTGATTTCTGTTCCAAAAGCGCCTTGAGTAAATGATACTCGGACACTTCTATGTGATTGTTGTCTTGAGCAATTCCAACAGCCTCATTAAGAGCCTGCGCCGCATTTGTTGTCAGTTCATTGAAGTTCATATCCACTCCTTGGTTGTCTTCTCTCCCCTTTGTGCAATCTTCCTACCCTGAATTGACTAAAGCGAAAACACAGTGCTCATACGGGATTTACAGAGTGTGAATGAAAAAGTGTTTCAAGACTAAATGTTTCAATTTTGAAAATGAAACAGCTATGAGATGCCAATTTTTCCTCCGAATGAAAGGTAAATGAGTAAACAAACTCAGCTTCTCGTTCGATAGAAGCTCACATCTCTAACCAAAAGTGCGATTTTTTGCTTAAATAAAGCATTTTATTAAAAAAAGTCAGTTTTTTTTCGCACATGGTTTGACAATAGCATCGTTCTTCCTTATAAAGGTGCTATCGTCGCTAATCAAGATTCTAAATCAATAGATAAGTCAGATATTAGTTAATATTGCTAACGAAAGGAAATTATCATGGCAAAACTTAAGAGTTTAAAAGAAGCCAGTGAAGCTACTGGAATCGGACAAAGCACTGTACGCAAGTATTTGAAGGAATTCGGAGAATTGATTCCTGTTGAGAAGGGCCCAAGAAACGCTCTTCTTTTCAGCTCCAAGGCCCTGAAGGCTTTGACACTGATCAAAGAAGGATACCAGGCCAAGAAGTCTCTGGAAGAAATCGAAGCCAAGCTACGTGGCAAGAGCACTCGCACCAAGAAGGTAGCGAAAGCTGCTCCTGTTAAGAAAGCTGCTGCTCCTAAAGCTGCTCCAGCTCAAAAGCCATTGGCTCTAGAAGAAACAATCATGAGAGGTTACGAAGATCAGGAAGCAAATCAGGGTCTTTGGTAATCTTTAGATAGATTTCATTCAGGGGATTGCACCATGGTGCAATCCCCTTTTTCTTTTCCCTGAATTTTGCGAAGATAGAAAGCCATCAATCTTGAGGAGGACCCGGTGGAATTTGTTACGAGCACACAGGGAGTTCGCATTCCCAAACTAATCTATGGAACCGCATGGAAAGAAGACAAGACTGCTGACCTGGTGGAACTTGCTATCGAAACGGGCTTTCGGGGTATCGATACTGCCTGCCAACCCAAACACTATCAAGAAGACCTTGTAGGTCAGGGAATCAAAAGATGTATTGATAAAGGGTTCGTGAAACGAGAAGACTTGTTTTTACAGACCAAGTTCACACCCCTGCCTGGTCAGGACCCTCAAAGAATACCCTATGATCCCTCTGCTCCACTTGCCAAACGCGTAGAGCAATCACTAGAAAGATCTTTGCTGAATCTCCAAACTGACTATCTGGATTCCTGGGTTCTTCACTCTCCAATGGAAAACTTTGAGGACCTTTTGGAAGTCTGGTCTGTGTTTGAGAACGCGCACAGTAAAGGGCAGGTCAAGCAACTGGGTATCAGTAACTGTTATGATCCTGGTTTGTTCAGAGGACTGGTCGAAGGTTGCAAGTTTCCACCCAGTGTCATCCAGAATCGCTTCTATCAAAGATCAGACTTTGACAAGGAAATCCGCAAGACTGCTCTTGAGAATCAAATCTGGTATCAGAGTTTTTGGACACTTACTGCCAATCCACACATTGTACAGAGCGAAGTTCTTGGAGAAATTGCTCAAAAATATGAACGCAGTTCAGTTCAAGTCCTGTTTCGACTTCTAACTCAAATTGGCATGACCCCGTTAACTGGAACCACCAATCCAAAACATATGAAAGAAGACCTGGAGATCTTTGAGTTTGAGCTGAGTTCTTCAGAAATTGAAGCTGTACGAAACAAATTCGGGTTTTAACGGGATAGATTTGAAAGTGCGTTTAAGAAATTACTAGTTCCAGAGTGTACGATTCTTGCTAAATCTTACTAGACTGAAATTAATGGTGTGGTGCCATCGAAACTGGCTTTCAAGCCATTTTGAAAATGGAAGACGAAGGGCTAATCCGAAAGTGCTTAGCATGGCTACAGCTGTGAATACAAAAACAGCACATAACAAACTTTGAAGTACAATCATAAACAAGTTATCGGACAAATTTGCCAACTTGCTTAGTGATTCGAGGAGCAAACTGAACAGATTATGATTTACAATCTTTTCAATCTGCAGCTCTTCTGTCTGGCAACTATTTTAAGCTGGATTGTACCCAGGCAATGGCATGCCTTTGTGTTTCTTCCCTGTGGACTTGCCTTCATTCATCAGTATTCTCCAATTTCTGTGGTAATGCTCTATCCATTCATTCTGCTCATTGGCTATCTCTTTTTGATTCAGGGTCGTGCCAAGTCTCGCAAGCAGTTCTCTTATAACAAGACCAAAGCTCAAATATTGTCGGTTGCTCTATGGCTCGTTGCCTGGGTACCTTATGGCTGGTACTTACAAAGTTATGCCAGCTTTGAACGCAAGTCCTTTCCCTATGAAATTCTTGTTCTAGTGCTTTACAACATGGCTCGCTATTACCATGTTTTCTATGATGTGCGTCATGGACAACTCCCTGGAGTCAAGACCAGGGAATTCTTCGCCTATGTGACTTTCTTGCCAATCGCATTTGGAGGACCAATTGAGTTAATGCAAGAGTTTGTTCATTATCAGCGCAAGAAACTCAAAATCTACTGGAAGAGAGTAGGAATTCATCTGGCAAAAGCTTTCCCCTGTGCATTGCTCGCTGAGTTCCTGGTGTTTTATTACAATCCCTTCACATTCCCGTTTAATGACGCCAGTCTGGGTAATCTTCTCATTTACGTTTTTACCATCGGCTGGGTTATCCATCTTCGACTCTACTCTTACATAGAACTAACCCGAGCCTTTGCCTGTCTTATGGGTTATCCCTTCAACGCACCAAACTTCCAAAAAGTGTACGGTGCACGCAGCGTGGCATCTTTTTGGTCCCGCTGGAATATGAGTGTAGGGCGTTGGGCTATGCGATATGTCCTGTTCAAGAACTTTAAAGAGGCTGATACCAAGAGTTTTATCAAAATCCTGGTTTTGTACTTTGCTTTGATTGGTGCAGCTCATGGTCTGGAAACACAATACACTCTATGGGGCCTGTTAATGGGAGTCGGAATAGCCTGGAATCTTCTCTACCTTTACTTGAAATACAAGAGCAAGTTTTGGCTGATTTTGGATACCAGGTACTTTACAGTGGGTCTGAAACGACTGCTAACGATTCTCTACATACACTTCAGCTGTGTCTTGCTCGTGCCGGAATGCGAGCAAATTATTGTTAGTTTCTCACAAAAAACGGGTATCAATATGGACTGGTTCCTGTTCGTTTTAAGCATCGGCTGGTAACAATATTCTCCAAAACTGATAAAATTTGGTCTGGAATTGCCTAAAATATTGATTGTTCTCCTCCATTCCTTTTCAAGCACTCCCCTGCTGGGATAGAATCAACGTGGTGCTGAAGAAATTAAATTTGGGAGGTCCTGCATGGATCCAAACCTCAAACTAAATAATCAGCTGGATCGAGCTCTCAATGATCTTATGTTTGGAGTAGAGTACTCAGATGTCAGATTAAATTACAAAGAACATGAGGGTGAAAGAAACTGGCTCCATTACGACAAATTTCTCAACTCTATCAGTCGGCTCAAAATTGCCTTTGTTTCCAAATCCGGAGTCGATCCGGAGAAGATTGAAAAGGCCCATTTACCCAAGGTAGCTGAACTCTACAAATGCATCATTCAGTGGATGTTCGCAGGAAATCTCGTCTTCCGATTCTTTCCTCCACGTTTTTTCAGACAAGCCGAAATGCTCTATGGTCTGGTTACCATACAAGGAGAAAAACTCAAACTCATGACTCACACTTATTACATGTGCCAGAGTCTAAAACCGATTGAAGAGTTTGATCCTCTCACTCCCATGAACTCCGAAATTTATTTCTTCAATAAGAAAAACAGACTCCAATCCATGGACAGGATGGCTTTTTTCCTGATGCAGCAAGCCTTGCTTGAGCGAAATCTAACTCGCCTTCTATTCTCAAGTGCTGGAGACCAAGGGGATGACTTTACACAACAAGCTGATTTGGTGAATCAACACTATGACCACCAAATCGAATTCCTTGGAAGTCAAATATTAAAGTTCTGGGAACTTGACCCAGAACTCAAATCCAGTTGGGATATTCAACAGACGCCTACTTTCCACTACCTTGAAAAGTTTCTGGATTTCCAAAGAGTATTCAAAGCAGCAATGCGCATAGATCGTGAATTTTTTTTGAGCTTTCTGGAAGATCTTCAGAAGCTTTGTACCGAGCTTGATCTTGGAGAACGAGCTCACAAAGTCGAAACCAAGTTGGTTTTGAGTCCTGATGAAAAACGAGAATACGCCGCTGTTTCCGCTCAGGTAACTGATAGTTATTCAAACAAGGTTAAGGAGTTGCTTAGCCAGCAGGAAAAAGACAATGATATGGCTCTCAAGTCGGTCTACAACAAACTCTTCAAGCAGGAACGCTATGAGGACATGTTCAATACCGGCGTTTACGAGCTCTATATGGCAGAGATGGATCGAATCCAGTGGCACCTTGAAGACATCAAAAACCTGGTAGATTCTTTCAAGAATGATGTCTCCATTACGGACAATGATTATCAGTTACTCGATATCATCAAGGAAATCGCTTACTGTGAAGGTGTTGGCTACACCATCGGTTACAACAACACATATCACGCTGGGAGAATGCATCCATTCAATCTATGGAACGCGCTTCAGTGTCACGAGGAATTGAAGCATTTTCACACTGTCCGTGCTGTTTTAAATGGTCTGAATGTTCGAACAGACAAACTCGATGAGGAGTTCATCGCGGATAGCTTCAATGAGCCCAATCCTGACCTCTTCGACAATCAATACAATGTTTTTCTGATCAATTTTTTGGCAGAGCTTCACAATATCCGGGCCTACGTCATGCTTTCCAACAGCCTGGACAATCCCGAAATCAAACAGGTAATGAAGCTGATTGCAGAAGATGAAGTGGTACACAAAAAGATCTTTGCAGCCCATTTCAAGTACCTGTGCCAAAGGGACCCCCAATGGGCCAAGAACAGTTTTGACTGTCTTATGGATAACGGGTTTGGTAAACATCAGGCCCAAGCCTCACCTCATTACAAAATCTTGATGAATAAAATCGGAAAGTACTACGGAAAATCAGGAAAAACTGACGCATTAAAATTTTTAAACCAGAGTATGCGAGCCCAATATCTAGAGCTTAAATCACTCTTTGACCCGGAAGTATTCACAGTCAGTGAGTACGACTTCCGGCAAAAACACTTGAAGGCATTTGTAGCGTAATGAGTAGGAAGGGACAAACCATTGAATGAAGTCTACTTTGGTGATGTTTACAGCATCAGCGCAATCGGATTTGGACAAGACGAAATATTTGAAAACCTTTATGAAAACCAGAGCCCACTGGCCAATATAAGGTCATTGCTTGAAGAAGCCACTGAAAACAAGGTAGTGGGTCGAATTCCCTCAGAAAGATTCAATGAAAAGCCTATTGCAAACAAAGTTGTGGGCAATGGGCCCATGGAAGCCCGCTACAACTACTACGCAACCAGGGAACTTTTGGGTGAGGAGAGTCTGCAGACAAAACTCGAAGGACAAAAGACTGCCCTTTTCGTTGGAACCATGAACAATTGCTATGGAGTTGTTGGACTTCGTAATGGTTACCGAATCTGTGTCGATGAAAAGCTGGGATACACAAGGGAAGTCTTTGATTCAAAGATAGGGCAGGGTTTTGGTTATGTCCATCCGATGGTACCCGTCTACAAAATTCCCAACAACGTTATCGGAAATCTGGCCCTCGACTACAAACTGAGTGGAGAAAATGCCAACTTCTTTGGTGAGGACAGCAGCTCAGCAGCTCTCCAGGAAGCGTTTTTTAAGATTCGCAATGGACAATACAAAAGAAGCATCGTCAGTTCTTCCAATTACCTTTTCTTGAATTATCTGGATTTCCTGCTGCTCGAAGTGCAGAACTTTATTCGCGAGAACCCAAAAATCAATCCGGAAAAGGATCACTTCTTTTTTCCCAGCGAATGGGCCTGTTCCTTTTTACTTGGAACCCGGGAGGAACTGGAAGATCTGGAGCGTAAACCAATAGCTCGCCTGCGCGCCTCTTACCAAATCAATTATCCCGAAAAGTATTACCGACGAAAGCTGGATCAAAAAGTCATGAACCGGCTTATCGACAGAACGCTTAACCAGGGTGACCTCGAGTTTAAGGATCTGGATGCCATTGTCTTTGACAATCTTGACTCCAAAAGACAGCAACTTCAGTATTTCCACGCTCGCAAGAAGAAAGAAAAAACCAATACGCTTTTGGTCAGCCCTACACTAGTTACGGGCTACTCGCTTTGCACTCATGCCGCAACTCTCACTTCAATAGCCATTGAAATGATTAAAAGACAAAAGGTATTCAGCTCTTATTTTGAGGTCGTTCCCGACAATCCACTGATGAGTCATGAAGCACGTGAACAGAATCTTCAAAGAATAGGCGTGTTTCACCAAAGCCTGAACAATACACTCCATTTTTCAATCATAGAAAGGATTTAATCCATGTCGCAGAATTGTCTAATTATAGGAGGCTCCCGTGGAATCGGCAGGGCCTTTGCAGAGAAGTTCCTGAAGGAAGGCTGGAAAGTCGGAATTTCCTACAATAGTACAGAGCCCGAATATTTGAAAGAGTATCCTGAAGACCAGACCTTTGCGGCTCAACTGGATGTTAACGATGACGAGAGAATTCCTGAGTTTCTTAAAGAATACAAAGCCTTCTCGGGCAAGAAGATCGATGTTTTTTTCTACAACACCGGAATGAATCTGGACGGTCTGACAGTTCATGCAAAGATTGAAGACTATGACAAAATCGTCAATACCAACCTCAGAGCTGCCTATATTTTCCTGAAAGAAATTGGACACTTCATGTATTTCAAGAAGAAGGGAAAAATGTGGTTTTTAAGTTCAGTAGCTTCCAAAAAGGGCGGTCGTGGTCAACTTCCCTATGCCGTCTCTAAAGCAGGACTCGAAGCCCTGGTTCGTGTGGGTGCCCAGGAGTTTTCCAGAGGTGGGGTCATGATCAATGCCATTGCTCCAGGAGTGACAGAAACTGACATGACCAAAAGCGTTATGGACTATGTAAAAGACAACAAGAAAACCGATGTACTCTTTGACAGAATTGCAATGCGAAGAATGGCGCAACCGGAAGAAATAGCCAACTTCGCCTACGCATTGAGTACAGAAGATATTACCTATTTTACGGGCCAAACCTTCAATATTGATGGTGGCTACATGCTTTAAGCGATGAAAGAGAGAAGTTGATGAGTTCTATTGATGACATTATCAAAGTCGAGATGGATGACGATGAGATTCGCGCTACACTGGATGAAGCAATTCGCGACATCACCATGTACGATGGTGAGCTTACTGATGAGAGTTTCCTGATTGATGATCTGGGCATGGACTCACTGGGTTTTCTTGATTTGTTCTTCACCCTTCAAACTGCGATACAAAGAGAAATCAGTAACAGTGAAATGCGTCAGTTAATTCTGGAAGAATTTGGTTTGCACATGGATCCCAAAGTGCAGAAACTCTCTGACGGTGAGAAAGATCGACTTGTCTATCCTCAACTTCAGGTGAAGCACTTCTTCAATATTATCAAAAGACAATTGAGTGGTGAGCTCGAAGGGATTGATTTGGACAGCAGGTCCAGGCAGGTCTTTAGCGACGACTCTGTCACTGACTTTCTGGATAAGAATCTGGAGAAGATGAAACAGGCTCAAATTCAAGCTCAATTAAAGGACAAGAACGTAGAGGACCCACGTCTTGTTCAAGTCGTAGAGGATGCCTTCTCCAACATTAATGTAGAGCAAATCAAGGAAATGCTCGGGGATCAGAAGTTTTTAAACACCATAGTTAAAGACTTTTTGATGAAGGAACTGCACCTGGACAAGCAGTCCCGTCGCGACAAACTTCTAAAGGCGGATGGCAGTATTGATGAAGCCAAACTGGACGTGGATGAAATTGCCATGCGCCTGTTACAAGATCCCGAGGTTCAGCAGAAATTGATTCAGGATGTTGTCGACCGTCAAATCAACACTATTTTCGATGATGAAATTACCCGTCTGGGCTCTTCTGTGGGCGACGGCGAAATCATGGGTATGATCAAAGACACTTTTTCTGATGAATTCAAGGAAGACAAGATCCAGTTAATGGTTGGAAAAGCCAGCAATATGGACGTTCAGGGTGACCTCGTCGAGGATTTTATCCGGGACAAATTCGATGAGATTGCTGCAGAAGAAACCAAGCGGCTCCTTGAAGACAAGGATACTCGAAACAAACTGGTCCAGGAATACATCAAAGACAATTATGACCCTTCAGAAATGATGGAGTTAAACAATCCCGAAAAGATGAAGGAAATCCAGCAAGCTATTACCCAGCAGTATATCGACGACAACATTGACGAGATCATCGAGCGCTACATGAACAAGTACATGGACGAAATGCTCAGTGCTGTGCCGGAAGAAGAAATTGAGGTCATGGGAGATGTTCAGGACGAATTCATGAAGTCCTTTCTGGACAAGATGGATACATCCACACCTGGAACTGCACTTCAGATTGGTGAAGACAATACAAATCTATCCCAGGAAGAGATTGCTCAAATCAATGAATTCGCCCAACGATTTAAAATCAGTAACCCGATGGTACTCTCCTTTCTGGAGTCAAATTTTGATGCCGTAAAGAAGCAGTTTGAGTACTTTGAGGGAATGGCATATGACGAGGAACGGATTCAAAAGCACGTGCTAGAGAACTTTGAAGCCAAAAAAGCACTATTTCTGTATTCACAGATGCGAAAAGATTCTTTTGACAGATTACTGAAAGAAGAGTTCACACACTACTTCCTCGACAATCACATGGATGAGATGATGGAAGTTGCTATTCGCCAACAGTTCAGTTTCCTCGGTTACGAGGAAGACGAAGTCTCTCAGGATCGAAACAGATACCAGGAACTCCTGGAAGAGCACCTTGAAGAAAAGCTGGAAAAAATCGCCGACAAGCTTACCGAAGAAGATGTAATCAAAGGTCTGAAGGACTTGATCAAACAACTCAAGCTGGAAGCTCCTCAACTGGTGAGGCTTCTGGACAGCCTGAAGAAAAAGAAACAATTCGAGGTCTTTGAGTTTTTGATCGGATTCTTTGAAGAACACTTTCCACTCAATGAAGAACTCACAGAAGAAGAAAGCAGGCTTCACAAACCAGTCTCACGACATAGTTTGCCCCTTATGCTGGAAGCACTTCAGAAGAACTTTAAAAAGAAAGACCGGCTAACGTTCTTTCGCCACGTTCTTCAAAATCTCAGTTCGGTTGAACAGTTGAAATTCAGAATTACAAAGCACCTCATGGCCGCTCACAAAGACCTTTTGGCGTCCAGTCCTCCCGAAGAATGGGAGAACATCGATGAGTCAGATTACTTTCCAACCTTCAAGGCTGACGCACTCTCCTTTCTCGTCGAAGAAATAGAATCCATCATAAAGAAAGAAGAGGACCTTTCCATTGATCTGAAGGGTTATCTGATAAAGAGCAAACTCAGTTTTGAGACAGAAGCTTTTTCAGACGTCCTGAAGCATATGAGTAAACGGCAAGTCGAAGAGCTTTCACAGATGGTTCGAACCATGAGTACCAGCATGGATATGAAGCTGGATCAATTTCTCAAGATTGCGTGCGGAATCACAGACAAGTTCGTTGATGACATGGACAACCATGTTCTTTCGGATGTAGAAGAGTATTTTGTTTTTGCCAACAACTACATCATGGAAACTTACGATTTCTTTCTTGCTGACAGACTGGTTGAGATCTTTGAAAACGAGAAGGAAAAGGCAAAGGCACTTGATGGTGTTAGAAAAGAGTATATGGAGAGAAACGGTTTTGACATGCTCAAACACTCCATGCGTACTTTTCTGTTCAAAGATTCAGTGAAGAAACATGCGGATGAAATCAAATCTCAAAAAGAGTTCGTCAGAGAATCTCTGATCCGCTATATCTCTAAAAAGGCAAAGGAACTCGAAGACTAGGAAAACTGTTATGCGCTATATTTTTTTACAAAGTTTCTCTGTAGACAAAAAGGAAGAAAGTGTTCAGGGTGAAGTGGAAGTTACGAAAGACTGGGAGGTTTTTCGAGATCACTTCCCCGGCTACCCAATTCTTCCTGGCGCATTGATCCTTGAAATCATGGCCCAGCACACCGTGGCTTTGATGCTTGAGTTAAAACAGGACAAAAAAGCCGTAATACCTACCCTGATACAAGTTGACCGGGCCAAATTTATTGAGCCGGTTATACCGGATTGCACACTCAAAGTAGAGTGTAAGAAATCTGCCATGGTCTATCCAAACTTCAAGTTTGAGTGCGAAGCGTTTGTGAATGAGCGCAAAGTTGCCGCGGTTCGCATCACTATGGCATTCAAGGAAATGGCAGGAGCTCCGGGTCTGGATTTTATGGGTTTTTTCCTTAAAGGAGCGATGGGATGAGTAAACGCAGAGTTTTCGTTACTGGATATGGCCTCACATGTGGAAATGGAAATAATGCCCAGGAGTTTTGGGATAATTGTAGAGCTGGTGAATCCGGTCTCAAATTTCAACCCCACTGGAGCAATCTGGACTGCCGCATTGCGGGAATCGTGGACACTTCCAATTATACCGCCCAGGAACTTCGCGAAGTGGACTACTATCGAGGCCGCAGAACGGTCTTTTCCAGACAGGCCATGAAAGAAGCTCTCGCCAGCGCAAATCTAAACCCAAAGGACCTGGAAGAACTGGCAATTTATCTAGGAATCGATTTCTATGCCGGTGATGAATACATGATCGATACCTTCATCAATCTCTATCCTCAGGGCAAAGGGGAAGATCGGTGGGAAGATTTCAATCTTGGCTACACAGTCCAGCAGGGCATGAAAAGAATGTTCAACAAGGCCAATGTTAATCAGGAACTCATGAAGTCCCAAATGTTCTACATTTATCAAAATTTCATGACCGACTACCTGAGATCATTGGCAGGTGTTCCCGGTATGAGCCGGACCATCAACAATTTATGTGTCAGCTCGGGACAGGCAATCGGTGAGGCCTTTCATGCCATTCAATATGGCGATCACGATATTGTGATGACAGGTGGACTTGAAGAGTTCAGTTTCATCAGTGCATTTACATTCAGCAAACTTGGAGTTTATGTACGTGCTGACAGCGCCGACAAATCCTGTCTCCCTTTTGACTCCCGACGTAAAGGGACAGTTCTGGGTGAGGGTTGTGGGCTTGTTATTCTTGAGTCCGAAGAACACATGGAAAAACGCGGCGCAACACCCATTGCAGAAGTTCTGGGTTATGGGACAACCAATAATGTTTATCACGTAACCAATTCGCCATCTGACGGCAAGGGTCTGGCAGCTTCCATGCAGATTGCTCTGGATGACGCCGAGGTTGACTCAAAGGATATTGACGTGGTTCTCGCTCATGGCACAGGGACATATATCAATGACCTCTCAGAAAGCGCAGCCATCAATCTGACCTTTGATCACAAACCGCTTGCTCACAGTATGAAGAGCTATGTGGGGCATACACTTTCAGCAGCAGGAGTCTTGAATTTTATAACAGGACTGCTAGAGATAAAAAACCAGTTTGTACTGCCCACCTTGTTTCTGAAGACTCCCGGCAAGAAATGCGATATCAACCACGTGCCTGAGGGTGGAGTGGAGCATAAGGTAGAGAAGTTGATAACCAATGCAGCTGGCTTTGGAGGGTTCAACGCGTCGGTTGTATTCGGTAAGGTTTAGTGAGGTAGTAAGTGAGTGTATCCAAACTTTTGGAAATCGAACTAGAATTGCAAAAGGTAGTCTCCGATCTAACCTTCAAATTTGATTTTTCCCAGGAATATCGCAATTTTAAACCGGAAGACGGCGATAAAAACTGGCAGGTCTATGACGAGTACACCAGCAAGGTAACGGGACTTGAAATCAAGTTTGTCCCCAACTGGTCCTTTGAGGCTAATCCTCAATCTGACAAGGACGATTGGGTGACAGGTGATCTGTTTCAAGCCTTTATTCAATGGGTATTTTCAGATTTGAGAACCTTGCGCTTTTTTCCACCACACTTCTTCCGCCAGGCAGAGTTTTTACATGGTTCCATAACCATTCATGCCGAGCGTCTGAAGATATTAACTCTCATGTACTATCTCTTTCAGAACTTTCGTCCACTGGAAGAGTTTGACCCATTCCAGATTCTGACCAACGAGATGTACTTTTTCAAAAAGTCGAATACAACCCAGAGACCTGATCTCATGCTTTTCTATCTCGCTCAACAGATTTTCATGGAAAAGCAGATTGCTCACAACCTGTTTCGAAGAGTTCAAAAGCAGGAGTATCCGGAACAAGTCAGTCCGGAAAAGATTCTATCCCACTATGACTATCAGCTGGAGTATATCGTCAGAACTCTGAAGAAGACCTGGGAGTTGTCGCATGATTTAGCTAAAACATGGGATATCAACCAAACTCCCTACCTTTACTACATGGAAAAGTTTGTTGATTTTAACAAGCTTCTCAAGGCCATTTACAAAATCTCCAGAAAGGGAGTCGATGAACTCTATGCCTCCTGGATTTCCTTTTGTCTGGATCAGGAACTTGGTGCTTTCGACCAACGCCAACAACTGGATCGAAAAGCTCTTAGCCTCTCTAAAGAGGAGCGAAAGGACTACATCACCTGTACCACCCAGACCAGTGAAAACTTCATGCAAAGGGTTCATCAGGTTGTAGATCAACACGGCGTTGAAAATGACAGATTTCTGAAGAACGCCAGCCAGGAGCTTTTCAAGACATTGGACTACAAAGACATGTTTAATACTGGAATCTACGAGTATTACATGGCTGAACAAAACAAGATTCAGTGGCATAGTCAGGACGTAAGACAGTACATACAAGAAAATAAACCCGAGATGACGGTTACTGACAATGACTATGAAATGTGTGACATCATCAAGGAAATCGCCTATTGCGAAGGATACAGTTACACCATTGGCTACAACAACATGGTTCACGTGGGTCACATGCATCCCTTTGCCATGTGGAATGTGCAACAATGTCATGAAGAACTAAAGCACTTCCATGCTATTCGCATTATGCTTCAGGAGATTGGTGCAAGTACACAGGACCTGGACGAACAGTTCCTCGCCGAGAGTTTCAATGAACCTCATACGGACAATTTCAAGAATCAATACGATGTCTTTATGATCAATTTCCTGGGGGAAACCCACAATATCCGCGCTTATCTATTGTTGGCTGACTGCTTTGACAACAAACACTACGCCAAAATCATGCGCTGGATCACAGAAGATGAAGTCGTTCACAAAAAGGTCTTTGCAGCGCACTTTGCCTATCTCTGTCAAAAGGACCCTACCTGGGAAAAGAACTCCTATGAATGTCTCATGGACAGTGGTTTGGGGATTCATCAGGCCAAAGGCTCGCCTCATTACCATAAACTTATGCAAAAAATAGGCAAGTATTACAGCAAGAAGGGTGTAACTGACGCCCTCAAGTTTTTGAATATGAGTATGAGGGCCCAATATCTTGAATTAAAGGCCCTGTTTTCACCGGAGGTATTCAAGGTCAGTGAATACGACTTTCGTCAAAAGCATCTCAAAGCCTACGCCTTCTAAAGAGCATGATTTTTCAAAGTTTCGGGCGGAGTCGGCTGATGAGCTGACAGTTTGTGCGAAAAGTGTCCAGGATCTTCCATTTTGTCAGCAATGAAGTATTTTTCCTCTTAGAAAGCTGTGAAGGTAGTTATCCAATCTGTAAACAGGACCAAAAATAGGTTATTATTAGAGCAAAAGGTGGCTCTATTTTATGGAATTTTTTGTTCCAATATATATTCAGGAAGAATTCAAGGGAAAATACAAGGGCAAAGTGCCCTGCGTTCCTGATTACAGAGTGGATGGGGACAGCCGTAACCAGGTTGCCGTCGGTCTTTACACAGACATCTCCAATACCATTCAAAATACAAAGGATCCCAGAATATTCAGAACCTTTTTGAAGAAGCCGGGAGAAGGCAATTACGATTACGTCAAAATCGACTTCTTCTCCAGATCAGAGCATATTTTGTTTTCGACTATTCTGTTTCTGGTTACAGCAACTCTTTTTCTGATTATTTCCACTTTGATTGGTTACGCCTTCTACCTCTTTTTTCCAGTGGGAGAAAGGGCTTTTAGCACTGACAATCGGGATTTCATCGCCACCCAGTACATCTGGTTTCACTTCTTGCAGGCGGTTTTGTACGTTGCTTTGTATAACGTGATCTATACCTTTTACTATCCGTCAATGACCAACTTTTTGGCCCAGATTATTCTGGAAAGCCCAAGTTTTCGTAAAGTTTACAAGCTGTTTATCAGCTCCTGGTTAAGAGCCTGGAGCGGGAAACGACTCCAGCTGGATTGGGAGAAGAAAAATGCTAAAACTTAACGAGTATCGATTAATCAAAGAGAAGCATGATCACGTCACTCTGAATTCGGGCATTGAAAATCTCAAAATAGATACGGAAGCCCTGGACGATGCTCTGGAAACCTTTGGAAAAAGGCAGTACTCTTATTTCCAGCCCCTGCCTTCACCAATTGGCATTACCGATGGTGTGCATCCAAGCAAACAAATGAGTGTCTTTGTACCGGTTGACCGTTTGCGTCTGAAGATGCTGGACAACCTGTTTTTCTATCCGGTGACTTTTTACGCCGTTTATTATGTCATTGAGCAGATCCTTGTTTATCCGCTAATTCCGGCGGGAGGCAGTGAAGTCAGCGTCACTGACTGGTATATCACAATCTGGCCATTTGTGGTTGATATTACCCTGGGATACTTCAGTAACACTTTCTACAGTGCATTTATCATCTGGACTATTGTTGCAACTGTTGCAGTACTGGTGACAATCTTCGGTCTCTACTGGGTAATCAAGTTCTTCATCAGCTGGACACCCTCCATGCTCATCAATCTGACATTTGGATTGTACCTAGAAGGATGATACCGGTCTGACCCGACCGGCACTATCAAGACCTGTTTGCTCAAACAACGGCTTTGTCCTGTCCTTGTTTTTGTAGTAGGAGGGAACTAGAGAAGGCTCTTCCTCTATCTCCGGCTTCTTTTCGAGTGGAAGCTTCATGCGCCTTTCTATAAAGTCCACCATTTTTCCTACCTGGGGGAAACCCTCTGGAAGAAATTGAAGTCCTACAATATAGGAGACAAGAATATCGTGTCGAAACTCCCCGGGACACTCTTCATACAGATTGAAAGTTCTAGTCATCAGCTCGTCTTGCTTGTCTGAGGGCACCTGAGCCCCATGCATAAAACCAGGGACCAGACTTGTTATAAAATCCCGCTTTCTTCTGCGGTTTCGCATTTCCCGCAAGTACTCGGAAGCGATTGTAACCGCCTGGACAAGAAAATTTCGAAACTGTGAAGTGTAAGCACTCATCTTTTGAACACCGAGATCTACGTAGATGAAATAAGGAAGCTGGCGAAGCAATAGGATGACTCTACGCATATTCTTGACCATCTCTACTTCCTGAACCCAATGATCATTCAATACGCTCATCTGAATAAGAGTGGCTATTCTCAAATCCAATGGTGTGATGTCCTTTTGAGTTTCATGAAAAAGGTCCACAAACCTTTGATCTTCCCGCTCATACAAGTCCCGACTCTTGAGGTACTCCAGAATCAACTCACAACGGCGCAAGGGCACTTGTATCTTCCTGAAATCTTCAAAAAGAGTATCCTTCGTATACCCTTCTTCGTTTAGAAAGAACAATTGTAAGTTAGTTAAAGCTCGCAATGGAGCGTGATAAAAGTCATCTTTCCAGGCAAAAAGCATATTCAGGCAAGTCTGGAAAAGTTCTGAATTCTCTTCTTTTCCCTTCAAGGCTTTCGCAATAAGCCCAACCCCGCGAATCTTCAGCCGAATCTGGGAGGATTCTTCTACTTGGGACATGGCCAGATTATATTCAGCTCGAATCAAATGAAACCTTATGAAATCAAGCCGGGCTTGTTGCTCATAAAACGGTTCCTCGAGAGCATCCAGGATCTTTCTTGCTTCCTCAACTTTCCCCAGTCTCAAGTAAGCCAGAATTAATTTTGGTAAAATAGGCCAGGTAGTACTTACGCGATTGACCTTGGACTGCAGGGTTTCATCAGCATACTTTAGCAACTCCAGAGCCTTCTCCTGATTTCCTGCTGCTGCAAAAATCTCGGCCATTTTAATCGAAGTTCTGGCCACAAAATCTTCGTCGTTGCTCGACTGCAAATGCTTCAGAGCCCACTGAATCATCGGATCTGTATCTATTGAATTGTTTGCAATAACAAAGGGCGACAAAAGAAAGAGAAGCAATAAACTTCTAAACATACTTAACTCCCAGGAGCAACAGGAGGCCCCTTAGTAAACAGGCCAGAACCACAGCATGAAACAAGGCGTAATGATAGCCGGCAAGAATAACAACAGCATAGAAAAAAGCAACGCTAAGACCAAAGAGAATCTGAAGCCTTTTGCTTTCGGGGGTTGTATCAATTTCAGGCATTAGAAACATACTAACGTACAAATAGGCGGGGCCAGTCATCATCAAAATCGGATTCAAACCAAAGTGAGGCTGAAGCTGCATTCTAACAACAGCCTGAATCAAAAAGCCGATGTGAAAAGCGATAACCATAGGAATTCTCTTCCGCTTGCGATTTAGCACAATGCCGTAAAAAATTCCCATCAAGGCCACAATAATCTCCATGGGAGAGCCCGTTTGGGTGAAGTATTCGTAAGGGGGCACCAAACCCGCTTCCGGAACCAGTAACACGATAGCGCAAAGGCCAAAAGCCTGTGGATTCATGAAGGAGCGAAAGCCATTGTCTGGATGCCAAACCCTAAGGGCATACTTACTCGAAATCGCTATAACTGCCCCCAGAGCTACTGGCCACAGAAGCTCTGCACAATACATCAACATGGACAAGTTAAAGGAGCTAATATAAACCGGTAAAAAGAAAGCCAGACCCTGCTCTCCCTTGAGGCGAAACCTCATTGGTCGCTGATGCAAACTTGCATCCAGGGTCTCCAATACAATAGCTGTGATCAGACCGGCCGCTACTCCAACGGGCAAGTACGCAAAACTAAACTCAAGACTCAGCCAGACATGCCCCATTAAGGCCCAGATGGTGAAACCAACAGCAAGAGAACGCCAGCAGCCAATCTGACGAGGAATATCCCTTGGAGAAACCGCAGCCAAATTCATTACTGAGCTCTCTCTTCTTCAAGAAACACGGTATAAGCTCCCGGCTTAAGCTCAATAGATTTGGATTGGACTATCCCCTTGTTTAAGTACTGGACATCTACTTTAGCGTTTGAATTGGCTGAAACCAAAAACTTCAAATCAGGAGTTCCTGTGCCCGTATGCCCACCACCGAATCGATTGAACTGTCCAGTTTGCACTGCCTCTCCCTTAATTTTGACAGTAGCGGAAGCACCCAAAGCATAAATCTCCTCACGTTCAGGAATTCGAAGACCCTCAACGACTCCAGTATTCACAGAAGACCTGATAAATCTGATATAGATTGCTGCCTTTTTTTGAGGAGATTGATTCCAGTAAACATGCACCGACCCATCCATGCAGCTCAATAAAAAGTCATCATCAAAATCATTATCCATATCACCAACAGCTACTGCCCTGCAGTCTTTGGAAGAAAGACCCAAGTCCTCTTCCACAGAGTGATAGTATCCATCGACAGGAGTATAGAAGCCAAAATTGGGACGCCTTTTACCAACGGTTTCAGGTGTCAAATGAGGCCAGGTTTGGTGGAATCTTGTTAGATAGGGAATGACCCAATACTGTTCATGAAAAGCCCTCAGAACCAGGGCATCTTCTCCCAGCAGTCCGTAGGCCTGGACCATTTCATAGTTCCCGTCAGAATCAAAATCAGCAAATCTCGCATCATAGGGCCAACCTCTGCCAAACAAACCCACGGAACGGGCAATATTTTCAAAGTCGGATGAACCCATTCTCCAGTCAAAATCAGTGGCACGGTTTAAAAACAAAAAGTTTCCTTCAGGGACAAACCACCCAGATAGATTGGCTACAAAAATATCCTGCTTTCCATCCCTGTCGTAGTCAATGATATCTACTCCACCTGCCTTGAATGTATCCCAACCCACCCGACCGGACCTGGTGGAATGAAATCCAAAGCCCTGCCTTTGTAGCTTAAACTCGATCTTGTCTTTGGTGGAAAGATTGGAGAAGAGCTGGTCCGGTCCAAAGGTGTTTGCAAAGTAAATTTCCGGTAAAAGATCGCCATTCAAATCTGCAGCCTGCATGGCCATTGTCCAGCCCCTGCTTTGATCTGAATCTTTGGTCCAGTCAAGCTCCTGAAAACGAAAGTCACTTCGATTAATAGACGAAATTCTTTTCAGGATTCTGTTTTCTCCTCCATTCATAGAATGTCCCATAGATGAAGGCATTTCGATATAGGTGAAGTCTGCGTGAGGGTCCATCAAATCAAAAGCGCGTGGAAAGAGGTCTCCCAGAAGAATTTCTTCTACCCCGTCACCATCAAAATCTACAACCTGCATGGTAACGGTCATGTAGCCAAGTCCAGAATCTTCCAGCAAATCAACAGGCTCAAAATTCCATTCATGCATTTGCAAAAGCGCTACTGGCCCCCTTCCAAAAAAACTGACCAATAAATCCTGATGACCATCCCTGTTTATATCCCAGGGGAGGCAACGAGTTGGAAGCATAATACTGGGCTCATAATGCACACCGTGAAAACTCACAGGAATACCGAAGCTCTCTTCTTTTACTTTGGGAACCCTTCCCACAGAAAGCAAGCCATTAGAAGGGTGAATGTGGCAGTATTCTTGATAAACTCCGTCCCCATCCAAGTCTGCAAGTGCAATTGAAGAACCCAGTGAACTAAACCAGGTGCGCAATTTTTGCATTGGCTCATAAAGCTGTCTGGTTCCTTGTGGAAAAGACTCGGGGAATTGGAGAACCACAGAATCAAACTGAAAAGTTTCTTTGATCACTTCCTTCTGAGTTTTACTCAACTGGGGATTTCTCAGTACAAAGAAAAGCCCGACAGGAAGCAGTACTGCGAAAAGAGCTACAACAAAACGCTTCATGACTTGCTATGCGAGGGCTGACTCCTGTTCCATTTCTGATTTACCACTCAACTCCAGTGACTCAAGCCAGCTCAGAACAAAGTGATAGGCACCCCTCAAAGCGCAGGAAATCATGAGAGCATAGAACAAGCCGTAGACAACATTGGCAACCTGAAGCACACCATAGGCGGCTGCAGTAGTCAGACCAAAGATAATCTGCCCTCTTTTGCTGGATGGTGTCGTGCCCGGATCCGAAATCATGTAAAAGCAAAAGATAATGAAAGCTACTCCGGTTACGGGCAAGAGATTTGCCATCAGGAAAGGAAAGTCACTCATTCCTGTGCGAGCTACAGCCTGCAATACAAATCCAACCCAGAAAGCAACGACCAAAGGCCATCGACCGGTGAAATAAAAATTCATAAACGAACCCGCATACATGAGAAACATGATCAAAACAACCTCTTGCCAGTTATTAATGTATTCGATGTACTGATAGGGAGGTGCCGCACCAACATTCGGTAAAAATACTATGGCAACGATAATCCCGAAAGCTGATGGATTCAGGAAATGCTTGACCTTCCCATGAATTGGAGCCAGAAAAACGTACTTGGAACACATAGCTACCATTGGAGTAAATATAAATGGAGTGAGGGCATCTCCTGCGTGAATCAGCATGGAAATGGTTAGTGAGCCAACATAAGCTGGAAGAAAGAAGTGAAAAGGGTGAGACTGGTTTTTGTAACGAGCTTCACGCTTACGCATTTTGGCATCGACGGTCTCAAGAAGTAGTTCGGTTACCAAACCAGCCGTTACACTGACAATGATTTGAAGCCAGGATTGTTCGAAGCCCAAAACTGTTTTACCAAAGATGTTAAACAGTGTGGCAGCGGCAGCAAAACGCTTGAGTGCGAGAACTCGTTTTTGATTGGCTTTCAAGTTTGGCTCTCCTTTCCTAGTACTATTGTATGCCATCCGGGTGACAATTGAACATCCCTTCGGTGTACTTTTCCTCTTCGATCCCTCCAATTTAGCTCGACTTGAAAGACCTCCCCAGCCTTAACATCCCCCAAACCAAAATGAATATAAGGAGCTACCTGGGCACTATGACCACTTCCCCCGTCAACATGAGCTATCCTTTTTCTTCCATCAGAATATTTAAGTGTCGCTGTGGCCCCAAAAGCAGAACGGGTCAAAGAGGGACGGGGAATGAGAGCTTTGGATAGAACAAATTGGTCAATGGAATCATCGAGGGGCTGTAGCAACCTTAATCCGAGAAATTTGCCGGGATTGGGAGCATTGTTTTTGAAGAAATGAAATCCTTCATATTGATGAGACATGACCATATCCTGGTCTCCATCACCATCCACATCGGCTATGGAAATGCCACGAGTCATTCTGGTCTGACCCATACCCAATTCGGTGCTGATATCATAATAACGACCTTTATGCTTAACCATAAAAGGGTTTTTCTGGTGACCACTAATATCATCACCAAGATTGATTCTTGGCCAGACTTCCGCAAAGTGCATGATCATGTTTGAGGTAAAGGACAGTTCCTGAAACTCTGGCCACTGGTCGTTTCCTTCACCCTTGACAAAACCGGTCGCCTGAAGTAACTCAAAGACTCCGTCATTATTGAAGTCAGCAAGCCGAACACCCCAGCCCCAGCCCGTATCATAAAAGCCCTGTTTCATCCCATGATTTCCATAAGGTGCAATACCCTCCTTGAAAGCACCGGTCGTTTCCTCACTGATAAACAAATAGTGACTTTCCACAAATTCATGCTGGCTCACATTGCTGACCGCAAAATCAAGGCGTCCATCACTGTTCACATCCTGAAAATCAATACCCATTCCTTTGTAACTGTCTTTTCCCAAAACAAAACTGTGGGGGCGGTCCAGTGTATCCCTTCCTTCTACAGGAACAAGTTTCACTCGATCAGGCGTGCTGCGATTATGAAAAAGACGGTCCGGCCCAAAATCATTACCGATATAAATTTCGGGCAACAAATCTCCGTCCAAATCCGCTACCCCGGCCGCCAGGGTCCAACCATCCAGATACTTTTCATCCAATTCAAGGTCTACCTCTTTAAACACCAGTCGATAGTTTTCTGAATCTCTATAGGAATTGATAAGGATTTTGTTTGTTCCACCATTCAATGCTGTTGAAAAAGAATTTGGCATCTTGGGAAACTTGATTTCCGAATACTTGTCAAAAGTTGTCGCTTCATCTTCAAAGTAATTCCCGACAACAAGGTCGAGGTGCCCATCACCATTCACATCTGCCGCTATCATCGCAGCAGTTGTCCAGTGAAGGGTCATGACATCCTTCTTAAGAATTTCAACAGGCTCGAAAACACGCTCATTCACCTGTAGGTAAATCACCGGAGGACGCCCCGCGTAATTCACAGCCAAATCCACATGGCCGTCCTCATCAAAGTCAGCCATGATGCAACCAAAAGGTGCCATCGATTCGGGATAGTAATAATCGGGAGCAGCCAAGTTTACGGGTTTATAACGAAAAGGGCCGGGTACCTGGCGCACCTGAATCATATCTGTTCGAGGATCAACAAGACACATGTCATTGGCTATGCCGTCGCCGTCCAGATCGGAAAGCGATACGCTTGAACCAATGCTGCTAACCCAGGTGTCGAGCCGGCTAAGGTATTGATTCACTCCACGCACCACCTGGCTGTACTGACTTCCACCCGAAATCTCTATGGTTTCAAAGGCAAAGGGTTTGCTCAGCTCTTTTTTCTCTTCGGGAGTTAACTTGGGTGGACCGGCAATGTAAAAGGCAAAGCCTATTAAAAAAACAGCCAGAATTCGCGTAATCCAGTGGTAGCTTTGCATGAAGGGACCTGCTCCCCATTTTAATCGCAAACTCAGATCCATAAAAGAACCAAGATCAAGTTATTAACAAAATAATCAATTTTCTGGAAACTTTTGTGTAAATAAAGCGAATTATTAACTGAGACCAGATCGCTTGCAAGAGTTGAACCATCAAAACTTCGACCAGAATCTTCAAATCTAAGCTCGGATATTAATTTTTTTACGAACTGTTGCTTGTATCCCCGAATAATTACGATATCCTGAAATACAGAACTATGGATGCATACGTACCTATAACAGTTGAACAAAGTAAAGACGGGGAAGTTTTCACGGCCTCCTGCCAAACCGGTGTAGAACTGGAGACTCAGGGTGCGAGTGATTATGAAGCGGTTCAGCGTCTGTATCCCCTCCTTCGCTCAAGTGTTCAGGGCACAAAAACTGAAGAGTTCTTCCTGGAGCCAGATGAAGGTGAAAACAAGCAAAGATACCTGAGAATCAGCATGTTCTCCGAAGGTGAAAGACTCATCATGGTTCTCTTGACAGGGAGCTTTCTTGCACTGATTTATTCATTGATTGTCGCCTGGTTTTTAAACGGGTATTACTATGACCCTGACTTTCATAGTGAACTCACTATCGATCTGGTTTTCGATTCAATTTACCCTGCATTTTCCCGGCTTGTTCCCTGGTTGATGGTTCTCTTTATCCTTCTTTGGAGTTTCTTCTATCGCATTTTATATTTGCCTCTTAGTGAAGGATACGCCCGAGTTTTGTTTCGAATTCCCTTCGTAAAAACGCTCCATAAAATATTCATTTATCTACCCGGGTCTGTTGTAGACGCATTGAATATTTCTGACAAGCCTCCATTCCTTGTTCTCAATCACTACATATCACAGAAAGTAAACGGTGAGTACAACCTGCTACCAAGGGTCAAATCCATGCGATTTCAGAATAAGAACTGGCCCGGACTTTTAAAAAGTTTGCAAAAGAAGGTCTATTCCCAGTTTCAAATAATTCTGAATCCAATTGGAAAAACTGCAAATATGTCCCCTTATACCCTGGAGCTTTATATTCCTGTGGACCGGTCCCAGCTAAACATACGTGATGGAATCTACTTCTATGGAATCTTTATCATCAATGCCATTATCATCACGAATTATTACTTTTTCTCAGGTGGTGTATTTGGAATTGATGCCTCGGCTTCCTTCTACAATTTTCTGCAGGGTTTCTTTCCAGGAATTGAGCAGGTCTATCACTCCCTCAATATGTATCTCTGGTTGCTGGTCAACACCTTTCTGGGTACAGTCGTATTGTTCTACCTTTATCTTCCAGCCATCTACATATTTGGGTGGTTACCCAGCAGGGTTCTCAGAATCCTGGTAGGGAAGATTTATACGCTGAAATAAGTCGGCTTCGTACCAAAGTCAGGCGACTACCTGTACAAGCTGCTCCATGACCCGGTTGCTGGCTTTCGCATCCCAGGCTTGTTGAATCAATGACTTGATCTCTTCATTTGTGCCTTCATAACGAGGACCCTGTTCTTGCTGGAGCATCTCCAGACCAAGCTCAATCTGAATCTTTTCTTTGCGAGCACGAAATACATGCTGGGCCAGACGCCGCTCAATACGCCTCAAGAAACTCTCGAACCACTTCTCTGTCAGTTCAAAAGAGCTCATCACTGCAAAATTGAGCTCATCCTGAATGATCTTGCGCTCTTTGATAGAGAGCCCAAACCGGGCTTCCAAAAGCTCACAAATGGTAAGTTTGCAAAGATGCAGATGTTCTTGCAGACTGTCATCCTCGCTAAAGTCCAAAAGCATTTCTTCTTCAATGCGAAAACGATTCTGTCTCAGTGAGTACTTGCCCTTGTTCATACGCTCGTACAAACCATTTTCCTGAAGATAGTCACACAGAGATTGAAAGCCGTTTTGAATGGCACTGGTCAAAGCCAGAGTTCTCTCACCTGCTTCTACTTCCCGCTTCAACCACTCCAGATCATCAAAGCGCTTGGCGAGAAAATTCCAGACCATTCGATTGGTATAGCTGTGAAAGTCCCACAAAGACTTGATATTGAACAATTCAAAGCTTCCAAAGCCCTTGTACTGACCTGCGTAAAGAAGCTTGATCACTTTTCTTTCAAACTCTGTGTAGGCATTGATTAAATCCACCCTTTCCTTGAGCTCCGATTTCTGAGCAGTAATGAGATGGTCCAAAAGATAGCTCTGCCTGGAGATCACATCACTTCCAGGGCTATAGAAAGGGTCCACAAAGGAATAACTTTCAGCAAGCAAGACCCACTGCTTCTCATCACAGAAGCGATCCCTGTGATAGGGCACGGAATCAGCCTTTTGAAAATCAAGTTGCTCACTGCCCTCCAGAAGCAGTTTGCAAAATGGATGCTCCTCCATGAATTTGTTGAAGGTGTGATTATCAGTCAGATCTTCTTTGACAACCTCTGTATCGTAAACCACTCCAAAGGAAACCACATCGTAGCCAATAGGAATCACCCAAATCCAGTAACCCTGACCCATAAAGTGATTGGTCGATAAATAACGAGACGTGAAGCCAACTCTTCGCATCCAGTTTTCATCTCCCAGAGAGTCGATATCCTGAACCTTCTTATACCTTCCCCAGGCCGCTGCAGTCTTGAGATCATCCTCTTGATGAACAGGATAGCTTTCAGCCAACTCCGGTACAGAATTAATGTTGCGTCCGGTGGCTTGAACAAGCCAGTTCGCCTGAACAAGGTGGCGTTTCCCATTCAGTTCATAGACAAGTTCGTGGGGAGGACCCAGCTCAATGGCCTCCAGTGTGGCCCCCAGCTTCAAGTCTATTCCCAGTTCTTCATTCAATGTCCACAAGTCTTCATCGAATCGCTTGCGATCGATTTGAAATGTTGGAAAAATCGGTAAGATATTGGATCCAATCTCACTGTGGTCGGGGACTTCCAACTCCTCACCTTCCTTATGAAAGAAGTAGCGCAAACCGTTTTTGGGCAGGTGATTTACATAACAGTAAGTCGATAAACCCAGATCACGAATCAGGAATAAACCCGTCACTCCAACGGTTGATTCACCGGGGTTGTAGCTGGTCTCAAGCTTTCTATCCAGAAGTAAAATGGAAAGTTCAGGATGGCGCTTTTTTAAAAACCGGCTCGCTAAAATCGCACTGAGACCGCCGCCAACGAAAACCACATCATAGGTCTGTTGAGATTCCATGGGATCCTCTTTTCATCATTCTTTATACCAGATTAAAGAGATTTGCCTCGCTTTGCAAGCCTCACTCTGCCTTGGAATCCTTGTTCAAAAATGGCTCAAAGTCCTCCCAGGAGTACCCTGAGCGCCCCATAAAGTGGGATGCATCTGGGTAAATCTTCCTCAAATGGTGGACTACTTCACGAACTGCATTTCGATCCAGCTCTTCCCTTACTCCCAGCATAGCCAAAAAAGTATGGATCTCTCTTAGCAGGTTTTTCAAAGAATCCTCTTTGGAGAGAACTTCCAGGAATGGAGGCAATAGAGCCAACAGGGTCTGGCAGTGCCTCTGACCTGTGTGCAGCGAGAGCTGATGTGCCATTTGATGGAGCGGCCACTGCATTCTTCCCGTTGGAAAATGCCCACCCACCAAAAATGAGCTGAGTAAATACAGGTTCTTCAAATCCAGTGGTTTTTGAGCAAGTTCATAGTGGTATTGTTGCCACCAACCACCAAGACTGGCCTTGAGTAAAAATTCCTTATCCTGAAGTCCCAGAAAAATATCCAGAAAGTGAGCAAGAGGATCCACACAAGAGGTCTTGAACAATTCTTCACTCATATTTGAACACAAGTCCGTTTGAATGATGACCTCATCCGCCTGAAACTCTGTGGAGAAGACAGAAAGGACTTCCTTTTCATCACGAAAAACCATGGAAGGTGAAACAAAGGAGCCACTACTGAAGTTACTGGGAAGCAAAACAAGGCGTCTAGACTTCGAACCTTTTTGAAGTTTTTCACTTCGAGGATGCAAATGTTTTTCAAAGTGCTCTTTGGATTCAAAGTGAAGACTCAAGAGTTTGGCGAGATCCAGTACGGAACCTGAGCCTATTCCAACCACTGTTTTTGACTGGCAATTCCAGGGTTCCAACTCCAGTACCTTTTGTACTGTAGGCTCTCCTTCAATCTGGACGCATTCAATCTCGGCCTTCAGGGATTCAAACAGACGACCTATCCAGTCCAAACCACCGATTTTTACGAAAGTCGTCCCGTGAACAATCAAGATTGGTCGGGGAAGACCCTTGAGTAAATTACGAAATGAAGCCGCATCGCCCCACTGTTTGAATTGAAGTTTATGAAGATTTGGTAGAAAGCGCATGCAAGATTCCTTTGACCAGTCACGAAACTTCAATATAATTAGTATGTGACGATGCAAGCAACTGAACAAATCTGGCTCAAGAAAATTGAGTGCCCTTTATGTTACGAGTCCTTCACCACAGAGAACATCTGGCAGAACAAAGTTGTAGTACTGGAAGAATATCCTGATCTTGGGAAACGCTACAGTGGAACCAATCCTCTCTACTACTCCGTATGGGTCTGTCCAAGCTGTTTATACGCAGATTTTCGGGGAGATGAATACTTCAATACTCTGAAGATTGTGGATGAGGACTTTGAAGAAGATTACTCCATTTTCAAAATGGTCGCCGAAGATGCGGATTACAAGCAGCCAAGAACAATTGATCTCGCAATCAAAAGTTACAAGCTTGCTATTCTGACCGGTAAGCACAAAAGGGTATCCAATGCCCGCCTGGGTACTTTTAACCTGAGACTGGCCTGGCTTTACCGAAGTATCAAGAAGACAGATCAGGAAGAAAAGTACTTACGTTACACTCTTGATTATTACCTGCAAGCCTATCAGGGCGAGGATTCACCGGACTTTGGAAATCTTAGTGATGGTGGGATTACCTATCTACTGGGAGAGCTCTACAGGCGATGCGGTGACTTGAAAACAGCGGTTAACTTTTTCCAGAAGGTTGCCAACGACAAAGAACTCAATGCCGAGCCCAAATACATCAAGATGGCTCGATTCCAGTGGGAATCTCTGAAAGACAATCCAAACGCTCAAAGTGATGACAAGGAAGAAGAACAAGAAGGCAAAGAATAAGGCTGACGGCTTATGGATGAGTCCTGTGAAGCCATCTTAAAGCGACTTTCAGAACTTGATCGGGAAATCGCGTTAACCCTGGAAGACGCTCAGGAATTTCTTCGTCTCATACAATCTTATCTGGTAAAACTTGATCATATTCAGGAGCGATTGCTTGAGCTGAAGCAAGCCATCCATAACGGCACATTCAATACTGAAATCACTACTGAAATTGAACTGCAGATTCAAAGCTTTGAAGCTCTCAGTGATCCCGAAGTAAAACGAAAGCTTCGCAATCGCTTCGAAGTAATTACCAACTTTGAAAATTACGCCGTCAAAGAGACGGACAAGATTGTTCTTCAATATTTTCTAGACCGAGTAGATGAGTTCAAACCGCTGCTGAATTAAGCCTGATTCACAGACTATTTTCCTTCAATTTACAAAATCTCAGGTGTGTCTGAACTTTTGTTCACCTTGCCAAAACAGCCCTCCTTACAGCCCTCAATGATCTGACGATAGGCTATTTATGTGCGAACACCGGACAGGTTTTTTATCCAGAATTCTGCCCGACTCCATCAAAGGAACCACATGAGAGTTGCCATCTATTTTGTACTTGCCCTTCTACTGTGCATTCAAATTGACAATGCAGGAATCACATCGACACTGAAGCTGAGCTATTCCCAGTTCAAGCCCCTTTACCAAAAGGCCGTCAAACTCTATCAGGAGGGCGATTACGATCAGGCAGTGGATATCTATCAGGCAATTCTACCGATGAAACTCGATGCAGCAGATATTTATTACAATCTGGGACTCGCTGAGCTGGAACGCCACAATTATGAGGAAGCCCAGGACGCATTCTCTAATGCCCTGCTTTACAACCAGCAAGACTACGAGGCATCCATCCAACTTGCTATCAGCCAGAAAAAGGACAAGAAGCCTGTTCATGCCAGAAGTTCCTACCAAAAGGCTCTGGAAATCAATCCTGACCTGTTCGAAGTTCATTATGATCTTGCCCTGCTGGAAATGGAGCTGAAAAACAATGAAAAAGCCCATGAGCACTTCAAAAAGGCAGTCGCTCTCAATCCTAAACTATACGAAGCCTACAATGACTGGGGAATTCTCTATGATTCAGAAGGAGAAAAACTCAAGGCACGAACCTGTTATCTCATGGCAGTGCAGGCCAAGCCCGACTTCTTCTTCGCCCTGTATAACCTTGGTTTGAGCTACAAAGCCGAAGGACAACATTCAAAGGCGTTTCAGTTTTATTCTGATGCTCACAAGGTACAACCAGATCACAAGGAAACGCTGATTAGCTTGGGGAATCTTTCCAACCATCTGAAACAATTCAATCTATCCAAAGAATACTCACGAATCGTAATGGAAAAGTTTCCGGGCTCTGTTCATGGATACTACAACTACGCCAATGCACTCTTTGGTCTGAGACAGTTTGTAGAGGCCAAGAAAATCTATGAAGAAATTCTTGCTCAAAACCAGGAGATACCGGAAGTCTACAATAACCTTGGAATCATCTGCCTCGAGCTTGATGAGACCCAGGATGCACTTCATTACTATCAAAAAGCCCTGAAGCTGCGCCCTGATTACATCAGTGCGTTGAACAATATTGGATGGGTCTATTACTTGAATAATCAATTGGATAAGGCACTTGAGTATACTCAAAGAGCGCACAGTCTTGACGCTTCAGATACGGTTGCCAACTATAACCTGGGCTTGTTTCTCGCTCTCAGTCAAAATGAGGAAGCTGCAAGAAAACACTATGAAGAAGCTGCAAAGTTCAGTCCTGCTGATCCCTATGCTTACCAAGACTTGCAAACAGCATTGAGCAAGAACCCGGAAAATCCGATCATCAGTCGTATCATTCAGGAGTTCTTTCAGAAACTCGCCGTGAACAAGGAAGGCTCCCAGACACAAACAGTGGATGGTATTCAAATCAAGAGCGAATAAGCAGCAAGCCGTCCCCGCTGGGGAGGATCTCAAAGTCCCGACCTTGCTCTCTCAAGGACTCCAGAACTTTGTTAACTTCAGCCAGACCCTTTTTCTTTTTTGGTTCACGCATGAACATCTGTCCCGCAACAAAGACATTATCCATAATCATGAGCCCGCTCTTTGACAGGGTATCGATGAAGGCATCAAAAACGCGCTTGTAAAAGATCTTGTCCAAGTCCACGAAGATAAGGTCGTAGCTCTGTTCCTGCAATTCTTCCAGGTGATCCATTACATTGCCGTGATAAGTACTCACACAAGTCTCGGGATAGAGTTTTTCAAGCAGGTTTCGAGCTTGAATAGTTTGCTTTTCCATAAAGTCACAAAGGGTAATCTCACATTGAGGGTTCGCCCAAGCCATCCAGGCCGCACTGTAACCAAAGCCGGAACCCAATTCCAAAATCTTTTGAGGGCGATACAGTCTGACGAGAAACGCCAGAAGTCTTGCGCTGTGTCTATTGAGAATTGGAAAGTTCATTTCCCTGGCTTTCTCTTCCAGGGCGAGAAACTCAGGATGAGGCACATCCCGGTAGAACCACTCTTCAAGGACTTTTTCCTTTTGCTCCAGATCGGTTCCCTCAGGATACAGAGGTGGCTCTACTCGACAATCCATCAGACCATCCATTTGTCGATATCAAAGAGCTCCTCACTGGCGTTTTGAAAATCCTTAACCTTGATCTTTCGCTCTTCACGCTCCTGGGAACCTGCAATCAGAACCACTTTTGAGCCCAGTTTCTCCGCCTTGGAAAACATCTTCTTTGCCTTTTGAGGAGGATAGTGCATCTGGGCAGAGTAACCCTTGCGACGGAGCATTCCCAAAACTGGTAGCAAATAATTAACTTCTTCATTGGAGAAAGGAACGAGATAGTAATCGAGGACAGGATCAAAAACAGGCAACTTCTTGTGGTCTTTGAGCAACTCAAAAATCACTACGTCACCAAAACCAAAGCCAACGGCACTTCTCTGAATACTCCCTTTGGACTTTTCGGGAAGGTCTGCATCAGCCAGAGTTTCAATAAGCTGGTCGTAACGTCCCCCGCCTGCAATAGCTCTCAAACCTTTTTTAGCATCAAAAAACTCAAAAACTGTTCCCGTATAGTAAGCCAGTCCTCTCACAATGGAGAGATCAAACACCAGATAGGAGCCAAAACCAGCCGACTCCAGGTATTGAAACAAGGCCTGAGTTTGCAGGAAACCTTCACGATTTCCATCGTGCTCTTCCAGTATCTGCAGTACCTGGGGCAAGTCCTTGATTTTTACAAGATTCAGGATTTGTGCAGGCAGACCAGCGGGCATCCCTTCAATCTTGGCAAGCTCCTCTACCATTTGCTCATCTGGAATTTTTCCAAGCTTGTCGATCTGCAAGAAGACCTTCAAGGTCGCCTCTTCATTGAGCCCCATTGAGATCAACAGATCGCTTAATAGTGCTCGATTGCTAATGCGCACTTTCACTTCATTTGGTCCAAGTCCCATCATTTCAATGGCCAGAATGGCAGTAGAAATGACTTCCGCCTCAGCAAAAACTCCAGGTTCGCCCAGATAGTCCAGATTCCATTGGTAATGTTCCCGCTTTCTTCCCCGAGTCATTCTTTCATAACGAAAACACTGGGGGATGCTACTCCACTTGAGCACGGCAGGCAGTTCCTTGTGGCGAGAAATGACCATACGGGCTAGGCTTGGAGTCATCTCAGGGCGAAGGGCCAGACGACGGCCCGATTTATCTTCAAAGGTATAGAGCTGTTCGCTAATCTCTTCCCCTGCCTTGCGAATATAAAGCTCCTCCGCTTCAACAACTGGTGAATCATAGAATTCAAAACCTGATTGCAATGCGGCTGCCCTGAAAATTGAAAAGAGCCAGTCTCGATATTGATAATCCTCGGGATAGAAATCCCGCATTCCCTTGGTCACCTGAATCATAAGTCCCGCCTAAGTTAAGTGGAGGGCAAATACTACATGAGCTTGATTGTCAGAACAAGCGGGGTCTCAATGCTGAAGATAGTCTTTCTTGTAGAGGATTGAAAAACTCGCGTCCTGATAGGGTGTATCGGACTTGGGAAGTTGATGATTCCAGATGTCAGAGGGCTTGTAGGCCTCCACCTGATCCTCATATTCATCTTTTACCCTGGAAAGAAAATCAAGACCAGTGGCTTCTTCTACTTCATCTATGGAATGCAGGAAGTGTTTGAGCTCTGAAATTTTCATAATCTGAAATTCCGGGCTCTTTTCTATTCCATCGATATCAGAGAAGTAGTCCTCCTTCATGTCAGGGTTGAAGTAAAAATCCAGGGGTGTATTCATTGTGTCTGCGTTTGGCATCAAAAAAGCCATTGTACGTATTGACTCACCGTCAAGGTCCACCAGAATTTTGTAGTAATGCTCAGGAATAGGTAAGGTCCCCTTCAACTTTGGCAAACCTTCTTTGAGAACCGGGCCACACATAACCCAGATTTCGCGGAATTTTTGAGCGTAGTTTTTGTGGGCAAGGTACTCGAGTGAGCGCCAGGGCCCTCGATTCAAGCGGGGCTTTTGTGGTCCAAAATTGCTTAGAAGGAATGTTTGAAGTTGACCTTCCCGTCCATATCGATTGTAGATTCCCGCATTCGGTGCCAAATGACCTGCGTCAAAGCCCGTACGACCATAGAAGTCAGAGGGTAGATAAACATCTGTACGCTCATCATCTACGTAGGGAGGCCTTTTCTCTGGTGATTTGATATCGGCCACTTCAAAAAGACGGTACATCACCCAAAGGGCAATATTTTGATCTTCACAATAACCTATTCTGTAGCCCTTGTTCTCAAGAATTTTATAGTCAGAGCAAGCTTGCTGATCAAGCTGAGGGTTACCACCAAAAAACAGTGGGGGTGTCTGGGCAAACAAATTGGTATGTAAAGCACAGGAAATTACGATCCAGCGCAGTAGATTGTGAAGCTTCATTTCACCAGCTTTATCCAAATAGAGGTACCAAGAGTGTAAGGTGGAATCCCAAGCTGTCAACGCCAGAAGGCAAATTAACCAAGCTTGAGCTCTTCACCTGCTACTTCGTAGATAGAAACAGGTTTGGTTTTTCCCTTGACTGTGTTCTCCATCAAAAAATGGTAACGAAGTTCAAAATGCAGCTTATCCAAAGTTTGTTCAGTAAACAAAATCTTGGTTTCCTTGCCTTCCTTGCTCAGGGCTTCCACTCTGGCTGCAAGGTTGACAGCATCCCCCAAAACAGTACGGGAGAGTTGATTCGATGTCCCCACATTTCCAACGACAGACTCACCAGTATTGATACCAAAGCCTGCATGAAATTCAGGCATCCCTGCCTTTACCATCTCCGGTCGTAAACTCTCCAAGCGACTCTGCATGGAGATAGAGGTTCTAATCGCAGCTTCTGCTCCATTGACCTCATCAGAATGCTCAAAAACAGCCATGATGCAGTCACCAATGAGCTTGTCGAGACTACCGCCATTTTCTTCGATCATGGGAATCAAAGCATCGAAATAAGTGTTCAGTGCATCAATGATGATTCCGGGATCGGAATCTTCACAAATACTGGTGAAAGAGCGGATATCAGAGAAGAGGATTGTTACCATTCTCTTGTCACCTGCTGCTGCAAGTTCCTTTGAACCTCCCGAAACTGCTTCGACTTCCTTGAGCTCCATTCCAGTCAAAAACTTGCTCATGGTTTCTTTTTGACGCAATCCACTGACCATCTCATTAAAAGTTAGGGACAGCTCCTGAATCTCATCTCCGGAACTGATCTCTGTTTGAACAGTCAGATCACCTTCTCCAACTTTCTCAAAAGCAGCTGCAAGAGTGTGCAGCGGCTTCACAATCATTCCGGAAAGTAGAATGCTGACAAATGCTGCCAGTACTAAAACTGCAATAAACAGTCCCAGGGCAATAGTGTAGAGGTTGGTCAAGCGATTATGAAATGTCTGAAGAGACCGCATAACCAACAAATCAGCAACTGGCTTTCCCTTTGCATTCTTGAGTGGGCTTCTGGTAGCCAAATGATCATCAACCTCAAAAGTTGTTCCTTGAGGAAGTCGTCCAAGCATTTCCTTTGCTTTCGTAAACCCCAATGAGGTAGCAAAAAGCTTGTCTTCATTAAAAAAGCTGATGTCTGCCTTGGTAACACGCTTCAATTCTGCAACGAGTGGAGGGCTTACTTGAATCCCGAGCAACAGCACCCCCAGATAATTGTCCTGAACATCATAGATTGGTGAACTTACAAGGCTGAAAAGACTGTCCTGAAAGACCATATAATCTGCAAAAGTCTCGTCGGCATTGAGTTTCAGTTTGTTTTTCTCAACGAAGTCATCACTTACGTGAACCTGGATCAAAGAGCTTTTTTGAATCTGGCCGCTTTGCTCAGCTCCCCAATTCAAAAAGCCTTTCTTACCAGAGATCAGTCCTTCCAAAGGCTTTCCTTCATCATTACAAACAATCAACAGATCCGACCCGGACACCTCAAATTCTGTAAAAATCGAGTCCTGCAAAGTTGCCTTGTCATGAATCCCTACGCTGATGGATTGTCGAAAGCGAGGACTCAACAAAATAGACTGGGTTACTGCTCGCAAACGGCTCAATTGCAGCTTGGAAACTTTGTCATAAGTATCCAAAGCAATTTCCTGAGATATATGCAGATTTTCCTGAACTTCTTTCTTATAGAAATTAGTGAAATAACCCAAAGTCGCGACCATGGCTATCGTCAAAATGCCCAGAAGGGCCAGCAGGATTTTGTAACGAAGTTTGAGTTTCATGAAGTGGTTGCGCCCTAGTAGTACTTATAGCGCCCTTTTTTCTTATCATCTTTCTTCTTTTTCTTCTTTCTTCTCTTGAAGGCTTCAATTGGCAGGACTACGTTAAACTCTTGCTTGCCTTCTTTCACTTCTACCGGAAGCTCCACCGTCTCCTTCAAGCTTGTGGCCCAAACTTTCAGCGTGTAGTTTCCCGAAACCAACTGTCGAAAACGGTAGTTTCCAGTCAATCCGGACTTGGCAAAAAATGGTGTATCCACGACAACAATAAAGGCGCTCATCCAGGGATGAATCTCACATCCAATTGGATAGATTCCGGTTTCCTCAAATATTACCGGGGTTCCTTTACCCTTGTACTGACCGAGATCCAGGTTCTTCACTTTATTGTAAGAAAAAATGTTGTGATAAATCTTGTCCAGATTGGGAAACCAGACCTCTGTGTTCACCGGAGCAACCATTACATGAGGGACAAATTCCTTGTCTTTCTGGATCATTTTTTCCACTCGGGGTTCCCGGCTGGGCTTAACTCCAGGAATTTCTATCCAGAGTACCGCATCCTTCAACGTAGTACCTTCTGCGTCGGAAACAATACCACTCAACTGCACATCTCTCGTAGCAATCTGTTGTTTAGCCTCAGGGGCAGGCGCAGATGCCTGAAGTTGGTCTGCATACAGACTGTTCGAAATCATAAAGACTAAAGCTAAAATCAAACGAATAGAAAAAGACATATTGAGGCTCCTACTGAAATACTCTCTCAAGACTCACAAGGTATCATAAATTGTTTATTGAAAACCATATTCAACAGAGAGCTGAGTTGAATCCAGCTACTGATATAATCAAAGTACCTTCTAATTGGTCTCCTTTTGTTTCTCCTGGTTTCGTTTTCTTCTTCTGGCTTTCAATTGCTTGCGAGTTTTTTCCAGTTCATAACGAAATTCCTCACGTGTTTTGAAAAAGTCTTCCCGGGCGGCAAAAAGCTCTTTAACCTTGAGAACTTTCCACTTTTCCTGGGCTGCCTTTAAAGCTTCATGATCCTTGGGAAATTTTTCCTTGTTCTCAGCTTTCTTGCTTTTAGTCTCTTTTTTGGAAGACTTCTCCTTCGAATCCAAAATCGGAGTCGCCACGAGAAACACTGTCATCACCAAAAAAATCCAAACTCTGCAATTCATCTTCTTTTCCCTTCTAAAAAAGGCACTTCAAAAACCTTCTCATGAATCATTGGACCATGACCAAAGAAACCATCTTCTCCAAAGAGCTCTCCATGATCAGCCGTAACAATGAAGTAACAGCTTTCAGCGACTCCATCCATTAATCTGGAAAACTCCCGATCCAGCCTCTCCACGGCTTTGATCTGAGCCTCCTTGCATCGCTTGAGTAACTCGTCCTCCACCTGGTAACCCTGAATTCCCACTCCTTTGGTCAGGCTTTTCAAAACACCATGGATACCGCTTAAATGCGGAATCTCCTCCCCTTGCAAACAATAGGGATAATGAGTTTCCCCCAGATTTAAAAACCAAAATTGCTCGTTGGAGGACTGAGAAGCCAGAATTTCTTCAACCATGACAGAAAACTCATTCAATCCATCCATGAGCCTGTAGGAATCAAAGAATCTCTCCATACCAGATTTAGGATTCAAAACCGGCAAGCTTACTCTCGCATGGGTTTCATAACCATGAGCTTTGAGCACTCTTGGCAAGGAAAGTTCCGGCAAAAAGTGCTTGTATTCCAGGGAGTCAATCCCCAGCCTTCCAGCCCATTTCTTATACTCTTTTTCATAGACCTGGGAAGCCAGCTGCTCATTCGAGTTCTCATGAGGGACCTGACCCATGAGAAGAAACTGATGGGCCGGAGATGTCCAACTTGCAAAGCTGTAGCGCTTTTGTACCTGGCCAAGCAAATCAAAGTTTGGGGTGTGTGCTTCTTGAAAGCAGTCAAAACGACAGGAGTCCAGAACCATATAGATCAAAGAATTCTTCAATTAAAACTCCTCATAGCTGCGACGCTCTACAAATCGAATTTCATCCAGGTTTCTTCCCTTAAGAAGTCCGATTCCCATCATTTTAGCCTGAAACTGGACGCGACTGTTGAGCTGCCTGTAGACACCGTCATAGCCGATCAAAATTTTACCCTCACCCCACAGATTCAGTGAATCTCCTCGCTCGAACTCTTTCTCCTTGAGTCTGTAGTCCACCTCCAAAACTACTTCCCCTTCATGAATTTTCACATCCACCACTTCAGCGTGCATGTTCAGGTGAACCCGATCCGACTTCATACCACGGCGTTTTCCCGTATAAACTACCTTTTCACCCTTCAGCTCCTGCATATTGGTGTGGTCCATTCGCTGCAGAAAAGACACCAGATTGGCTCCTCCGGGAGAAAGCTGAGAAGAGCTGTTTTGGAAGGATTTCAACTTTCCCCGAAAATCAAGACGATAGCGACCTGCATCGACACGAACCTGCTCACCAGATTTACTTCTCAGATTGAATTCACCACCGTAACCAGCGGCTTCAATGCGCTCATTTTCAAAAACCACCCTGGATTTTGTTTTGCGATTCACTCCACCAAACAAAAACAAAACTTTAGAAATCTTGATATGGGAGTCGGACTCAAATTCATACACTGTGTTGGGCCTGAGAAACAGGTGCATAAAAGGCTTATTGAGCATCATAGTGAAGGAGTTGATGAAGTTTCTGAACTCTTCACCCTCAAGCATTGCTCCGCGCAAGCCTTCATCAAAAACATCTCGAAGAGCCGGGACTTCTGAAGTTGCACGCTTCATTAATTTCTTCCATTGAGCCAGAGCGAGTGGTCTTTGTTCTTCTTGCTCTTTATCCAACAAAACCTGGGTGACTTTATCCAGTTCTTTATAAAAGGATTCAGGCTCTTCTTCCGACTTGTCAGGGTCAAAGACAAAGAGATATTTCCTGAGCTCTGTCTTTGGAATCCAGATGTGTCCCGGCTGCTCTCCCTGAACTTTTTCCATCCATTCTCGAATCAAGGGACTCTTTTTCTGAAGGAAGCTGCGAGTCTTGGCGTGACACTGAACACAGCTTCCCAGGTCCGCAGCATAATCAAAAGTTGATATTAATAAAAAGAGCAGACAATACATCAAATATCCAACTGAACCATTACCGGACAGTGATCTGATCCTTCCACTTCATTAAGAATCTCACTGCCCTTCACCTTGGAAAGAAGCGCTTCATTGACAAAGTGATAGTCCAGACGCCAGCCCACATTCCTCTTACGAGCCCCCATCCTGTAACTCCACCAGGAGTATTTTTCCTCTTCAGGATAGAATTTTCGAAAGGTATCCACAAAACCAAACTCGACAAAGCGATCCATCCAGGCCCGCTCGATTGGCAGAAACCCACTGGTCTTTACATTGGCCTTGTCATTCTTCAGATCAATAGGGTGATGGGCGGTATTTAAATCTCCGCAGACGAGAATCGGCTCACTCATTTGAGGTTTCAACTCCTCAAGAAAATGATCATAAAAATCGAGCTTGTATTGAAGCCTTTCCTCACTCGCACCACCATTGGGAAAGTAAATATTGTAGAGAATATAATCCTGAAATCGAGCTCTTTGAATCCGGCCCTCATCGTTGAAGCGTTCCTGAGTGAAAGTGGTCGTTACTTCCAGGGGTTTCTCTTTGCTAAACAAAGCCACACCGCTGTAGCCTTTCTTTTGCGCACTCTCATAAAACTGATGATAGCCCTCCAGCTCGAGTATCTCAGCAGGGACTTGCTCCTGAGTTGCCTTCGTTTCCTGCAGACAGAGAACATCCGGTTTATAGTTCTTTATAAAATCAAGAAAACCCTTCTTGTGTACCGCTCTAATACCATTGACATTCCACGAGAAAACTTGAATCATGGGCCACCCCTTAAGCAGACGCGTAAACAAATGATCGCCAATCTAACCTATTCGCCCCTATTTTACATCACCATACCCCTGCTCTATTTTGTTCTGAGCTTTTCAACCAGTGGCCCTCCCTCGGATATCTTTGAGTGGAGCCTGCGCTCTCTCTTTGCCTTTTTGATTATGGTCTTTTCAACATTGCTTGAGTCCTTCCTGAAAACTCCGATTCGCCATCCCAATGCCAGAAAAGCCTGGATTGTAGTTCTTTTGATTCTCACTCCTTTCTTGCCACAGAGCAGTGATCAGTTGAGTCTGTCTCTGGGTTTGCTATGCCTCATGGGTTTTGTGTGGAGTGTTCGTCGCTACTTCTATCAAAAGCAGGGCTATCTTTTGTTTCCTCTGGCCTGGGCGGTTCCTCTGGGTTTTCTCTCCAGCTTTCTTTACCCCTTTTTACTGGTCTATATCCTGCCCCTGTTTCGAAAGGACAGAGAAGGTACTTATCTGGTGTTCAGCTCTTTGACCATACCCTTGCTGTTCACACTGGTTTATCAACTACAAAACAATCCGAACTTCACAACTCAGTTCGTTTCAGACTATCTGCCCTTTCTCAGAGATGGACTATTACTGACTGTTCCCAATGCAGTTCAAAGCATCTTTGAGTGTCTGAAAGAGCCTTCCCTGCTGTTTTGCATTCTCTACGTACTTTATAGTCTCAACAGTGATCCCGGTAAGGAAGAAGAGCTCAATTTTCGAAAGGCATTGCTGGTCTTTCTACCCTTTTATTGCCTCTTTATTGGATTTCAGCCCGCGTACTTCTCTACTTACCCTGTTTTTCTAGTCCTCTTGTATTTTCTGGAAAGAGAAGGTCCACGACTGGAACTACTGGAGTTGAAGCAACAAAACAAGGGAAAGCACTTTTATCGTCTGATTCTTTTGCTGCTGCTCTTGTTTCCATTTTACGAGCGCAGTTTGGAGAGATTGGGCCAAGAGACTGTGATCAGACCCGGAGTCGATCAAAATGTCACACCCTGAGCAAAACTCAATTAGTACAAAGAAGATTCTTCTGCTGCTTTGTATGTTCCTGAGTGGCTACTGTGGAATCCTGAGCGAACTTTGTCTCTTTAACCTTGGTACGGTTCTGCTTGGGGGAACAAATACAACCCTACTCTATACCATGGGTTTGATGATGTTCTTTATGGGGATTGGCAGCTTGCTCACCGAAACCCGATTGTTCTCAAAGATTCATTTTGGACACTTTGCGGGAATTGAGATTCTTCTCTCCTTTCTTTGCATGATCGCAGTGCCCGCCATTCACATTCTGAGCGCCTACTATCCCCGCTTTGCGCTGGAGTTCTTCTTTTTGTTTTCACCAGCCATTGGTTTACTCATTGGAATGGAGATTCCCATCATCATGCGCCTGAACCAGGATATGGGTCTCAATCTTCAGGAAAACTCTGCCCGGGTGATGATGGCCGATTATTTTGGCTCACTCATGGCCTTTTGTCTCTTCCCATTTCTTCTTTTTCCACGATTCGGTGTAGCGTTTTCAGCCTACTCCGGCGGATTGATCAACCTGTTGTTGGCCTTTCTCACCTTTGTTTACTTTCGAAAGCACTTCCGTCACCTCAAATTCTGGTGGGGCCTCTTCATTCTGCAGTGTCTGTTTGCCTTCTGGCTCTCTCAAAATATCAACCGCTTCATTCACACTGGAGAGCAGCTACTTTACCGCGACCCTATTGTTTTAGAGCGCAACACTCCCTACCAAAAGCTTGTGTTCACCAAAAAAGAGCCCTTTCGATCGGAAAGCTATACGAAACGAGCAAAAGAAGCTGGTAAGAAAATCTTCGAATCAAAAGGCGGACGCTATGAGTTGAGGAAGTTTGATGAGAGTTTTGAAAAGGACATTCGATTCTTTATCAATGGCGGACTTCAGTTTTCCACTGTAGATGAATACCGCTACCACGAAACTCTCGTTCATCCTGCCATGCATATGGTCAAGGACCCTGGCAGTGCACTTGTATTGGGTGGGGGAGATGGCCTTGCTGTGAGAGAACTTCTCAAGTACAAGAACCTCAAGGAGATTGTGCTTGTGGATCTGGACCGTGAGCTGACAGACTTGTTTCAATATTCTGAACTTGCCCGCCTCAATGAACACTCTCTTCAAAACGAAAAAGTCCGTATCTTTAACGGCGATGCCTTTCAGTTTCTCAGGAAGGTAAAGGCCAGTTTTGATGTGATTATCATTGATTTTCCCGATCCCTACAGCTTGCAGACCTCCAAGCTTTATACCCGCCAGTTCTATGAGCTGGTTCGATTTGCATTGGCACCAGGTGGCGTCTTCTGCTTGCAGGCAACCTCACCTCTCTTCAATCGCAAAACCTTCGTGTCCATTGGCAAGACACTGGAATCTGCCGGCTTTGAAATTCTACCCATGCAAGTAAGCATGAAAACCTTCGAAGATTGGGGTTTTTATCTTGGTCGCCCCGGTCAAGCCACTCCATCGAATGACTGGAAAGGCTCGACCAACCTAAGAAGTGAGCTTTTGCAAATTAATCCCGAAGTCCCTACAAAGTATCTGGACCAGGACAGTCTCAAACGGGGACTCTACTTTGGCAAGGACATCTTCTTTGATCGTGAAAAGATCATGATCAACGATTTGAACCGGCTGGTCCTGACTGAGTACTACAAGGGTGGACTACTTTGACTCTGTTGTCTTTAGGGGACACTCTTAAATTATCAGCAAGTAAGAACTGATTCTTCAGCAGGAAGAGGGTTTTTGAACTGGTCTCAACCCAACCTGCAAAGCTTCAAATTTTCGTCCCAGAAAGCGGCTTCCAATCTGCTCAAACAAGCGTGGATCATCGGTGGTTAGAATCCTGGTTTCTCCCGCTTGAGTCTCAATGGCGTAGCGATCGCAGTAATCTCTGAGCTTGCTGGCTACCGCGTGGGCTGTATCGGGAACCTGAATCGAACTTCCTGACTTGGCGTCAAAAAGATCGTGAATCAGAGGATAATGGGTGCAGCCAAGAAGCAGGGTATCTATGCGAGCCTGCTTGAGTGGGCCAAGATAGCGACGAATAAAGCGCTTGCACTCAGGGGAGTGGGAATATCCTTCCTCCACTAAAGGAACAAGCATGGGCGCTGCCTTTTGAACCACTTCCAACTCCGGGCGAACTCGCAGGACTTCTCTCAAGAATCCCTCACTCTGAATCGTGGATCGGGTAGCAAGGACTCCAACTCTTTTCTTAGCCACCTCACAAACTGCCTCTACAATTGGGCGAGTGACTCCAAGCAAATGAAAACCTTCCTGAGAAAACTCATCTTCCAGTACAGGTAAAGCCACATTGGAAGCTGTATGACAAGCCAGAATTACCACTGAGCAACCACGGCCTTTCAAATACTCTACGGACTCTCTGGTCCAGTCAATAACCGTTTGAGCAGATCTGTTGCCGTAGGGAACCCTTCGGGAATCTCCCAGATACAACAAGTTCCTTCCAGGGAAAAACTCCTCAATTTTGTGGAAAATGGAAAGGCCGCCAAAGCCAGAATCAAAAACACCAATCATAGGTGCGCTAGCTTACCGCTAAATTGTCCTCCAGGATATAATTTTTGATTCGAATGGACGCAAAAAGACGGGATCTCTTTCCAATAGTATCTTCATGGTCAAGACGATCATCAAAGATGTGAACCTTCACTCCCGTAAATCCTTCATCTTCCAGGAGATCCGAGATTTTGGTTACTATCTTCTCACTCATCAAACCAATACAGTTTTTGAAGTTTTCCCTTAAAATTTTTGAAAACTTTGCCGCAAACTCCCGGTCACTTTCGTTGAGCAGGGTGTTTACAGAAGAGTGAGGCAGGCCTCTTGCGTCTCTGGTAAGAGTGTATTGATTAAGCACTACATTCAACTGAAAATCTTCCATAAAATTCTTCAAAATCTGAGCTTGGCGATAGTGTAAGTCAGAAAAGAACAAGCCTGCCGGCTGCAACTGAAGAATCAACTTGAGATGAGCAGTCAGAAAACGATCGACCAATTCTTTATCGAGTCCCATTCGCTTGGAAAATATACGGTCTTCTACACGAAACCTGGGTGAAAGTGCCGGACTTTGGACAAGTACGTACTCTACTCCCTGTCGAGTCAAGTGCTCATGATCGTTGTGACTGAGCTCTTCATAGGGATAGCAGGATGCTCCTGCCATTTCTTCTCCATCAAGGAAAACAACAACTACACAATCATAGATCCGCTTGGCTTCCTGAATCAATTCAAGACTTCCAGGATGCAAGTGCCCTGTGGACGTTACAAGACCAAGTCGGGCCCCTGGCCTGGTAGACTCATGGTCCCTGAGTAGCTGCTCAATACTATTACAAACCTTTAAACTCATCATTTATCCTTGAAGGCATTCGTGTGCATACAGAACACGATTTCTCAACTCTGAGCACTCCAGCCAGTTGATCAGGTCACTGTACCTCTTGAAGTCATCAGAAATCTCAACTACCTTCAGTTTCGAGTTGCGAAAAACAATGCGCAAGCTCTCTCCATCCTTGCAAGCCAACCTTTCTACTCGCAATATATCCTCAAGCTTCATGGAAAATCTATGCTCATCATGCAATAGTTCCACTTCGTCCGGTGCACGAAACCGTATTTCCATGTTTGATCTGTAAACGGCATATGCAAAAACCGCAAGTAGAAACCCTGCACTTAAACCAATATCCAGGCGCTGAACTACCCATCCGGTGATCGCACAGAAACAAAAGAGACAAAATGCCATCCACCGGGACACTTCAGTATCCGGTCGAAACCGATAGCTCAGTTGGAAATTTTTGTCTTCCACCAGAACCTTTGCCGGTGCTGGAGCTTGCAGAAGATCTTTATTCTTGTTGAGAAAACTCCTCAGATTTCCTGCAAGATGTTCATCGATTGGTTCTAAAACCTCATAGCTTCGATCTTCCACATCGCTTGGCAAATCAATCTCATGGCAGATCTGGGGGAAAATTGAAATCATGAGCAAAATCAAGAGTTCCTTGCGCACCTGTCCCGCTGGCCAGGTCTTCCCCTCAACCAGAAAGTCAGCCACATAGCTACGGTAGACCTCCGGCTTCTCAGAAAACCCCTTGTATTGATCCTCCCCCTGAACCTGATCAAGGATGGCCTCAAGCTCAGACTCCTCAAGCTTGAGGATGTAGCTCATTACCAGTAAATCCATTCGATTGAAGCGGGGTGTTTTGGAGCATTGAATCAGGCACAAATACAAATGACGCGCTATCAAAGCCGGGTCGGCAACTTCCACAAACATGCGAAACTTGTATTCCTCGAGCTTCTTCGTATCACAGCGAGTCTCCATCAATTCAAGAACCAGAGGAGTTCTGACGGAGAAGTCATCAAAACGATTGCAAAAGTGAATCAACTCCTTGTAGTCCAAACTCTTCATGCTTCTAAAAGTCCCTGTTTACGCCCAGTCCCAAATTCAATTCCCTCAAATTTACCTTGCGATTCGTTCCCTGATTGTCCTGCATTTCAAATTGCAAGTTTTCATGCTCGACAAATACATCCAGATTCCATAGATCATCAAGTTGCCACTCCGCTCCCACTCTCAGAATCGGACTGATTCCAGTGCGCTCACGTCCTGCAATGGCCCGACCCTCCAGAGTGGTTATGTCAGCTCTCCAGGCATCCAGCATCAGTGCTACATAGGGGTTCAATTTGTCTTCATCCTCGTATCCATCCACAAAGTGTTTGTAACCAACGGCAAACTTGCGCAGTTTTCCGGCAGAGTTTCCCTTGGTGTTGGAGTTGGCAACTTCCATGGTCCACTGGTCTCCATTGGAGCGAATTCTGGAAACACTGACTTTTCCTTCTCTTCTCAAACTGTTTTGACTTCCTTCATCACTCAAAGTCTTGTAGGCAACACCCACATTCCAAAGGGTCATGTCTTTTGCCTTTGGCTGAGCTACATATTCCTTTCTTCTTAACTGAGCCACTGAATTCTTGCGAATATTGCCTTCACTTGGATAATGCTTTTGTTTCTGAAAACTGGATTTATCAAGCATGGGGTTCTTCAAGTGGGACTTCTTGATTCGTTCCTTATATTTCTTTGAGGGCACAGATTGGACGGGGCTTTTTCGAGTCTTGGGTACCTGGGGAACTCTCTTTTGCTCTCTGGCTTTCAACTTTAGCTGATAACCTTTAGATTTCTTGTTGTACTGGATACGCTGCTGATAGGGTTTCAGCTCTGGATTATTACGAACCCCCGGTGGACGTCGATAACTCTTTTCCTCACCCTTTTCCAGATCAAGCTCCATAAAGATTGAAGGAGGCGTGCGATGTTCCTGACGAAAACTGTCATTTGCCGGAAACTTGACCGATTTGATCTTTTTTGGTTCCGGTTTGGCTGACCAACTGGACTCCAGTTGACTCAGCTGACTATTGACGGAGCGCATCTTGCCCTTCAGTTCTTGCATAGATTTCTTGCGCTTGTTCTGTTGAGTTTTCAGGGATTGGATTCTGCTTTTCTTCTCTTTGCGTAGCTTTCTCCAATAGAGAAGATCGTTCAGCATTTTGCGGTATTGTGGGTGGTTTAAATAGGCTTCCCTTTCCGCTTCAGGATTGTAGTTCTCTTTGGGTTCGATGAAGATCAGAGTCTGCTCCGCTCCATTCTTTTCTGCACAAAAAGAATATTGGTTAAAGCCAAAGCTGGCCACGCCAAACAAGATCCCACTGAAAAAGAAAAAACGGCTCATCTATCTTCATTTCGGCCTGGATGAAATTCCTTTAATAGACGGAATTTCTACTCAAACAAAAGCATAAAAAACAGCTCGTTTTTGTTCACTCCGGATGGATTTCCCTTTCTTTTTCCTCTTTTATTGAAGTTTCGTGGGATCGGTTCAGTTCTCCTACCAGTCGATAGATCATGAGCCCAACTTCTTGCAGGGTTCTCACAGCTTGGCTGAGTTGTCTGCCCTGCTCCGCTGTAAAGTCAACACCCAGACGATTTTTTTTATTGTGTCTCTCTATCGTCAACAAAGCCTTGTTCAAATCCATGATGGAGTCGGTTTGCTGCTGAACATTCACTCCAATTTCCTCGACAGATCCAAAAGTCTGGGAGACTTGCTCTGAGAGTCGCTGCAACATGGCCTGGGTATCCTTGCTGGCCATCATTCCGTTTTGTATCAGTTTGAGAGATTGTCCAATCTGCTTTTCAATGTTGAGGGAATGTTCAAGCGAGTTGTTCGCCAATCGGGCAATTTCATCGGCCACAACGGCAAAATCGCGTCCCTTGTCACCAGCCCTCGCTGCCTCAATGCCCGCATTAATTGCAACGATATCTATTCGATTGGCTATCTCTTTGATGAGATTGACGATTCCTCGCATATCATTGGCAAATTCATTCAGACTCTGCATGTTGTCAGTCAATGATTCCATGCGACGGGAACCCTCTCCAACCAGACTCTCGGTCAAACCCATTTTCTCTCTCATTTGGGTGGATTGTTGATAGGTAGAGTTACTCAATACAGTGACTTCCTGCATCAACAGACTCGTTTTTTCTATGGTTGAACCCTGTTCCTCCACGGCCTGAATAAGATCTTCGCTCACATGGCTGCTTTGAGAGGCAATTCTTCCAATGTTCTTTGAGCTGTCTTCCACCTTCGACATCGCCTGCTGAAGGGGATACAAAATCCTGCGGAGATTAAAATAGGTAAAAAGAGTGAGTACGCAAAAGAGTCCAAAGACGGTCAGGGCACTCAGATATCCCAAGCGGTAAACTTCCTGCAATACCTCATCTTCAGGAATAATACATCCCAGATAACCTGTAACTCCCCCAGGTAGCGAAAAGGGATGCATGGTTAAAAAACCACTGTCCGTGGGCTCAAACAAAAGATCCTGAGCGCGATTCCTGAGAAGATAGTGATGCCCAAACTTCAAATTTTCGCCCATAAAAAAATCAGCACTCTTCAAAAAGACGCTGGCATCTTCAAAACCGTTTTCCATCAAAATATGCCGATACTCGGCCAAACCCGACTTGATCGGACCCATGGAAACGAGACCCAGAGCATGACCTCGAAGTGTTGATGCTTTATCAAAGACAGGGTAGTGGATGATAAAGGTCTCTCTTCCCTTGTCATAGTAAGCTGAATATTGCTGGGGTTCTCCTATAAAGCTTTGAAGATCCATCCTGGTTAAAGAGGGACTTTTACTCGAGGAATACCATTTCTCATCGAGCTGAATGGTTAACTCCGATAGAGACAAATTCCGGGCAATCTTTCCCAACTCGCTACGAGAGTTTTTTTCAAAACTTATCTTGGCACTGCTCGAAACAAACTCCTGAAAGAATTCTGAACCACTGCGAGACTTCTCCATTTGTCTGCTGATTCGGGTCAGGTAGAGGGAATCAACCAGTTGAACAAGAGAGCGAGCGCTCTTTAAAGAGGTATTGTAAAGCTCATATTCATAAACCAGCAGCAGAACAATAGAAAACAAAAAGAGAGCCCCGAATACGGTTCCCATGATTTGAGTTTGTATTTTCTTTGATGACTTCAAATTCAATCCTGCATGTTCATCTGTTCTTGTATTAGAGCATAAACCTGACCGGCATCGACCAATTGTCCACTTTCTCCCTTGAACTCAAATCTCCCTGAGTCTGAATAATCAGGGAAATTTTCCTCTTCCAGAGCTTCTATACCTAAAATCTGATCAATTCGAAAGGCACAAACCTCCTGTTCATACTGAATGACCAAAACCCTGCTCTGTTGAGTGGCAGTCAAAGCACCGGATTGAAGTATCTGATGCAGGTGAATCAAGGGAAGAATTTTGCCTCTCAGCTGAAAAATTCCCTCAATCAAAGGATGCGCTCCCGGTACAATCGTCACCGTCAGATCTTCCAAAACTTCTTTCAAATCAAGTAGAGGGAGAGCTATAAGCTTGCTGTTCAAACGAAAAAGCAAAACTCTTCCGAAATGAGGCCCTTGAAAAAACTCACTCAAGTTCATGCCTGAGCCTCAGCTGACTTGTCTACCAGACTTGCCAACTCATCAATATCAAGAACACAACTCAAGGAGCCATCGGAAAGAATCCCTGCGCTGCGAGTCAAAGTTAACTGGTTGAGAAGGGAATTTCCCATCGGCTGAATAAGCAAAGTTTCCTTGGAAGAACACTTCTCTACGAGAAGGCCGAAGCTGTTGGAGTATGTATCCTTAAGCAGCAATAGAGTGTCCTCAGTTCCTCCATCACTTTGAAAAACAGAGTTATTTATAGAGGCTACCTTCAAGTCTTCACCTTCATGAACAAGATGCCCCTGTTGAAGTTGCTGATTCTGGGATGGTTCAAGCTGTGAAACTCTCAAGACGGAGTAAACATTGGAAAGTAATAGACACAGCTTCCCCCTGGCCCCCTCAATCACCAGACATTCGGAAGTGAAAAAACTCAAGGGAAGCTGAATTCTAAACAAAGTTCCTTCGTCTTCCCTGGTCTCCATACCCAGAGTTCCCCCCAATTGTCGAATCTGATTGGAAACCACATCCATTCCAACCCCACGCCCGGAGGTTTGACTCAGAGTACTCTTTGTTGAAAAACCCGGCTGGGTGATCAGCCTGAGAAGCTGATGTTCCCGTGGAATCGACCCAAAATCTACATTGATTCCCACTTCTGCAGCCTTTCTTACTATCTCGCTTTCATTAAGACCCCTGCCATCATCCTCCACTTCAAAAACTACCCGATTTGAGCGGTAATAGGCTCGAATGATAAGTTTGCCAGCAATTGTCTTCCCCACTTTTTCCCGCTCCCTTTCCTCCTCAATACCGTGATCAATTGCATTGTTAATCAGGTGCACCAATGGTAGAAACACACCATCACTAATCTGCTTGTCCACGCGGGTGTCGCTTCCCTGAAAACTCAAGGTGACTTTCTTGTTTAATCGACTACTCAGCTCATGGACCTGTCGTTCACAGCGCTCAAACAAGCCAGCTACGGAGAAAAGCCTTAAATCAAGGATTCGGTCCTGGACACCCCGAATCCGCTTCTCAATGAGTTCTATCTCCCGAAAGAGAAGTCTGGATAAGTCCTGCTCCCGATAGACTCTTGAAATTGAGAGTAAGATTTTTTGCAGGCGGTCTGCAAGATCGTCCATTTGGTCCGCAGGAATCCGAACAGCCGTCTGACCTCCCCCTACAATTCTTGTAGAGGACATGATTTTTTCCACTTCAAAGGCAGAGCCTGCATTCAATCTCCTCAGCTGCTCCAGGGATTGCTCCAGATTCAACTCAACTCTTCTTCGGTCTCCTTTCAGTGCGGCTTGCAAATTTTGAAACATCGCCTGTAAAAATCGAAGTGAGCGGGACAAGGCTTGAGACTCTTCCAGGTTGGCAAGTTCCCCTCGCTCCAGGAGATTCGCTAGGAAAGTTTCGAGTTCATGACAGAAGGGAGGAATCGTGTCTTGAAGGACTTCAAAGAAGCTTGAAGTTCCCTTCAATGAATGAACACCGCGATATAGCTCCTGGAGCTGATTTCTGGAAAGATTACCCTTTGACAGGCTTGAATCAAGCTCCTGCAAATACTCAGACATTGAACTGAACTCCAGCAGGAATGGCTGCAGATCCTGAAGTAGACCAGGTACGGGTACAAGTTCTCGAAACTCGGCATCACCCAGAGAAGCTGCTATAGATGGCTCTGTTGAGGAAAACTCAGAGGGACTTGTTTGAAGAACACCGTTCAAAAAGGCTAAAAGAGCGTCTATCTTGAGCTGCAACTGCCGGGGTCCTTCCGCTTGCACATCTTCTGCAAAAGCAAGTTCTTCCAACAAATTATAGATTTCCCGGGCAATAAAAAATCCCTGATGATTCTCTTTTCGAACTTCCTCCAGGTAAGCCTGAATTTCTTTATAAAAACTGGTAAAGAGAACAACATCCAAAAGCAAGTCCTGCACGTCCAGGCCCTCCAGCCTGAATATCAACTCTCTTTCCCGTTCTCTCATAGTCATCAAGTCTGGTCGTAGATTCCTGACATTGTCTGAAGCTTGAGTACATTCTTCTCTACCAACTCTCTTGTTGATTCAAAACTGCGTCTTCTCGAGTTGGTAAATGATTTCAAGGAATATCGCCAGGGTGAAGCTTTGAGAAGCTCTTCATAAATCTTGAATGCTTCCTTCCAGTTTTCTTCCTGTATGAACCTGGACGCGATCAAAAGATAACTCTCATCCCACAAACAAGACGACTCCCTTTGCTTCGATTCAAAGTACTCCAGCATATTTTTACCAGAAAAATTACTCAGGGACATGCAAAGCAAACTCTGGTAAATCGCATCATCACGAAGAGCCGAGTCAGGTTTTTCCACCACAAGTGCGAAGTACTTCAACGCATCCTCGTATTTGCGGTACAAGTTCTGATGGATTCGAGCAATTCGATATCTGGAGTTAATATAGAGCTGCTCTTCTTCTTCATGGACCTTTTTAAACTCGACAATAGCGTTTTTCGCATCCCCTTTGAGATTGATAATCATCAACCCTCTCAAATACGACAGGTTTGATTCTTGATAGAGTGGAATATACAAAATTCCTCCCAGGGCCAGAATGCTTAAACTGACCAGGGCTTTTCGAGCCATCTTCCTGGACATCGCTGAAAAGTGAAATTCACGAAACTTGGGTGCCCAGGTCACGCTTAATTCCACAAATAGATACGTCCCCGATGAAAAAATCATCAAAAAGAAGATATAAAGAAAGCGAGTGAACAGATCCAGTGGCAATTGGAGCCACTGACGAAAGATACCCGGGTAACCCAAACAGTCACTCAAACCAAAAGTACCCAGAATCAATACCAGAAAAAATGCAAAGAAGAGCAAGGGATTGAGCCAGATTTGAACCAGAAAATCTTCCTGAAAGTAATGCTTTAGAACTTTTTCATGGATAAGTACATGCAGGGCCGACATAAGAACGGCCACTAATACCCAGCTTAGAAACAGTGGGGGAAAGTAGAATAAAAATCCACCCTGGTAAATATGGCAGTAGAGAAAAATGCACAACAGATGAATCACTACGGTTCGCACAAACTGTAATGCGAGTTTCTTTCGAAACCTCTTTCTAAAATCCAAACGTATTTCTTTTTTCTCCATTGGGCTCATTATACGACTCACGGGGCTTGTTCGACAGAAATGGCTTTTGCTGGCTCACACTTTGAAACAAATTTCTAATGCTGCTTTCAATGTGAATACCTTTCAAGGGTTATTCACACTCTATTCACAAATTTATTCACACAAAAGTGAATAAAAATTGTTGGTTTTTGTTCACACTTGTCCGATGAGAACCTTTACATGCGTCTTCTTTGTTTTATTCTCATTTTTCAATGGTTGGTCCCTGCAACAGATTGCGCAAACAAACCCTGGGAAGTGAGTGCCCGCACTTTTCGCAAAGCTCCCCAGGACAGCGGCTACCGCAGGGAGATGTCTCAACTCAAGGAATCCAAATACAACTTCTGGCGCTTTCTGGAGTGGTATGCGGACTCCACTTCAAACTACGAAAAAATGAAGATCATGGGAGATTACTATCGATCTCACTCCATTCCTAATTATCGAATCCTCTCTTTGATGTTTCTCTTCAACGCCTATGACCCTATGTCAATTGCCCAACAAAGATTCATGGTTCGATTCCTGAAGGAGCATTGTTTTGAGGAAAGTGTGCTGGCCCTGTTTCTTTATCGCTATGCCACAATTCCTATCGAGCCAAGATTGTCCTTTCGAAAGCTCTATCATCTACTCAGTAAGGAAATTCCTGACTTTCATATTGCAGACCTTGAAAGTCTGCACTTTCTTGACCATATGATTGCCATGGAAGCGCGACCGGGCAACTTTCAGGATGTTCAAAAAGATCTGGATTACCTTTGGAAAAACGAGATTCGCAGCAATACTCTGATCTACCAACGCTATCGTGACTGGTTTCGCAAAGTTAGCAGCTACTACACCTTGAGTCAGAGAAGACAGAATTTTCTTCCAAGGCACTTTTCAGTGTTTCTACAGGGAAGAGAGAAGCTCTTTAACAAGCATGGTTTGAGCTACCATCGCATCCTTCAGGATCTTGAAGACAGTTTTCAAGTGGACTATCGTGCACTTGAATTGCCCCCTTTTCTGCCTGCACATTTGCAAAGTCTCTTTTATAGAGAGATGGGAATCGAAGACGATGTTTTCGAGGCAAAATTGCAAGACAGCCCCTTTCGCTAAATCAACTTGATGTGAAGTCTACAGTTTTTCATCCAATACCATGAATTTCGTCTCTACAATTGAGTTTTCTCTTTGAGAGGTCAAAGGAATTCCTATACAATTAAAAGAGGTCTGAAAAAAGTAAAAACCAACAAAAAAAGACAAATCAGGTCTAAAGAAGGGATTCGATCCTGTCGATATATTCCATGGAAGGGAGAACAAAATGATCATCAAGAAAACACATGAGGCAGTATCACCAGCAGTAGCTCACCAGGGAATTGAAGAGATTGCCAAGCGCGACATCGCAGTTCGCATCAATACAAATTTCAAAGTATCCAAAAAGGCAAGTCAAACCCATACTGAAGCTGTGGAAGCTCCCGTAGACCGGCAGACAGTAATGGCCGCAGCCAGTATGATTCAGCAACTTATGCTCGAGTGCACTGCAACTTCTCATCATATTCAGGCAAACACTCGCAAAGAGAAAGTACAACTTCTTCTCGAAGATTCAGAATAAACAAAATGCAAAAAAGCCCATGTCAAAATCGGATTTTGACATGGGCTTTTCTGTTTTTAACCTGACTGATCAATTGACGAGCATGTAGTCCTTGTCTTCATAATCAATGTTCTCGGATCGTATGAAATCGTGCTCAGAAACTCTCAGGAGGAACTCAGTAATGGGTTCCTCGGTTTCTTCGAAATCTACCTCAAACTTTGTTAATGAAGCCTGCAGCTTTTGCCTCTGGACCGATTCAAACTCATCGAGCAATCGAACAGTCACATCTTCAGGGTTGATTTTCATCTGTTTTTCTCCTGTTCCTGCAAGACATCGATCCTTTGAGGACAGGCTTTTAGTCAATTGAATGTTTGGAGAAATTCCCTTAAAACCGCTTGTTTCCCAAGAACTTCACCCATTTCAACATGGGGGAGGAGTACTTTTGTCACACTCTCTGTTGATTTTATTGTGACAAAAAGTATCGGAAATGAAAGCTTCTTGAATCCGGGCGGTTTTATTCCTCTTCCAGCAGTGGAAAATCATCAAAATATTGCATGAGCTCCACCAACTCTGGAGGATTGGAGTATTGATACAATGCATCCTCGATATCACACTGTGCCTCACCCAGATAAAGCTGGTTCTTGATCATTTTTAGATAGACTTCTCGTGCCTTTTTGAAATCCTTTTGTCTCAGATGAATTCTTCCTCGCAAGGAAAGAAGCTCTTCATAGTAAGGATCTCTCTTCAATCCTCTCCTTGCCACCTCAAGAGCCACGTCATGCATTCCAAGGTTCTCAAGGGTTTCTGCCTGAAGAACAAAATAGAAAGGCATAGGATTGGCATCAATCAAGTCACTCAGAAGATTGAGACACTGCAAGGGATTTCCAAGATTTAACTCACACTGGGATAAAGAGAGAACTCTCTCTTCTTCCATATGCTCATTGAAATTGGAAGGGTCTACCAGATAGTTCCAGGCCAATGTGTAACGGTTCAAATGCATATAGGCATGAACCAGTTTCATCCCATAGTCCTGATTCCCGGGTTCCCTGGAAACAAGGTGCTCAAGACAAAGGACCGCCTGCTCATAATCTCCACGATCAAAATACAGGGCAGCCAATTCTTTGACACATTGACGATGCTCAGGATTTTGTTGAAGAATCTGAAGGTAACAAAGGCAGGCCTTGTAGGTTCGATTGCGGTCGTTGTACCACCGGGCCTTCTTCAGTAACGGTTCTTTTTCAAGTTCGGAACTAGACAATTATTCCCCCGTTTCTCTTCACTGGCAATGCTCCTGCTGCAGTCAAAACAAGTTGTTTTCCTTCAGCTATGCAATACCAATAACCTAAACCTGGATGGAAAGCAATCTTCACACTTCTATTAAAACATTCTTCGACAAAATTTGCATAAAAACTGTGCTTTTTTGTCTGTGTTTTGGGATGGACGCCAGTTATAAAAGGACTGGAACCTGATCTAGTAGCTCCTCAATATAAGCTTCCTGAGCAAGCCTATCCTGAAACTCATAGCTTAAAATTCGGTGGGAAAATACATAAGGAGCAAGAGACTTGATATCTTCCGGGATTACATAATCTCGCCCCTCCAGAAAGGCTTTGGAGCGCGACATTTGAATCATTTCCTGTGAACCACGCACGCTGACCCCGTGAATCAGACGGGAATCTTTGCGAGTCCTCATGACGAGTGCCAGAACATAGTCTATGATTTTGTCATCTACCTGTACTTTGGCTATCTGCGACTGAATCTCCTGAATCTGTTCCCTGCGAAGCACTCCCCTTCCTTTACTGGAACCCAGCTTCCCTTGCAGAATCAAACGTTCAAATTCTTCCTCTGGATATCCCAAAGACAATCTCAGGGAAAATCGATCCAATTGAGAATCTGGAAGACGATAGGTCCCATCGGAGCTTGAGGGGTTTTGAGTCCCCAGCACAAAGAAGGGCTGTTTCAATTCAAAGGTAGACTGATCAATGGTTACCTGATATTCCGCCATCACCTGAAGCAGGGCACTTTGGGTTTTGGGAGGAGTTCTGTTCATTTCATCAAAGAGCAGGATCTCGGTGAAAACGGGTCCTTGATGAAACTCAAACTCATGACTTTTCGGGTTGAAAATATTCACTCCCAAAATGTCGGAAGGCAAAAGATCAGTGGAACCCTGAACTCTTTTGAAATCCAGCTCAAAGCAGTTTGCCAGTGCTTTGGCCAGCGAGGTTTTGCCCATGCCGGGCAAGTCTTCGAGCAGAACATGCCCTTTTCCAAAGAATGCTGTTAAGAGCAATTCAATTTCTTGACGCTTGCCTACAATTTGAGACTCAATAGCCTCCAGAACTTTTTGTATGTCCGTTGAACTCATTGGGAAATATCCTTTCCGAAGAGAGCATCACTCACAGGAAATATGAATTTGCATAGTCGATATAATGACGTGCACTCTCATGCAGGGAATCCACTTCTTCCTTGCTTAACTCCCGTCGTACCTTTCCAGGAACACCCACCACCAAAGATCTGGGGGGAATGACTGCTCCTTCCGGTATCAGGGCACCTGCTCCAATCAGACTCTCTTCTCCAATAATCGCGCCATTGAGAACAGTCGCGCCCATACCAATCAGGGAATAAGGTTTCAGATGACAACCGTGCAAAGTCACACTGTGTCCCACCGTTACACCTTCTTCAATAATCAGGGGATGAGTCTCATGTTCTACATGCAGGCAGGAGCTGTCTTGAATATTTGTTTTCGGACCAATGCGAACATGATTCACATCTGCGCGAATCACAACATTGAACCAAACACTGCTATCCTCGCCGACTTCTACATCGCCAATCAAGCGCACTCCATCAGCCAAAAATACGTTTTCGGCCAACTTGGGATTGATCCCTTGGTAAGGAATCAGGGAGACCAGGTTCTTGTTTATCACTCTCACATTCAAGTCCTTAAGCTTTATCGAAGACAAACTTCTGCTTTGCCTTCTATTGTGACGGTTATTTTTGAGTTTTGTTCCCTTAAATCAACAATGACGTTGAATCTGGTAGCGAGAACATATGGTTAGAATCTCGACACCATTGATGGCACAAAGATCGCAAACACCATTTCCTTCAGAGTTGGAAACCAGCATCGTTCGGATATGGTGTTCAGGAACACTCATCACTTGTGACAAATACTCCCGAGCCGTTTGCAATACCACCAGATGTAGCATGGGGTCATGACAGATCCTGCGATCCTTGAACATGGTTTCCACCAGTAGATAGTGCTGATTGATATCCTGAAACAGAAAATCCACCTGTCTCTTTTTCAAGCCGGGAAGACCGCTTCTGGGGTAATTTTGATGAAGTAGCGTTGCACCCCGCTCAATTTCTTCAAACTTCTCCAAGACCCAATCATGAAAAAACTTGGAGCTTGGAAAAAAGTAATTCTTCTCTTCCGGGGAACTCTCTTGTGACTGGACCAACTGAACTTCCATTTGCTGCAGCTGTCCGCGCAATTCGTAATTGTCCGCCACAAGTTGCTTGTTCTCCTGCAAGAGATACATCACCATTTTGAGAACTTCAGGAGAAGCTCCTTCCAGATCCATCTCATAGAGAATTGAATTGAAGACACCCTCATCCAGTTCTTCATCCTGCCCTACACTCAAATGCAAGCTTCCGTCCTTCTCTCCGGTTTCCGGGCATATATTGGACACAACAACTTCCATTCCTTCTTTGAGGAAGTCGCTGGCAATATCGCAAACCAGAGTTCGATTGTTAATCTGGGCACGATTAATCACTTCGGCCTGATCACCGAATTGAATGGCAAAGCTCTCGCTTTCAGGCAGGAAAGAGTCGTAGAACTCGTCTTCCTCGCTGTCCCACTGAATTCCTAGACGGGAATCATTGACCAATACCAGTTGTTTGAGAATTTGCATAAGAATCTAAAATTCAAAAGTAGTCGAATTTCCCCTATTTTTGCATATCTTTACACAAAATTTCTATGTTTCATTTCAACATGGTTCAGAAAGTTTACAAGGGAGCTCGTCGAATGGAAACAGTGAGCTAACCGGATAAATCGCAGGAATAAAATGAAAGCAACACTCTCTTTGTTATGGATGCTACTCCTGGGAACTTCCCTCTTTGCGCGGGTCAACTTTGAGCAGGAAGCCAAGAAAGTTCTTCGCCCTTTTGGGAAAGTCTTGCAAGAGGGTAAGGAGAAATTCCAAAGTGTCTTTGTCACCCCTTCCAAACACCTCAACTATGTCCGGGGAAACAGTTTTTCCCAGATTCATGTGAGTCGGGGAAGACTGGGAAGGACACAACTGGGTGCAACCCTTCCCGACAAGTCTGCTGTAGGGCGAACTATAAAGGTCTACTATCCTCCCACAGGGCGATCCGTACGGGTTAAAGTACGAGACACAGGACCCTGGTTTGTAAGGGATCCCTATTGGAACTATCAGAGAAGACCCTATGCAGAAACTCAGCCAACCACCTGGATTGGTCAACCAATTCCAGACAGAAGCGCTATCTCATTGAGCCCCCAGGTTTGGTACAAACTGGGAGTTCGACGAAATCTTGCCTTTAGCGGAGCTTTCCAGGGGGTTGTGGGCTGGCGCTTTCTAGACTGAGGGTTTGGAAGAGTCCTTGTCAGTGGTGTGAAGCAATTGATTATCATGCCACTTCATGTAGATATCATCAAAGTACTTGGGATCTTCCAGGATTTCCTGAGTCACGTCAAAGACTCCTGTATAGCCCATATAGTTCAAGGCAGAAGCTCCTGTTAACAGGATTTTCAAAGCTTCGGAAACCTGAATGTGCCCATCGGATGCATACTTTTGAACGTAGGCTTTGGCTCGTTCATCAAACTTGAGTTCAATTCCAAACTCGGAGTTGAACTTCTCCGCATAATCTTCAAACGGACTTCTTGATAATATTTTGAGGAGATGATCCTTGGGAGCCTTGCAGACATCTGCGCTGATTAGAAGGTGTTTGTGGGGAGTTCCTGGAACTTCATATTGAAACTCGGTCAAGATATCTTCCCAAACACTGATCAAAGCTCTCGCACCGGTCTTGTTTTTCTCTGCTTTTTCAGCGACCACTTCAATAGAGTCATCGGTGAATTGCAGATCTACCCCGAATGCCTGGAACTCATACTGATACTGCTTTAACAAACTGTCCTCAGTATCATTCATAATTCGCACCAGATCATTCTTGGAAAGAGCGTTCACGTAGGATCGAATCGGTGTTCGTCCAACCAATTCAGGAATAAGCCCGAATTGAATGAAATCGTCTTCCCCGGCGTGCTGGTACAGATTCTTGTATTTGTCATCGTCCTTTTTGTTTTCATCAGCAGTGCGAAAACCCCCGATGACGAGATTTCCATGCTCATCCATTGAGCCAGCTTTGCGAGACATTCTCTTTTTGATGATTTGCTCTAGATTGTCTTGCTGACGCTGAAAAGAGCCCCCAAGGATAAAGAGAATATTCTCAGTGCTGATCATATTGTCGTGCTTTTTTCTTCCTCCGCGCTGTCGATCCATAAGATCCTGAATTTGGGCAGAAGGCGACATCGGATTTTCAATGGAAATGAACTTTCTCTCCACCATTTTCAAAATGGCTCGTTGAAAACCTTCACGGGAGATGTCATGACCCATCGCCCCTTCTTTGGCCTTTTTATCAAGCTCGTCAACAAAGATAATTGCACCGTGCTTGCTGATAAAAGCAGCCTGTTCCTGTTTGTTGCTTCCCGGAGCCATGTCAATGAGCTCTCTGACCATGTCATCTGCGGATTTACCCACATAGCCAGCTTCGGTGTAGTCGGTAGCATCCACGATCAGAGTGGGTATCTCCAGCAAGTCTCCCAGAACCTCGATACAGTAAGTTTTCCCTGAACCGGAAGGACCAGCAATCAGCGTATTCTTCTTGCGAAAACGACGCAGATTCACATCCTTAGATTCGCGCATCAGTTTCACCATGGCGAAGTGAAATGCGGAGGCAATCGCCATCCTCTTCTTGTACTCTTCCTGACCAATCACATACTTGTCAAGATAGGCTTTAATTTCTCGTGGAGTGTAGATCTTTACGCTCGGAGAGTTTTTATTGGACTGATAACCTTCATCGACCATCTTGTCTTCGATGACCTGCCAAAAAAAGGACTCGGCTTCATCAAAAGCACTCAGATACAAACGAGTCGCTTTTTCTTCACTGACTCCGTAATCTTTTTTGATCTTTTCGAGGGTCTCTCTGGGGATTGAAACTTTCATGCCTGCATTCTATCACAAGCGGGGATGCTCAGCGCTTGTGGCGCTAAAATAAAGCACCGGGGTTTTGTGATCCTCTTTTGGTCTGGTATTGAAGGTTCAGAGCATTCCCGGAAACGGATTGAGACGATACTTTGGAAGCAGGTTTCAAAGCCTCGTCATGCAAAATCAGGGAAGAGACAAAGACCAGACCAAAAAGGGAAAAGAGCAGAAAAAAACAACGAATCGAGTAGTATTTTTCCTTGATGCCCATGCTGTCATTCCCCGAGACTTCCAGTAGAATGCATCAAGATAGCCAGAAATACTGATAGAATCTACAAATCCAATGAAATTAATCTGATTTTTGTGAGGAACTCATGTCTCATCAGGATTACAAAAAATACGACAAAGCCAGAGATCTCTTCCCTTTCTTTTCCAGCAGTGAAGGTGAAGGAAGCATCTATTTTGACCACGCCGCCATGGGGCTTTGGCCAGAGCCTGTCATTGAAAAAGTCCAGCAATTTCAGTTTAGTCCATTTGGTAAAAAACGACTTGACGGACTACTTTCTTCAATCTCCACTTCTCTTAAAGTGAACAAGGAGTGGATTTATCCCAATATGGGTGCTCACATGGCTTTTGAGAGGATGGTACAGTTTCTCGACCGGGGAAAGTTTTGTCGATTTCTCATTGATCCGCTTTCTCACAAAGCCATTACCAATCCACTGGATGCCCTCGTTTCGCGGGACCGGGGAAGCTATCAGTTTTTAAAGCTGGGCGAAGATCATCAAATCGATCCCCAAAGTCTGCTTTCCGGATTGAGTAAAGACATAACGGCAGTAGTTCTTAACCAGGTGGGAAACCTGCATGGTCACGAGCAATTTCTTGAGCACTTGTATGAGCTCATCTGTCAGTTCAATCAGGAAAACGGATCTTCGGTCTTACTCATTGTGGATGGCTCCCAGGCTCCTGCTCGACTCAAGCTCAAAGTTCCTCCCTGTGACATTTTCTTTTTTGCACAGCAGAAGTGCTTCTCTCTTCCCGGTGCAGTCACCATCATTTCTGATACAGCTGCCAAAGTGCTCGCCTCCAAGGAGGATATTGCTGAGGCCCGGCACTTTCTCAAAGAGTTCTACATGGCTGGAACCCCGCATTTTCTCAGCATTCTCTCATTTGCTCAAACTCTGGAGTTTTTGATTGATCTTGATGAGGGCATGGTATTCAAGAGTTTTCATCGTCTCAAAATTCTTGAGGAGCTAAGCAGCCATTGCTACCAAAAAATAAAGGAGCTACCCGGAGTCTGCGTTCTCGGGGATCATGATGGTTATCTCAAAACCAATCGGGGAATTCTGAGTTTTGTGATCAAGGGCTACAATCAAGGCGAGATTGCAAGAGAACTTGCCCAGTTTGGCATCTATCTTCGGTGTGGAGCTCTGGATCAGTTTCAGCATTATTTTTGTGTTCCCAATGCTCACAAAGTCTATCCTCTGCTGGAGGAGTGCAATGGTGCCCTGCGTGTCTCTCTTCAGTATATGAACACGGTGGAGGAACTTGATCGCTTCTTCACCATGCTCAAAAGAATTGCCCCCCGGCACAAGGGATAGTCTTGAGGACAAGCCTGAAAACTGGTATAAATTGAGAAAATCAGGGAGAAGCAAGATGACAGAATCAGAACTGCACGACGAAGTTTTTCTTTCCAGCCAGGTGAAAAATATTCTCAAGGCAATCGTAGCCTATGGCCTCGTTCTCTCTTTACTTACTGCTGTTTTAATCTGGAGCAAGGACTTTTCCAAATCCAGTCAGTTTACTGATTCAACTGAGCAAAGCGCGAAGAAGTAGCCCGGGCAACTTACAGAGGGCTCCTGTCAATCACAGCACAGCTCATTTCAATGCTGCCTGAATGCTAATTACCAAAGATTTCGAAGTTGGGGAACCAACTGCTGGGCAGACTCAATCTTTGCAGCCACATCCAGGAGAAGATACTTTTTTGATTGTTGATCCCGGGCCCCGTAGCTGGTACACAGTCGAAAGTGTCGATCATGAACAACCTTGTAGCCTTCCTTCTCTTCAATATGAGAGCTGATCAAGACATCAAAGGGGGCAATCTTGCTCATGTTCTCGTGAAAGCCTTCCACAATACGATCATGCTTCTTGCGATAGGCATACTCGTTCTTGTTCATGAAAACTTCCCAAAGCAGCTTGCCCATGGGTGATTCCTGAATCTTTTGACCAAAGGGCCCGTCAAACTGATCCTTCTGCTCCTGTTTGATTTTGAATTCCTTTTCAAAGTCGAAGTTTTGGTACCACAGATGGGGTGGAGTTATGGACAACAGAAGATCCCAGTCCTCACTCTTCTCCCCGGCCATTGCAGCTGATGTTCCCGTATGATTGACCATCAAACCACCCGAGGTATAAAGCGCAAAGGGCAGAGAGTTCAAAAACTCCCAGTAGACGGCTCGGTCTTCTTTCAGGTTTTCCTCAAAGGTATCTGTAAAACTGATGAAGCCTTTTTGCAGACCCCAGTGAACAATGTGAGCCAGCTCATGATTACCCAGAAGCAGGATGATTCCGGGGTCACTTTCCTTGAGCTTCATTACTTGCTTGAGAAGAGAAAAGGAATCATCTGGATAACCGGGATAACCGTGAATCAAGTCACCACAAATCACGAAGTAGTCACAGGCCTTGTTCTTCTTGAGAAGTTGATACAAAAACAAAGCCTGATCAAAGTCCTCCCGATTTCCCTGAATATCCGAGATAAACAGGGCTACACCCTTGTCGAGCTGAAGGACTCTGTTCATTGCTATTCCTTCGAGTTTGCCAAACTGCGAATATGAACTTCTCTCAGCTGCTTGAAATCAACCTTGGAGGGAGCTTCACTCAATGGGCAGTGAGACTGCTTGTTCTTTGGAAAGGCAATCGTATCGCGAATACTTTCGGTTCCACAAAGCAAGCTCACCAGTCGATCCACTCCCAGCGCAATTCCACCGTGTGGTGGAGCTCCGAATTGCAAAGCCTGCAAAAGAAAACCGAATCTTTGTTGAGCCAACTCTTCATCCATACCCAGAATCTTGAAAATTATGGACTGTATTTCCTCATCATGAATACGAATACTGCCCGAACCCATTTCCTGCCCATTCAAAACCAGATCATAGGCATTGGAGCTCAAAGTTAGTAAATCTTTGGGATTTTCACAGGAAAGCTCCTCCAGAGTGGCTTTGGGAGCAGTAAACGGATGGTGCATGGGAGAAACTGACTTTGTTGAGAGGTCCCATTCAAAGAGTGGAAAATCAAGCACCCAGCAAAACTTGAGCTCTTTGCTGTCCTTGACCAGTTCAAACCGATCTCTGACTCTCTGACGCAGTTCACCAATGATGGATTTGAAGTGATCCTCTCCCGGACCCGCCATAAACAAAACCAGATCATTCTCTTCGCCATCCAGAATTTCTGCGACTTTGGAAACTTCCTCAGGAATCCAAAACTTGGCGATTGTGGATTCAAAACTGCCATTTCGAAGATGTCCCCAGGCTGGCTCAGCCACACCCAGCTTGCCTACCTCTTCTCTGAGCCACTCAATGTCTGTGCGGCTCGCATTGCAATTTGAGGGAACAACAAGGGCTCGAACAATCCCGCCCTGGTCGACTATCCGGCGAAAGACCTTGAATTCAGTTTCCTGAAAAACAGGGGTCAGGTCCTGAATCTCGATACCAAATCTTAAGTCAGGGGCATCACTTCCATAACGGTCCATAGCTTCCTGATAACTCATCCGCTCAAAACCACCCTGTACTTGAAGATCAATTTGCTCAAGGGCCTCACACAGACTTTTTTCTACGGTTTGGAGTACATCTTCACGTTCAACAAAAGCCATCTCCAAATCAAGCTGAGTGAATTCAGGTTGACGATTGGTTCGCTGGTCTTCATCCCGAAAGCAGCGTGCAATCTGAAAGTAGCGATCAAAACCACCGATCATCAAGAGTTGCTTGAAGATTTGGGGAGACTGGGGCAGAGCATAAAAGCAGCCGGGATGAACACGACTGGGAACCAGAAAGTCGCGGGCTCCCTCGGGGGTAGACTTTGCCAGCTGAGGCGTTTCGATTTCAGTAAATCCTTCACCATGAAAAGCATTTCTAATAGCCTGAACCAGCTTTGAGCGCATCCTGAGAGTGTTTTGCATGGCATCACTGCGAAGATCAAGATAGCGATGAGACAAACGGTGCTCTTCACCCACGACTTCATGATCCTGGGGTCTAAAGGGCAGAGGCTTGCTCTTACCCAGAATCTCAATCTGGCGCACTTCCAGTTCAATGTCCTTGCTGTCCAACCAGGTAACATCCTTACCTTCCGGTCGCTCACGAATAAGCCCACAAATTTGAACCACATACTCAATATGAACTTCATTTGCCCAAGACCAGTTTCCCTCATCCAGAATTGTTGGATCTGCCAAAGCCTGAATTCTTCCGCTGTGATCCCTGAGGTGAAAGAAAAGGACTCCCCCATGGTCACGAATCGTTTCTACCCAGGCACACAGTCTCACTTCCTGGTCTTTCAAATCCAGACTCACTTCTCCGACTGCATGACTTCTCAGTCCTGTTTTTAAGCTCATTGCTACCTTCAATTTTTTGGTTCAGCAGGCCAGAATTGTATGACTACTACCCGATAGTTGCTTTGCGACAACCCAGTATCATAGAGCAAGCAAGAATCGGATTCCACACTGAAATCAATCAAATCGGGGAATCTTGAAGAGAAATTTACTACCTTCGCCTGGTGCTGATTCTATCTGGAGTTTACCACCCAGCTTTCCTTCTACGATTTCCAGAACCACATCCATACCCATTCCACGACCACTAACATCAGATAAAGTGGAGCGAGTACTCAATCCAGGTTTGCAAATCAATCGTAAAACTTCCTGGGGACTTAAGTTCTCGTCTGCACTAACCACTTTGCACTCCAACGCTTTCTTGTAGAGCGCTTCAGGGTCAATCCCTTTTCCATTGTCTTTGATTTCGAAAAGTTCAAATTGCAGGGGGCCACTATCCATAACCCGATAGTCAAAATATAACTCGCCAACTTTCTCAGCCTCATGCAAATTTTCAAAACCATGATCCAGACAGTTTCTTAAAACATGGGTCAGAGCGGGCTTGATCGTCCAAAAATGCTCCTCTTCATGACAAAGCTCTGCCAATGTCTTGAGCCCGACATTTTGAAAGATTCCTTTCAGAGTATGATACTCTCCAAAAATCTTGCGGATTTTTTCCCGCCCAAGAACTGCACCATCAAGATGTCTAGAGACTTCCTCCAACACAGACTGAAAGCTCACCATGGAACTGCGAAAAGCCCACCGACCCAGACCAGTGATCAATTGCACCATTTCCAGAAGCAATTTGGACTCATAGGCCTGTCTTTGCATTTGTTCTCTAAGTTGAAAGCTCTGGGTGAAATCCTGCAGAGTTGCCAAAACCGCAACAATTGATTTCTTCGGTCCCAAAACTCGTCGAAAAGAACAATTCAGAATTCTGTCTCCAAGACGAAACTTCTTGTTTTGAGTGAACTCATCCCAGCCTTCAATGGAGGTACGACCCCAACCCAATTCCAACCAGCCTTCAAGGCCCTGTAAAAACTCGGCACTGTCATTATCAACACCCTGAAAAGGAATTTTGAGAAAGCTCTGGCCTTCCAGTTCTTTTCCCTGAAAATAATCTTTTAGAAGAATGGCACAGCTTTTTGCATAACCGGTCATGATTCGACTGGAGGAATCAAGGAGCAAAAATCCATCCCTGACATTTTCCAGCAAGAGTCGATTGTTTCTCAAAGCATGTTTCAGTTCCTCATTGAGATTTTGGGTGCGCTCCATTAAGTCTACAGACTCAATGATCAAGGCGGAAAGAGTATTGAATGATGATAACAGCTCCACATCGTCATCAAGAAAAGGTCTACCCCGCTTGTTGAGAATCTGAATCACTCCAATCAGCTTCCCTTCCAAATTGCACATGGGCATACACAGAATATTACGGGTGCGAAAGCCTGTTTGCTTGTCAAAAGCAGGATTAAAACGCGAGTCCTGGTAGGCATCCTGGATCAGCACCGTTTCCAGACTTGCTGCAACTGAACCTGCAATACCCACTCCTATGGGAAAGCGAATCTCCTTTCCTTCCATCCCCATCGCCACCTGGGAGTAAAGTTCCTGGGTTTCATGGTCTGCCAGAAAGAGAGAGGCTCTTTGGGAGTTACAAAGTTCATTCACCGACTCGATCACAAACTCCAGCAGGCTCTTGAGGTCTTCAAAGGTATTGAGCTTTTGCAAGATTGCCAGAAGCTTGTTTTTCTGGTGCCGTTCCAGGCTCGTACCCTTGAGGTATTGCAACATCAAGTGATGAAAGCACCTGGTCGGTAAATCCAGAGGAAAGACTCCGGCTACTCGAGACTGATAAAATTGTTTCTGCCCAGGCTCAGATGTCAAAACAAAGAACTTGATCCCTTCCACATCGGGAACCTGTTCCTCTCCTTCCAAAAGAAGAACCTGTAAATCAAAAGTGTCCTGTACTTCTTCACAGGGAATCCATTGCAAATCCTCAAACTCCCAAGCTTCAGATTAAGCGTAAAGCCGATCTGGATTTGAGCAGATTAAAGGAACTTTAATCACTTCCATGGCAATATCATAACCAGAAGCCTCATTTCACTCAAATTTTAGCGTCTTTTGAATTCTAAGTCCCTTAGGATAATGATTTTTTAAAACTCCGCTTTGCTGATGATACTTGCCCCAGCCAAGAACAAAACCATTGTATGAGACAGCTGCAAACCCATTCTCCAAAGTTGAGTCTATTCGAATGGATTCTCCCTTCAGGTAATAGAGAGCTTCCCTTTGATTCAGACTTATGAAACTCTTGAACTCACTTCCTTTATTAAGCAAATGCGAGAGAGCATGATGAGGAATTTTCTCCTGCCGCTTTCTGCCCTCAAGTATCTCGATTATTGGAACAAAAGCTCTGACAACTCCCTTCTTCAATTGACCGGACAATGACTTGAGTGAGCTCGGGACAAAGGAGATCAACTTACCCTTTTTTTGAAATGTACCCATTTGCCTTAATTTTTGAATGGAATCCTGAGTCAGAAAATTTTCCAAACCAAAGGAGTTCATCTCTTTCTCACTCTCGCCAGAATTCGCTGGATTCGTCTCCCTGAAAAAGTACGGCAAGTCACCCTTTTTTCTGAGTAAAAAATAGCATTGACCCTCCCCTTCAAACTCATGGGGCCACAGACGTTTGGAATCCAACAAATCCATTTCTTGAGAAAATTGATCCAGGACTTCTTCATTTTCAGACCTGTTGTAGGTGCAAGTGGAATAGAGCAAAATTCCGCCTCCAACCAGGCAATCTATCGCAGCACTCAGAATTCTTTTTTGCCTGGCCGCACAATGAGTGACGGACTGTTCACTATACTCTTCCCTGGTTTGGGGATACTTTCGAAACATCCCTTCACCACTGCAGGGTGCATCGACAACAACACAGTCAAAAGATTCCGGGAAATGTGAAGAGAGCTTTTCGGGATCCATGCTTGTAATCAATGAGTTTTTCGCTCCAGATCTTTCAAGATTTTGAAGAAGGATTCGCGCTCGACTTTGAATCACCTCATTGCTTACAAGTAGTCCATTTATACCAAGAGCTTGAAGAAGCTGAAAAGACTTGCCGCCTGGTGCTGCGCACAAATCCAGAATTCGCTGGAAAGGCCCATGAGGTAGGAGATCATTTACGGGAGCCATAGCAGCTGCATCCTGGCAAGAGTAGACCCCGGCATGCCAGAGAGGGTCTTCGATTACAGCAAAGTCGACGGGAATTCGCCAGGCGAACTGACTCCATTCACACCTTTCAAACTGAAAGGAAAGATCTTCACTGCTCCAGGCACAACGACGGGGCGGTTTGTCGAAACTGCGCAGGTACTCTTGTCGGGAGTCCTGATCCAGCAACCCTTCCAATTCACGCAGAAAAGCTGAGGGTAATTGCCCTTCATCCATTGCTTCAGCCTAGTCAGACAGCACAGCAGTCTTTTGAATCTTCAAATCTCCCAACTCTTCCTTGGAAAGTCCAAAGAGCTTTTCCATCACGATGAAGGGATTCGCATTCGCACCTCTACCGGCACAAACACTCAAGTCCATGTAGATTTCTTCATCCTTGATTTCGATTTCACGAATTGCCTTGCAAAGATCAATCTCTTTCCCTCTGTTCTCAATGAGGTATTCATCCAGACTTTCAAAGTCCTCCAGGACGGTTTCAAAACGCTCCTTGAAGTTGGCCAGATTGCTTACATAAGTGGCGTAAGGAAACAAATCAGAAAGAGATCTCTTCTTTCCCGAAACAAGCTCGAATGATTCAACAATAATTCCTTCGGGAAGATAGTCACTCAAGGCAGTCACATGATCCTGTGTAATTTCTTCCACACACCACAAATCGAGTACCTCAGATTTGGATTCAATACCAAGAGGCAACACAGGACCAAACTGCATTACCGGTCTTGGAGTGAATCCTTTGGACAGTAACACCGGGAAAGAGCAGGCATTCACACCCAGCTGAAAAAGGCGAACCATATCGCTGTGAGCAAGAAAACGTGAAACTCCCATCTTGGTATACCTCAGACGATACCTGAGCGAGTCGCCCTTGTTTCTCTCTGTTCGATAAACCTTGGAGCGAAAGGGAGCCCAATCTTCCCGTCTTCTTTCAAGCTCAGCCTCATCAGGAGCTTCATTCTTCAATTTGATATCAACCTTTGGTGTAGGAATACCACAGTAATGGCAATCCCCCCAGCGACAGTCGGTAGTGGTTTGCTTGGCATCCCGAAAAGCCTTCTTGCGCTCAAAAGTCAGATACTTTTTCTTGATCTTGGTATCAATATGATCCCAGGGTAAAGCGTCTTTAAGATCCACTTCCTCAAAACATGCCTCTGTATCCACTCCACCTTTTCTCAGGGACTCCATCATCTCTTCGTAATTGAAATGTTCACTCCAGCCTTCAAAACGGTGCCCGTCCCTGAAGGCTTGAAGCAGTCCTTTGGCTACACTGCGACCACCCTTGCTGATGACAGCCTCAAAATGACTCAGGTAGCTTGGTTGCCATTTGAAATGAACGATTCTGGAAGCTACTTTTCCTTTGACGTATTCCTGGCGTTTTGTAATTTCATCAACACCAAAAAAGCCATCCCACTGAAACGGGGTATGAGCTTTGGGAACAAAGGGACCAAAACTAACGTTGATTCGCTTGCGACCACCGAATTCTTTGGCAATACTTTCAATTGTCTGAATAAGCTCAATGGTTTCGTCAAGATCTTCCCAAGTCTCTGATGGCAAACCCACCATGAAGTAAAGCTTGATCACAGACCAGCCCCGTTCAAAGGCCATTCGAACTGCTGCCAACAGCTCTTCATTGCTGATGTTCTTGTTAATGACCCGTCGAAGTCGCATGGAGCCCGCTTCCGGGGCGAAAGTAAAACCACTGTGCTTGATTTGGCGAACACTGTCGGCTACCTCAACACTCATGCGATCGGCTCTCAAAGAAGGCAGGGATATCGCAACATTTTTGGGAGTGGTCACCTGAGAAACTTCATGAACCATTTTTCCTACATCTGAATAATCAGCAGTCGACAAACTGACAAGACCCACCTCTTCATATCCTGTTTGCTTCAGTCCTTCCTGGGCATGTTGTACGATTTCATCAATGGGAAGCTCTCGAATAGGGCGATAGATATAACCAGCCTGACAAAAGCGACAAGCCTGGGTACAACCCCTGACAACCTCAACCACATGACGATCCTGAACCGCCGCAGTTTGGGGAATCACAGGATTGGTCGGATAGTACTCTAGTTTCAACTCTTCTACCCAGCGTCGACCTATTTGCTCAGGTACTTCTTCGTTTGTGCGCTCAACTCCCAGATACTTGCCATTTTCATCATGTACTTCCTGATAAAACTGAGGAACATAGAAACCAGGGATATTGGCAATACCGATGAGAATTCGCTCACGACTGAGACCTTTGGACTTGGCCAGGCGGTAGTAATCAGCCAGCTCGATCAAGGCCTCTTCCCCGTCACCAATCAAAAAAGCATCAATGAAATCAGCACAGGGTTCCGGATTCGTAGTTACCGGACCACCAGCTAAAATAATCGGATCTCCTTCCTGGCGCTCCTCACTCAAAAGAGGAATCTTGCTCAGATCCAGAACATTGAGAAGGTTGGTAAAGGTCAGTTCTGATTGAAGGGAAAAGCCCACAAAATCAAATTCAGCAAGAGGAGTATTGGTTTCCATGGAAAGCAGGCTCTGATCATGTTTGCGAAGCTGCTCTTCCATATCCGGCCAGGGTGCAAAACATCGTTGAGCGGAAATGTAATCCTTGGAGTTGAGAAGATGATAGAGAATCTTTAGTCCCAGATGAGACATTCCCAATTCATAAACTTCTGGAAAGCAAAGCAGGAAAGACACATCTACATCTTTCAAATCCTTGCGTATGATATTTTTTTCAACACTGATGTAGCGTGAAGGCTTGGACACCAGATGCAAAAACGATTCGTAACTCATTCCCTCTCTCTTTCCCCAATTCGATTCGAACCCAACATTTTACCGAAAAACCCCGCACAAACATTAGCTTTTGTTCCAAAAATGTGCCTGTAATCCAAAACTATCTTCTACAGCACCTTTGAATTCGATATAATCGAGTCAATGTTGGGAGTCCCGTTTATGAAAGCAATCATCCTATTTATCTTCAGTACTGCTGCACTTTTTGCAGCCGGGCAGAAGGAATCTACCCCCGTCGTCCCAAAAGCAAAGAATCAACAAACTACCAAAGCAGAGAGTGAGAAGAAAGAGGAACGAAAGAAAGCTCCCGACAAATTCTTCAAGAATTCGCCATTTGCTGGAAAACCATTACTGTTTTACTTCTCTTCGCCGGGCTGTCCGGCTTGTCGCTACTTTGACCCGGTGATGGATCAGATAGAGAAGGAATACAAGGAAAAAATCAAAGTTCAACGCTTTGAGAAGATGTCTACTGAAAGACTTGAAATGATGAGCTACTTCATTCCTTTCGTTGACGTGCAGGCAATTCCATTCACCGTTCTTACGAATTCTCAGGGCAGGGTTTTGTACTTTACCCAGGGTCATCGCAGCTACTCCACTTTCAAACAGGAGCTCGAAGTTGGGCTCGACAAGGCCGAGAACCTTCCCAATATGAAATTGGACAAACTCCTTTTCATCTGCAGATTCAGCTACAAACCCTGTCAATCAATGCAGCAGGAGCTCAGTCAATGGGAGCAGGAATATGCAAAAGACAAGGTGGCCATTGAGTCGGTGGATCTGGACAAGTTCGAAACCAGAGAAGAATTCTCCAAGCTCTCCAACAGGCTGACCAGCCTGAAGTATATCTATGACATGAACGGTAGAGCGCCTGCCTTGTTTGCGCTCAGCTCCAAGGAAGAGGTCATCAGTATCTTGCAAATGTACTTTTCCAAAGACTATTTGAACACCCAATTCCAGGGACTTTATTAAACCCTTCAGCTTCTGAACCGATGTATTAGACGATAGGGTGGAGTGGATTCCTGTGCGAATGCACTTCCCTTCCCTGTGCAAACTTGGGATACTAGGCCTCAAAGATTGCACGGATTTTGTTATTGAGAAAGGGCTTTTGCCAGGGATAGAAGTTGAGTTTAAGAGTTATTTCAATTGCACTGTGCTTGTGGTTCCTTAGCGGATGTGCCCTGGACAACTCTGTTCAGAAGGAAGGAAAGAATCTTGCCCGCCTGCTCACGAACTCCAGAGCAAATCTTCTTGAAAAAATCAAAAGTGAAAACGGCACACTGAATGTTTTGACCAACCAGACCGCAGAATTCTTCAATCCCTACAAGTCTTTCAAGCTTGTGAAGAAGAGGCGCCAGAAGGAACAAACAGAGATTCCCGGTTTTGATATGAGTAAGGACCTGGACTTCACACTTGAATTGAACATTCGCAGGGGAGAAGAGTTTAGAAAGAACTTCTTTTTGGGTCTTGGCCTGCCTACAGGACGCTACAATGCCCTCATTATTGATGACTTTTCGCCCATTTTTCCTGATGATGTTGCCTATCTTCAACCTGACATCATACAAGCAACTGCTTTTTTGAAAGAAGGAAACCTAAAGAATTTTGAAGAAGGAAAATCTCAGTTCACCAGCCCTCTGGTAACCGGAGTAAAAACTTACCCGGAATATACTGCTCATCATGCTCCTATGGGATACGCCAAAGAGAGTTTTGCGATGCCTTTCGCCATTGATCCCAACTTAACCTTCTTCAATACCCTCGCCTGGGAAGTCTTTCAACACATGCGCCAAATTGCATTGAAGGATGACCCTGATCTGGTAGACACACGATTTCCCAAAGCCCTCACTCCTGCTCAACTCAAGGGAAAGGCGTTTTTGGACTTCTTGAAAAAGTGGCGACTCAATTACTACTATCCTGACCCTAACTCTGGAGAAGTCACAACAGCCAAACTTGGGCTTAGCTTTTATTGCTACCTTTTGTATCTGTTTGAACCTGACCTGTATCGGGAGCTATTGGAAGTGCCTAAAAGCACAAAAATCATTCCGGCTGTGAAAGCGATCAAGAAGATTCTGGGCGACTTTTCCTCTGTTTTAAAGCCTGTTTCCAGCATGGAAGCACTTGTTTCAAAAGTTGTTGAAGACACAGTACTTGCTGAGCCACCCGAGGGAATGACCTTTCCTGATTTTTATTCTTTCAAGTCTTTTCCACCTGACAGCACGATACTGGACGCACCTTCAAGAATCAGTTTTGGATTTATTCCGGAAAGCGAGTTTCTGAAGCGCTACGAGAAGCAAGCCTTCCTGGACAAGAATCGTAAAGTCCTGGAAGAAATCAAAGAGCAAGCGGAGAACGAAAGAAAAATTCGAGAAGAAAGAGCCAAGAGACGAAACGCCAAGCGCAAGGGACGCAGTAAAAAGGGTGAGGAAGAAGAAGAGGAGTCTAAGGAAGAGGAAGAGCCCGAACGCCCCAAATATTACAATATCAATCAGCTCAAGGGGTTCATCCCTGGATTCACTGTTTCTCGTCGTATCTATGGTGCCATACCCTACAATGCCAGCTCACAAGTGAAATCACTCGCTTTGTTTACAGCTTTGTTACAAAAGCCTCCCCAAATGGCACTGTCCATGGAGCCAAATTACCTGCGCTCTTTTCAAAGAGAAATTGAACCCAAACTCTATGTTTCTCAAGTGGAGATAGATCGCCGGGGCAAGCAAAAAATGTCCAAGGACAAATATCCCGTTCAGGCATTCAGCTCTTCTAACGAGATACTGGCCGACTTTATACCCATGCTGAACCCACATTATCAAAAGTATATTCCCTATTTGATGAAGAAAAGAAGGTTGTAGGAGCTATCATGTCACAGATAAAGATTTCTAACCTGGACCTTGAATACAACTTCCAAAAAGTAAGTAACTTCCTCATGACCATTGAAGAAGGAAGTAGTCTTACTCTGGTCGGTGATGAAAACTCTGGAAGACAAACGGTTGTGGAGGGACTTCTGGGGTTTGCTCCGGTTACTTCAGGCTCCATTTCTGCTGGAGATGAAGAAATTCAGGACTTGCCACCCAACAAACGAAAGATAGTGAGAATTGGCAGGGAATGGGGTCTTTTTCCCCACCTTACCGTGGCCCAAAACATCTCTTTTGGCCTGAACTTCAGCAAGCAGAGCAAAGAGAAAGCCAAAGACATCACCGAGCTAACTCTTGAACTAGTCGGCTTGCTTGGAAAACAGAATCTTTTTCCAACAAACCTTAATCGTGAGGAACGTTATGCTCTCGCCCTTGGGCGCGCTGCTGCCATTCGACCCAATCTGGTGATTCTGGATGATCCTTTTCGTGATTTTGATGCCCAGGCACGAGCCACAATGGTGAGTATTACTGCCAGGCTCATGGGTGCATTAAAAATGACCATGCTCTTCTCCACATCCATGCCTGGTGACTTTATGGGTATTAGTGAGACAACCGCTGTACTGGCGGGAGGTTATCTGGAACAAATCGGCAAAACCCGTGAAGTTTACGAAAGTCCCAGATCAAAAATGGTGGCGAATCTCACCGGAGAAATCAATGCAGTGAAGGCGCAAGTGGTCATGGGAGGTGACTTTTACATGTTCAGCTCCAAACTGGGTGGTCTGAACTTGAAAACCTCCCAGCACTTTCGGGCGGAGAGCGAAGTAGAAATCCTGATTCGACCGGAACACACTCGCATCGTACCCTTGGGAAAAACCGCCGATGCGAGAAATGTATTTTCAGGAAAAATCCAGCAGATTCGGTACATGAGTGGTTTTCAGTATGTTCAGATTCAAACCGAAGAAGAAGACCCCTTTTTGAGTGTTCAAAATATGGAGCAAAGTTTTGAAGTCAACGATGACATTGACGTCATCCTCACCAGAGATGAGTATCCAATTGTAACCAGGTAAACAATGTTTCGAATATTATTGAAGTTAAGTGCCATAGGACAGATTGCAGGACAAATCCTGCTGCTTGTCTTTCTCATCGCACTTTTTCTTCCATTGTTTCCAGCATTGGGTCTTGAGTTGGGACCAAACCCCGGCAGCGCTAATGCAAAACACTTTCAGGCTCTTTCCCAGGCCTCCGTTTACATGCCTGCAATCATGGGTTTGTTAATCAGTTTCATTACAGGCTACTCAGTTGTAGTACTCGCCCTGATCACAGGGTTTTTTACCCGCCATACCTATCCGGGCAAGTTTGCAATCCTTGCAGTAATCTCTTTGCTGGTTTTTCTACCGGATTTCATGAGCTTCATGAATGGAACCTCATGGCTGGCCATGGTGGCAGGAAAGAAGTCCGTTCTTCTCTTTACTCATGCCAGTGGTTTTGTCTGGGGCTTCGCTCTGGCACTGCTTTTTTCTTACGCTTATCTGGAAAGAATGAATTCTGTCGAGGTGGAAATCACAATCTCGCTGGGTGGAAATCTGGCGAATATTCTTTTCCAGTATCTGCTTCCCAGGAGTAAGAACTTTATCGTAAATCTGGGAGCCTTTCTCTCGACAAGCTTTTTTGCCCAGGGTTTTTATACCTATTACGGCGCAAGCACTAAGTCTGAAACTTTGTATCACAAGGTTCTTGAGCCCATGCGAATGTATGGCGATGTCGGTCCTGGAAGTGCAATTTATCTGATTTTTCTTCTGATTGCTCTCACAGGAACCTTTTTTCTGATCAAATATGCCAATCTCGAATATGCAGATCGCAAGACTCCAAAAGCAGCCAAATCCAAAGCGAAGAAGTCCAAAAAGCGAGTGACCAGAAGACCTGCCCCCAAAGCAAAGAGAGAAAAGAAAAAGAAGAAGTCCAAGAAGGGAGAGGGAGCACCGTCGGAGGCAGATAGTACAGATGGAGCCGAGCAAGCTGTTTCTGAAGAAGTAGCTTCTGTTGAAGAGAGCTCTTCTGTTTCTGAAGTTGATGCTGAAGCGAAGACAAGCTCTCCGGAGGAAACTGACTCAACAGAGTCAGCCGAGCAAAATACTCCAGAGAATTCGGAACCACAAGACAGCCCCAAAGATGAGAAAGCTCCTGACAAGCCAGCTCAGGAAGAAGAAGAGGCCAAGACCGAGGAGACCAAATCATGATTATTGGTTGTCCTCAATGTCAAAGAAAGTACCGCCTTACCGAAGAGTTCGCAGGCAAAATGGTGCACTGTGTCTGTAGTGCTATCTTAAAAGTTCCCGGTGGAGAAGAACCCGCACCCGAAGCTTCCAGTGCTCCTGAGAAAGAGCTAACCTGGCTTGAGAAAATTGTCTATCCCAACCTGACTTCACTCATCGACCTTTCACAATTCAGCGATACCACCAAGGAAGAACCGGAACTTCCAGACATGGAAGATATGCCTGACTTCGACGATGATATCCCCGACTTCGATGAAGAAGGCGAAGACCTTACTGAAGGCAGCGAAGATATTGAGGACAACATCCCGGATATGATGCCGGATGAAGAGGAGGAGGATACTCAAGCTCGTCAGGATTCTTTGGGGAGCATCAAAGTCGAAAAAGATGAATTCAAGATGGATCCACGGGTACCTCAGTTGCTGGAAGCCATGGCTGCTTCTGAAGATCCCCAGTTTATCGTAGATGGTCTGTTTTACCTTCTGGAAGTGAAGGATTTTGAAATTGAAGGAGCTGTTAAAAAGTTTGTCGACAATGACAATCCCCTGGCAGCTTACTACGCCAAACGAATTCTTGATGACTTTACAAAGATGCGAGGTGACGGAGGCAAAAAGCCGGAAGCTATCCAGCCCTTTAATGTCACACGACTCATGAAAAACTTTTTCAATGGAGCTGAGCCTGTACAAAAACAGCAGGTGGAATACGCTGTGAACAATAGAGAGTTCTCTGCAGTTCCCTACTTCATTACCCAGCTTCTGAAAGAAAAGAACATCAATGTCATCTGTCAAATCCTGAGTCGCGGAAGTCTTCTCGCAGACCATCTCGAAGTAGAGTTCATTGCTCACTTCATGAAAAACGAGAACCAGAAGATTCGCCTTGCCTGTATCGAAGGCTTGAGCGGACTCAATGGTGACGATGTTACCCAGCATTTGATCGCTGGATTGATGGGCCGGGATGTTACAGTTGTCAATGTAATCAAGGATGCTCTTCGCTCCTCTGACAAAGACGAAGTGGCCGCTCAAATTTTGGTCTATCTTCGAGACAATGAAATTCCCGACAAACAGGGCTACATAAAAATTCTGGAAGATTACAAGAATGTGAATGGATTTAGAGCCCTAGTGTGGATGTTTGATGATCCCATGATTCGCAATGATGCCCTCAAAGCATCCAAGAACTTTGATCTTCCTTCGGATGTGAAGCTTCCTGTCTACGAGGAATACCTCCTGCTTTCCTACGAAGATCAGGCTTTTCCCAATAGTGTAATTGACTATGTGGAATCCTTGAACCCGAACTATGACCGCTCTCGCTTGATTCCTGTAAATCAGTTTGATGATTCGTACGTTGGGTTGGTTCGACTCTCACCCTTGTTTGCAATGGATTTTGCTGAAGACAATGAGGAAGATGAGCAGGATGCGACGGAAGAAATTGAAATTGTTGCGTTTGATTTCAAGAGGGCGCTCTTCAAGCCTGCCATGAAGATCAAGGAAGCTCTTGGTTCCATCGGTACAGTCGCCAGCTCCAAGGCAAACACTCCTCTTGTGGCTGGACAGCTTGTAAGCTACGGCCTTCTCATCTTCTTTGCATTCACCAGTTTCATCAAGGGATTTGGTTCGGGATATGCTCTTCTGCCAACCAACCTGATTCCCAAGAAGTTCAGATCCGACATTGGTGCTGAAATACTCACGGACCCAATTCTTGGAGAAGGATTTACTACATTGAGCGTGGTTTTTGTATCCGTTCTCGCCATCGCCTGGTTATTGGGTAGCTCGCTGGCTTTGTCTCAGCTACGAAAAAACAACCCCAGGGTTAAATTCCTGGCCGCACTGCCTGCTATACTATCCAGCTTGATTCCAGCCTACTCCTTTGGAGTTTTTGCACATCTTCAACCCAATCTATTACCAACTTCCTTGCTGATTACCATCTTGCTGGTCTTTCCCTGTATTTCCATTTTCTATCTCTTGTACCTGAGAATGTTTCAGGTCGTTCCCCGCGCACAGGTTGAATGTGCCATGCAACTCGGAGCCAGTCCTGACCAGGCTTTCTCCACAGTGTATGCACCGATTTATCACATCGCTACTGTCTTTGGATTTCTGTTTGGTGGACTTTACATCTTCAGCTCCATCCAGCTGACTCATTTCATACCTTCCTCCCAATCACTCGGGTACAGCGTCTTCCTGCGTATGGAATTCGGTGAGATTTGGTTACAACTCGGTTTTCTTGGACTGCTGATTGGAGTTCCACTCTTTCTGGCTCTCATTACCCTGGAAAGTCTCGTACCCATGTTCAGTTTATTACCGGGTGGAGACAAACATGAGGGTTCTCATCCATACTATGACCACGTAAAGTCCTGGTTGGCCCTGGCAGGCTTTCTGGTTTACAGCCGTTTTGACGCCAGCTCGACAAAACCAAAGAAGGCGACTCCTCCCAAGAAAGAAAAAAAGGAAGAGGAAAAGGAAGAGGAAGAGGAAAAGGAAACTCCGGACAAGAAAAAGAAGTCCAAGAAGAAGGAAGAAGAGAAGAAGGAAGAAGAGAAGAAACCTGCCAAGAAGAAGAAAAAGAAGAAAAAGAAGTAAGGAGCATAATTGGACTCCCAGCATCAAAAGTATTTGCAAGATTGCATCGATATGGTTACCCAATTTCACGGTAAGTATGCTCCTGGTGCCGTTATTGGAGTTTACATGGTCGACTTGGCTCAAAGGGAACTGGGAGAAATTGAAGGAAAGCTTAACGCCATTGCGGAATCTATCGTCTGCCTTGCAGATGCAATCCAGATCATGACCGGATGCACCATTGGAAACAAGTATCTCTGGTTGATGAACTTTGGACGCTACGCACTTACCCTGTACGACCGGACCCACAAGAACGGCATCAGGGTTTTCGTGGATTATGATAAAATTGATGAAGAGAGAACACCGACATTGAAGAAATTTTTCGACGGTACCCGGACTTATGAAAAGATTCCTCGTCCGGAACAGCAGAAGATGGTAACCGAAGAGTTTCTAACAGTAACTTCAGAGATTCTCAGCTTTCAAAAAGTGATGGTTCAGTTACCTGAGAAAGGTCCTCTTCCAGACCCGGCCAGATGTGGTCTTTGCACTGAATGGTTCAAAACTTATGACGGAGAAGTTGTTTGCAAGGCGTGCAACCAGACGCCACTTTATATACCAGCACCAATAGAATGAAACTTGTCCAACTGCTATTCATCTTACTCTTTTTGAGTACATTTCCCGGTCTTTGCAATCCTGAAAAGGAGAAAGACCCCTTTGCATTCTCAGAAAGCAGTTTTGAAAAAGCCAAAGAGCAAGATCAATTGTTGTTTCTGTTTGTTGGTAGCGATGTTTGCCTGGAGTCGAGGAATTTTCTGAAGGAAATAGTGCGCGACAAAGAGTATTTCGAGTTTGTAAAAGACAATTTTGTAGTCAGCATTATGGATATCGATCTGAATCCTTCTCTCTCCATTCGATACAGCCTTCCAACAATTCCGGGATTTTTAATTCTGGATGCTGAGGCAAACACTTACTTTGGTACAACCAAACCGGACAAAGCGGAAGTTCTGCCTATTTTGCAAACACTTGTAGACAAGTGGGAAAATGATCGCTCCCTGCTCCAGGAACAGCTCAGAGAGTTTCAGGACAAGGCACGTCAGGACTTTCCCACATCTGTTTCCCAGGTCATAGACTCAACAATGAATGTTCCCAATCACATCAGTCTTGATCTGGGACGCTATATTCTCTCTCTTGATAGCAATGATAGGCACTTTCGCCAATATGTGGATCAGTTGCTCGACTGGATCAAAAGTGAAAACCTGGACTTTGTTGAGGGCAGCTTTTTCATGCCTCGCGGCTACTGTACCTATCATGCCGAAGCCAAATATTCCTTTTTCAATTTCAAACTTCAGGAAATGCTGGTGGACTTCTATGCCAGAACAGGAATTCCCGCATTCAAGCAAACATTTCTCAAGAGTCTGAAATTCCTCAAAAGAGATTTGTTTCTGGATACCAAAGATATCTTTTCAACAGGTTACGCTTCCAAGAAGTACTTCAAGATGACACTCAAAGAGCGCCTCCTGTACTACCCGCCATCGCCAAGGCGGTCTGATCTTGCACTCTCCCAGGTAGTCTATCTCAAGATTCTCTACAAAATTCAACATCTCATGAACAAAGGTCGCATCGACCCCTCGGAAGTCGAATTTCTAAAGGAGCATTTGCAAAGAAAACTCTCTTACTTTGCTTACATGACGGATAAATACCAGCGTGAGGATGGACTGCTGTACTTCACCTCTGCACGCGAGTTTACCAATTTTGAGACTCAGGTAGAGTTCTTTGCTCTCTTACAACTCATGCAAAAAATCGAAGAGGTCAAGGAGGAAGTCTTCCTGCGCAAAATGACCAATTTATACGAGTCTTTTTTCAAGACTTTCTATGATGAGCGAAGTGAGCTTTTCTCTGATATACCACTCAATCACTTTGAGGATCGTCCCAAGATGTATCAATACAGTCTCTACTTCACAAGAGAACACGCACGACTCCTGTTGTTTCTTGATTTTCTGCACCTCAAAACAGGAGAGTCAAAATACAAAAATCTCAAAACACAAATTCAAAAAACTGTATCCATGCATGATCAGAAATACCCACATCGATTTTACTGGATGATGTGGTATCACAATTTGAATTCTAGAAAAAGTCAGGTGGAGAAGTAATGAAGTGGTCCTTGATAGCAAGCCTGCTAATGAGTCTCTTTGTAGTGGGATGTACAAACTCCGAGAAACCGGAAGATCGATTCAAGACAATGATTCAGGCTATCCAGAATGGCGACAGGGAGACTATTAAAGATTCCTTTTTACCACAAGCTTTTACAAGCATGAGAAAAGATATGGAGAGAATGGGTGAGAAAGACTGGTTTATACGCCTGTCCAAAGACTTTCTCTCTCAAAAAGTTATGTATTCAAGAACAACCTGGCTACAAGTAGGTGAGCATGCCCTGGTTCACTACACTCTGGATGGAGAGGAAGCTGAAAGCAGCTTGGCGATGATCTACCATAATGGTCGCTGGTGGATCGATTTGCCTGGTTCCAATGAAGTTTCTTCCCGGGAAATCAAACCCTTAAATTTTGAAAAACCCGGGAAAAAGTAAAAAGATTTATTCAGCTTCTCCGAGACACTCGGTTTCCACCAGGACTACAAAGGTGTCCATGAATTGCTGGACTTCCGTAGTGAAACTTCGATGAAGCTTGCGCAGTTCAACTAAAGGCATGTGAACATCATAATCGTTTTTGCCACCTGAACTCATTACAAAGGCTTCTACGGCTTCAGTGTGAAATACAGTAGCCTGGATGTATCTTTCCAGATCAATTACAAATCGAGCGGTATTCCCCTTCTTGTAGAGGATGAAGCGGTGTTCTTTTTCATCATGCTCAACATCATAACCACTGATACCTTGCTCCTCAACGCGGTCCAGTTCAACGGCAATCGCTCTCTTGAGTGCCAGGGTCATGTCTTCCATTTTCTTGTTTACATACTGAATTTCTTCTTGAATGCTCATATTCTACTTCCTTTTCATGGAGTTTATTCATCCACTCTGTGGCTTAAAATACATGGTTTGACATGAAAAATCGAGAGTTGATGAATCCTAGAAGGCGGTGGCCATTTCCAGAATCAGACCATCTCTATTGCTGCGCAGTTGGTTTTGGTGCTTGTTCACTCTTTCTCAAGGCGCACAACCGTATCGGCTCGAGAGCGGTAACTCACTCCCAGCACTCTTTCATGAGCATCTTGTTCGTTGTAGTGACGCTTGCCTCCTTCGGACTCCCCTTCTCTGATATGAAGACCCTAGGGACCCTTCTCATCAAACTGGTAATCAAGCTGCAAATACCAGCCATTCATTCTGTCTACAGGGCTAAGCAAAGTCTCTTCAAGAACTATGTTTGTGTAGAAACCGGTAGTTCTGGCCTTGCGGGTTAAATCAAGCTGGGCTTCAAGGTTCCAGGCAAAGAGATCTCTGTCTGCTACTCTTTGAAAGCCTGCCAGAGTTAAAACGTAGTCTCCGGGCTGATCCTTTATGAGAGTCAAAGCGTAGGACCCTCGCTCATTGAATGCTTTGCTATCCTTGATTCTTGCAATCACCATTGGATTCATAGATCGATTCACGCTATTGCCAAATGCACCGGAATCCATTGTCGCGAGACCTGCCCCATTTCTGAGTACTCCTTGAGGATCTTCAAAGCCGTTGGCCAGAATCAGTGAAGATTCAATCGAGCCTTCATGAAAACTCCACCAAATACCGGTCTTGCTAAAGTCCAGACTCCAGAAGTGGCGATGTGTCAGAGGCAACAAGGCAAGGGATCTCATGGCCACTTCATCATTCTCGTGCAAACTGCTCAAAGGAATAGGTAACACACCCATTTTGATTGAATTTTGAGCAAAATGTAGTTCAAGAAATGCCCGCTCGAGCATCAAAGATCCATTGTCATCCAGATCAAGTCTAGCCTGATATTCCAGAGGCCTTTCCTGCAAGTGCTTAACACCTGACACAAGAAAGTGGAAGTCCGAGAACTCAAAGTATCGATTGTTTTGAGGTCGATTTCTGGTATCTAGACGCACTGCCCCAGCGGTCTTCCAAAACAAAGTGTCGCCAGCTTTGCTCACTGGAACTTCTTGAAGTGCTCTCTTGTTTTAGTTTTCCAGGATGGCCACTTCGAGTTTCAACTGCTCAAGCTCAATCTGGGTTGGCGACAATTGGGTCCTTGCTGAAAAGTTGTTGTTTTGAAAATGAAAGGGGGAGCCCTTCAGACTTCTCATCCTGCTTTTGACTGGAAGACTCTTCGCACTTTTCTTTTGTTGTACTTCGGGTTTGCTTTCCTGTGATTGCAGCTGTACTGAAGCAGGCTGGACTTTCTTGATTTCCACCTTTTGAGCTTCAAGTCCTTCTGCAGAGCCGGTTCTTTCAAGCTCACTCTTTTCTACAGCTGTTACAGGAGCTACTTTTATTTTTCTAACCACAATCTTTGCAGCAGCTGGTTTAGAAACTGACCTTGGCTTGTCAGGTTTTTTGGACACAGACTCACTGGCGGCAATTCCAAATTCATCTTCCTGCTCAAATGCTCTGGAAGGAAATTGTTCAGCTTTTGAAATCCTGTCAATGCCTCATTGAGCCGGCTTCACCAAAGGATTATTGGATTCCTTGGCAAAGCCTGACTTTTTTCCGGATTGAGGTAAAACCTGGTGGATCAAAACCTCCCGGCTAATTTTGTCCAGCCTCTTCCAAAAGGGGGATTCTTCCACCTTGGAGTGAACCGAGAGCAAAACCAGTATAAAAGTCAGGAAATTCAATCCTGTTTTGTTATTCAATGACAGCATTCCACTTCTACTTTCGGCTGACTACCATAGATGCATTGAGGCCTATACGAAGGATGGCTTCAGGGTTTAAAATAGAAAGGAATGGAAGAGGAAAAAACGCACTGGAACCCTTTGGAGTTTCTTAGATATTGCCTGGCGGGGGTTTTTGATACAGCGCTGGAGTTTGCTCTTCTCTACTTCCTCGCGATTTATCTGGAAATCTGGTACCAGGCTGCAGCGCTTTTTTCCTATCTTGTAGGAATGATTGTCAACTTCATATTAAGCAAGTCTTTCAGCTTTCGAAACACCAGCAAGGAAGTCAGAAAACAACTCACTATGTTCTTTGTCATTGGTGGAATTGGACTCGCATGGAATCAGTTCCTGTTATTTGTGTTTCATGAACACATGGGTTTGGATTTAATGCTATCCAAAGCAATAACACTCGGGTTGTTAGTCCTTTGGCATTATTTCATGCATCGAAACATTACCTTTGGATGGTATCAGTAAAGCATTTCCCTCCATCCCCTCTCCTGCTATCCTCCAGGCTATGGAACGATTTGAATTCCAGGACATAGAAGGGCTCAGAGTCGGGAAATACCCTTACAAACTCAATACAGCCTGTATTCTTTATCGATTGGGGAACACCCTGATTGATACTGGTCCCCCCAATATGTGGAAAGTCGTCCAAAAGTTTGTCAGTGAGAGGGATGTGAATCAAATCTTGATTACTCACCATCATGAAGACCATGGCGGGAACGCGGGCCCTATTCAAAGACAGGCAAATTGCGAAGTTCTAATCCACGAAAATGGGCTCACTCCCATGCGAGATGGATTTCTCATGGAGCTCTATCGCAAAATTGTGTGGGGTCGCCCGGAAAAGGTGGAAGCCAAACCCTGGCAAGGCGAGATGAATTTAAGCAATGGAATGACTCTAATTCCCTACTACACGCCTGGTCACAGTGATGACTCCAGTTGCTATCTGGAACCCAATCGAGGCTGGCTCTTTTCGGGCGATCTTTACATTGTTTCCAGACCTCACAGTATGCGTTATGACGAAAATCCCTGGGACTTGATTAACTCACTGGAAAATTTACTACATTGCGATTTTGAGGTCTTGTTTTGTGCTCATCGGGGAGTTGTGAGTAACGGAAAACAAGCCATTCAATCCAAGCTGAACTTTCTTCGGGAGTTGGGAGAGTCCATTCTCGAGCTTCATGAACGAGGTTATTCGCAAAAGGCCATTACACGCAAGCTTCTGGGCAAGGAAGACTTGCTGGCTCTAATCACTTATTACACCTTTTCCAAACAGAATTTTGTGAAGAACTTTCTGGCTCACCGCCGGAAATGAAAAATGTTTAACGGCTTGACTCTCTTAGCCACATTATTTCAAATCGTAGCTATCGGGAAGTTGTGAAATAATGCCCAATGGCATTGCTAGCTAACCTGGACCCCGTCCACAAGCAAGTAAGGATACTCTTCTTTGTGGGCTGTTCCCCACTGTCTTGTCTCTTTGGAAATTCCTCTCAAGTCCTCATTTAGAGCATTGTAGAAATTGAATCCGAGCGAGCGGTCTTTCACCCTTCCCTGAATCTTTCCGTCTTTGATATGCAGCCCTCCCTGAATGGTTCCGCGCATATCACCATAGAGAATTTGTCCCATGAACAAGTCACCACTGATGATCAGTAAAACTCCCTCATCAATCGATGCGATCATCTCTTCAAGCCCTTTGTCTCCACCCTGAAAAATAAGATCCGAGAAAAAACCTGACGGATAGTTCGCTCCATTCGCTTCTCTGCCCATCACTTTGGATGACTTCACAGAAACCGGGATTGTTTTTAACACTCCATCCTCAAAATACGATCGTTTCACAGAAGGGACTCCATAAAGGTCTGTGGGAACATGCTCACTGGTCTGATAAACATTGATGGAATTGTGCAGGAGCTGTTGCCCTTCCTTGTTTAAAAGAGGGGAACTCCCATTCTCGAGGTTCGCCGGATTGAACCCTGCTTCCACAACCTTCATCAATTGAGACTGAATCAAAGCTGGATGAAAGATGAAGGGATACTCACCTGCGTCTATTTCACTGATAGAACGAGTGAATTGCAGCTCTTGAACCAGGGAATCGATGAAGAACTCAATGTCCTCATAAGATTCGGGCATACCCTGATAATCCTGTCCCCAAAAGAAGATGTCTTCATCACTGCATCCCGTAATCACGTTGGAGATACTCAGGCAATCAAATCCATATTCACTGACCTTACCGCTTGAACTCTTCAAACGAATGTTGCGATGCTCCCTGGCCAGAGTCAAATCAGTTGCCAGATCGGGAAACTCTTTTTGCAATCGAGCGACAAACTCGTGACCAAGCTCCTTAAGCTCCTTGTGAGAGAGACTTTCAAACCAGTGACTACTTTTGAAACTGCGTGATTCTGATTCAAAATCAACGGGAAGTTCACTGTCAAAACTGGCTGCCCAGGGAAGCAGGAATTTTGCCTTGTTCATCAAAAGATCAAAAGCGCTATCCATCTCCCCGGAAACAGTGACCATCTTCTGTCCCTCTTGTAGCCGAAGAGTTTGCCTCGACTTCAGTTTGCCTTCCAAAGAAAGAAAATCATCCTTTTCAAACTGGACCCGGATTGTCTCGCTATCTTCTTGAAGAAGTTGATATCTCATGCCATACCCCCGATTTGAATACGCTGGATTCTAACCCGGGGGGCACTCATACCGACGGGCAATGGAAACTGTTCACCTTTCCCACAGCCGCCGTTTTCTCCACTGGCAGCCAAGGTAGAAAAGTCCTCTGCGCAAGTCACACCATCAATAGTTTCGAGAGTATCAAAGAGGTTCCCACTGATACTGAAGTTCTTGACCGGCTCGCCTAGTTTTCCATTTTCGATTCGATAGCCTCCTGCCGGTATAAACGAAAAGTTCTCACCACCATGACCACCATAGATTCCAAAGCAGTAGATTCCTTTGCTGGTGCCGGACAAGAGCTCTTCAAAAGTTTGTTTACCCGGTGCAATGCAAGTGTTTCTCATACGAACGATGGGGGGAAACTGGTAGCCTACGGAGCGTGCGTTGCCTGTAACTTCTTCACCAAACTGAGCCGCAGTGGAGCGGGTGTGAAGACGGCCTGCAAGAACTCCTTCCTTGAGAAGTTCTACCTTTCGGGTAGCTACGCCTTCATCATCGTATTTCATAGAGCCGGAGTAGTTCCATTGATCTCCCGTATCATAGATACTCAAGCAGGATTTACCGAATTTTCTTCCTATTTTCAAGGTCTCCCTGCCACCGGGACTCGATGCAAACAAATCAGCTTCACTAGTATGCCCGAAAGATTCATGAGCCAGCGTCCCTGCCATGATTGGATCAAGGATGACTGTATATTCTCCACCGGAAAGGTTTCTGGCAGAACAAAACTCCACAGCTTGAGAACAAACTTCATCGCAAAGTTCTTCCTTGTTGTAGAAGTAATCAAAATCCTTTGTATTGTTCAAAACCCGAATCATTGGTGTTTGAACTCCATCTTCCATGGCTATGGCTGTCAGGGTCAGGTCCATAGCAAGGAACTCCTGTTTGATGGATGATCCCTCACTATTGAAGAAGTACTTTTGATGGATATCCTGAGAAAACAGTACCCTGCAAGCCTTCAAGCGATCATCCTTGTAAGACATCATCCTGTCCTTGTAAGACTGAAGAAGGGCCAGCTTTTCATCAACGGGCACATCGAAGGCACTCTTGATTACAGGATTCCTTACTTCTTCCGTGACAGAAGGAACACTGGCCAGCTGTGTCTTGCTTTCACCAACCAGTTTCGCCACTTCAATTGCCTGTAACAAACAGGACTTCACCTGATCAAGATCTGTAAAGCTGAAAAATCCCCAGCCGCCCTTGTGACAGGCCCGAACGCATCCACCCAGAATATGGGATGAGTTCATGTCCTTGAGGCCCGATTCATTATAGGTGATTGTGTCGCGAACCTTTTGCTCAAGGCGGATTTCAAGATAATCAATCTCATCCTTATGAATTGAAATCAAATCCTCAAAGTGACTCTTGTTGAACTCTTGCAAGCCTTCCTGACTCATTATTTCTCCTAGTTTCCGCTGAGGAGGTCGGGCTCATTACCCATTCTTTCCTCCACGAGTACTTTTGCTCTCTCTTCTCCCTGCAAAGCCAGATATTGAAGTCCCTGCAAGGCCTTATCACGAACGGTAGCTTCGGGGTCATTCAAAGAAGCCTCCATGAGATCCAGAAAGCGGGGATCAGCCAGAGTACACATGACAAACATGGCACTGTCGCGATAAGCAGAGTATTTCGAAGACATCATCTTGCTCAACACACAGATTGCCTTGTCAGGGGAAAGCTTGTGCATAGCCTTGATGGAGTTCGCTCTGACTCTGTTATGAACATGGTTGGTAAAAGTGGAAATGAGTGAATAGGATTTCTCATTACCAATTGCTTCGAGTGATTCAATAGCGGTTGCCAATACTCTGGGGTCTTCGTCATTTAGAAAGTTGTACACCTCTTCCTCATACTCTGAACCGGGCAAAAGACGCAAAATACAAGCCTTCAAAATAGGAAGGGGTGCCTTCTTTTGAAGTTCAAACAGCCTGGGCAGCATGTCTTGCCTGTTTTCCTGTATCAGTTTTCCGGCAAGGGCCCGGGACTGATCGTCATTTTCGAAGAGCATGTTCAGATCAAACTCGGCTGAACCTTCCGCGCTGGCCTGTGAAGCTTCCTTGCGGGAGTCATACTGCTCTTGCACTTCTTCTGGACTTGCTGGTTGTTGAGGAGCCTTTAGCAAAACTTCGGGAACCTGATCAGGATTCATTTGTCCAACATCTTTGGCACGCTTTTGTTTGCCAGAACCAGGTTTTCGATCCAGAAGCTCTTTGAGTTTTTGAACAATTTTTTCGGACTCTGTCTGAGAGGATATAGCTTGCAACTTTGGTGTAATCTGCTCAAAAAAGCGCTCTTTATCCACCGCTTCCGAGAGATCCTGATCCACAATTCCGGAAACATCTTCCTTAATCGATTGAAAATGTTTGCGGGACATACTCAGATCAGGCGAGATCGTAGACCAGTCTTCATATCCGTAGCCAGCACCGAAACCCATGCGATAGAAGTGGGTAAGGACTACCCGCAGTACTTCATCTGCCACCTGGCCTCGAAACTGATCCATCATGATTGCCACTCCTGGGAATATTGCAGGACTCTAGGTTACAATAGATTAGGGAAGTAAAAAATATGTTCGCATCCGAGAATTCCCAAAGCTTGGCAACAAATACCAGAAATTCTACAAATCTGTACCCCGAGTCCGGATTCGTCCATGAGTATATCGCAAGTCTGGAGAATCTGTCTGAATTGAATGAAGAGCAGACTCTGCTTCTTTGCAAAGCCTATATTCAAGCCGGAGAAGAAAAGAAGTGCATCTCACTTTGTGATAAAAGAATGCGCTCCGGTCAATCCAGTGACGAATTGATTTTGGAAAAGCTGCTTGCCCAGGGCCTTCAAGAGGGTAGGTTTGAGAATATTTACCACCGCTTTGGCTTCCATGAGCAGGATCGAGAAGAAGAGACTATTCTCAAAATCGCGAATTTACTCAGGGAACGATACCGTCTCAGACAGGCCGCCCTGCTTTTGCACAAGCATCTTTACGACTACTCAAACAACCCTCTCTACAAGAGCACTTTTGATGAAGTGAACCAGAATCTCTATCTGGACTTTTACTACCGCTACTACGGCTATTTCATTATGTTCCTGCAAGTTCTCACCACAGGAATTGTCCTCTTTTTTGCTCTTTATTATTTCGAGCACTCTCTATTCTCGGGTTTCAGTTTTATATCCTGTCTATTCACCATCTTTGCCTTGAGCCCGGTTTTTTATGTGAACTGTCGAATGATTCACGATCGATTCTTCAAGAAAGAAAACTGCTTCACAGAGGTCTACAACGAATTCATCAAGGTTTCTCATCATGGAGATCTCTACTTTTTGCGCAAAGACCCAGAAACTCTGCGCCTGTACAAAGACGACAACGACTATTCCTATATTTCCTGGATTCGTCACTTGCCCTTTGTTCCCAACTTCACTTATATCCGGGCCTGGAACTGCCAAAGTAACACCTTTAGCACCCTGCCACTCTACGGAGTCGCCGACGGAGAGATCTTCGAGTCCATCTATTTTGAAAAGGAAGTTCGTGGCTTGAATATGATTGGTGTTCGTCTTGGGCAGATCGAAGACTTCTTTGATGAGAATTCTCTTTTTCTGAGAATACTGGCAGCCCCCCCTTTTGGAATTGGACTGGCTTTACTTGTTTGCAGTCTGTTTGACCCAAAACTGATGAATCAATTCTATCTCAATGCGGTTCAAAACCTTCAGGCAGGCACTTTTACCTTTCTCGAACCAACTCGGGAACTGGTCTTCTTTACTTCCCTGAATTTTTACATCGTATCTGAACCTGTTCTATACCTTTGTATTGCCCTTGCAGGTTTTACTGCTTTCTTTTCACGAACAATTGCTCGTGTCATCCTGCGAAGCTCCTTTAGTTTTCCGGTCTTTGGACAATTACTGGAGCTACGAATTGTGCGCTCCGGAATTCTTCTGCTCGCTGCTCTTGCGTTTGTTCAACACTACTATCATTATCCTGCCTGGCTTATTCCTGTACTTTGTCTGACTCTGCTTTTCTATCAGGTCTTTGTACGGACTCGTTTCAAAGCTGAGCAAAAGCAGGTGGTTGCCGGAGCTTGTTCCGTATTCAAGAATCCGGACAAGGAGCAACTTTATCTTGATCATTTTGGTTTGAAGAAAATTACACTCGAACCCAATTCCTACTCTGCTTATGGGCCACTGCCCACATTCTTTGTGCATGAAAAATTCCTTGTTTTTCCCAATCTCTACTGGGGGTTTAACCTGAGGTTTTTTGTTCTTTCTCTTGAAAAGGACACTCCCCTGAAGGTGGAAGAAGTCAAAAAAGGGACCTTGCTTCATTTTCAGGGCAGAGAGGTTTTGCTCAAAATTCGAACCCAGGAGTTTCTCTACACAATGCAACTTCATGGTGTGAAATGTGAGCGCTATGACCGACCCGAGGGCATTCAGTGGCGAAACATTCTAGGTCGGCTTCTTGTCGTCTACCTCGGCTCTACCCTTGTTCTTGGCTTTGGTCTCGATGAGAAGGCTTTTCAAGGATTGTTTATCCTGGGGCTGTACGGGAGTCTGATCGGTATTCCAGCCATCCTGTGTATCCGGAAACCTTATTATCTCACAATTTCTGTCTTTTTTTGCTGGCAACTCTATGATGCTTTTCAGGTAGATTACGCTGAGAAAAATGCACGACACTACTATGACCTGGCTCATTTCAGAGAACGGTGCTCTCCCAACTATGAAATGATTAATCTTGAAGAAGCTTACTTCTTACAAAAAGGAGGAATTCTCACTTTGCATCTTCAGGAAGACCAGATCACCTACGGAGAGTATGAAGAAAACCTGAATCGCTGGTCTGATTTAAATTTTGAGGAGATCCCACCCTTTATCGCTCATCAAAGACCAAGGGAGGAAAGTCTTCAAATCATCCAGTGGCATATTTTTACCAAGGACCAACGTTTTGATGCTCGCAGATATGGAAGGGCTGCACGTGAATACTGTGCCAAGAGAGGTCTGGGATTGATTGATTCCAGAGCTCGTTGTGGTGCTCAAATCAAATATGACTTGCGACAGGCCAATGCAGATGAAGTTCTCAGTGACCTGATCGCTTTTGGAGAGCAGGAACTGTTAAAAAAGTTACCCAAGGCCTTTCTTGATAAAATCATAGAGAACGCGCCTCATGTCTGGTTTCGCCTGAATCCCAAAGTTCCAATGCATGCCTGGGGACGCAGTTATCGAAGCAGCCTGGAGCAGGCTCGTCTTTGGGCTCTTCTCTTGCTTCAAAAACGTCCTGAACTCTACGGCCTACTTCCACAGGAAGAGTTTCGAGACAATTTTGAATTCAATCTGAATTTTCTAGCCAGCTACATCTCAAAAAATAGTGCCCAACAAATCCTCAATGATGGGGTCTGCAGATTACCAGCGGTACAGGGCATCTTTTCCAGTTCAGCCAGAAACCTCTCTCTACCATCCGACCATCCAGCCTACCTTTACAAGGACCGCCTGCTGGCTTGTTTATATCCACAGGAATACGAGGAGCTCAGAGAGACACCGGAAAGAATCGAGCTCTTTCTCTACCCAAAAATCACCAGTCTTGAACCCAGATTTCCCGCTATTGACTCAGAGCTGAAAGATCTCTCAAAGAGTCAGATTGAACGTATGATTGGTACCGCTGAATGGGTGATCGACAGAACAAAGAAGCTAATCAAGGAAGGTGGTCCTCGCACAACCAAGAATCTGGTGGAGCTTTTAAAAAGAAATCAAAAAGAACTGAAACTTTACTACCGGGATTATCCACAAAGATTCCTATTCCTGCCTGAAGCCGCTCAAAAACTCATACCCGAGGTTGCCCAGATCGCTGTTCAGGAAGATCCTCAAACTTATCATAAGCTAAGTGAAGAGCTGCGCGATCATCCCGATATTCTCTTTCGAGCCTTTCCTCTGGCTGAAGCTCTCAAATCCCAAATCAAAACGAAAAAAGAATCTTACAGAACTTCTCAATATATGAGCTACAAACCACGTTTGTACTCCACGAAATCGGGTCAGGAGATTTCAAAGTATACTGACAATGATCTCAAGTGGGTTGAGCTGCGACTCAAACTTCTCGCCGAGTACTTTGAAAAGGAAGCCGAGAGTCGCTGGCAAGAGGGAAACCTTGCCTCTCTTCATGCAAGGGCAATCAAGAAGGACTTCTTGCAGTTAAGCATCGATCGATTTCTAAAGAAGCTTGCCAGCCGTCATCAAGTGCTTGATTCGAAATCAAAGACCTGGGGAGTGGAGAAGACACAGATGGGTTTGAGTTTTGCCCAGTTTCTACTCAAGCAGTTTCCACATCTTGATGAGGAGTCCTCCTTTCCCTACGCTGGTCATGAAAAGTTGATCCCGGGTAATCTCTAGAGCCTTAAATCCCGATACTACAGGGGTGAAGAAGCTATTGATTTTACTAGTCCTGATATCATTTGCCGAGGCAACACCAAAGAGTAAAGACCTGGTCATTGAAACTCGTCACCTTCTTGATCAGAATGGATTTTTGGCCTTTAGTCCCAAGAGTACTGTGGACGCCGATTTCACCAAAGCTGTCCAAAGATTTGAAAAGGAAGCCGGATTTGAACCAAGAGGAGTTGTGAACCCCGGTTTAATCCTCGCCCTTCAAAAGTATAGCCAGCTGCGCTCTGAATATGGATTTAATCAGAATCGTAGTTTTCACATGCTCAATTCTTCTCCCATGAAGCGAAAGCAGAACTTGCACAAACATGCAGGAGCTTATCCCGAGCTAGCTATCAGCAGGGAAAGCTGGAATCAATGCATTTCCAGAATCAAAGCACTAGGCGAGAATACAAGAGAACTTTCAGTGCCCCGGGAAGTGGACAGAGAAAAGCTCTATCAATTCGACCTCGGACTTCTCAGACTCGAAGAAGTTCTTCATGGAATGAATAGCGTTTGTTTGCCCCTGCCAAGTGAATCAATCCACAGTTGGAATCCCTGGGAATTGCCTGTTTTACAAGCAAAACCTGTCTCGGGAAAAACCCCGATAGCTACACCTTTTCACTGAGTGTAAATTCAATAAGCTTGTCGATTGCCAAAGCCAACTCTGACTCCTCAAGACCAAAGGAAATCCGAACTTTTCCCTCTTCTCCGAAAGACCTCGAAGGCACAGTGACGACCCCAGTTTTTTCCAAAAGCTTGGTGCTCCATAGACTGGAATCCTGAGTTGCCGCAGAAAGATAAAAGTAAAGCGCGGATTCCGGCAACTCCAGTTCTTTGAATCCGGCAGACTTGAACTTTTCCATCACCAGATCACGCCGAAGACGGAGCTTGTTTCTAACCTCTTGCTGACGATCCCCCCAACCATTTTCGAGTAAAGACTCAACCATTCTCTGGCAAAGTGTGGGAGCACAGGTGTAAAGTTGCGATTGAAGCCCGCTCATTTCTTCTATCAGATTCGAATTACTGATAGCCCACCCTGTTCTAAGCCCCGGAAGAGCAAGTGATTTAGAAACTGAATTCGCCACAACAATATCGCTATAGTCATCGAGAAACTCCAGGGCGCTCCAAGCCTCTTTTTCATAGCTCAGATCAAGGTAAACTTCATCACTAATCAGTGTCAGTCCATTTCTCTCGCAAAACTCCACAACCCTTTTTATCTGGTCTCTGGAGTACACTTTTCCCGTGGGATTGTTCGCGCTGTTGAGTAGAAGAACTTTTGCTTTCTTTGAAATTTGCTCCTGCCATTTGTCTGGTTCGGGTTCGTGCTGATCTGAACTGGACAGTTGAACTGACTTTCCATAGCAAGCCTCTACCATACCCGGATATCCGGGCCAGTAGGGTGTCATGTACAAGACTTCATCCCCGGGCTCAAGCAAACTGCGTAAAGCGAGGTAAATGGAAGCCTTGGCACCTGCTGTTATCAAGGGTAGCGAAGTGCATTGAAACTTTGATTGCAAGGACTCTCTGAGTGTAGCCAACCCGGGCACAGCAGAGTATAAGTAGTTTTGGGACTCTGAAAGAATGGCTTCAAAACCAAGACCACTGGAATCAAGGATTGGCTGACCCACACTCAAATCCAGAACTGGTAGTCCGGATCTTCTTCGCTCAGTGGCCAGCAAATGGAGTGCTGTCGTTGCTGAAGCCTTCACATTCACCTCAAAGAAAGTTACCGGAAGTGTCTGTTAGAACACCTTTTCGGTAGCTACCAAGTACCCTGACAAAATCAACAAACTCGTGAATCTTTTCCAGAACCCTCTTGCTCGCAGGATGTTCAAGACCCTCTTCATAGTCGAGATAGAAGTAGTATTGCCACTCGGCTCCCAGAATTGGACGGGATTCAATCTTGGATACATTGATTTTTTCTTCGGCAAAAAGCTGAAAGACCCTGCCCAGAGAGCCCGGTTTGTCTGCCGCTGTAAAAACTATACTGGTCTTGTTTACATTCTCTTCAAACTTCACCTTGGGAGAAATAATGAAAAATCGAGTGTAGTTTCTTTTATTCGTCTCGATTCCTTCAAACAGGATTTCCATCCCATAGGGCTCAGCTGCATGGGCTGAAGCAATGGCCGCAGAAAAGGGCCTCCCTTCCTCCTGGATAATCTTGCAACTACCAGCAGTGTCCTCAGTCTCCAGAATTCTCCATTTGCGACCATAGCGCTTGAGAAATGACTTGCATTGCCTTAGCGCAATGGGGTGAGACAGAACCTCCTGGACATCCCTGGCTTTCACTCCTTGAGGCACCAGTAAAGAATGGGAAATTCTTAGATAGCGCTCACCTCGAATTCTCAGATCATATCTGAGTAACAAATCATAATTATCAAGCAAGGACCCTACAATTGAGTTTTCTATAGCGATGACACCGTAGTCGCTTTCTTTTTGATAAGTATTTTCAAAAACAGTTTCAAAATCGGAGCAGTAAATTGACTCAAGCTCATCTCCAAAAAACTGCTTGGCAACAACTTCATGGTAAGAACCCGCCTCTCCCTGTATAGCTACCTTTACCACAACAAGGACTCCTGACGCATGGAAGGCGAGCCAGAGACAATGGTTTCCAGCTCTTGTACAGCCATCAGAACTTTCCTGCGCATCTCGATGGAATAGGGATTGTAATTTTGCATCTGTACAAAAAGCTCCCAACTGTCATTGGTAACATACTGCAGCGCATTGTAGATGACCTGAAAACCCTTGGTATCAATGGGCGTCGGACTAATTCCAACCAGCTCTCCAACCCGTCCGATAAAGTGATTGTAATTGATAGTATAGGCCGCATGACGGTCGTGTTCATGGGGGCTCATTTCCACAACATTCACACCCAGTGACTTCCAAAATGCGGTCCACTGAGAATAGAGACCTGGCTCACAATTAATGTTGTGAAGCATGATGTTGAGGTCTTCAAACTCTGTTCCTCCCAGAGTGGATTCAGGACCAAACATTGGATGACTTGCTACAAGCTGAATTTTATCTCCAAGAATTTCGCGCATCCACATAGCCGGATAGACCTTCACTGAGCAAACATCAATCAGAACTGATTCTTTACGAACGTAAGGGCTCAGTTCAATCAATGTGTCTCGCAGTCTTTGAATAGGAACAGCAGGTACAATCCAGTCACATTGCGCAACCGTCTTCAAATCACAAAAACCTTCCTGACCCGAATGCTTTGGATCATAGATAAGAACTTTTGCTTCAGGCCAATGTTCCTTGAGTATATGAACTTGCAAGACTCCAAAGTGACCATAACCCAGAACTCCAAAACTTGCCGGCTTCAGTTTCTCAACAAAAGCCCGGTGAAGATAGGCAGCCTGAATCTTCTTACTGATGTTAAAAATCAAAGTATAGAGATCCCGGATTCTACCCTTGAGATACGGATTTTGAATCTTGGTGGTGAGATTGTTGAGCAGATCACGCTCTCTTTGAGGATGTGTAAGTGGCAACCCCTGCTCTGCCTTGACTTCAGCTACTTTCAAGGCCACTTTCAATCTTTGCTCAAGCAACTGGATCAGCTTCTTGTCAATAGAATCAATCTCTTCGCGAAGGTTTGACAAACTAGAGTTTTCGTCCTGCATGAACCCAGTGTAACTCACCAGACATAAAGCTCAAATCCAAACCATACATTTTGTTCTCCCATTAAGAGATTATGAAAGCCTTGATCATCAATTTTGAAAGTTTGCATCCAGGGACATGAGAGACCCTACTACAGTAGCCGATACCCTCCATGAATCACAGGAGTCGAAATGATTGCACAAAGAAAACATGAAGATGAGTTGGTAAGTACTGCTTCTATTGAGCAAAGAGCGATACGGGAATTTGCACAGGGTCAGGAAAAGAAGTTACCTGGAAAGGCCAAAGCAAGTTCCGTAAAGGAAGTTCGAACGGTCAGCCATCCAGCAATTCTGCCTCTCTTCCAAAGCCAGTCCCGACTTTTGAAAAAGGTCAATACGGGCTCAAAGCTTATGGCAAACATGCAAGACACCCTGAGCAGAGTAGAGCACTACCACAAAGTGGAAACAGAGACTCTGAAAATGCAAATTGATGTACTCAGTGAAAAGCTGAACATCCTTCAAAAGCAGATGCAAATCAAGGAACGACAGCTTGAAATGGAAATTGAGAAGAAGACGAACTGGAAGGCTATCCTCAAAAGTATATTAGGGATGTAGGTTCTAAACGTACTACCGTCTTCCTAGCTTTCAAGCTCCACCAAAACCATATCTTCATTGTCTTCAATGCTAGCCATAATTTCCTTGATACGCTGATACTCTTCTTTCATGGCTTCGGGACCTCTTTCGGCATCCCTGAGGGCATGGTATAGCTGAACATTTGTTTTCAAGGCCAGAAATTTTACATCCCTCGAGGGAGCTCCCTTCTTGACCTGACCCTTACTGTCAATGAACTGCTCCTGATAAAGAGAGGCGTGATCCATGGGTAAGGTTTCGCGATCTATCAGTCGAAAGAACTGACCTTCTGCCGTAGTGCGGGTACCACTGTATTTTCGAAAATAATCCCTGATTCCCGACTCCACGAGATTTCCGCAAGCAATCGGATGAAAATTACCCTCAAGCTTGTAGGTCAAATGACCATCCTTTACGGTTCTGGTGATTTGAATTGAAACTCCCACGGCATGCCTCCCTACAAAAATCATGCTCAGGATAACCCATTTTGCCTCTTCGACTCCAAATTTAGGCGGATTTTTATCCTGGCCGGGAACAAATTTGAACAATAGTAGTAGTTATTGTTTATGAGAACTCAATTGCACAACACAACTCTCCTTCTAATTACTCTCTTCATTTTCAGTCTGCAGTCACTCCATGCGGATTTAAAAGATCATCTCGAACCCGCGAATCTCAGCGAGAGAATCAAAGAAGAAATCGCAGGGCTGGAAATTGGATTCAGTGCCGACCTTCTGGAGCTGGACGCACTGGAAGGACTTGGACTGGGAATCCAGTACAAATACAAGGTTCAACCCTCTTACATGGAAAGCTACTACTCCCGTGTTGACCGATGGGTGTTTAACACAGACCTCAGACCTGGTGACTTCGTTAAGGATCTTGACCTGCCCATCTCTCTCAATTTTGATACAGGGGCTGAAATCCTGTTTGTTCGTCAGTTTCCATCCCAAAGAGATGCTCTCAAGGCAGCACCCTATACCCCGAAAAGAATCCCTTTTCGCGCCCGCTGGGCCAAAAAGAATCTTGTACCCGGAGATTTTGTATCCATTCCCACACATCTCAATATCGTTGTTCGTGCAGGAGCAAGTCATCAAGAGGGAGTTTTATCAGCTGAAGCTTCCACCCATTACCTCCTCTCGGGACAGTTTATGATTCATCTCTTTCGACTTCCAGAAGATCGAATTCGAATGAAACTGATTGCTCTTCGGCGAAGAGGACCGGGTGCCGGGGCCAATCTCAAACTGGATTTTGAGATCTTTGGAATCAGAATTATTGACAGACAGATTCGAAAGCTCTTTGAATTGGATTTGGCCGGTTTTGACAGCTCCAGAGAGTCAGGTGATCTTTTCCTTCTTGATTATGTTCTGGACTTAAAAGATGAAGAAGCCTCCAAAGCCTACAATCAAGTCATGAATTCAAACCTGAAATTCAAGGACCTCGCCATTCTCAATCCCTTTCAATCGGAAAAGGCTCTGGAGAGTCGATTGATCAGTGATCTGACCTTGATTGAGGAACTTCGGGAGCAGGATCTTGAATCAGAAAACAAGCGTGTAGAAAGGCTTTTTCGGGGACAGAATTCCTATGAGCGCCAAAGTCGCAAGACCAGAATTGGTCTCATCGTTGCCCGCTTTGACCGGGAGCGGGTCTTTTCACAAAACCGCATTGTCCACTTCAACGACAACAATGAACCGAAGCATTTTGGGTTCTCCACAACCAGCTTCTATCGCAAACGCAAACTATTTTGGGGACTCGGTCGCAAAAGTCAGGTCTATTCCATATCCAGCCTGATTCCCACAAACGAAGAAGGCCAGGAAACCGGCTTCAGTGATTTGGTTATCTCCAGCGACACTCGCGAAAAGACCCTCTATGGATTTGAACTGAGAGAAGAAAAGGAAAGTATGATCCGTAATTTTTCTCCAGCTATTTTTAATCAGATTGATTTTGGGGACTTCTCAGAGAATAAAAAATCAAAGAATGCTCGGGTATTTTCCCAGATTTTCTTTCATCAACCAGCTATTGACCACTTTCGAACATTGAGTCGTGACTTTCTCGAGCAGATGCTCTCAACCTATATCGGGCAGGTTCCTCTAAGTATGCCTTCCAATCAGGTAGATCAGGGAGAGACAGAGCGAGAAGCCTTTGAAGATCTCTATGCCCGCAGTATGAGAAAAATGATTGATGGAATTATGAAAGCCATCAGTCCTGAGGAGGGACAAGATCCATACAAGCATTTTAAAGAGCAGTTGTTTGAACTGCGTGAAAACAGAGCCTGGAAGAAACTGGGTACAGGCTTTTTGATTTCTTTACTACCGCAGGAGAGTCTCAGTGAATATGTCTATGTGAATCTAAGACTGGATGCAAAGGATAAGGAAGGCTTGCGCTTTCATTACGGGGATCATCCCAAGAGCGAACTTTACAAGGAAATCGAATTTGTTCAAAGTGTCCTCAATAAAAGAAGTTTTGATCTTCGCCTGGAGGAAAATACAGGCCAGGAGTTTCAAGCACATGATTTTCGCGCGGCCCCCGAGCCAGATCTTGAAGAGGATCAGGGGACACAGCTCGACGAATCCATCGGAGCTGAGTTGGAAGGTCGTTAAAATCCTTTTTGTCGCTTATTGTCAAGCATCGAACACGGGAGTATTCTGACCCTTATGAAAAACACATTATTAGTAGTTGAGGACAATCTTCCTGTTCGAATAACAACGGTAGCCTATCTTAAAAAGCTGGATTTGAAGTTTTGGAGGCAGGGAATGGTGAAATCGCCCTTGAGGTTATCCAGGACGTTCAAAATTCCGTAGATTTGGTTTTACTTGATTTATCCATGCCCCGGCTGAACGGTCAGGAGTTTTTGGACATCATACGTAACAATCCGGTGACCGAAAAATTACCCGTCTTTGTCGTCACAACTTCTACTGACAACAGCGATCTGGTGAACTCTGTTCTCAAGGGAGCGGATGCCTATTTCACCAAACCGCTGGATTTTGACAAACTCAACGAGAAGCTGGATCTCTACTTGAGTTAATTCTCAAGGATCTCCCCAATACTCAAGAGCAGTTCCCTCACTGTGTAGGGTTTTCTTAAGAAGCCTGCAAATTCAAGATCATTCAGTTCAGGATGAGAGGGGAGAATATGACCGGAGCTCAGCAAAACCTTTGTGTCAGGGTACTTCTCTATGATGGCCTGCAAAGCTCTGGGTCCTGAAATTCCGGGCATTGCCCAGTCCAGGATCACTATATCCGGTATTCTGTCCAGATTGGGTAGGTTTTTGGCACTCAAAGCAGTGGTCAGCTCAAATCCCAGGGATTCGAGCATCTGTCCTGTTAAATTCAAAACCTGTTCCTGGTCGTCGATGAGAAAAACATGAAGATTCTTTCCCTTGAAACGGTCCAGGGGTTCCTCAACATCTTCAGAAGCTTGAATCTCTTCCTTGCTAACTGGCAGAGTGATGATAAAGCTGGTCCCCTTTCCCGGCTCAGATTCAACATGCACCTCTCCATGATGCATTAATAAAATCTGATATGCTGAGTAAAGCCCGAGTCCACTACCCTTGTCTTTACTTTTGGTTGTGAAGTAGGGATCAAAGATTCGAGAAATTACCTGAGGTTCCATACCACAGCCATTATCCGTAACTGTGATCTGCACGCTCTCTTCAACAAGATCAGTCAAAACAGCAAGTTGCCCATCCCCCTTTAAGGCGTCAATAGAGTTAATAAACAAATTGAGAAACACCTGTTGAATTTGCCCTTGATCCACCTTCACTGGAATAGGGTCCGGATGGAATCCCGCAATCAATTCCACTCCAGGGTAACCGGCACCAGCCATATTCAATGTTTCCTGCAAAAGTGAATGAAGTTCCACAGTTTGCAGTCGCATTTCCTGCTCTTTAGTCAACACCAGAAGTCGATTGGCCAGCTCACTCGCCTTGGAAGATGCCTCCAAAATACTTTGAAAAGTATCGTGAATCTGTTTATCGGACTCCGCTAGCATTACTCCCATGGAACCATATCCCATGATCGCTCCAATAACATTGTTAAAATCGTGTGCAATTCCACCAGCCAACTGCCCCAGTGACTCCATCTTTTGCAAATGCAAAAGCCTGCTTTCCTGTTTCTTTTGATCCTGAACCAGCTTTTCTCGCTCCGTCACATCAGTTATGGACAAATATACTCTTTTCCAACTCTCTTCAAATCCAGGCAACAAGGTGATGCGAAGCAATAGATGTCTCAGATTCCCTTTGGATGTAAGGGCTTGTGTTTCCCACTCAAAACTCTGATTCCCCTTTTGGGCATTCACAAGAAGCTCCTTGAGCAAGTTCATACCCCAGGGGTTAAACTGTCCCCGTAGAAATTCGGAAAGTGATCCCAGACTACCGGCCTCAAAGATTCTCAATGCTGTCTGGTTAATATCGAGGACTTCGATACCCTCAACTGTTTTAAGAAGCAGGTCCGGATTATTATCAATCTCAGCCCGCAAATCAGAGCTTAAACTCATTAGTCGAGACACCTATTTTTCGATATTGGATCCGTCACACAGCACCAAACCAGTGGGAGAGTTTTCAAACAAATGCCTTTCTTGCTTGCGAAGATCCATCAATCGAAGCTGAGCCTGAGTTTCGGCGGAGATATCAAGCATGGATACAAGAACCAAATCCCAGTTATTTTCTTTACCCTTGGCCACACTCAAGCGCACAATGACATGTTGCTCTTCAGTCGAACCGGAGTTTAAAACCAGAATTTTCTGCTCTTGATAGAAGTCCTCTTCAGCTTCAATCACTCTGGTAAACAAAGTAGACAAATCCTGAAAATGATCCCGCAGCTTACGCTCCATCTGGTAAGGTGTCTTACAATTACAAATTTTATAGGCTGCGAGATTCGCATCCAGAAGTGTCAGGCCTTTCCAGGCTTCAAGTTTTTGCTCCTGACTAGCTTGTTGCTTCAATACCTCCCTGAATTGATGAGCATTGAGATAAACCAGGCCTACCGGGCTATCCTGAAACAGCTGTTGATAATTCTGTGCTCTCTGCCGATGCTGATTCTCCAAGTCTCTTCTGGTTGTAATATCCATCATCGTTACCAGGACTTTTGAAAAATCCTTTTCATGCCCGGGTAAAACGACTCCTCGAGCACTTACAAAGAGAGGACGACCCCGCGTTTGGTGTTTCAACCTTCCCTCTACCGAAAACTGCAATTTATCAAAAAGGTCCTGGGTCCCCCTGATAAAATCACCATAACTCTCTTCAGGCAAAATCAAAGATAAGAAACTGGAATCAATGCGAAAATCCGGATCAAATCCAAAAAGGGATCTAAGTTGATCATTTGCTCGAATTATCTTCACCTTCTGCAAAGCCTCCTGGAGCTTCTCAGGCGGAAGCTCATCAAGCCTGGAAACTTGATACTCTTGAAGACATGCATAAACTTCACTCATGTCTTTTTCATACATTGCCAGAGGGGATCGATAAAAAAGAGTCTCAAAATTGTCGAGCGATTGATTCAAATTGAGCTGAAAATCGAGATGACGTATCTCATGGTCCAGAAACAACCCTACGAGTAAAGTTGAACTTGGTAAAAGCAAAATCAAAGGAAGCCAGCTGGTGCTCAATGCGAACTGGGTCAGGTTCCCCTGAAGCAGAAACATTCCCAGTAAATGCACAGCGTATAGACACAATCCAGCCAGAATCAAAATCTTCCAGCCCATCCCGTGACGCCGCGAAAGCACCAGACGATTACAAATCAATCCAATGGCATAACACATGAGCAGTACAAAAATCCCGACTACCAGCCCCATCCCGCCAAGACTGATTCTGTAAAGCAAAACCATAACAAGGCAAATCAATCCAGCGATCCATCCACCATAGGCTGTACACAGAAATTGAATTACGTTTCTTAAATCAAGAAGAATTCCAGTTTGAAGATCAAAACTGGTATAAGTGCAAAGTAATGCAACCCACCCGGAGAACACTCCCCCGAGTATAGAAATCCCTTCTTCGCATTCTGGGTAACAAGAGATTGAAGAGATAGACCAAAGAGAATAAGTAAGTCAGATTCTGGAGAAGAGTGAATAGTAGCTCTTTGCTCATGCCCTTTATTTTAGCCGGGCAAGGCCTTAAAAAGAAAGAATTTGTGTCAAGGGTCCAGATAAACTTCCGTTGAAGTTTCTCGCCTGATAACAAGATCACCAAAACGTTGAACATCCTTGTGATTCAGTCGTAAGACATTGTGTCCTGCGGGCTCTGAGGAGCCTCCGGAGATCGGTTTGGATCGTTTTTTCATCTCCAGGATTTTTCTTTCTGCTGCATCCAGGTAGGCTTTAACCGGTGAATTGAGCTCAGCTTCTTCTCGTACACTTTCAACAGGAGTCACCTGGATCGGGGAAGAGCTTTCTTCCTGTGTCCCTGGATTAAATGACTTGGAAACAAGTTTGTTTCGGCGAAACTGAATCTCCTGTCTTCTCAAACGATGAGAAAGCAAAGCCCAGGCTTCAATAAATTTCTGATTGCTCAACTTCATTTGAAGCCAGTACAAGCCCTGAGTTGGCAGGGCTGGCAATCTCTTGCTGAGTCTAAACTGAACCAGTTCTGTAGCATGGCCTACTGTTTTGGTTTCAATTTGTCCTATGGAAGCTTCCAAGTCGAGCAAGGGGGCTCCGTTTTGGGGAAACAATCTTAGAGAAACCGGTTTTCCTTCCAGCAAACTCAGGCCCTGTAAACTCAGAGTGTGCTCGGTTCCATCAGGAGCCATGGAAGTTGTCAAAACCAACTCCAGTCGCTTCACCTCTGCAGGCAAACTCCAATCCACCGGGAGTGGTCGGGATCCGAGAAGACCCTGTGCTCTGTCCAAAAGTTCGAGCCCATTGTTTCTGGAGTATTCATCACTTTGATTCTCAAACAGAGCTTTCAGTCTCAGCGCCATTCGCTTGAAGTCTCTCATTATGTAGGCCTCATGGGCTTCCCGCAAGTCCGAGTTCAGACGTGAATCCATAAAGGCACCAGCACAAAATCCCGGGCTCACAAACAAGAGAGAAAATATAAAAAGAAGACTCTTTCGCATTGACTAACCTTCAGGACGGAATCGATAACCTGTTCCGTGAACAGTTTCAAAGAGTTCAGCACTGAATTTTTGACGAAGTTGGCGGACGTGCATATCTACAGTTCGAGTTGTTGGATACTTCATTCCCCAGACACTGTCGAGTATTTCATCTCTGCTAAACACTTGCCCTGGTCTTTCAATGAACAACTTGAGTAATGCAAACTCCATGCGGGTCAGTTGAACAATTTCTCCCTGGTAACTGACTTCCATTTGATTGACATTCATACTGATGCCACCACTGCTTATTGTGGAGTCGGATTCTGTTTCCTCCTGATCCTTTTCTCCTGAAGCTTTCTTTCTCAATTGAACACGAATTCTCGCTACCAGTTCACGAGTTTCAAATGGTTTTGTGACGTAGTCACTAGCTCCCATTTCCAAACCAAGAACCCTGTCTATGAGATCAGACCTTGCAGTTAACATGATTACCGGAGGGGTACTCTTTTGACCTGCTAGTTCTCTTAGTAGCTCGATACCCTGTCCGTCAGGTAACATCCAGTCCAGAATCAGCAAGTCATAGCTATTCTTCAAGTGCTCTCTTCCCCGTTCGAGGGAGTTGGCTAAATCCACCTCGAAACCCTCATTTTGCAGGCACTCCTGCAAGGAATCTCCCAAAATCTTGTCATCTTCAATCAGTAGTAATTTGCTCATAACTTCTCTTCATCCTGATCGTTACAGTTGTTGGTTTGGAACTAAAAGACAGTTTGGCACCCATCTGGTCCACAACCCTTTTCACCAGAGTCAATCCCAATCCTAATCCTTCTTCCTTACTTTTTCTGGAAAATGGACTCAAGAATCTTCGAAATTCCGATTCACTTACATTTCCCTGATCAACCACATGAACAAAAACAAACTCTCCGGAGGCTTCTGTTTTTACTGTCACAGGAGGAGTTCCGTGTTTCAGTGCATTGTCCACCAGGTTTTTCAAACACATCCCAAACCAGTAGGTATCCACTTCTACCGGACTTTGATCAGCTTGCAAATCCAACTTGACTCTATCCCGGTAATCCTCCAATAGATAGTCTACCAACTCATCGATATCTGGCTGATATTCAAGGTGAAACTTCATCACCCCTTCGTCTTGTGAACTCTTTAAATATTGAGTAGAAGCCTGTATCACCTTGTTCAGGCGGCGAATACTGTCAGCCATTCTCAAAAAAGCCCTTTGACCATCCTGACCCAGTTTATCAAAGTCAGTACGAAAGGGTTCCAGATTCAATTGCATGGCCGTGACCGGAGTCCTCAACTCATGGGTGAGAGTTTGCAGAACAAAAAGTCTTTCCTGCTGCTCTTTCACCTTGCGCTTGATCTCAAGAAAAATCATCCACAGAACATTGATACTAAGCATTAATGCACACATACCTGCAAGCATCTTGTAGCGCGTAGACTGCGACTCTAAAAACTCCTTGTCTACATTCCAGGCAATATTCCCCTCCTTGTAAATCGAGAAATCTCCCTGATCCAGATGTGTTTGAAACCCGGTTCTGGTGAGATAGTCATCCCATTGCTTTCTTGGGTAAACTGCATAGCGTGGCAAGGTGGACGAATCCGCCTGGTCTACTTTGTAAAAGAGATAGTTTTGACTGAGAAGCAATGGCTTGGCTTCCAGCAAGTCATTCAATTGGGGTACATCAAAATCAGCTACAATTTTTTGAGAGTCATTGAGTAAACCCGGATCTGAAAAGTGGGGCAGCTCCTTGATGTGAACAAAGTCTTTGATCTTTTGCAGGAACTCCTGCTTTAGAAACTCCTTACGTCCTGATTTCACGGCCTGTAGTGCATAAGTGGAGCCCATGGGGTGAACAAAGGGTGTTGTTTCAAAAAATCCGTCGGGCAGATTGTTGATCTGACCACACAAATACTGATGCCAGTAAACAGCCTTGGCAAGTTCACGATGAAAGTAGCGTAGCCCTTGACTCCATCGACAGGTCTTCATACCCGAATACAAAAATTGAACCTGGCGATAGGGGTACCTGTGAGTTTGGGGCAAAACACTCGCAGGATTAAAAAGTGTATCTCCATACTGAAACTGCGGAATATCAGAGAGAGAAAACATCTTCTCCGGTTGATGGAAGTGAAAAAAACGAGCCCGGATTGTTTGAATTTTGCGAATAGTCTGAGAGTCTACAGTTCCTTCAGTGACCAACTGTCCCTGATAATAGAGTGACAGAATCAAAAAACTTAAACTTACCAATATCCAAAGTACAGACCAGCGCATGAGATGGATTATACTAACTGAGTGGACAGCCTGAAAGGAAGGAGTACAAGATGAGTTTTCTTGAGATTCGAAGACACAGCATCCAGGGTTTTGGCGGAAGTCTTTCTCAAGAAGGAGTGGAGCTTGCTCGTAAAGCCGGTGAACAGACTGGACCCTTCTCTCTGGTTCTCACCTCGCCCATCCCAAGGGCCCAGGAAACCGCTTTGGCCATGGGATTTGCAATCCACTCTACGGAAGAATGGCTTGGATTTCTTCCCGATGATTTGCAATGGTCTCTGGATTATCGATCCGGTTTTTCGGCTTTCTACAAAGCATTCCAGGAAAACTCCTCCTTTCAAAAACAGGCTCAAATTTACAAAGACAGAATTCAGGCTTGTATTCAAAGTCTTGATTCCAGCCAGAATGCCTTGATTGTTTCCCACGGTGGTACTGTGGAGATGCTCGCCATTGCCTGTGCGAACAACACGGACTTCCAATCCTGGAACTTCGCCGTCTCGCAAATGCAAGGGGTACGCATTGAGTGGAATGAGCATGGATTTCAATCTGCTGTCTTTCTTGAATAGGAAATTGCGTGGATAATCAGGATTACCCACGCAACTTGTAACTAACATTCACTTACGCTGAACTTCTCGCAGCCAGTTTTGCTTCAAGCTCCACTTGCTGACCTTTTCGCATGACGCGAAAATCTATTGTTTCACCTGCTTGAAACTCGAGGAGTTTTTCAACCAGAATCTCTTTGTTCTCGATTTCCTTTCCATTGAGATGGGTAATCAGATCCCCTCTGACAAAACCGGCTATAGCAGCAGGCGAACCCGGAACCACTTTCTGAACCAGACTTCCTCGAGCTGTCTTCAGTCCCAAATAATCCTGAAGTTGTTGAGTAAGATTTTGTACAACTATCCCTAAATATCCATCCTTGATCTCCCCATGCTCTCTCAGATCTTCAATCATACGCCTGGCAAGATTCACCGGAATTGCAAACCCGAGGCCCTGCCCTCCCGGCTTCATCGCTGTATTGATTCCGACCACCTCTCCCTTGAGATTGAGCAACGGACCACCGCTGTTTCCGGGATTGATGCTGGCATCCGTCTGAATGAGATTGTTGTACTGAGCACCGGGACCAACGTTCAGGTTCCTTCCCTTTGCCGAAACTATCCCGACGGTGACTGTTTTGTCCAAACTGAAAGGGGAACCTATAGCCAAAACCCACTCGCCAACTTTCAGGGACTCACTGTCTCCGATTTCACTGACAAAGTTCCTTTCGAGTTTTCCAGAAAAGGCAGGATCCTGTATCTGTAACATGGCCAGATCAAGTTCTGGCTTCTGAGCTTTAATAGTGGCTTTGTATTCCCGCCCGTCAGATAGGGAAACCATGATTTCATCGGCCCCTGCAATCACATGATAGTTTGTCAAAATCTGACCCGACTGGTCATAGATAAAACCACTTCCCTCCCCCAGCTGCGCTCTTTTCTGAGGCTGGCGAAAGAAGAAGGGAAAACCATGAGAACGGGGCACTTCTCCACGAGTCATACTCTTTCTGGCTTGAATGCTTACGACCGCATTTCCTGCCTTCTCTACGATGTTACTAACAGTATCCGGACCCAAAAATGGATTGGACCAAACCGGTGTACTCAATAAGACTGCTGTTGCTACTGCTGCTATTACGGCTTTCATAATGCTTCCTTTAGTTTTGGTGTTTTCGATTGGAGTTCATGAAGTTTCACGTACCAACTACTGACCCTGTGAGCCAATGTCGTCCCGCACATGCAGTTCCTAAGCTCCAGGTTGTAGCGAATTCCATTCAACTTCTGAATTCCGATATATTCCGTTCTCTTGACGAAGTCACTCTTGCTGGGAAAGTCTGTATTGCATCGTTTGCATTGCTTGTACATTACTATGCTCCCTGAAGTAGTTCCCATTGAATCTTCAGAACTGGTCTGATGCTCGAAGGGAAAGAAACTGGTCTGGACTTTCGGATTCCATAATTCAGTGGAAGAATCTGACGACGCAAACTCTCTTTGGTTGACTTCAGGTACTTCACCTCACGAAGGTGTACCTTCTCATAAATCAACTCCGAATCTGTCGTCTGCGTTGATGGCTCTACGAGTATGAAAAATGGTCTCTTCAAACAATGGAACTTCTTTTTCATTCTCTTCTCCCTTTTCTACTGAATCGATCTGTTTTCCTGACCAATCCCTTTGTTGGTTATGATTCCATTTTAGAGAAGCTTTGATGAGGAGTTGTCAGGTCGCTGTATGGGGCTTGTAAAACTTTTGAGGGAGTGAATTTACAGTTGTAAAGTCTTATTCTTTGGTGTGAGAAAACTCAATCAGAATCAATGATTCAGCTTGCGACGAGTTCGTGCTCTTCTTCCCATTGCAGGACTTTTTCCCTGATAATCGGGTATTCGAACTCGGCCATATTGTGCTTCTTGTCAACTTCCAGGAACTCAAAGTTGGGTAGAAACTCCTGAATTTGCTGTGCCTTGCTGCGCACTCTTGCAATCTCAAGCATTTCATCAGAACTACCATGAATCATCAAAATAGGCGTCCTCATGGCCTGTTCCTTGAGCTGATCAATCAGATCCTGGGCTCTAAAGATCGTTCCACTGCTGCCAATCACACCAAAGAAAGGTCTTGGAGAGCGCAGGGCCAACTCAAGACTCATTACACAACCCTGAGAAAATCCATAGAGTAGAATGTTCTCCCGGGGAAATCCCTGAACCTCGAGTTCCATTAGTAAAAGTCGGAGCATTTTCAAACTTCTTTCAATTCCTTCTTCCACATGGGGCATCTTTGGATACCACGAAAAACCCTCAAAACCAGATTCGGTGGTCCAATTGTCCGGGGCATTCATGAAAAGGTAATTCCAGTGATCCAGTTTCAATCGATGTCGCAATTTGCGTACACCAAGCAAAGTATCTCCTCTTCCGTGCAAACAAATCATTAGGTATTTGCTGGAAGGGTCTTCCTTCTTCGCTTTTACAAACTGAATTTCTTTAAAGGATTGAAATTGCATGGGCCCATTATACAAACAGAAGCAAGTCTTCAGAAGAAGCGCTCCAAAACCTAGTCAACCAATACTCCAAGCTCTGGTTTGTACTCTTGAAGTTGATCCAGGACTCTGCGTGCCCTGGCTCCTTTGTCTCGAACATAACGGGGACGATCAGAAAACCCGTAGAAGTGAAGAGTCTCAATCAGTTTTCTGCGATTGGGAATATCCTGAAGTGTATAGATCACAAGACCATTTTCATCCACCATCAATGGAGTGAGTGGGTAAAGAACGCAATCTTTATGAAAGTCTTTGGTTGGATGCAGATTATTGATTCTGTTTTTTGGTTCGATTTCTGCTGACTTTGGGCAGTCTGCTGTATGATTGAGTTCACCATTTTTAGAGTGGATAAAGCTCATTCTTGCCAGATACCAGGGATTGAGAATTGCTTCTCTTTGCCAATTCCAATGCTGCCACTTTTCCTGAAAGTGACTGTGAAGCATTTTTGTTTCTACTGACTATTCATAGGTCAAACTTCTCTCCAGTCGCTTGATTTGGCGAAGCAGGTAATCAGCTTCTGAAAGACAGAGCAAATTTGGTATTAGTGCTAGAAAGACCAGAAATTTCATTTGTTACACTTTCGACTATCCAGCATTGGTTGTGAAGCCGGATGGAGTCTATTGCGGGGAGTCTTGACCCTTCTTTAATTCCTTGAGGAAATTTAATGCTTGAATCAAGTGCACTAAAGGAATAAAATCCGGCGCCTTTTTTGGGAAAGAAGTCATGAAACCAGCGAACCCGGAACAACAGGTATACTTTGACATGATGAGAGATCTGAAAACTCTCATCCAGCTCTTTGATCTTCAGATGAGTTCTCCTCAAGTGATTACCAATGAGATCCTTCAGCGTGGAAAGGAAAAGCTGCACTCCCTGCTAAGCAACGTAGAGACCATTCAGCAACAACGCTTGATGGAACAAGCTGAATCGATGAAAACCGGCCAGACTCCACCTTACGTTCTGATTGAAGAATTAGCCGGTCAGTATTCCAGAGTTTTACAGATTGATCTGCAAATCAGTGATGAGATGCCTATTCTGGCTATGCCTGATCAAATCTTTGCTCTCATAGTAAGAGGTCTTATGGTTTGTGCTGTGAAGACCCAGTTTGGTGTCCAGAGAAAGAGTTGCGAGCTTACAGCCAATGCCTATTCCCGATTCATGATTCTCAAGTTTAAGGACTTTAGCAGCGAATCCATGACTCCAAAAGGCAAGCAGGTTCTTGAAGATCAGGTAGCGAAGCTGAAACAGCATGCTATGAAGTTTGGAGGAGACCTGAGTCTCAATGAATCCATTGGAAGATTTAGAGACTATATTCTGATAGTTCCTTTTGCAAGTTGAGTGAATGTCTCAACATTTTCAGCCTTGTTTGCTGGCCTTCTCAAGCCCCCTACCTTCTGTTTTTATTTCAAATTGTGAAATTCTGATCCAGTATTGATTGAAGCTCATTCCTTCTGCAGACCACTTTTCCAGTCTCTGCAAGAAATCCATTTTTGAATTACTTTCAGGATTCCATTTTATCCAGATTAGCTTTCATTGCCTGCCTGTCGAGAGAATCGGGCGCTTCGCTCGTACCGGCCACCTTATCATAGTTCCCATCACTGTTTTTCACGTATTTGGTAAAGCCTTTGGAGGCAAGATTACTATCACTAAACTTGTCAGCATCACTTTGGCGATGCTTGGCTGGAATGCTTATCTTTCTGGCAATCGGCATAAAACAGTAGGGACATTCACTCAAACTGTCTTCACTCATCTTTTGAATAATCTCAATTGTCTCGTGAGTACACGGTTCTTTAAAACCCCTTGTATGCTTGTATTCGTAAATAGGCATTGAATCCCCTTGAGAAAATGATTAAATAGGCAAAACCCTGATGAGACCAGTAAATTTTCGTATGTTCAGGGTACAGTTCGCAAACAAATTAGAAAAGAAGGAATTGAGATATGGAGCAAATTGAATCCTACTTCACTGCCGAGTCCATGGAAAAGATAAAGGTTCTTGTCACCCAGTATGGTATCGAAGTTGGCCTGGAAGTACTCAGTTCACTAGTCATTTTTGTTGTGGGTCGCATGGTCTCCAAGAGCATCAGCAAGGTCTGCTTGAAGATATTTGAAAAGAGCAAGGTGGAAGCTACACTTTCCAAGTTTTTGGCAAACCTGGTCTATTACGCCTTAATGACCGTTGTTATCCTCTCCTGTCTCGGTCAACTCGGGATTCAAACGACATCCTTTATCGCTATTCTTGGTTCTGCAGGTTTGGCAATTGGTCTGGCCCTGCAAGGATCTCTCGCCAATTTTGCAGCCGGTGTACTACTCATTCTCTTTCGCCCGATTCAGGCAGGAGAGTTCATTGAAGGTGCGGGAACCTCAGGTACTGTAGAAGAAATTCAGCTTTTCGTAACTGTTCTCAAAACTGTCGATAACAAAACTGTTTACGTTCCCAATGCAAAGCTGATGAATGACACCATCGTCAACTATGCCCGCAAGGAAACCCGAAGAATCGATATGGTACTTGGCGTTTCTTACGATGATGACTTGCGAAAGGTCAAAGCCCTGATCAATGAATTGATTGAAAAGGAAGAAAGGGTTTTGAAAGATCCGGCTCCACTGGTTGGGGTCACAGAATTGGCTGACAGTTCAGTAAACTTTGTAGTTCGTATCTGGGTGAAGTCCAGTGACTTTCTACAAACCCGTCTTGATTTTCTAGAAGCCTTCAAGATTGCCTGTGATGAACAGGACGTTACGATTCCTTACCCACAAAGAGACGTTCATATTCATCAGGTAGAAAGCAAAGCCTGATCAGACTGAAAACCCAACATGGAAAGGCTCTATGTTGGGTATTCACTCCAGGCATTACAGCAGAAAGTCATGGCAAAATTTGATCACCTCTTTATCGAACCTTCTGACTTTGAGGCCTCGGATCGATTTTATACTGAGACCTTGGGATGGACCAAGGTGGATGGCTGGGGAGATGAGGGAGGTCCCAAAGGTGGCTTTTACAAGAGCACTATTGGGACAGCACTGGTGATGGCTGAACACCATGACAATCAGGGAGATCATGCCAAAGAAGGCGGTATCAACGGATATCGACCAACTATTCATTTGAAGATAGAGGACGTTGAAGAGTTCCGAAAGAGCCTTCCCGATAATGCCAAAGTAGTAGTAGAGCAAGAAAAGAACCATTGGGGACGTACCTGGATGGTTGTGGAAGATCCCGACGGAAATCTTTATGCCTACGAAAGCTGAATCCGGCTACTCTTCCCCAAGCTGTAGTTTAAGCAACCGCGAAAGACTTCTTTGAACTACGGCTTTTGACTCTTCATCCAGGTCCGGGTCATTGTTCTTTAAGTGTTCCATGATCTTGCGTGAATTTTCATTACCCTTGCTTGCCTGCTCCTGAAGCATTTTGAGGGCTTGTGCTCTGTCTCTGGTTTGAGTGATTCCAAAATACAGGTCCATGGCATCATTCACCGCAGCATCCCGTTTTGCATGACTCATCAAAGAACGATTCAACTTTTGGTATCCGTCCATCAAAAGCATCAAATCCTGCTGAAAATTGGGACTTCTGGCTGTTCAGGGAGCTATCGCCCGAGCCAATGACAAGCTGGATGCCTGATGACCCTTGCCAATACCAATTCCATACCAAAAAATACTTTCTACAATATCCTTGGGTACCTTCTTACCCAACTCATAGGCTTTGCCCAATTCAAAAGATGCCTGTACGTACTTTCTTAATCCTGCCATACGCTTGTATACAAAGGCCTTTTACTACCGGCAATTTCCTCCATAATTGAAGCACCCAGCTTTTTGTCCTTCTTTCCACCCATTCCCTCAATCAAGCCCAAAGCATACTTATAAGAGCCATACTCACGACCGGATTCATAACTCTTCCTGGCATAATGCATTGCCTTTTTCCAATTTTGAGAAACAATTTTACCCTCAGCCCAGGTGTAGTACAGATCAAGATAAACCGGTGAATACTTCTTCTCTTCCAGTCTCTTGTAAATTTCCAAAATCTCTTCACTGTGATCAAGTCTGTTCAAGGAAAAACGCATGTGATTGGCAATTCTGTTGGATAACCAGTTGGGAGCACCCTCCTAATATTTCTGATACCAGTTCAACAACTGGGGGTGAACTGACTTGGGAATGAATCTCTGCTCCTTGGCTTCATAGAAATAATGGTCAAGTAACCAACCAATGGCCTCATAATTTCCTTTAGAGTCGGCACACTTCATCGCTTTGATCTTTTCAAGCTTGAGCTTGTCTCTCTGTGGTCCTTCTTCGTGATCATCGAGTTTGATGGACCTGCCATGCTCATAACACTTTTGAGCGTAACCAGGGTCAGGAACGCAATTAGAAGACGAAAAGACCGCTCGATTATAATCTCTGCATGGTAGCTGAGAAAAGGAGCTGCAGATTCTATTTTGGTTATCAGCGAAATGTAGATTGAAACTCGACTGGTTTCACCTCTGGTCTGGTTTGAAGAACACAGTCTTTCACAACAATCTGTCCTCGCAAAATTGTTGTTACCGGAAAGGCTGAAATGGTCTTGTTGTCAAAGGGAGTCCATCCACATTTACTTTCCATCATTTCATCACAGAGAGTCATCTCTCGATTCATATCAACAATTGAAAAGTCTGCATCGTAGCCCAGGGCTATTCGACCCTTGTTTACAATTCCGAAAATTCTTGCCGGGCCAGTACACATCAAGTCTACCAATCTCAACAAACTCAATCGACCATTCTTCACATGATCGAGCATCAAAGGCAGGATTGTTTGAACTCCCGGCATCCCGGAAGGGCTGTTTGGGTACTGTTTAGCTTTCTCTTGCAGGGTGTGAGGAGCATGATCGGAACCGATCACATCGACAATTCCCTGCTCTATTCCCCACCAGAGTCCATCCTGATGCTCCTTGCTACGAATCGGTGGATTCATTTGAGCGAGAGTACCAAGCTCTTCATAAGCTTGCTCAGCGTGCAGGGTCAAATGCTGCGGTGTAACCTCAACGGTTGCAACATCCTTGTAGTCGGCCAAAAGTTCCATTTCCTGTCGCGTGGTTACATGCAAAACGTGAACCTGCGCTCTTTGTTCCCGCGCAATCTTAAGTAGTCGTTTGGTTGCCCTCAGTGCTGATTCTTCATCTCTCCACACCGGGTGAAACTCGGGCTTGCCACCTTCTACTGCAATTGATTTGCGCTCTTTGAGACGTTCTTCATCCTCACAATGAACCGCCACCCGTCTTTTTGTTTGCTTGAGGATGTTGGCAATATGTTCGTCTTCGCTAACCAGTAAGCTACCGGTTGAACTCCCCATGAAAATCTTGACCCCGCTGCATCCTTTTTGACTTTCCAGCATTCCCCAGTCCACATCTTCCGGCGTGCCTCCCACAAAAAATGCATGGTCTGTCCAGGCAGTTTCACGAGCACGCTTCAGTTTGTGTTCCAGGGCTTCTACTGTAATTGTAGCCGGGTTGGTGTTTGGCATCTCAAAAATGGTAGTAATGCCACCCATAATGGCGCTTCTTGTACCTGATTCAAGATCTTCCTTATGCTCCAACCCTGGTTCGCGGAAATGAACCTGTGAATCAATGACTCCAGGCAGTATTGTCAAACCGCTGCAATCCAGAGTCTCTTTTGCTTCAACCTTTGCACCAGAGGGAAGAATGGATACGATCTTTCCACCTCGAATACCAATATCTTTTCTGTCCGGTCCCCCTGGCAGAGCAACCTCTCCGTTTGTCAGTACAAAATCCAGCATACTTTCAATCCTTTCCCGGGGAACTTGTTTCAAGATCCACTAAATTAACATATCATTTGAAAATGGACCGACGGAATTTTCTCCTGGGAATGAGCGCAATGGTGGCCAATGGCTCCATGCTTTGGCCTTCTCTACAAAAAGTCGGGGACTCACCATCTCTTCGGACGGGACGGCCCAGACCAAACATTCTCTTTTTGCTCGCCGATGATTTAAGAAGTGACTTGCTCAAGCGATCCAGTCCATTCTTTACTCCGACCCCCAATATTGATGATGCATTTGCCAAAGGCTTTGATTTCAAAAATGCTTATGTAACCACCTCGATTTGCCCCAGCTCAAGGGCCAGTTTTCTAAGTTCTCAATACAGCTCCAAACACAGGATCTGGAACTTTAAGCAATCCTTCAGTAAAGACTCCTGGAAACAAACTCTTCCTGCAATTCTTCAGCGCAATGGCTACCAGATTGCATTTCTAGGTAAATGGGGAATAGGACAAAGTAGTTACTCAAGAAATTATGACTATTATGATGGTTTTGAGGGTCAGGGAAAGTACTGGCAGGAAGACGGCAGCTTTCTTACAGAAGCACTTGCCTATCGATTTGACAATTTTCTGGAAATCGCATCCCAGGAACCCTGGTTTGCCCAGCTTAGTTTCAAATCTCCCCATGTACAGGACGATTCAGACGAGCCCTATCCCATTCCTGAGGAGTTCTCTTCTTTGATACCAGAAGATGAGATTACTCCTCCACCAAGCCTTGATCTCTTTTCCACTATGCCAGACTTCTTTAAGGACAGCGAAGGAAGATCCCGTTTCCTGAATCGATCCATGGAAAAGAACTACAGTCAGGTGATCAATCGCTACCGAGCCATGCTTCGTATACTTGATCAATCTGTAGGTAAAATAGTTGCTTCTCTCAGAGATAGTGGACTGCTTGAGAATACAATTTTAATCTTTGCCAGTGACAATGGATTGTTGCTCGGTGAATACGGTCTGGGTGGAAAGTGGTGGATGTTTGAACCCAGCATCAAGATTCCTATGAAGATTGTCTTGCCCAAAAGCTTTTCCAATGTATCTGCAAATGAGGATTCTTTGGTACTGAATCTGGATCTGACACCTTCCCTTCTTGATTTGCTGTCAATTCCTGCTGAATCTGGAATGCAAGGCATTTCCATGTTTCAAAAAATGAATCGGGAGGCCTTCTTTTACGAGCATCAATTTCAGGAAGGAATGCAAATCTCTCCCTGCTATGGAGTCCGCTCATCCAACTTCAAGTACTTTCAATTTCCACACGCTGATTTTGAAATGTTGTTTAACATGAGAGAGGATCCATTGGAGCTTGTTAATCTTGCATCCGACCCGGCGAATGCACAAATTCTCAGTCAGATGAAATCACTGATGAAGGGTTTGCAAAAATCAATCTACCACTAGGAGTTCTTGAGTCTGACTTACTCACTCTGGGCAAACACCAGATCAAAAAGCGCATCTCTTGAATGGATGTTCCGTCCATTGGGTGCTTTCGCGTAGAAAGAACGTAGACTTCCACCCATAATGTAAACTTGCCAATGGTAAGACTTGCCTCTAAAAGGAGCTTCAAAAACAAAGCCACCCTTCTTGCCATTTCGCTTGGCAAATTCCATGGCAACATGACCAAGAGCCATCATGGCATGGGCGGAATGCCCAACGGTAAATCCTCCGAAGCTTTTGTAAGCATTTGGCAGAGGGCCATTACCATCCGGATCCCACTTGAAAGAGCCTGCAAAGATATTCTGATCGCTTGCACCTGTCTTGGTCTTCACATACTCCACCTTGCCATCTTGCTGGTCTACATAGTATCGATACCACCAGTGATAGCCACCAACCTTGGTTCCCTTGATTTCACCATTGAGAGTGTGCTCAAAGCCACGTCCCTGACCAAACCAGTTCTTGCGAAGATCATCCAGGTCTGTGTTCGTTGCTTCCAATGCATATTGAATCGTTTCGAACTGCCCTAAATACTCAACGTACTCATCAATCTCATCTCTGAGACGGTTGTGATCGTTGCTTTTGTTCTTTGGATTAAACTGATCAGCAAGCTCAATTGTCTTTTGGTAAGACTCATGAGGCTGTGCTCCCAATTCCTGAAACAAGTCTCCACTCCCGTTTTCATAGATCGGGGCATTGATTTTGTGATTGTCGCGATCATGAATCTGCTGGAAAATCGCTCCAATCCCCTGGGACTGCAATAAGTCCTGAGCAGATACTGAGAGGGAAAGGAGTGCAAATAGAACGGGGAACAGGGAAAGGGTCTTTAGACTCAGTTGAGCCGCATGGCCATTTTTCACGTTTTTCTCCAAAGCAAGGTTTGTAAACAGGAAGAGTAGATTAAGGAGTAATTGGAAATCGTCAAGGGTAAGTCGCTAACGAAGTAGTCTAGAGGGTTTTTTCATCCAAGAATTTCACTAAACACGATTGGGTCTCGTCGAAGCACTGAGTGTAGCGAGGCATAGCGAAGAATCATTTCACAAGGACGAGGAACTTAAATCACCGGAATCAAAAAACCAGAGACCCTCATCAGATCTAGCCCGCTATGCAGTCTGTCTCTCTAAGAGCCTCTGGTCTTGTTTGCCTCTTTTTGAGGCGTTTTTTGCTTCAATCGTTATTTGTTATTCTGTGTCTTTATCGACTATTGTTGAAAGTAGTTCTTTAATTTGTCTTCGTAAAATATTGGATTATTATTGCGAATGATTGCGCTAACGACTGCGTAATCATCTGCGCTTATGAAAGCAGGCAATGTACTGTAAATCTTCTTCAGGTTCATAGCACCTGCGCGATCAATAATCTCCATGGCGCTTCGAGCCTTGTGATTTCTTGGGCGTGGTTGGTTGCTGTGATTCTTGAAATATCCTTCGAATGCATCTGCTACGAAAATCTGGTTGGCTTTTTGAGCAATATGCTTGGCGGCAGCGAAGTCATCCTGACTGACAAACTGTGGCAACTTTTTGATCGCCTTACCTGCCCACATACCCATGATTTCGTGTAATGCAGCTACGGTCCGACCTCGATAATTCTCGTAGTAATCACCATCTCCACCGTCGTTTCCATTTTCAAGGAGCTCAAGCGCTCTTCGAAAGCGATACATAATGTCTCGAAAATCATCTTGAGCATAATGATCACGAAATTGGATTTCACGATTTCTGGCCATGTGGCGCAACTTCTGCATGTTCTCACGGATGATACGCTTCACTCTGTGATGGGAACCACCACGATTGATCTCTCGATTAGTAAGGTCCGAACTCAATGCTTCTTTATGCAGTGTAATCTCTTCAGCCTGGACTGCTGTGGTCATCAGAGTCAGACCCATTGCAAAGCTGAATGCCACTTTCATAATGTTGTTGATTGATTTTCGAACCATGCTCATCCTCCAGTTTCGATTACTTGCATGCTTTGCCAGTGGATGGTAAGGAGAGTTGCTAAAGCGTCAACCCTGGCTATAGAAAATAATTGAAAAAAATTTTTCTCATTTTTTACGTATCGTAATTGAACCCTCGGAGAACCTTATGATTCAGCTCTTAAAAGTCTTATTCACTCTGTGTTTGTTGTTAAGCCTCGTCGCCTGTGGAAATAAAGATTGTGAGAATGGGGAATGCACTGACAGCAGTTGTGAAAATGGCAGCTGTCAATCAGCATCCAATGTTCAAAGTCCTCCGGCACAGGATACTCCCAGCTTCAGTACACAAGACACAGGAGATGCTCCCTCTTCTCCGGGAAGTTCACCTGCAATTGACTCCAGACCACCACCTCTTCCGACTGGTCCAAGCAATGGTATTTTGAGTGACGCTTTGAGATTACAGGCTCAAGCCATGATTGCGGGAAAGGAAGACAGCAGTGACCGCAAGATTTTTTGTCGTTTTCCCCGAAGCTATCAAAGAGGAAGTACGTTGGAGACCTCCAAATTTGGTCCCGTTGGACTGGTTCAACAAAAGGTTGGAATTCAGGCTTCAGGTAAACTTGATCGAAACACAGAAGCTGCGATTAAAAGATATCAAACTGAGAATAACCTGGAGAGTAACGATTGCATCGATACTCAAACCTGGAAATCCATGTTTCCACAAGCTGCGCCTCTTACGATTCTTGATCAGGCCATTGGTTTGACCTTTCTCATGGAGGGAACTGACTAAGATGATATTGAAAAGAACTATGAAACCAGTGACAAGTCAGATATGACCTGGGGTCCTCTGGGAATGACTCTCGCTTCGGGAGAGATTCAGGAAATTCTAAAAGCAAGTTACGAAGTGGCCAGGGAAGAAATTGACGGGGTTCTTTCTTCCATTGAGAGAACCCTCTATCGCAATCTATCCAATGCCACCATGGAGACTGGCGATGATCTGAGTTTCTCTGCAATCGAGGGAATGATTGATAAAATTGCTAATATAGCCAAGGTTCGACATACTTTTGATGTGGTTGCTGATATGGTTCTTTCTCGATGGAAGGCAGACCGAACTCTACGAAACAGCGCCTTTTACGGACGCAATGATTTTGTAGCTGAATCTTACGGCTTTCGAGACAAAGCCATCTATTCTGTTGAGAGAGCTCCCGCACAGCGCAACGAAGAAACGGAAACTCTCAGCATTGAAGGTTTGGAGTTAGGCAACTAAGCAGGGAGTCCAGGTTTTCAAACTTGGGATTTGCTACTTCTGAATTCACTTAGGTCGGAAAGTCCCCGCGACTACCATAGAAGCACTACAGACACGACTTGGAGAATTTATTCCAGATCAAAATAAAGCTGCTTGAATTTGGCCCCTTTGTAAATCAATTCAGGAATCATTCCCTTGAGTCGTTTCGCATTTTTCAAGCGCTTGTCTTTGACTTGAAACAAAGCGGTGTTACCAACTGTCTCGCCAGTAAGTAAATTCGCTTTTGCTTTCATTTTCAGAGTCAAAATAGACTCTTCAAACTCTCCATCAAGATGTCGGCTGATCAACTGGATCGAAAAGTCTTTTTGTTCGCTTCTAACATAGTTTTCAGCACATCCATCCAGTAGCCAGACCTTGAGCAATCCCTTCTTTGGATTAAATTTGAACTCAAGGTTTCCACTGTGATCTCCAATCTCTACCAATGTTCCCCCGTTGGGAGCTGAGTGATGATGAGCCTCATGGGATTGATCATGGCTATGCTCGGTGCCATCATCATGGGCCGGTAAAATCGAAACGCTAACAAATGAAATCAGGGCAAGTATCAACAGTATAGTTCGCATGAAAATTCCTCCGACCGACAAGCTATGTTATTCATCCATGGCTTACAAGTGGATTGCCTGAAAATAACGGGCAGAGATTCGATGATCCAGCAAGGAAGGCTTCGGCAAGATCTGTCCTGCCTGGAATAACAAACTAGATTAGCTCAGAGAGTTTCTTTGTTACCCACTTTTGCAGGTCCTGCTTTGACCAGTCAGTATGCAATATCTCCTTGAAATCGAGAAAACGCTCCAACCCTTCCACCAACTTGTAAAACTCTGCGTATTGAAAGTCCGTATCTACACAGGAATGAACATCTTCCAGTCGCTTGAGAAGTAAACCTGCATCGCGCTTGTCATCCTCGTACAAAAAGTAATACTGACGGGCACTAAAGCAGGTCAGGCTTTCAAAAAACCAGACCGGTCCCATGGCACCTGTGGATGAAAATTTGTCCTTGCAGTGATTTTCATGAATTCTATGTCCCAGCTCATGGGCAATCAATTTACTGTAGTGATGACTTACAACTGGTTGAGGTAGAGCTTGATCCCGGCGAAACAGTCATCGCAGAAGCCGGTGCCATGACTTATGTGGAGCCGGGCATTGAATTTGAAGCAAAAATGGGTGACGGTTCCAAGCCGGAAGGTGGAATCTTCGACAAACTATGGGATGCAGGAAAGAGAGCATTCACCGGTGAATCCATATTCCTGACTCACTTTTCCAATCATGGGTCCGGAAAGAGCAGAGTCGCCTTTGCAGCGCCTTATCCAGGCAAAATTATTCCTCTTGACTTGAACGAGTACCAAGGCAGAATTCTTTGTCAGAAGGACTCTTTTTTGGCAGCAGCTTTAGGAACCTCAGTGGATGTTGAATTTCGTCAGAAGATTGGAGTCGGATGCTTTGGTGGAGAAGGCTTTTTACTCCAAAAGCTTGAAGGGGATGGAATGGCTTTCCTGCATGCTGGAGGTACAATCATCAAGAAGGAGTTAAAAGGAGAGACGCTCAGAGTGGATACGGGTTGTCTTGTTGCCTTCACTGACGGCGTTAATTATGACATTCAAAGGGCTGGAAAGCTCAAGGCCATGTTTTTTGGAGGGGAAGGCTTGTTCCTGGCTACCTTGAGTGGACATGGAACAGTTTGGCTACAAAGTCTGCCATTCTCACGCGTTGCTGACAGAGTGATTCAAAGCGCTCGTTCACTCGGTGGGAACAAGGGAGAAGGTTCAGTACTCGGGGGAGCCTTTGATATGTTTGGCGGAGACTAAACAATCGGGAGGTTTGAAAACTCCTTCAAAAAACCATTCCTGAATTCCTGGAACCTTTTTTGATTTCTCTCTCCCTCGTTGATATCACCGGAACGAGCCATGAAGGTAATCAGGTGGAAGTAGCGAAAGGCATTGAAGCGATCCAGTTGATTCCACCAAAACTCGGGTAGTTGGTAAATCTCACTGTAAAATGATCTGAACTTCTGCCAGTCTTCCATGAGATTATTCTTGCCCGGATTTTGGCGATTGATAATGTCAAACATGTTGTAGATGACCGCGAGATCATAAACAAACCAGCTGATTGCACTATCATCGAAGTCAATGACATAGAACATATCACCGCCGGCATAAATCACATTGGAGTGATGCAGATCGGCATGAATCATGAAGTGAACAAGCTTCCAGACAGACTGTCCGAAACTCATCGCGCCCCCAATGTCAGAGAACTTGCCTGAGCACTTTAGATCAGCCGGTTTACCCTCAGTTTTAACTCCATAGCTTTAGCCTAAAGAGCGAATTACAGGGGATTTTAGATCCATTTTTGACCACCTTGTTTACCAAGACTTCAAAGTCTGGCAGTACTACTGCCAAATCAGATACTTTCGTGCACATTCATACAAAAAGCATTAATTTTTGTCTGATAAGAACTTATAAGTGAAACTATGAGATTCGGCAATCAAACAGAACTAAAATCCAGAGAAGAAATTCGCAAGGAACTCATCCAATCCCTTGCACGTCTTCACGACCAAAGAAGTATGGTTTTGCTTGTTAAAATCATCGCCGGACTCGCTATCATTCCCTGCTCTTTGCTGGCTTTACAAGGCCACAACTTTCTCAATGGGGCCGCATATCAGAGTCTTGGTTACGCCAAGTTCCTGCTTGGACTCGCACTATCAATCTTCAGTGGGCTGGTGATTTTGTGGGGATTGTCCTACCAAATCAATGCAGGCAATGCTGTTCGTAAGGTAGAGGCCAAAATAGCAGAAACCTATCGAGCCCCCAGCGTGAAAGACATTTCCTGACAACTCTAACTAATTCTTGAGATGTTTGGCCAGAAACGGTTCGATTTTCTCGTAGAACTCAAATCGATTCTCTTCGTTGGAAAAGCCATGGCCTTCATTCTCCTTCACAAGGTAAGGAACCTCAACACCACGCTTTTTGAGAGCTTCCACCATCTGATCTGATTCGCTCTTTTTCACTCGGGGGTCCTTCGCTCCTTGAGCAATAAACAAGGGAGCTGTGATCTTGTCTACATGAAACACAGGAGATGCCGCTTTGAGAAGCTCCTTATCCGCTTCAGGATGACCGATCATCTCATACATCATATCCAGCATCGGCTTCCAGTAGGGTGGAATTGTCTCCAGTAAAGTAAACAAATTAGACACTCCAACATAATCAACACCACAAGCGTACAGATCCGGTGTAAAGGCAAGTCCCGCCAAAACTGCGTAACCACCATAAGAGGCACCATAAATTCCAATGCGATCCTTTTCTGCAATTCCCTGATCTATCAACCATTGAACGCCATCAGTAATGTCGTCCTGCATCTCCAGACCCCACTTCTTGAAAGAGCTTTCCCAAAAGTCACGCCCATAACCGACGGAACCTCGAAAGTTCATCTGCAAAACCGCATACCCTCGATTGGCAAAAAATTGAACTTCTGAATTGAAACCCCAGTTGTCTCGCGCCCAGGGTCCACCGTGCGGATTGATGATTACAGGAAGATCTTTCAACTTGCTCTTTAATGGTAAAGTCAGATACCCGGGGATAGTACGTCCGTCTCTGGCTGTATATTCAATAGGAATCATGGGAGCCATCTTGCTTGAATCAAGCCACTCAGAATGATCGTACAGTTCCTTTAGCTGATCTGTGGACTTCTCATAGATCCAGGACTTACCCAAACTACGGTCTGAATAAGTTCGTACCAGAAATATTTCTTCTTCCTTGTCCTGTCCAAATATTCCTACTTCCAGATCAGGAAATCGATTTTCCAGCCGAGAATACATAGCCTCCCAATCCTGATCCAGGAACTTACGCCGTCTCTTTTCACGGGTGTAGATTATGGAAATCAACTTCTTGTTCTTGCGTGAATAAGTTAAGGTCGAAACATCCACAACCGGATGCTCAAAGAGAACTTCTTCTTCCTTTGCAGTCTCGGGATTGAAGAGGACGATAGCACTCTTATCCCTGCCCAAATTGGAGCTGCTGTAGAGCTTCTTGTTATCAAAAGTGAAGAAAAGTGGACTCACTGATTCCTTGAAGTTTGTAGTTATAACTGGTCGAAATTCCTGCTCTTCATTATCACGATAGAGAAGAGTTGTATTCACACCATCGGTAGTACTGGCTACACGCAGTTTCCCGTCATGATCCGTCATCCAGCCCATGACATTTCCAGGGTTTTCAGCGATCATTTCCATCTGACCTGTTTTGATATTCACTCTGTAAACATCAAAGACTTCCTTACTTCTTTTATTCATACCAATCAGCATTTCTTCTTCATGGTCTTCCAGATCATCAATCACCTGAGTTTTCACTCCCTCAAAAGGTGTGAGATCAATCTCTTCTCCGCTAAGTATATTTACCGAGAATAAATGAAAATTCTCATCTCCGCCAAAGTCACGAACATAGACGATGTTCTCATTACCCTTCCAAAAGTAGCCGGCAATATCCCGCTGGGTAACTGAGGTCAATTGCTTCACCTTGCCCTTGTCGATATTTTGAAAGAAACTTTCCTTCAAATCTTCTCGCTTCATTACAAAAATATTCATTCGACTCTTAATAGGAGCCATATAGGCAAGATGTCTCGCATCCGGGGACAGATTGAATCGGGACAGTTCGGGATTGCGAAAGAAATCTCTCAGTGGAATCTTCTCTACACAGGGGGACTTTCCTTCACATCTACTTTCTATTTCCTGAATATGCATTTTTAAACTGGTTTCCATAATCTTCTCTTTCAAACTCTTGACTTCAAACCTTCCACCGGAAGCAAAGACCGATAACAGACTAGCTAAAAACAAGACAATTTGCGAAATCCTGACAAGAGTGTTCATAACTGATGAATCCTTTACGAAATGGCTGAGTGAATCTTCAAACTAGCTCCTGAATGCTTGAAATTCAAGGAGAAAGATGGAATCTTTCTTATGTGAGTGATACCAGGAATACAATCCAGATTAACTTTGACCGTTTACGAGTCCATGGACTACCTATGGAAGCTCCCCTGGATTTGATTCAAAATCGCCAGCAAGATTTGAAGTGGAAGTTAAATTCAAACGGCTTGTACAGCGAAGCTGCTAATCTACAGATTCTGGCCCAGAAGGGTTATATCTATTGTTTCGAAATCCTTTTGCCTGGTGATTTAGATATCAGCCTAAGCTTTCTAAAAAAGGAAATCTCCTTAAGCAATTCAACCACCGAATCAATTATTGAGCTCTTCAATCTAGAAGAGAAGGAGACGGGTCGATTCCATGGCAAAAAAGACGAAGACCATGAGATTGTTTTGCATCTAAGTGATCACAAGATTGAAAGAATTCAATTGCTTTGGAGTAAAAGAATAGAGAATCAGATGCTGTCGGGAGATCGGAAACGTCAAACCAGATTTCTGGCAGTACGTAACTCCTGGATTCTTCTTAGCGGATTCGCCCTTGTTTTTAGTCTGTATCTACTCAATGACTCAAGAGTGAATGCTCAGAATTTTCCTTTTGATCCAGCCAGTATTCAGGCAGTCGCTTTGCTAAGCTCCATGCTATCCTGCGCTATCTATATTCGAGTACTACCTGTTATTTTTCGTACAGTGTGCTGTCTTACTCTGATTTTGCCAACCTGGTTAGCAGGCAGTTCCTACACCAAAGGAATCACTTTCCACTCCCAAACAATCAAGATCCTTTTGATCTGTCATCTTCTGTTTTTGGCCATCACTGCCTGGTTTCGCTATCAGAATAAAAAGAGTAGCAAAGCTTAGTCCCGACTGTTTTTTCCATTCAAGAGATTGATAGACAAATCGTCTCTTGCTCCAATAGAAAATTTTCTTCGCAATTTTCCCATGATGTCGTTATGTTGTAGCGCTCTTGAGCTATTTAAGATTTATAACCTGCCTTGTCGCCCTTGCCCGTTTTGCAGCCCCTTCAATTTTCGCTGCATCATTGGGCTTGCCATAGCTCAGGTCATCCTCATCACAATCATAGTCACAGCCATGAGCATGATCATGATCAAGACAATCAGGAAGCATTATCCCAATCTAAAACAGAATGTACCGAATGTTCGATACTAAGCCAGTTTCAATCCACGGGAATACCAACTCAGGAGATTGGTCCAAGTTTCCCGTCAATGGAAAGAAAGTTCAGCCTTCACTTTGAGCTTGAAAATAGTCTTCTTTCCACCTTTCATAGTGCCCGCGCTCCACCGTCTTTGCTTGCCTGAAATCTAAACTGGAATGAGAGGACTTTCCTGAAGAAAGTCAACTTACTCCCCCCTTCTATTCGAGGAATTTCGCGAGTCAAATGTCGACTTGTGAACCCTTTGATTTTAAACAAGCAAACCAGCTCCTGAAGGAGTTTTAAAGACACGGAGTCAAACCAATGAAATGGAAAACAATAGCAATTTTTGCAATATCCCCGACACTATTCACAGCCAGCAGTAAAGTAGACCTGCTCCAGCAGAAAATCGAGCGTCTTGAGTTTCCTTTTCCACTGACCATCAACGAATTTGTAAAACTGGGTAGTCTCTGCTCTGAGCAGCCCTGGAGCGATGAATTACTCAGTTATTATTTAAAGCTGGTACAACTTGATATTAATGGAAATCAGAGCTACCAAAGTTTGTCAGGAGGCCAAAAACAAAGGATAAAACTGGCTCGCACTCTTGCCCAAAATCCTAAGGTACTACTTCTGGATGAGTCCACTACCGGACTCGATTTAAAATCCTCCATCGGATTCATGGACACTATCCAAAAACTCCAGAACAGTAAAGACCTCACCATTCTCATTACCAGTCATCACCATCAATTACTTATTGCTTACTGCGATGAACTCCTGGTGATTCAGGATAGCAGGGTCGCTCATCAAAGAAGTGATGCGGAAACTAAAAGTAAAGCCAGAGAGAAATTACTTAAAGAGCTGTCTGGTTTTGAGACTCTGATTGAAGGCGTCAGCTCGTGAACTTTCAAGACATTGCATTACAGTGGGAATTGTTTTGGCAAAGCTATCTTGTCATTGTTTTCAATGCAGTTCCTCTTTCCCTCTGCGGTGTCTACTTAATCGGTAAGAGACAAGAGTTTATGGCTGCCAGTGTTTCCAAAGCCACCCTGTTCGGAATCGCTTTGTACATTTGCCTGCAAGCACACCACTCACACTCTGATTCCTTCTTTCTACTGTTGGGCTCAGCCTTTGCCATGACTTTTCTCACACTTTCAGCATTTCTGATTCCACAAAATTCACGCAATTCTCTTGCCTTGCAGGTCACTGCTTTTTTATTTTTTGGTTCCGGGGTGACCCTTTTATTGACTCACCATCCTCAGAGTCTTGAGGAATTAACTCGATTAATCAACTCTAATATAGTGGGTACCGGGAATCGCGAACTGTTTTTGGCAGTTCTAAGTCTTGTCTTTACCAGTGCTATCTTGCATTCTATGCGCCACAAACTTTTACTGTGGTGTATTGATTCAAAAGCATTCCTGAGGCTGCATGGATTCACTCCCGTAATTATTTACTGTGCCCTGTGTTCTCTAAGCCTGAGTCTCTCAATTACCTCAATGGGAATCCTGCTCTCCTTTGCCTTGCTTGTCTTGCCTGCTATCTGCTCCAGACTCATCGCTGGAAGTTTTGAACGAATGTGGGCTATTAGTGCAATTCTTGCGCTGACACCAGCTACCATTACAATTCTGATCTCAACAACTCTGGACTTTCATATCTCTGCCTTGCTTGCATTCATACTCAGCTCAATCACTCTTGCATTGCTGATTCGAACGGAACTGCGCTAAACCGGAACCTAAAAGTGCGTTGATAACAGGCACTACAGGCATACCCAGAATTGAGTCCTGGCTACCCACAACCTCCTCAAAGAGCAACCTTCCCTGAGATTCATAGTAATATCCACCGCAACTATCCATCGGGTTTTCCAAAGCAACATAAATCTCGATCTGTTCTCTGCTTAGTGATCTCATTTTCATGGAAACGGTATCCACTCCTGAAGCTATCTCTCTCGAATTCACAAGGAGACACCAGGCACTATGAAGAAAGTGCTCCTTTCCCTGCAGATTGAGTAACTGTTCGATGTTTTTGATTCGAGACCCTGGTTTGCCAAGTAATTGGCCTTCAAGTTCCAGAGTCTGGTCACAGGCCAGAACAATATCGTCGCTATACATATCACTTGCCAGGCAAGCCTTTTTTAAAGCCAACTCAAGTGCAAGCTTTGAAACAGAGCCTTTCCAGTTTCTTTGAATCTCCTCTTCATCTAGGTCAACCCCCTCTGCGAGAACCTCAATTCCCACCTCCTGAAGTACTTTTTTTCGAAACTTTGAGGAAGACGCCAATCTGAGTTTTTTGTTCAGCTGAAGGATGTATTGATTCACAGCAACCTGTCCGTGAAGCTCCATTCCCTGGGCTTCTTCGTCATTTTTTGTGCAACAAGAACATAGCTATCTTCAATGAGAACCCAATGGTAACGGGCTAAATAGGGTGCCGGCTTGATTCCGGGACTCTGAGTCATTGTTTCGAAGTCTTCCTGTGAAACTTTGACTGTCAGCCACGGTTGTTCATCTGTGTGATACAGAACAACAAACATCTTGTCATGAACACAGAAGGTGCGATCCACCTCCCATTTAACATCCTCAGTCACACAATTCCACGAAAGACAAAGTGCCCGTATCTGCTCTGTATTCACATCGACTCCTTCTTTTGATGCGAATCAGTTTAGCAGATACGGGCTGTTCTTCTATACTACTGCGTAGACCGGTTCAAGGTCTTGATAGCTTCTATTACTTTCCTTGGGGATTAAGCCCCTGAGTTTTTTGAAAACATCCTTCATCTTTGTGGTTTCCAATGGGACTACCCCCAATGAATACTACAACTTGTGATTAGACTTTTCATTCTCAAGAACTACAATTCTTCGAAATGGTAGCCATTCCTGCAAATTTCGAATGAGTTGAATTGCATCACAATCTTTCAGGTCTCTTTGTAAAACCAAAACCGTGTGGTTGAGCTTGTCCGGATAATTATAAAAATCAGTTAACATCCGGGTGAGACTTTTGTTGTCATTGGCTCTTCTCACTACAGAACCACTACGTTCCAATCGATCAGCTACATTTTTGCAAATCTCTTTATCCGAGTTGTAAGCAAACACATAGCCTTGAAGTAAAGTATTGAAGTCATAATCCAAGAGGTCATCAATATAAGCAGACATGTTCTCCTCCTTTGTCAGTTCAATCTACTTAGTTTTCAATGGATTTTCTCCCTCGGGAACCAGCATTCCAGAATCCCGTACTTTTAAAAATATTATCGGACAGCTTTCAGGAAATTCGTGAAAAAAAACTGTAAAGAATTTGTAAAATTTTTGTAGATGATCAGGGTGTTGGAGAGATTCCCTGCGATGCACCTGACACTACTTGCAAGATCAGGTAAAGAACGAAACCAAAAACACCCATCACAACAATACTGACAAGCCAGACAAAGACTGTTTCCAGCATTTCCTTCAAGGGCTTCCAATTCATATTAGTGCATTATAATTATCTAAGATTGTGCGATACAAATATTTTGTAGTTGCTGAACAACCTCATGTAGCTGTTCACGAGCATCATCACTCATTCTACCAATATCTGCCTGAACAAAGAGAGAATCAGCCTCAATAGTTAATAAACCACTCTTCATTTCTTGTCGAAAACCTTCAACTGCATAGGTCTGGACAGGTTTTTGAATCCCTTTTACCTGGATCGGTTCTCTTTGTTGTGCTTTGATCAAATCCTGAACATAGCTGTAGGTTGACTCTGAAATCAGGATTCCATCCACTGGTGCGTTGGACTCCAGGCTTTTCAATTTGTCACCTGAATTTCCACTACTGTGTCATCAAGATCAGACTTATCCAGAAGATAAGAAATAGTAAATGGATGTCGTGCAAGGTACTTTTTCACGATCAAAGCATTCTTCTTACTCTTGGGGGGCCTGATACCCTTTTGTACAAGCTGCTTTCTCCAGTAAAGTGTCTCTTCGTCCATACTCATATTCAGAATTTTACGGGCAAACTTAATTCTCTCTATTGAGTTGGCTCGGTATTGAATAACCTGAATTTCCTGACCCTGAATTTTGCTCTTTCTCTTAAGAAAAATGGAGGCCAGTTCTGTTTGACTGATGGCTTTCAGGGGCGAATCAGCGCTGGTAATCACCCTGATTTCATTGGCGCACATCGAAGAAACTAAAAAGATTCACGTAACTATGTATAAAATATACCCAGGCATTAGAAAGCAAGACTTACACTCGACCAAAGTTCCCGATCGCTTCCAATATTCAAGTTTGCATAATCGCGTTCTAACCATTCAACTTTCAAAGTTGTGCTGGTATCAGGTTTGAAATTGAGTCCAAGCATTTTTTCTTTTCGATCCACAGGGCTCACAAAACTGTCATCCAAATCCAGATCACCATATCTCAGGTATGTTTTCAGCCTGGATGTAAAAGACCAGCTGGGTTGAATGTACCAGCTTTCTGACTTAATCCTGGATTGTGGAAAGGTCCCGTCCCGAATCTCTGCATCCACAACCGCACCCAGAAGACCAAGCTGACCAAACTTCAAATCTCCCTCAAGCATCCTGGAGGTGAAATCTCCCTCTCCCGCAACATTACGCCCCAGTAAATCCATTTGTCTGTGGTCCGTGTAATAATGCAGATTTACTCCATAGCTATAACTCTGACGAGTTCTTTGAAAGCGCAGTTTCTGGCCCAAAGCTTTGGATGCATTTCGATCCCTTCCGGGAAGTGTTGGGTCATCTTCAAATCCATTACCATAGTAACTGTTGAAGCTTAGCGAAGAATCTCCCCGGATCCACTCCTTTGACAACTGAACACCAGTTAAACTCCTGGGAAAAAACCTGCGGGTAAAATCCGGGTCATTGATACTGTCAGCTATGGTGGGATAATGATTGAGATTCCAATAGGTCGGAGCAAAGAAATGCCCGACTCTGGCTGAAAATTTTTTAGGTAATGAGTAACTCAACCAGGCACGTTCCTGCTTGAGCTGCTTTCCCGAGTGTTCCCATTCAAGCTCGGCAAAAACCTTGGCTCTGCCTCGATTTGCATTAAAAAACAATGCAGTGTGATGCTGATCAAAACTGTCTTTATGCAAGTTTTCCTTAGACTTGTAATCCACAGCCTTGAAATCAAGGTAGCCGTTAAACTTTATGGAGTAATCCTGATTGGACTCAAGCCCTTCCAGCTCTTCTCTTTGACTTTCAAGATCTTCCTGAATTTCCTCAACTTCTTCTTTCAAGGAGCCAAGTTCTTGATGTTGAGTTTGTTTTTGAAGCTTGTACTCCAGTCTTTTTAGCTGATTTCTTAAAAGACTAATTTCCTCAGCCTGGAATTTGAGCTGCTGTTGTACGCTTTCGCTGTCACTTGCATCAATCAAGGTTTGGCCGCTAAACAGAACAAAACACAAGAAAAGTAAAAACTTATTGTCTACATTTACCATATCCAGATTTATCGACTCTTCTTTTCTTTGCATTTATGCAAGTTTTTAAATCTTCCGGTTTGGGAAACTTCCATTCTCTTCGCAGGGCTTCAAGTATTTGCTTTCTTGATTTGCAGGAGTAAAAGAAGAGCTTGTTTAAAAACTTGGCTTTGCATGAAAAACCCCTCTGAATACATTGCCAATGGGCAATTTGAACGGATATCCTGACGGCCTCATGTGGGAGTTCTTAAACGCGTCTTATAACCTGCCCTTTGTCCTGTCACTGGCAATCATGTTGGGACTATTCGTTCTGGAAGCTTTGTCCATGATTATCGGTCTTGGATTCTCCCAGCTGCTCGATCAGGTCGTTCCAGAGTTGGATGTGGACATTGATATGGATGCTGATATTGATCTGGATGGCCTGGACGGTGGTTTTGAATCCGGTTTACACAAGTTCTTTGCCTGGCTGTGCCCCGGAAAGATTCCCTCTTTGGTTTTGTTTACAGTCTTCCTGACAACTTACGGTCTTCTTGGATTGACCATGCAATGGTTATCTTTGCAAAGCTTACAGATTGCACTCTCCCCTCTTTTGGCAGCTCCACTTGTTTTCTTTGTCACCCTGCCAGTGATGAAACAAATCAATCGAGGGATATACCCACTACTTCCCAAAGATGAAACCAGTGCAATCTGTCATACAGAGTTTATTGGACTCCAGGCAGTTATTACCCTTGGAAACGCTACCAAAGGTAAGCCTGCCAAAGCACGACTCACTGATCGATTCGATCAGAATCATTATTTAATGGTACACCCTGATCAGGAAGATATTGTGTTAAAGCAGGGAAGTGAAGTGATCATTATTGCCCAGGAGGGCACATTTTATACCGCTGTGGCCAGTGAACTTGCCGGTCCACAGCAAGAACAGATCTCAATGAATTCAACAGCCACGAGCGTTGAAGAAATTAAAGGAGACTAAGATGGGTTCAGGAATTGCTCTCGCAATTTTTGGTGCAGCGATAGTTTTATTCGCATTGATTATAATCGGTACCATAATGGCGAAACTCTACTGTCGGGCTACCAAGGAAATGGCCTTCGTCAGAACAGGTTTTGGAGGTCAGAAGGTGATCATGAATGGTGGAGCACTTGTCTTTCCGATTCTTCACGAAATCATTCAGGTCAACATGAATACCTTGCGCCTTGAGGTGAAGAGAGCAGACGAGCAGGCATTAATTACCAGAGACAGGATGCGAGTCGACGTTCAAGCTAGTGAAGACCTTTTAAAGAATGGTCTGGAATTGGAAGCCGTTTCCTTAACCGGTCTGGATCAAACCAGTCGTGAGTACTTCAATCCTGACAATGCTTTTGATGCTCAGGGTCTTACCAAACTGACCGAGCAAATCGAGGCCCGTCGCAAGCAGCGTAATGATATTGAGCAAGATACGGAAGTTCAAATCAAGATGAAGAACCTTGATGCAGAAAAGAAGAAGCTTGAAGTTGCAAGAGAAGAAGAATATGCACGACTGAGCCAGGAGCGTGAGGTCGAAGTTCGCAGGGCCTCCCAAGCCATGGAAATTGCCAAGGAAAGAGCAGACAAGGAGCGCGAATCCAAAGAAGCCGAAATTGCTGCAAAACAAAAGGTTGATGAAGCTCAAAAGATGAAGATTGAAGCTCAGGGTCTTGAAGAAAAGTACAAGGTGGAAGCCGAAGGCAAGCGAGCTTTGCACGAAGCTGACAACATCCTTAGTGAAGAGTTGATTGCAATGCGAATCAAGTCACTTTTGATAGAAAATCTGCCAGCCATTCTGGAGCAATCTGTGAAACCAATGGAGAATATTGAAGGTATTAAAATCATGCAGGTGGACGGGCTCAATGGTGGCAGTACCGGTGCAATCAATTCAGCGGGTCACAAAGGAGTGAATCTGGCTAATGAGGTGGTCAACAGTGCCCTTCGCTATCGTGCTCAGGCTCCACTTGTTGACAGCTTGCTTCAGGAAATTGGTTTGGATGGAAGTCAAATCAACGGCTTGACTCAGGCTTTTGTTCCCAAAGAGGAACAAGCGGAAGCTAAAGTTGAAAAAGCTGTCGAGACACAAAAACCAGTGAATACTCCACCAAACAAACCAGCAGAACATTAAGGTTAATTCCTGATGAAAGAGAAGGGTCCAGGCGTCCTGGGAGCCTGCTTTGCAGCTCTGTTGGGATGGATGATTGCACTTAACCTACCTGGGGGTGCAGTACTCTGGGCTCTTCTTTCTGGATTTTTGATCGGGCAATTCATGGGACTTCGACCTTCGCTCGGTCCTGGACTCAAGTTTTGTGAAAAGACCCTTCTTTCCCTTGCAATTGTATTCATGGGAATCAATTTACAGCTGAACCAGGTAGTTGGTCTTGGTCTTCACTCGATTCTCGTGATACTGGCCAGCATTTCTATTGCCATTGGTTTTGGTTGGTTGCTGGCTCCACTCTTTGGCATGGATCGAAAATTCGGACTTCTGCTGGGAGTCGGAAACGGTATCTGTGGAAGTAGTGCAATTGCTGGTGCTGCCCCGGTTCTAAACTCAAAGGAGGAAGAACTGGGTGTGAGTGTCGCTGTAGTGAATTTTCTGGGTAGTATCGGGATGTTCTTGCTGCCTTTACTCGTCTTTACAGAACTCTTCACCTCAGATCAAATCAGTGTTTTGATTGGCTCTACCCTGCAGGCTGTAGGACATGTTTCAGGAGCTGGTTTGTCCATTTCCGAGTCCGTCGGGCAACTGGCAATCACTGTGAAACTGGGGCGAGTGCTGTTTTTGGGGCCAGTTCTCTTTATCCTAGCATTAACTTTTCGAAACAAGAAAGCCGGGTTTCCAGTTCCGGGCTTCATCGTAGGGTTTTTAGTCTTCATGGCGATTCGCAGCCTGGATCTCTTACCGGTTCCGGTTGTGAGTACATTGTCCATGACTTGCAAGGTTCTTCTTTGCATAGCAATGGCAGGAGTAGGCTGGCGAATTCAGCTCAAGGATCTAATCAAGGCTGGTTCTCAAGCCCTCGCTCTGGGAACAGTATTGAGCATCCTTCAGTTCGCGGCTGTTTGCGCGCTTCTTCTACTAATCTAGTTAGTTTTGCAGGAACATTCTTTGTCTCAATTGAGCTGACTTACATAAAGCCTGGAGCTTTCCTATGGGACAGTCACTTTCATAAGGGCCATGAAGCTCGCAAAACACACTTCCATCTTCTGTGTGATACAAGTTGTCCTCTTTATCCGGCTGATGACGAGGGAGCTGGGCTATATAAGACTGCGTAACCAAGTCTTCCAGCTTCTGGGGGGAGTTTCCGTCATTACGAAGCGAGTACAACCTCAAGGCCGCCTGTACTTCAATCTGATTGGCAAAACAAGCGTCATAAGCTTCTGACTTCAAAGAATTGCTTTTACTTGATGCATTGTTCGATTCGATTTTCAAATTAGATTGAGCTGCTCGAAAGTTTGACTCAGTTTGGGCTGTATTCTTTAAGGGTAGCGCAAGAGATTCGGACACACTCTCGCTAGAAGGAGTATTTGGGCTCTGCTGAAAGTAAGAGTTTTGACGAGAGTAGCTGAAACTGTGTGCGAGAATCTGTTGCGCATTGGCAAGTTCGAGTTCTGTTTTGCTCAAAGAATTGGAAAGCTTAAGTTTATGAGCTTCCCAATACTCTTTCACTTCAGAATTTCCATACGCCCCTTCTCTCAAACCTGCTTGTATCCATGCCAGCGCCTGCACTTTTGCACCACTTGTCACATAGTAATTTGTAAGAATTATCCGTGAAGGGATATCCCCCTGACGAGCAGCTAAACTCAAAGCTCCTCTGGTATCCTCCAGAAACAGACTTGTTGAGCTCAATCCCAACTCAAGAAATGAAGCAAAATCAGAGTCAAACTGCTTTGCCTTCATTTCACCAAGTTGAACTCTCAGGTTCTTTAAAGCCGGTTCTCTTCTTGCATGCATGCGAACCTTCTCATTCCACTCTCTGACGCACAGTTCCAGTTTTTCTGATTCACCAGATAACTGATGGTTCAAGCAAACAGTACTCATGACCAGAGCCCAGCGCTGAAACTTGTCAGCAGGAAAAGCATAAAAATCAAAGGCGTCTTCAAGAATGATCTTCTCAAACAACTTGCTGTCACGCTGATGAAGCCATAGGGCATAGCTATTCTCCAGAGCCGTGAAGGCTTGAAGAGATTCAAGTTTGGATTTCAAGGAAGAATCATTTTGCGACAAAAAGTCACTGTGTAAATCCTCCGAATAGCTGCTTTGAAATGACAGGAAGAACAGGAAAAGACAAAAGCTCAAAGTGAACTTCACTGCATGCTCCACCAGGGCTTGTCCACTTTCACTTCCTCCACTTTGTGAGCAATGAGCTGGTAAACACTAATGATCTCGCCACCCTCATGCTCTTCAGTAGCCTGAAAAGTACCATACACCCGAAAAGCAGAGTTGGACCAGAGAGGAATATGAGCCTCTGCAGGGTTTTCCACCTTGACCATAATCCAGTCATTCACTTTGGGATTCTTGCCAAAACAACACGCTGGTGGATCTTTAATTAATAGTGAAGAAGTCACCTTGCGATCATCGTTCACTTCCATTGGCATGGTGAAGCCAATGATCTTTATCTTCTCACCAGCCAGGTTTTTGATTCTGTCCGGATAGCCACTTTCAGTGGTGTAAATATAGGTACTGAGTACATCAAAGCCAAGCTGTACATAGCCGTCCTCATCCTTTTCAAATGTAGAAGCTGTCACAAGACCAGTGGCTTCCCCGGAACCCGTAGGAATTTCAAAAGCATCCGTCGTTTTCTGTGCCAGTTGGGCTGCCTGGGATGCCATTTCACTAAAGTTGCTGCTCTCACTGTTTTCATCTACCTGAGAACGAAAAGACTTCCCTTGAAGCACAGGTTTATCGGGACCTGCTGGCTCACCCATTTTAGATTGAAGTGGCGGATGAGTTTGATGCTGAATCGAATTGGAGTGATAATACAAAGCAATATTGAATATGACGAGCAGACTCAATCCAATTTTCAAAACCAGATTATTTGAACCTTCAGGCTTTTGCTCCATAAATCAATCCTTTCTACCCGGGAAATTCTTTTCCCAAAAGGCAAGAAAACCGATACTCAGTATAGTCACACTGGATTAGTAAGCAAGTTTCCTGTTTAAATTAGCTCATGTCCCCCTCAAATCTCTTTCCACCAACGCAAAATCCTGAGCAATGCCCCTATTGTGAAGGTAACAGGACAATTCCTTTGCATCACAATCAATTCAAGGCGGAAGGCAAAACTTATTGGATGCATCTTTGTGTTCCCTGTGATCTGTGGTTCTCCCCCATAAAAGACTTTGAGTCAGTCAATAATGATCAGTACTTTCATCAGTTTGAAGGCATCGAGGATAGTAGAATCGAGCAAGCTCGAATAAGGCTCGATCAAATCAGAAAGCATTTTGATTTGCATCAGAAGTCTGTTTTGGAAATTGGTTGTGCTTACGGAGATTTACTCGGTGTAATCAAACAAGAATACTCAAGCTGCTCTGTTCAGGGTCTGGAAGACAGCCAAAAGCTTTGTGAACACAATCAAAACAACGGACTTCCATGCAATCCCGAGATCAGTCAGATAGAAGTGGGCTCAGTTGATCTGGTTGTTGCCAATCATGTTATTGAACACTTCCAGACCATCGATGACTTTTTCTCGATTCTAAACCATGCTGGAAGACGGACACACGAGGTCTTTATTAGTCTTCCCAATCGTAAAAATTACTGGGTACTCAAGGGATTGATTCCCGATCTACACGTACCTTTTCATCGCTATTACTATACTCTCAATCAAATCCTCACCCAGTTCCAGAATCGGGGCTACACTGTTTTAGAAGCCAGGACGGTAGAAGCTGGTCGCGCCAAGGCAAATCTAACCCAGGCTTTTTACAACCAGTATCGATCTGATCTGGATACATTTAAAAAAGAGTATCCCCAAAGGCTGGAAGAACTGGAAAATATCAAAAATTGGGAAGAATTGGAGCGACAAATTGAAGCTGCCGAACTGGGTAGTGAGACTTTGATTTACGTGAGAACATCCTGAAACAACTGTTTCGGCTCAGAGCTTTTCAAATCCTGACACCACAAAATTGCTTCTTCACACTCATGCAGACCCAAAGTCTCCAGCACGACCTATTTCCAAAAGGTCTCAACTTCTTAGCTGACTGACAACATCTGTGTCGTAAGCTTCCTGGGCAGGAAGTATACCGGCGATGATACCCATACCAATGGTAATGACTGTTCCCCATAGAAAGATCGGATTCCATTGCAAAAGATACAAAACAACTCCTGTCTGACTCTGAAGTACTATAGCTGTCACTTGCAAAATGAAGCCATACACCAAAAATCCTACCCCGGCTCCTGCTGTCGCAATCAGCGAACATTCACCCAGTAATGCCCAGAAAATTGTCATCCTGCGGGCTCCCAAAGCTCTTAAGATAGCGATATCTCTTCTACGCTGTTCGATGGTGTTGTAAATGCTCGCCAGAATGCTTGCACTTGCTACAAGCAAAACAAGATAGGCGATGAGAGTGAGAACCTTGTGCATCCAGCCCATTTTCTCAAACAACTCACCCATAACCTTTCCCACAGGCCAGGCCAGGGTAGCCACCTTACCTTGACGATTAATCATTTGATGAAGTCGGAAACCTGTTGTTGGGCTGGAAAGCTTTAACAAGACAGCGCTCACTTCCTTATGCTTATCTGGAATATCTGCGCTCTTGCTGGCATCAAATTCTACTCCTGCACCCCGTAAAACATGCCCTCCCATACGAAAAACACCCTCAATAGGTATGAGAATGATGCGATCAAGAGGTGAATTGGTAGGGCTTAGAATTCCTGTAATGAGATATTCTTCTTCATGCTGGGTGTTTGGATCAAAACTCAAACCATGATAGGGCTTAATAGTATCACCAGGTTTCAAACCAAGCTGACTGGCAGCAAAGGAGCCTACAACAGCCTCCATTCTGTCACTGTTAAAGAGTTTTCCTGTTGCCAGCTTCAATCCTGGGTAACCAATCTCCTGATCTTCCTCAAAGAGCTCTTCAATGGTTCCAATCACTCGGTAATTGTAGTAGTTATCACCAAGGGCATAAGGAATAGCAAGCTGCACCCCATCTTCCTCTGCCACTGCTTCATACAAGCTCCAGGGGATGTTTCCCGGAGAAGTTTCCAAGTGAAAGATTGCATTCAAAACCAGCTGAACCTGGCTACCACGAGCTCCCATAACTGCATCAAAACCTGAACCAGACCCTGTGAAAGCCCTGTCAGCCTGGTCTCGAATTGCAAAGACGCTGAAGAACAGCCCAACTGCCAACCCCAAAGAAAGTACCGTGATACTCGTACTGAAACGGTAATGTTTTAAAGACTTACCTATAATTTTAGCGATTGCTCTCATGACTTCCTCTTATAGGCCTGATTCAATTCAGGTAAGGAGAGTTGATTCTCGAATTGTGAAAGAACGGTCTGATCATGAGAAACCAAAAGCAAAGCGACTTCCTGTTCCTTGCATTTTTTTGAAATCAAATCAATGGCTTGCTTTGCAAAATCAGCATCCAGGCTGGCCGTTGGTTCATCTGCTAAAAGTAGTAGAGGCTTGTTCGCCAGAGCCCGTGCAACAGCAACACGTTGTTGCTGCCCAACACTTAACTGTGAAGGATAGTAGTGAACTCTGTCCTCAAGACCCAGACTAACCAGCAACTCCCTCGCTCTGCCATCTATCAGTTTTTCATTCAGGAGCATGGCCATTTCTACATTCTCAAGTGCTGTATAACCCTCTAGTAAGTAAAAACTCTGAAAAACTATCCCAAGGTGGGCGGCTCGAAAGCTGTCTCGTTTCGCTTCATCCAAATTGGTGATGTCGCTAGCTTGAAACTCCATGGTTCCACTATCCGGGTTCAGCAAACCACTGATCAGATTGATCAAGGTAGACTTACCGCAGCCGGAGGGACCAAACATTGCTGTTTGAGAACAGGCTTCCAAACTCATCTTTTCAATATCAATGACCGTTTCGCTTTTCCCTTCGGGATTCACAAAACTCTTTTTCAGATTCTGGATTTTTAACATGAAGGTATCGTGCCCGATTCCTTGTTTGTTTGCAAGACGGGAACTTCAAGAGTAGCCGGGATTGAATCAGACCTTAACTCAAGTAAGCTCTGAAAATCAGAAGGTGTAAGCTGCTTTCTGATTGTTTCGGTCTATCTGGCGAGGATTGCTGGTGCGTACCAAAGGGGGCATATATTGGAAATTGTCTCTGGTCGATAGATTAACTATGAAACTCTTGTTGCTTGTATTGACTCTGCTTTCCTTCGGACAGGCCTCTGCTGAAGAATTCTTCTGGAAAAACGCCCCCATCCCAGTTCATATCAAGCAGTATCAACCAAGCAAAATTGGACCCTACCAACTGCTGCTTCTTGTAAGTGATCGTCAAAAAGGAGAAGACCCCCTGCTTTCCAATCTGGCCCTAAAGGCAAGCAAGCTTGGGTACTATACTTTGCTGATTCGCCCACACCCCATCGCTGCCGAAGCATTTGCCCCTGTTCTAAAAGACATCACCAATCACTACCGCAAACACAATTTCCTTTTTGAAAGAGTAATGATTGTCACCCGTGGGGTTTTCGCTCAATCCCTGAACAATATCTGGAGCCGCGACTATGCCAAGGCTATATTGCTTCAACCAGAGTGCTCCTCTCAACTGCCTATGTGGAAATCACTCTCGAAAATGAGTCGTACCTATGCTCCCGTAACGATAGTTCAAGATGCCTTTGAGCCACGGTGTTCTTCCAGGCACAGTTTTGAATTCCTGAATTCTGAATTAACCAGGCATTTTCGCCTCATTCAGTTTCCACTGGAAGATCCAGATAGCAGTTCGCAGAGATTAAGCCATTCCACAGTGCAGCGTATGCTGTTACAGCTCTTGAATCAGTTCAACAAGCCCCGGCGATTGTAGAAAAAATTAAAAAAAACCGGGGCATTCAAGGCTCATAGAGCCCGAACACACCCGGTTATCTTTGTGTTGGGAACTCCAACGCTGGATACCCGAACAATGCTTTCTGTACCTTGAGAAAAAACGGAGCCCAGGCATTTTCCCAGAACTGTGGCTTTCCTCTCCCGTTAAGGAGAATCATCCTTTCATGCACTTTTACCGGTTCTTGAAGTTTTCAGTACCGTACAACTCTAGCGAATTACTTCGCTCCCATCTCAGGCTTTATCAACCTCTCATGGTCTTCGAGCTGATCCCTATCCTCGACTAGTCAGAAGATCCTTCTACAACCTTGTTCATTGCTTCAAAGGCAATTTACCAGTTTCTGTCTTCATGCCACTTTGATTTGAAGTTCTTCCCGGATCCACCGGGCGCCTGTCTTTCAAACTAGAGTTTCCTCTGGTTCAAAAGATCCAGCAGTTTTGCCTGCTGGCCTCAAACCTCATTGATCTCGAATCGAGACCAAGACCCTATCTCTCCAGAGAGAGACACCGTTACCGGTTCCCACGCGCAATGGTCAGGGTCGGTTCATGAACATACACCGACTCTTTTCTTGAGGAACAATCCTTTCTTTCGGCCGATACAATACTTAAAGGTGTCTGTACCAGCTTGTCTTCTAAAGAACATGGGCCCCAGACTTTAGAAGAAAGACCCTTCCTCATACTCTTGAGGATTTCCCTTCTCTGAACTGTGGCAAGAATTTCTTCCTGCGTTCCGCTCCTGAGTTTTTTACCTCTTCAGCGGTTTCGTTTTCAGAGAGTCCCTTGCAATTCACAAAAGCGAATTGCTGGTTTCCTCTTCAGCAGTTGTGACTCTTATGGTATGTGCTTGCGCGCCTACCGGTTCTGTTTAACTCTGCTTCCAGAGTCAACCCTCTTGTTCTTACCCAGGTTTCGCCTCTTGCGATTTGAAACTGATGGAACTTCAGGGTATTCCGTACACCGTAGACCGGTTTCCCGTGACCATTTCAGTCTTTCTGGCCTATCGACGAGCGACTTAGCCAAACTCTCAAGGTAATTTTTGAAAGCCTGACATAGTGCCAGACATTTTCAATATTTGTCAAGATATATTTAAATTTTTTTCTCTGGTTTTTTTAATGAGAGGAGAATCCAGGCTAAGATCAGGCATCCAAAATACACTTGAAACGCGCTCTGAATGCCGTATTTATCTGCAATCATACCAGCAATCAAAATCGTTAGACCCTGAGCAAAAAAATTGAAGAGGCCTTGAATCGATAATATGCTGGCACGAAATTTTGAATCTACCCGGCGATTGATTCCGTCACTGACCAGTACCTTGCTCACTGCCCTGACAGTTTGTTGTAAGTAGGCAAAGCAGAAGATGAACGGGGTACTCAACCATCCCATGAAGAAATAGCTCAGCGGAATCAGAGAACCGATCAAGATATAGGAGGCTCTTAGAGACAGATGCTTCTCAAGAATATAAGCGCTTCCTGCAACTAACGCGGCAAAAAACTGAAAGCTGGCAAAAATCCAGCCATACCACAAAAACGGTACTTCATTGACCTGAAACAAGGGCTGATACATCCAAAAGGCAATCTGAGTCCCTACAAAATAAAAGGCTGAAAAGCTGAATAGCCAACGCAGGGTGGAATCAACTTTCAGGTAATTTTCAAAAACTGTCTTCGCATCCCTGTAGGGAGATTGGTAGACCTCCTGTACCCGCTCCGGTTCATGAACAAAACAAATAACAAGAAACATGAGTCCAAAACACCCTGTCATGGCGTAGTAGGGATAGACCAATTCCATTGCGCCGAGATATCCCCCGGCTACATTACTCAAACCAAGTCCTATGAGATGCAGGAATGTTCCGCGACCATAGATTTTCTGGTATTCGGATTCTCTCTTTTGCTCACAAAGCTGCTCATACAAGAGGGCGGCTTCACTTCCCGAAAAGAGAGCCAATCCAAAGGCAAAACTTGTCTCGGCAAGAACAAAGCCCCAAAAGCTTTGAACAAAGAAGTAGCAGCCACTCGCCAATGTGAGAAACAACGAACCTAGTAGCAAGGTCCGCTTTCTGCCAAAGCGGTCTGCAATATAGCCTGTTGGAAGCTCAAAAACTGCCATATTCAAGGCAAAGATTGTCTGCAGGAGCATCACTTGAGTCAAGGAGAGCCCCTTGTCCTGCCAGTTGAGAACCATGATTGGAACAGCAAAATAACCCCCGAACAGGAATCGATGCAGGTAGTAAATCAAGATTTGTGAGTTCATAGTTGCAGGCAAAGTGTTTGAAGCCCTTCATTGAAACTTACTTTTTTCACATTTTCCAGAAATTGATTTGAAAGCCTCTGGATGCAATCCTACAATTGCCCTTACTTGAAACAGGAAAGCCATGCACTCACTCCAGGAAGCAACAAAACTGATCGAAGAAGAATCGCAGAAATGGAACTGTGAGGAAAAGTGGATTTTGCTTGAAGAAGCCATAAGTCACGTACTTAGTGAAGACCTTGTCGCTACTTCACCTCATCCTTCATTTTCCAAGTCCGCAATGGATGGATATGTTATCAGTGAAGAAGGAGATACCTTCACTATCGCCGGCGAGATTGCAGCGGGTGATTCTCGAGAGGTTCAAATCTCCAAAGGCCAGTGTTATCGCATTTTTACCGGTGCCAAAGTACCTCTCAACAGCACTAGAGTCGTTCGTCAGGAGTTCTGTGAATCAAACAACGGAGTCCTGAGGATTCTCAGGGAAGACCAAAGCAATGTTCTCAGGCTGGGTGAAGACTTTCAAAAGGGCGAGGTTATCGTCTCGAAAGGGACTGCTTTACACAGTGCTCACATCGGTCTTGCTGCTGGCCAGGGAATCGAGAAATTGCGGGTATTTGAAAAGGCTAGCGTGGGTATTCTAAGCTCCGGCGAAGAATTGGTTCCGGTCTCAAGTATCCCGGGAGACTCGCAGATACGTAATAGCAACAGTCCTATGTTACTCTCCAGTCTCAAGCATTGGAATCACCCCTGCAAGGATTGGGGAATCACTGGAGACAATCAAGAGGAACTTGTTGAAGTTCTCCATGAAGCCTTGGGTGAACATGATGTGGTCATTTTGAGTGGAGGTGCTTCCAAAGGGAAGTATGATCTGGTGAAGCCAGCTTGCAGGGCCTTGGGAGTAGAGTTTTTGATTGAGGGAGTGCGCCTTCGACCGGGCAAACCATTCAGTTATGGAAGTTTTGGTAGCAAAGGAGTGTTTGTTTTACCGGGTAATCCTGTTGCAGCCTACTTAACTTATCTTGCCCTGGTGCAACCATTCCTGGAGGCCAGAAACTCTCTCAATACAACTCCAATCCCTGCGGTAGCCTCTTTTCAAAACAAAAAAACTGATTTCAGCTGCCTGATTCCCGCTCGCTGGAAACCTGGACTAGGCATCGAACCCGTAGAATTTCATGGCAGCGGACATATCCATGCCCTGGCTAATGCGGATTATTGCGCTCTAATCCCTGAAAACTGCGAGGAAGTCAAAGCTGGAGAGATTGTTCAGGCAATTCCCATTCGCTAGGCATACCATTAGAGCCTGGAACAGCCTCAAGAACCTTCCTGCTACAAATCAGATGGAACTGCTATAGAAAGTTGGCTGATAGTGCAAGCTTCAAGAAAGCCCAATAGTACCCAACTGATTCAAAGCAGTATAGTGTAGCTCATGCCGACCACTTCAAAAATTCGAGACCAAAGCCTTGGGCACCTTACTTGAAGAAGGAGAGAGAATGTAGCAAGTTCCCGGTGTAATTGACAATTATTGTCCTGCCCCGAGAATACAATTTTGGCAACTGATTGAGGTGTTTTGAATGACTGTCCCTGTGCTTCCATCAAACCATCACGAGAACTTTTCAAAGAGTTCGGGCCTACACATGAAGTGAATTGCTCATTTTCTATAGATTTGAAGTGTCTTCATTGAATTTGAGATCACCTGACACTACAAATCAATCCATAGAAGGAAGGGCGCAAGTTGTGTATAGTTGCGATTGTTATGAGTGAAAATCTGAAAGAAGCGCTGGAATCTTTTGCGGAAGGTAAACTTGTCGCCCTGCCTACTGAAACCGTATATGGTCTTGCGGCTCCTATCGACAATCCCGATTTACTCAAGAAAATTTTTGAGCTGAAGTCACGTCCCTTCTTTGATCCACTCATTATTCACGCCGCCGAGATTTCTCAATTGAAACCTTTAGTTAGGGAATGGAGTGAGGTCTGTGATGTCCTGGCGCAAGCCTTTTGGCCCGGTCCGATGACTCTGGTTCTGGAAAAGACGGAACTGGTGAATGATCTTATCACTGCTGGTCTTTCCACAGTGGCAATTCGTATTCCCGATTCAAAACTGGGTCTTGAGTTTCTTCGTCAGATCAATGTTCCCGTAGCTGCCCCCAGCGCCAATCTATTTAAAAGAGTCAGCCCTACAAAAGCTGAGCATGTGGCCAGTGAATTCTCCGGCGAAGATGTGACGATTCTTGATGGTGGGGAATGTGAAGCTGGAATCGAATCGGTCATACTCGAAATCACCAAGGACAAACGGATCAGAATCCTGAGACCGGGAGTTTTGTCACCCGGTGAGATTCAAAGAATTGTTGATAGACTCGGATATCAAGTATGCAGTGTTACTAATTATTCAGATTCGTCCAATCCAAAGTCAGATTTCAATGCTGACTCAAATCATAAACAAGTTCCAGCAAACGACACGAGTGAACAAGACAGACAAGCCATACTTGCGCCGGGTCAACTCAAAGAGCATTACCGACCCTCAAAGCCACTGTATACTTTTTACTGTGATTCAGAGGCTGAAGCTCAAAGCACATTTGAAAACCACCTCGCTAATGAAACAGCAATTTGGTTGTCACTTTCAATAGATCCTCTTCTTGCTGCCAGAGAACTTTACTCCCAGTTGAGAATGTCCGCTCAAAAGGAGGGCTCTGTTCTTTGTTTGAGGTTACCCAGGAGTTGTTTTCAAGAGGAAGTCTGGAATGGAATCAAAGATCGGCTGGGAAGGGCATCCACTCGGGTATTTGTTTAATTTAAAGTGGATTCATTCAGACAGCTGACAATTAGTTTGGCTTAACACAAGTCGCTAAAGGGAATTCCAATACTGCAAAACCCAACTTCAAGCTCTCCAGGAGCTTTTGAGTAACTCGTAGTAATCCTGAATTGAACAGTAAACCAGGACACTGCGCTGGGGCAGAAGACAGTAGGAGGGCTCTATCATGTGACGGCTGATGTAATAGGTCTTCTTACCGGCATCAGGCTCAATCTCCTTCTTCAATCAATTGATTGCCATTCTTACCACTGGTTCATCCACTTCGCTGTCATATCTTTTGTTCCAAAGACATTCAAAAAGGTATTCGCTACTGAGGTATTCTCCGGGATGTTGCAAAAACATCAGAAAGAGTGCCAAGAGATTTTTCTTTCTCCCCAGCTTGAGCTCCCCTCTTTCTCTATCCAAGAAGACCTCATTCTCCAGGTCCAGAATCAATTCAAACTGATCCGTGAGATAAGTCCTTTGGTCCTGATTTTCCATTGGCATAATCCTGGGACCCTGTGTTGTCCAATGAACGCTGGTTAGATTTTCACAAAGCCTTTGAGCAAACTGATTTTCCATTTTATTGACTGGATTCAGTGTTTGGGATTGATTCAGGTCATACCTCACCGGCCAGGAAAGAGGTGGCTTGGACCGAGCCAATGTGTGCAACAAGGTTTTTTGCCAATCCTTCAATCCATCCTCTTCTGGCCAAACAGGCATATTGCCCTGTAATCTTTCCAAAAGTGCATGAAAGAATGGAAATTCAAGCTGCTTTGCTTCAGGGTGAATACTTTGTTCCAGCAGGTTCAGTCGCTTGCGAGCCTCCTCCACACGACCCATAAGGGTTAAGGGAAACAGACTCAATCGATGAGACAATCTGGCTCTGGACTTATCGCCCACAAATGAGAAGAACTCCTGCGCACTTTGAAGAGTCCAAAGGGACTCTGCTGTTCTCCTTAATAGGAACAATACAATTACTCCGTATAAGAAGGCATGCGCAAGTTTTTGATTTTCATTGCGAAAGCTACCCTGAACAAGTAGTGATTGAACCTGGGCAAAAGCCTCATGAAGCTGATTTTTCTCAATCAGGATTTCTGTCTTTCGATAGAAGAGCTTCGTTTGATTGGCCGAATAAAGACTTCCTCCCCAATTCAGGATTTCTCGGCTGGTAAGTTCTTGTTCTTCACTGTTCCTCTCAGAGCTAACATTTCGATTGACCAGAACAAGAGCTCTCAGGTCATCAAACCCATGAGCAAGGCAAAGTTCATGGGATTTCTCCAAAGCCACTTTTCCTCCTCTAGAATCAGCAAGAGAAAACAATGCAGAAGCCAAAGTCGAATACAAAAGAGCTTTCAAAGAAGTTTCTTCACACTCTTTAATCAACTGTGAAATCTCTTCCCTGGCTCGCTCTTTATCACCCTCTATCAAAGCCAGGCGGGCTGCCAATGCCCTGACCCAAAAGTTATTGTCTTCGCCCACCCGAAGGCAGTCTTCTACACTGCCCAAAACCCCTGTCTCATAAATCAATCTCCCTCGAAGACGATCCTGCCACAGACTATTATTGCTGACATTGTGTTCAATGGCTTTGATAACCCTATTGGGATTTTCTACACCTTCCAGTGAACAAAACAAGTCTTCACACTCCTGCTCCACGGATTCACCAAGTAAAATTCTTTGGGCAAGATTCTCTTGCGATACAGCATTCACAGCGGAGTTTTTTGAGTTCTCAACCAGGCTCCTGCGAGGTCCTTCCAATTTCTTCTTATCCAGACTTTGAAAATACCTGGCGATTAAGGGCTGTACTCTATAGTGGGAAGGGCCACTCTTCTCCAGAAGAGCATTCTGTTTAAGCTCCAGGAAATGTTCTTGATTACCGATTTCAGGAAGCAGTTCCTCCAGAGCAGTTCCAAACCCGATGGGTAGCTCCCACAAAGACAGATGAAGTAACAAATCGTGTGCTTTCTCGCCAAGACTAGCAATGGAAACTCTTACAATATCATCACACTTTTGAGCCAGAGAACTTGCATCAAAACTCAACGAGCTTCCCTCCAAT
>Ga0181585_10000005_pt1 | contig 149831 bp, 134 predicted proteins | sample 071ome_29_FD_132469 | JGI IMG/M metagenome (GOLD analysis project Ga0181585, IMG submission 132469) | Coastal salt marsh microbial communities from the Groves Creek Marsh, Skidaway Island, Georgia - 071407BT metaG (megahit assembly) | ecosystem: Environmental > Aquatic > Marine > Intertidal...
AATCGCTTCACTTTGTCCGCGTTCTTCTGCATCAATACCGGGATATGCGCCTGGCGTATCGATAAATGTTAAAACCGGCAGTCCAAAACGCTCTGCCATTTTCATGATTCTAAGTGCCTTTCGATAACCTTCAGGTTTTGGCATACCATAATTACGGCGCAGACGTTCTTTTGTATCGCGACCTTTTTGTTGTCCAATAATTGCCACCGGAATACCATCCAAACGACCAAGCCCAGAAACGATAGCCGGATCATCACCTACATTACGTTCACCATGTAGTTCCTCAAAATCAGTAAAGATCATTTCGATATAATCCAATGTATAAGGGCGCTGCGGATGTCTTGCAATCTGCGAAACCTGCCAGGGCGTTAGTGAAGAAAATATTGTGCGGGTCAATTCATCACTGTGTTTTTTCAGGCGGCTGATCTCTTCATTAATATTGATATCCTTATCATTTCCCACATGGCGTAGCTCTTCGATTTTTGCTTCTAATTCGGCAATCGGCTGTTCGAAATCAAGAAAATTCATATATTTATGGTCTTTTTCATTGGATTAAGCGTTTATTATAATCGATTTTAACATTATCTTTACCTACACAATCGATTAATTTATCGACAAGATCGTCACTAATTTTCACTTTCCAATCCTCTCCCAGATTCAAATTAACAATGGCTTCATTGTTAATATAACGAATATAGACTTCAGCGCCTTCATGCCGGTTCGACGACAGAATTTGTTTCAATTCATTCATGCCGCCATTCGCAAGATACTTGTTATCCAGATTCAGAATCAAGAAACCGCATTTATTGCGAATTTCTTCCAAACTAAAAAGTTGATTAGCACGAATTGACACACCACTTTCGACATAATCGTCCTCGATTGCAGTGCCCTTGATTATGACGAGCTGATCTTTGATCAATAAATGACGGTATTGTTGAAATTCGTCTGAGTAAACAGTCACCATAGCTCTGGCTGTACGATCATCCAATCTGACTTCTGCCATTCTGCCACGACTGCCAGTACGTGTTCTTATGCTCATAATATAGCCCGCAACAAATACAGAACCAGTGTTAAAAGAATTTAACCGAGATGAAACCAGTCTTTCAAGCTCTTCTTCATAACGATTGATCGGATGACCTTTCAAATAAAACCCTAACGTATCTTTTTCACCGGTTAATCTTTCCTGATCATTCCAGTCTGCGACAAGTTCAAACAAGGATGGATTATCAGTTTCTGTATCAGCTGGGTTGACAACAGTATCCAATCCAAACATATCATCCTGACCACTATTCGAATTCTGATTATGTTGTTCAGCAATGGAGATAGCCTTTGTAAGATTATGTAATAAGGTGCTTCTGCTCGGCCCCAGCTCATCCAACGTTCCGGAACGAATTAATGCTTCAAGTACACGTTTATTTGCTTTTCTTAAATCAATTCGTTTACAAAAATCAAACAGATCTCGGAAAGAACCATTTTCCTGTCGTTCATTAATAATATTATCTATCGCAGCAACACCAACACCTTTAATCGCCCCCATACCATAACAAATAGTTTCACCATCAATAACCGTAAAGGGGTAATTACTTTGATTGACTGAAGGCGGTAACACTTTAATCTGCATACGGCGAATTTCTTCCAGCAGCATTACAACCTTATCTGTATTATCCATGTCTGATGATAATACCGAGGCCATAAATGCAGCAGGAAAATGCGCCTTTAACCATGCCGTTTGATATGCAATCAGGGCATAAGCAGCAGAATGCGATTTATTAAATCCATAACCGGCGAATTTCTCCATGAGATCAAACACCATGATTGCCTGTTTTTCTACCACACCTCTATCAACTGCACCTTTTGTAAAAATATCACGCTGCTTAGCCATTTCTTCTGGCTTCTTTTTACCCATCGCACGACGTAATAGATCTGCACCTCCTAAGGTATATCCTGCCAATACTTGCGCAATCTGCATCACCTGTTCCTGATATAAGATTACGCCGTAGGTTGATTTTAAAACAGGCTCTAAATCTTTATTTAGATCACGATGCAAATAGACAACACTCGCTGCACCATGTTTTCTGTCAATAAAGTCATCGACCATACCCGACTGCAACGGCCCGGGACGAAATAAGGCTACTAATGCAATAAGATCATCGAAGACATCCGGCCTCAACCGCTTGATCAGTTTTTTCATGCCATCTGATTCAAGCTGAAATACTGCTGTTGTGTCTGTCGCCTGAATTAACTTATAGGTTTTTTCATCATCCAGTGGAATCGTGTTAATATCTATTAATTCCTGATCAGATTGTTTCAACATCTGATTAATATCACGCAGTGCCCAGTTGATAATTGTTAATGTGCGTAAACCAAGAAAATCGAATTTAACAAGCCCGATTCCTTCAACGTCACCCATATCAAATTGAGTTACTGTTGCTTGTGAACCTTGTTCACAATAAAGCGGCATATAGTCATAAAGCGGTGTTGGTGCAATAACAACACCTCCCGCGTGTCGACCTGCATTTCGAGATATTCCTTCCAGCTTTAAGGCCAAATCAATCAACGTGCTAACATCTTCTTCCTTGTTATAACGTTCCTTTAAAGCTTTTTCTTCATCCAATGCTCTCGACAAGGTCATGTTTAAATCAAAAGGAATCAGTTTTGCAATCTGATCAACAAAACCATATGGAAAACCAAGCACACGTCCAACATCCCTAACAACAGCCTTTGCCGCCATAGTGCCATAGGTTATGATTTGCGAGACATGATCGCGTCCGTATGTTCGCGCGACATAATCAATGACTTCATCACGTCGATCCATACAAAAATCAACATCAAAGTCAGGAAGTGAAACCCTCTCAGGATTTAGAAATCGTTCAAACAAGAGGTCATAGATCATTGGGTCAAGCTCGGTAATTCCCAAAGCATAAGCCACTAATGAACCCGCACCAGAACCACGCCCCGGCCCCACAGGAATACCATTTTCTTTTGCCCATCGTATAAAGTCAGCAACTATAAGAAAGTAACCCGCAAAGCCCATTGAAGTGATAACTTCTAACTCTCTCTCCAGTCGTTTGCTATATACATCATTTGTTTCTTCAGTATTTACAGGTAGTCTAGCCAGAATATTATCCAGACCTTTGCGTGAATCACTAACCAGACGACCTTCCTGTGTTTCGTTTTCTTTTGTTGGAAATTTTGGAAGAAAATGTTCGCCAAGAGTAAATTCGACATTACAACGTTTAGCGATTAAAACGGTATTTTCAATCGCCTCTGGAATATCCGTAAACAACTCCTGCATCTCTTGACTACTTCGCAAGTATTGTTGATCCGTATATCGTCTTGGTCTTCGCGGGTCATTTAAAACATACCCATCGCGTATACACACTCTCGCTTCATGCGCTTCATAATCTTCTTGTGATAAAAAGCGAACATTGTTACTTGCGACTACTGGCAATTGGAATTGTGAAGCTGCCTTTATAGCATGATGGACATATTCCGGCTGATTTACATGACCAGTTCGCTGTAATTCGACATAGTAGCGGTTTGGAAATAAAGACATCCAAAATTCAATAACTGATTCAATGTTAGACTTATCAGATAATAATAAAGATTTACCCAATTCACCATTTTCTGCAGAGGATAAAACGATTAAACCCTCATTGTATTCTTTTAACCATTCTTTATTAATAAACGGCATGCCACGACGCTGCCCTTCCTGATAACTTTTTGATATCAATCTTGAAAGGTTTCTGAATCCATCGATATGTTGACATAGCATTACCACAGTACATGGCTCGTCAATATATTCGCTTATAAAATTTAATTCGGCGCCAATAATGGGTTTAATCCCTTGCTCTTGCATTTTTTTATAGAATTTTACAGCTGAAAACGTATTACCTTGCTCTGTTACAGCAATAGCAGGCATATTCATTGTGGAAATACTTGCTGCTAATCTGGGTATTCGAACGATACCGTCAATTAGGGAATATTCCGTATGAAGATGTAAATGAACAAAGCTCATCATATTAAGCGTTCGTTGTAATATATTTTGCTACAGGTGCGAAGCTACGACGGTGTATATCAGTAACACCTAAACTGGAAATTGCTTCCATATGTACTTTGGTGGGATAACCTTTATGTTTGGCAAACCCATAGCCAGGATAAATATTATCCAATGCCATCATCTCCATATCGCGTTCGACCTTTGCCAATATTGATGCTGCACTAATAGCTTCAACCAGACTATCGCCTTTGATAATAGCAAAACATTCGATAGTAATATCCGGTTTATGATTACCATCAACCAATACACATTCTGGCACAATAGCCAGATTCTCTACTGCGCGTTTCATTGCGAGTAAACTTGCCTGCAATATATTAATAGAATCTATCTCTTCAACCCCTGCTCGCCCAATCGCATAGGCATGCGCATGTTGTTTGATTTTTTCTGAAAGCGCTACTCGCCTGTTATGAGTTAATTTTTTAGAATCCTTTATGCCGGAGACTGGCTTGGCCGTATCAAGTATTACCGCAGCCGCAACAACCGGGCCGGCTAATGGCCCTCTGCCCACTTCATCAACGCCGGCAAGTGGCATTCTCTTTAATATACTATCCAGAAAAAAATTATCACCTGACATGTAATAACTCCGATACGGCTTTCGCAGCTCTTTTATTAGCGCCAATAGCTAATGAAGAAGACAAACCAGAAAAGGAACGTTTGATATGAGCAACCTGTTCCTCATTATCTAACAAAACTTGCATTTCATTTTTGATACGAAAAACATTGCAATCATCTTGCAAACATTCCGCAACCAGTTCTTTGCCGGCTAATATATTTGGTAATGAAGCATATTTAATTTTTGCGAGTATTTTAACAATACAGTATGTCAGCCATGATAAACGATAAGCAACAACCATTGGTTTTTGTAATAGCATTGCTTCCAATGTCGCGGTGCCGGAGGCAATTAATATTAAATCTGCTGCCGCCAGAACATCATGCGTTTGACCAATAAACAATCTAATATCGGATTCGAAATTATTCTCCTTGCATAATATATTAAATTGTTCATACGTCTTCTGATTTGCTAGACCGCTAATGAATTTCAGGTTCCCGTTTTCATTCTGGAGCTGCTTGGCTACCTGAATAAATACTGGGCCTAATGTTTTAATTTCATTCGTTCTACTGCCTGGTAAAAGCGCAATTACTTTTTTAGTTTCGGAAAGACCAAGCTTCTTCCTTGCGCCCTGAATATCAATATTATTATGAAGTTTATCTGCCAATGGATGTCCTACATGACTGACAGGCACATTATGTTGTTCATATATTTCATTTTCAAACGGGAAAAGCGTCAACATTAGATTGATTGCTTTTTTTATCTTGCGAATACGATATGAACGCCACGCCCATACTGAAGGGCTGACATAATGTATGGTTTTAATACCTGCGGATTTAAGTTTATTTTCTATTGTTAAATTAAAATCTGGCGCATCTATCCCGATAAATATATCTGGGGGATTGTTAACAAAGTAATTGATCAGATTATTTTGAATCGTTTTTAATTCTCTATAATGCGCTACAACTTCAGTAATTCCCATAATGGATAATTTATCCATCGGGCAATGTGAATTCATGCCTTCGCTAATTAATTGCTCACCACCAATACCTTCAACGACGATATCACCATGCATTGATTTTAATTCTTTTAATAATCCCGCGCCGAGCAAATCGCCAGAAGCTTCTCCTGCGACTAATCCGATACGAAACATAATGATGAAAACCGATAAAATAGTCTATCTGACAATTCCGCGTTGAGAAGCGGCTATAAAATCATACAGAGCTTTTACTTCTTTGGACTTTACTGACATGTTTTCAAGTAGCTTCAACGCATCTTTCAATTTGAGGCCATCACGATAAATTGTGCGATATGCTTTTCTAAGAGTATTAATCATCTCGCTACTAAAACCGTGTCGTTTTAAACCTTCCCGGTTCAAACCAGATGGTTTTGCCGTATTACCAGACACTAGGACATAAGGCGGGACATCCTTTACAATTACTGAAGAAATTGCTGAAAAAGAATAACTACCCACATGACAAAACTGATGCACACCTGTAAAACCTCCAAGAATCGCATGGTTATCTATGCTGACATGTCCTGCGAGGGTCACATTATTTGCAAAGATATTATTGTTTCCGATCAAACAATCATGAGCAACATGCACATAGGACATGACCCAGTTATCATCTCCAAGAACGGTTTTACCTCCGCCATCACCGGTGCCACGATTGATTGAAACATATTCGCGAATCGTATTGTTATCGCCAATCTCGAGAATCGAATCACTCTCGCCCTGATATTTTTTATCTTGAGGATCTTCACCAATAGAACAAAAATGAAAAACCCGATTGTTTGAACCAATAGTTGTTGGCCCTTTTATGACAACATGAGATCCAATATTAGTACCAGCAGAAATTTTGACGTGTTCACCAATTATTGAATATGGACCTATGGTAACACCTTCAGCAATCTCGGCATCAGGATGAATAATTACAGTATTGTCTATCATGGAGTTTAATCCATGACTGTCGTTAGTAGCTCTGCGGACGCAACTAATTTGGAATCTATATAAGCTTTGGCATCATATTTGTAGATATTACGTTTCATCGTAATAAATTCTACTTCAACAATGAGCTGATCACCTGGGCCTGAGGGTTTTCTAAATCGCGCATTATCAATACCTACCAAATAAAATAAACTGTTTTCATTAAGTATGCCCTCTTCCAAACCATTGGCACCTAATATAGCGGCGGCCTGAGCAAAACATTCAACAATTAATACACCGGGCATAATCGGTTTATTAGGAAAATGACCTGGAAAAAAAGGCTCATTTACACTTATATTTTTAAGTGCTTTGATGCGTTTATATCCATCAATTTCCAATATGCGATCAACCAGAAGAAATGGATAACGATGAGGCAGAATATTCTTTATTTTCTCTATATCAAAAATATCATCTTGAGCCATATTTATTTTCTGCCTAATCCAGTTTTTTTAGTATTTTTCTTATTATTTCATCAAGATTTCTTAATCGCGCCATATTTCGTCGCCATGTCCGATTATTAGTTATAGGAACACCAGATGAATAAACACCTGGTTCATTAATCGTATTAGGCACACCAGACATTCCAGTAACCATTACATCATCACATATTTCAATGTGGCCGCTAATAGCACTTAAACCGCCAATTCGACAGCGTTTACCAATTTTAGCACTACCAGCTATAGCAACACAGCCTGCAATTGCAGTACCTTCACCAATAATTACATTATGACCAATTTGCACCTGATTATCGATTCTAACGCCATCTTCGATAATAGTATCGTCAATCGCGCCACGGTCGATTGTAGTATTAGCACCGATTTCAACATTATTTCCAATTACAACACTACCTAATTGGGGAATGGTTAACCATTTACCTTTGTCTTCTGCCATACCAAAACCTTCTGAGCCAATAACAGCCCCAGGATGCAATATGACATTGTCACCAATTTTTACATGATGACAAAGAGTATTACCGGATAATAAGCGGGTATTTTTTCCGATGGACACATCATCGCTAATAATAACTCCTGACCCAATATAACAGGATACGTCAATCGTCACCCTGTTACCAATGACAGCACCAGCTGCAATATGTATATCTTTAGCTAATTCGCAGTCTTCACCTATTGAAGCCAGCTTATCTATATACGGCAAATATTTTTTGGGGGGGAATAAATAGTTTGCTATCTTTGCATAAGATAAATATGGATTATCACTTATCAAAGCATTTGTTTTGCATAACCTGCTATCATCCTCAGTCAATATGACAGCAGAAGCATTCGTTTCATCAAGGTAATGAATATAGTGCCTATTTGATAAAAAGGCTATATCACCTGATTTAGCCTTTTTCAATGTATTGAGGCCAGTGATTTTGAATTGACTATCGCCTCTCAAGCTTGCGTTGGCGATTTTTGCTAATTCACCCAGAGTGGCAGACATAACTAATTAGAGTAAATAGGATTAAGAGCCACCATTCTCTTTATTTAATTTCTCGATGATTAAATTTGTAATGTTAACTTTATCACTCGCAAATACTATACCAGTATCTAGAATCAAATCGAAATTATTATCCTTAGCGAATTTTTGTATCACTTCAGCAATTTTCTTTTGAATCTTGGTCATTTCTTCGTTACGACGAAAATTGAGGTCTTCACGAAATTCGTCATGACTACGTTTTAAATCACGTTTTGCATTAATAATATCTCTTTCAAGTTTGGTGCGTTCCTGTTCACTCATGATCGCACCATCTTTATTGAGCTTTTCTTCCAAATCACGAATTCTCTTTTGCTCAGCAACCAGTTTTTTATCTCTGGGTGCAAACTCTTTCTCAAGCATACTCTTTGAATCAGCTGCTTGCGGAGATTTGTCCAGAATACGAATTGGATCAAACACACCTATTTTATATTCCTCCGCAAGTGAATACTGAGAAACCGAAAATAAAGCACAAGCAAATAAAAAATTCTTAAATAAACTCATTAAACTACTCCAAAAAATCAACTAAAAAGCTGTTCCAAATGTAAATTGAAAATTCTGTACGTCATCAGTAGCCTGATCGTTGAGCGGCATTGCAATGCTGGCACTAAGAGCACCAAAAGGCGAAAGCCATACCGCGCCAATTCCTGTTGAGTAACGTATTTCGCCCAAATCAACATCTTCTCCAGAACCATATACATTACCGGCATCTATAAAGCCTGTCACGCGCACAGTCTTTTTGTAATCTTCAAGGAAAGGAACTGGCACAATAATCTCTGCGTTACCAACAATCTTTGTATCACCCCCAATTGGACGATTCCTATCGTCTCTAGGTCCTAGAGTATTTTCCTCAAATCCTCTTACAGTTTTTGGACCCCCAGCATAAAAATTTTCAAAGAATGGCAGTTCGGTTGTATCACTATAGCTATCTCCATAACCTAAATTACCACTCAAGCTAAAAATAAAATCTTTATAAATATCCTTGAACCAGGATACATCATAACTAATTTTGTAATATTCGAGCGAATTACTCATAAACGGGGTTGATACTAATCCACCAATACGGTGTCTAGTACCGTTAGTAGGTAAAAAACTATCATTTAAAGTATTATGAGAATAACTCAGTGATAATTTTAACAAGTCGTAAGTGCTACCATTGTCATTAATAAAGTTTCTTAATACAAAGGAAGAAGTAGAGTCAAGGTTCATATCTGTTTTTGTGTAATTGACAGCTCCATTGACTCTATTTGTCTCGGATATAGGCAAACCAAAATTTACTGTAGTGCCATATTCCTTGGTTTCATATCTAGCAAGGTTGGCATCAAAAGCATTGGTTTCTCGATAGAAAACATCACCACCAAATGAAACTCCATCAATAGTAAAATATGGGTCCAAATATCCGAGTGAGTAGCGGGTATTTATATTACTGTTATTAAAGTCGAAAGAAACGCGTTTGCCACTACCCATAAAGTTATTCTGAGCAACACCAACATTAAAAATAATACCCTGAGCAGGAGAAAAACCTAAACCAGCAGTCAAATTTCCACCAGGAGCTTCCTCAATTGTGTAGTTCACATCAACCTGATCTGTTGTACCAGGCACAGAAAGCGTTTCTACATTAACGTCCTTAAAATAACCGGTTTGCTGCAGTCTGATTTTTCCACGCTCAACCTGTTTAGTAGAGATCCATGCACGTTCCTGTTGGCGCATCTCACGTCTAATAACTTCATCACGAGTCTTTGTATTACCGGTAAAATTTATCCGACGCACATAAATACGTTTACCAGGATCTACAAAAAAGGTAATCGAAACAGTTTTATCTTCATTATTAATTTCAGGAATGGAATTAACATTGGCAAATGAATATCCAACTTCACCAAGTTTATCAGTAAGGTTGTGACTACTTTCAGTAACTTTTTTTCTTGAGAATAGCTCACCGCTATTGATTAATACCAAGTCAAACAAATCCTGCTCAGGCAAAATTAAATCACCACCCAATTTGACTTCAGTAACCATAAACTGTTCGCCTTCGGTGATATTTATCGTGATATAAATATCCTTTTTATCAGGCGTAATTGAAACCTGGGTAGATTCAATATTGAAGTTTAAATAGCCGGCATCAAGATAATACGAGCGTAAAGACTCTAAATCAGCAGATAACTTTTGTTTCGAATACTGGTCATTGTTGCTGAAGTATGAAAACAAAGTTGGAGTACTTAATGTGAATTGCTCCAATAAATCATCTTCATCAAAAACCGTATTACCGACGATATTAATTTTCTTGATTTTTGACGCTTGACCCTCGGATATATCGACATCAATAGCAACCCTGTTGTTTGCCATTTCAGAAACTGTCGTCGTGATCCTAACAGAATATTTCCCCAACGATAAATACTGTCGTCTAAGCTCCTGTTCGACTTGATCTAATTGAGCCTGAACAAACACCCTGCCTTCAGAGAAACCCATTTGCTTCAGGTTCTCAATCAATAAATCCGTTTTAATATCTTCATTACCTGTAAATGAAATAGAACCAATAGCAGGCCTTTCCCTTAGTCTGAACACAAGCACATTACCATCCCGCTCAAGACGAACATCATCAAAAAAACCCGTTTTAAATAATGCTCGTACCGCCTCTGAAGAGCGTGAATCATCAAAATAATCACCCACCTGCATGGGCAAATAATTAAAAACTGTTCCCGGTGTAATCCTCTCGAGTCCTTCTACACGAATATCTTCAATAATAAATTCTTCTGCCGCATTTACTGACATTGACAGCATAAAAGCTATCAAAACAAATGAAAAAATATGAAGTAGCTTATTAAGTAAGTTAAACATCTTTTTGATTTTATTTATATTTATAATTTATCCAAACAAACGTGTCAGGTCATTATACAAAGCGATACCCATAAGGCTTAACAATATAACGATTCCAAATTGCTGCCCCCAAATCTGAACCGATGCAGACACAGGTTTACCAAGTATGAACTCTATAATGTAATAGAATAAATGACCACCATCTAATACCGGAATCGGCAATAAATTTAACACACCTAAACTAACACTAACCATAGCCATAAACATTAAAAATGGAACAATTCCTATCGATGCTGATTGGCCTGCATATTGCGCGATGCTGATCGGACCACTCAGGTTTTTAACCGACGCCTCACCAATGATCATTTTCCCTAATATTTGCAAGGTTAATATCGACATGTCCCAAGTTTTTTCTACTGCCTTGATACTTGCATCAATAACGGAATAACTTTCACGAGTAAAATATTTATCAAACATCCCTGATACTGGCTCCGGGGCAGCACCGATCCGGCCAATCATTTCACCATCCCGTTCAACATTTTCCGGAGTAATGTTGATTGTTTGCAGAACGTCATTTCTTTGTATTTTCACACTTAGAGACCGCAAAGGATTATCTCTAACAACATCCACCCATTCTCCCCAGCGCGTAATCTCTACATTATTTACAGAAATAATCTTGTCGCCTTTTAACAAACCTGCTCTTTCAGCTGCGCCTTCGGCAATAATCTGCCCAATAACTGCCGGCAACTTAAACTCGATAACAGACAATCCAAGTGTTTCTAATAACTTTCCTTCAGCCATGTCATCAATTGATATAGTTGATAGATCAAAAGATATTATTTTTTTAACACCGTCATTATCAACAACCCCCAATTCTATTTTCTCTGCGTTAACCGCATGCTCAACCAATCGGTCAATGACTGCAGACCATGACGGTGTAATTATCCCATCGACCGAAACTATTTGTTGTCCTTGAACTACTCCGGCTCTTTCACTAATAGAGTTTACTTCAATTTCCCCTATGTAAGGCTTAAGACCATAAATACCAATAATAAAAACACACCAATAGGCAACAATTGCAAAAATAAAGTTAAATATTGGCCCTGCTACTACAATTAAAAAACGTTGCCAGATAGGTTTTTGACAGAATTCTCGATGCTTGTCCTCTGCTTTAACTTCTCCTTCTCGCTCATCCAACATCTTTACATAACCACCCAAAGGCAAAGCAGCAATGATAAATTCGGTATTGTCTGTGCCAAATAATTTCTTATATAAGGGACGACCAAAGCCCACAGAAAACCTTAATATTTTTACATTAAATTTTTTTGCCACCCAGTAGTGGCCATACTCATGAAACGTAATCAGCGCGCCAAGTGCGACGACAAAGGCAAGTAATGATTGTATAAATCCTATCACGCAGCAAGTTTCCTAATAACTTCACTGGCACACTGTCTTGCCAGCTGGTCATCTTCCAATATATTTTCCAGACTATCAGCTTCTTTTGCTGTCATGATTTCCAATACTTGCTCAATTACTTTAGCAATATCAGTAAAACGTATTTGCTGATTTAAGAATTTACTAACTGCAACCTCATTAGCCGCATTCAGGATTGCACCATTAGTACCACCTGCCTGCATGGCTTCTTTAGCTAATTTTAAACATGGAAACCGCGCTTCATCGGGAGCTTCAAAATAAAGTGATGCAATATCAAACAGATCAAGTCTTTTCACTCCGGACTCAATACGATCTGGCCAACTCATACCATAGGCGATTGGCGTTCTCATATCAGGATTGCCTAATTGAGCTAATACAGAACCATCGATATAACTAACCAAAGAATGAATGACACTTTGAGGATGAATAACCACATCGATAATATCGGGTGAAGAATGAAATAACCAACAGGCTTCAATCACTTCAAGTCCTTTATTCATCATCGTCGCTGAATCTACGGAAATTTTTCTCCCCATGACCCAATTAGGGTGCTTACAAGCCTGCTCGGGGGTCATATTTACTAATTCATCTAATGGTGTTGTTCTAAAAGGACCACCGGACGCCGTTAGTAATATTTTATCTACACCAACCTGATCCAGACCATTAGCAAAATTCATTGGCATACTTTGAAAAATAGCATTGTGCTCACTATCAATAGGTAATAATTCGGCATTATTTTGACTAACAGTATCCATAAAAATTCGACCAGACATCACGAGAGATTCTTTATTAGCCAACAAAATGCGTTTACCTTTTTGGGCAGCTGCCAATGTTGGCAACAATCCTGCTGCTCCAACAATAGCCGCCATTACTTGATCAACTTCAATATGACTGGCAACTTCACACAATGCGTCAGTTCCAGACAACACTTTCACATCAGGCGCATCCTGTTTGATAGCATTCGCAAGTGAAGTTGCCGACTGTTCATCTGCCATCACAGCAAATTCCGGCTTGTACTTAATACATTGCTCTGTCATTTGTGCAACATTGCTATTTGCAGTTAATGCAAATGCACGAAATTTGTCCGGATGATGTTGAATCACTTCAAGCGTATTTATACCAATACTGCCTGTCGAACCAAGTACTGTGATATTTTTCATTAAATATTTACCATCATCAAATTCGCCAGTGCAAAGACAGGACTGGCAGCGATTAAGCTATCTATACGATCCAATACTCCACCGTGTCCTGGAAGAATATTGCCGCTATCCTTAATATCAACCTCACGTTTCAGAATACTTTCGAATAAATCGCCAGTGATTGAAAAAATAACAGTCACAATAGTGAAGAAAAAAACTGCATATATATTTTCAGACATCACCATAACATAGACCAAACCAACAATTAGTGCGGCGACTAAACCACCATAAATACCTTCCCATGTCTTACCCGGGCTGACATTACTAGCGAATTTATTTTTACCAAAAGCCTTACCGGCAAAATAAGCCCCACTATCTGCCGACCAAATTAGTAACATTAAAAACAATAACGCGACAGCAGATTCCTGCATTTTAAGGTAGTAAAGACTATCCCAGGCCGACACAAGCAATAATTGCCCAAGGAGCATTAATGTCCACTTTGATTTTGGCAATCGCATCTTTTGCTTTTGATAGGCTATTACTATTCCAATAGCTGCTGTCCAGAATAAACATGAAGATATTAACAATACCTGATGTACCCATATTGCATCTAATATGTAAACCATTACGATAATTAACAGATTAATTGAGGCATAAGCGTAATACGCTATTGAGGTTAGTTTTATTAATCTGCCCCATTCCATTGCTGCCAGCACAATAATCAATGCCATTAACCCGGCAAAATAATGTTCATTTGAGGCAAAAATAGTCCATAAAACGATGGGAATTAAAAACAAAGCCGTGATGATGCGCTGTTTTAACATCCTCAATCACCACTCAATTCGATTATTTGCTCAGATGTCTTGCCAAAACGACGTTCACGGGATGAAAACCAGTTCAATGCATGGTTAAACTGTTCAGAATCAAAGTCCGGCCAAAGCGTGTTAGTAAAATAGAGTTCAGTATAAGCAAGCTGCCATAAAAGATAATTACTAATGCGCTGTTCGCCACCTGTACGAATAAACAAGTCCGGATCAGAATATTTAGAAAAACACAAACGCGCCGCAATATCAGCTTCATCAATATCCTGTTGTCCTTCTTTCACTAACGCACGACAAGCTTGCAAAATATCCCAACGCCCACTGTAGTTCATCGCAATATTTAATTGAAGACCATCATTATTTATGGTTAATGCCTCAGCTTCTCCAATTGCATTTTGTAAAGAAGAATTAAATGACTGTTTATCACCGACGATTCGTAAACAAACATTATTAGCATGTAAATCATCCACCTCGGTTTGCAAGGCAGACATAAATAATTCCATTAATTTACTGACTTCCTGCTTTGGTCGTTGCCAGTTTTCAGTACTAAATGCAAAAACAGTTAATGCATTAAGCTTAAGTTGAACTGCATATTCGATAAGTTTACGTAAGGTTTTTATTCCGGCAGTGTGCCCGGCAACTCTTGGAAGATTACGTTTTTTTGCCCAGCGTCCATTACCATCCATAATGATGGCAACATGTTGAAGATAATGTATTGAAGTATTCACCATAATGGAAAAACCCCCAAGAGTGGTGACAATTAAATCTCGAGCATTTCTGCTTCTTTATGCCCCAGATTTTTATCTATTACTGCAATCTGTTGATCAGTCATTTTTTGAATATCTTCTTCTGCTTTACGCTCTTCATCTTCAGTAATCATTTTTTCCTTAACCAATTCCTTACATGAAGTAATTGCATCACGGCGAATATTTCTAATCGCAACTCGCGCCATTTCTGCCTCACCTTTAACAATCTTGATAAGATCTTTGCGACGCTCTTCTGTTAACGGAGGTAATGGCACTCTGATCACTTCTCCCGCAGTCACCGGATTCAGCCCAAGATTGGCGTTCATGATTGCCTTTTCAATATCGGAGATACTGCCTTTATCATAAGCCATGATGCCAAGCGTTCTGGCATCTACAACATTGACATTGGCGAGTTGTTGTAATGGTGTATCACTACCATAATAACTAACTGTGATGTGTTCTAGCAGACTTGGGTGCGCGCGCCCGGTTCTGATTTTGGCCATTTCAGCACTCAGGGCCTCAATACTTTTTTGCATGCGACTTTTCGCATCCTTAAGAATATCGTTAATCATTTACTCGCTCCTGAATCCTGATTATATTGTGACTAGTGTGCCTTCGTCTTCGCCTTGCGCGGCCTTTAACAAAGCACCAGGCTTCATCATATCCAACACTCGCAATGGCATATTGTTATCGCGGCATAATACCACGGCTGTGGTATCCATTACGCCCAGTTTTTGTTCAATTACTTTGTCATAACTCAGTTGATCAAATCGTTTTGCTGAAGAATCTTTTACAGGATCAGCAGAATACACACCATCGACTTTGGTCGCTTTTATCAATAATTCAGCACCAATTTCTATAGCACGTAAACTGGCAGCTGAATCAGTAGTGAAAAATGGATTACCTGTGCCTGCAGCAAAAATAACAACCCGGTTTTTCTCCAGGTGCCTAATAGCACGACGACGTATATAATCTTCACAAATCTGATTGATTTTAATAGCTGACATCACACGAGCATGTATACCTATCCGTTCCATTGCGTCCTGTAATGCCAGTGCATTCATGATGGTTGCCATCATACCCATATGATCAGCGGTTACTCGATCAATGCCACCTGCAGCAAGACCTGCGCCACGAAAGATATTGCCTCCACCAATGACAATCGCAATCTCTACACCGTGTTGCCTTAGTTCATTGATTTCGTTGGCAAGACGACCAATAATTATCGGATCAATGCCATATGGCTCAGCACCCATTAATGCTTCACCACTGAGTTTGATCAAAACCCGTCTAAAAGTAATTCTATTTGACGGGTCTGACATGAATTACTCTCCTTTCGCCTGCGCCATAACTTCTTCGGCAAAATTATCAACTTTCTTCTCGATACCTTCACCGACTTCATAGCGTATAAAAGATGTTACTTTTGCATTCGCTGATTTTAGTAATTTTTCAACTGTTTGGTCAGGGTCTTTGACGAAAGGCTGCCCAAGCAAGGTGATTTCTTTCAAATATTTTTGCATTCTACCCGCGACCATCTTTTCGATAATATCTGCTGGCTTACCGCTTTCCTGCGCCTGAGCTATAAAGATATCTTTCTCCTTCTCGAGCAATTCAGCTGGGACTTCACTTTCATCGACACAAACAGGCTTACTGGCAGCAATATGCATTGCAATATCTTTCGCCAACGTGTCATCACCTCCTTCCAAATCAACAACTACACCGATTCGGTCACCATGTTGATAAACGCCTACATTATTATCTAGCGTTGCCTTAGTAAAACGTCGCACACTGATCTTTTCACCAATCTTGGAAATCAACTCTTGAATAGCTGATTCAAGTACTGAACCATCTGCTGACATCAATTCATCAACATTAGCGACTTCATTTGCAGCTAAAGCACTCATTACTTTTTGTGCAAACGCGTTGAAATTTTCATCCTTTGCAACAAAGTCGGTTTCACAATTAATTTCACAAATGTTTACAGACTGTCCGTCCTGAACAATCCTGATAATACCTTCAGCAGCAACACGACCCGCTTTCTTGGCTGCTTTAGCAGCACCAGATTTACGCATCTCTTCAATCGCTTGCTCGATATCACCATTGGCATCCTGCAATGCCTTTTTACAATCCATCATACCGGCACCGGTACGCTCTCTTAATTCTTTTACTAAAGAAGCAGAAATTGTCATTAAATATTCCTCGTCGTAGTTACGCTTAGAGATAATTACTCAGCATCATCAGCCGCACTACTTACTTTGCTAACTTTCTTTTTAGCTGTTTTCTTGGCGACTTTCTTTTTTGTTGTAGCTGCCTCAGCAACTGCTGTTTTTTCTGTATTTACGTGTACTACTTTTTTCTTTGTCTTTTTCTTAGTAACTTTTCGTTTAGAATCACCCTCAATTGGAACGCCTGATTCATCAATTTCAATCAATTCATCGCTATCACCAGAGTCTCCCAAATGCGCTATGGACTGCTTACTATCCAGAATTGCATCTGCAGCGCCTTTAGCGTAAAGACTAATTGAACGAATAGCATCGTCATTGCCTGGAATTATGTAATCAACATCTTTTGGACTATTGTTACTATCAACAATTCCAACAACCGGAATACCCAGTTTTTTCGCTTCACTAACGGCAATATTTTCGTAACCAACATCAATAATAAATAATGCGTCGGGAATACCTTTCATATCCTTGATGCCGGATAAACTCGCCTCCAGTTTTTCAAGTTCACGTTTTAGTAATAAGCCTTCTTTTTTGCTGATTCTGTCTAGACTGCCATCAGTTTGCATGGCTTCCAGCTCTTTGAGACGGTTTATTGATTGTTTCATCGTTTTGAAATTGGTTAGGGTTCCACCTAACCAGCGTTTGTTAATGTATGGCATCCCGCATCGGTCAGCCTCTTTCGCTATGATTGATTGAGCAGAGCGTTTGGTGCCAACAAATAAGACTGTACCTTTCTTTGCTGCCATTTTACCAACAAAGTTAATAGCTTCTTCATACAAAGGTAGGGTTTTTTCAAGATTGATAATGTGAATTTTGTTACGCTGACCAAATAAATATGGTGCCATATTTGGGTTCCAATAACGGGTTTGGTGTCCAAAATGGACGCCAGCTTCCAACATATCACGCATAGTGACATTAGACATAAGTTATTCTCCTGTTAGGGTTAAGCCTCTGCACTCCCTCTATACCAACCTGAAAAGGCACCCCATACAGAGTTGAAGCGTGCGTGTGACGTTAAAATTTAAAGTATGTTTGCGTAAAACGCGTGCGCTTTATACCATAGAAAAATAACCACAACAAATAGCCTTTCCCTTTATCGGGCCACAAAATATGTCAATAACGATTAAATCTTCTGCAGATATTGAAAAAATGCGCATTGCCGGTCGTCTGGCTGCAGAAGTTCTGGAAATGATTAGTGAATATGTCACTGCCGGCATTACTACAGGTGAATTAGACGAAATCTGCCACAATTACATCACGGAACATCAACAAGCCATCCCAGCACCACTAAATTACAGAGGGTTCCCAAAATCAATATGTACTTCCGTTAATCATGTTGTCTGTCATGGTATTCCAAGCGACAAAAAGCTGAAGGATGGCGACATTATTAATATAGACGTAACCGTTATTAAGGATGGATATCACGGCGATACCAGCAAGATGTTTTATATTGGCGAACCGACAATTAGAGCCAAACGACTTGTAGAACTCACCTATCAATGTATGTCAGATGCAATCAAGCTCATAAAACCAGGTATTACGCTTGGTGACATTGGGCATTGTATTCAATCGCTTGCCGAGAGTAATAACTTTTCGGTTGTGCGTGAATATTGTGGTCATGGCATTGGAAGGGTTTTTCATGAAGACCCTCAAATACTGCATTACGGCAGACCCAATAGCGGTTTAAAACTTGAAAAAGGCATGACCTTTACTATTGAGCCCATGGTCAATATTGGCAAACGTCATGTAAAATTATTACCAGACGAATGGACAGTGGTAACAAAAGATCGCAGTTTGTCCGCTCAATGGGAACACACTGTTCTGGTAACCGATTCTGGCTATGAAGTATTAACACAACGGTCAGACGAAATATTTTAATTATGACCAGCATATCTATCCTAAATTCTAAATTACTGGACAAATCCCGTTTTAAAAAAGCACTAGCAGAAGCAAAAGCTCCCTTGCCGTTATTCAAACATGCTCTAAAAAATGGACTTGAACAACTTATCGAATATTTTAATTCGGGCATAGAAATCGAACTTATTGTTGCCAAACAATCCTGGTTAGTTGATCAGCTGCTAATAGAAGCTTGGGACTTATTTATTGATTGTGAAATGTTTTGTTTGGTGGCTGTTGGAGGCTATGGTCGCAGTGAATTATTACTACATTCCGATATTGATTTAATGATTCTGGAGCACCCTAAAACCAAACCAGCACATAAAGAACAATTAAAAAAATTTTTGGTTTTTCTTTGGGATTTTGGTCTAGAGGTAGGACACAGTGTAAGAACAGTAAAAGAATGTCAACGCGAAGCGAAAAACGATATAACCGTAATTACCAATATCATGGAATCACGGGTCCTGAGCGGCGAACAACTGCTTTATGAACAAATGTTAAAAGTAATCTCGCCAAATAAGATCTGGTCTACAAAAAAGTTTTTTTCTGCCAAATTAACTGAAAAACAAGAAAGACATAATAAATATAGTGACTCCGGACATAAGCTTGAGCCAAATGTAAAAGAGTCTCCAGGAGGGCTACGTGACATTCAAATGATAGTTTGGGTGCTACTACGACATTTTAATAGTCTCGACATTAAAATGCTGGTTAAAAAACGTATTCTCACCAAAGAAGAATTCACAACATTAATGACTGGTCGTAATTTTCTCTGGCGTATTCGTTTTGCCCTGCACATGCTTAATGATAGAAGAGAAGATCGTCTGTTGTTTGAATATCAACGCGGTGTTTCCGAGAAACTAGGCTTTAACGGGGAAAACAACAAGGGCATTGAAGAGTTTATGAAACTCTTTTTTATCACTATTCGTGACATTAGCCGCCTTAATGATATGTTGCTACAGCACTTCGAAGAAATCATCATCTTTAAGAAACGTAAAGACAAGATTGTTCCAATTAATCAACGTTTTCAGACCAGAAATGATTATGCGGAAATTAAAAATAAAAATGTTTTTATACAATACCCTTTTGCATTGCTCGAGTTATTTTTAGTCTTGCAACAAAATCCAAAAATCAAAGGCGTTAGAGCAAGCACGATTCGTGCTATACGGGATAATCTTGATTTAATTAATAATCGTTTTCGCCATGATATACGAAATCGAAGTTTGTTTATGGAGATCATTAAACACCCAAATAAAGTAGGTCATAAACTAAGATTGATGCATAGATATGGTGTATTAGGAGCTTATCTCCCTGCCTTTGCCAAAATTGAAGGATTAATGCAATTCGATATGTTTCATATTTACACTGTCGATGAACATACCTTGATGGTAATTAAAAATATGCGCCGCTTTGGTCTTGATGAAGTGGAGGACAACTATCCATTATGTTATGAAATTGTAAATAAGCGGCTACCTAAACAGGAGTTACTCTATATATCCGGATTGTTTCATGATATTGCCAAAGGCAGAGGTGGTGATCATTCAAAACTGGGGGGCAAGGATGCTATAGATTTCTGTATTGCTCATGGTCTAAGCGACTACGATTCAAAACTTGTTTGTTGGCTGGTTGAGAATCATTTGCTTATGTCAAAAACTGCACAACGAGAGGATATAGATGATCCTGAAACCATTAGTCGGTTTTCGGGAAAGGTCATAGATGAATCACGCCTGAATTATTTATATGTTTTAACAGTTGCTGACATTTGCGCAACAAATCCTGAATTATGGAACAGTTGGAAAGGCACATTACTAAGTAACCTATATCGACGCACATTGAGACTAATTCGTCTTGGTCACCAAAAGCCTCTACACCCCACAACCAGAGTTAAAGATCTTAAATATGAGGCAATAATGGAACTGGAAGATAAAGGCATTAAAGAAATTATTATTAATGACCTGTGGAAAACATTTACTCAGGAATATTTTCTACGTCATAGCAAAGAAGAAATTGTCTGGCACACCGAAGCAATAATTAAACATAATAAATCAGGTAAACCTCTTGTTCTGGTTAAAAAAAAATCTGCTCGTGGAGGAAGTTTGATTTTTACTTATATGAAAAACCGTGATTATATTTTTGCTGAAACTACTAAGACTATCGATCAGTTAGGTTTAAATATTCTTGATGCAAAAATTACTACAAGCAAAAAAGATTACACGCTAGATACTTATGTTGTTCTGCAAAAAAATAATGAAATAATTACAAATCGTGAGCGAGAGCAGGAAATTCAACAACGCATACTAAATATACTCCAAAATTCAAATTCGGCTCCCACTTTTAGTAATTGGGTTCCAAATCGACAATTAAAAAGTTTCAATGTGCCTACTCAGGTGATATTCACACAGGATGAAAAAAATAATCGTACACAAATGGAAGTTATTACCATTGATAAACCAGGTTTGCTTTCACGTATTGGTATCGCAATGGCACATTGCGGTGTGATCTTGCTGGGTGCAAAAATTTCAACACTTGGAGAACGTGCTGAAGATATTTTTTATATAAGAGATAAAGACCGTAATGCACTCAGTGATCCAATTAAATTTGAATGTTTAAAAAATACGATCACTGAAATGTTGTCCAGTTAATACTTCAATGTTTCAATCAGTTCCTCAGTCTGAAGAAATACTGATGCAACGTGCTAATGCACTTGCCGGGATGACATTGACAAATCTCGCTAATAAATGCGAATTTACTCTACCAAACTCAGTATTACATGCCAAAGGATGGGTTGGCCAATTACTTGAACATGCTCTGGGAGCAACATCAGGTAGCAAACCTCAACCTGACTTTCCTGAATTGAGTATTGAATTAAAAAGCATCCCAGTCACATCACAAGGTACGCCAAAGGAATCTACATATATTTGTGTTGTGCAATTATCACCCTATGATCAAGCCAATTGGGAACAATCTCTAGTTAGAAAAAAATTATCTAAGGTACTTTGGATACCTTATGAGGTTAATGACAAAATTCCTTTTGCAGCAAGGCGCATTGGCACACCCATATTATGGCAGGCATCTACATGCGAGTTACAACAACTTAAAACAGACTGGCAAGAACTCAGTGATTTAATTGTGCTTGGTAAACTGCATATGATTACAGCGTCTATTGGAAAATATTTACATATCCGCCCCAAGGCAGCCAATGCCATGAGTCAAACTAGAGATAAAAATCGGCTTGCTAGCGAAAATATCACTTTGCCTCGCGGCTATTATTTGCGCACCAGTTTTACCAAACAAATACTGCAATCAACTTAAAATAATGAAAGGTGATAAATCTCATAAACTTTGTATTGCGCCAATGATGGATCATACCGATCGTCATTTTCGTTTTTTCATGCGTTTGTTATCTAAACATGCATTTTTATATACGGAAATGGTGACTACTGATGCTTTGATACATGGTGATCGAGAACGTTTTTTAAGATTTCAATCCATCGAACATCCTGTTGCCTTACAGCTTGGAGGTAGTAAGCCAGATGATTTGGCAAAATGTTGTCACTTCGCAGAAGATGCGGGCTACGATGAAGTAAATCTGAATATTGGTTGTCCAAGTGACAGGGTGCAAAACGGGCAATTTGGCGCGTGCCTAATGAGCAACCCGGAGCTTGTAGGAGAATGCGTTTATAACATGCAAAAACATGTTGCTATACCTGTCACAGTGAAAACACGCATCGGAATAGATGATCGTGACGATTTTGATTTTTTATTTAACTTTATTGATAAAGTCGCTAGTGCTGGCTGTCAATCCTTCATAGTTCATGCACGCATAGCTATTCTGAGTGGTTTAAGCCCAAAAGAAAATCGAGAGATACCGATTTTAAACTATGCTCGTGTTTATGAAATAAAAAATGCATTTCCACATTTAAATATAATTATTAATGGTGGCTTAATAAAGACCGATTCTGTCATTGAACAGATGCAACATGTCGATGGTGTCATGATTGGTCGTGCAGCCTATCAGAATCCGTACTGGATTGCGGAACTGGATCATAAGATGTTTCAGGAACGGTATGAATTACCAACCAGAAAAGAAATATTTCGACGCTATCAAGAATATATGCTCGAACAATCTACACAGGGAATTAGGTTAAGCAATATGAGTCGCCACATTATTGGTTTGTTTCAAGGGCAGCCTGGTGCTAGAAAATTTCGACAATATCTTTCTGCCGGGCACCCAGAAATTCAAAAAAATTCCCCCGAATTACTGGAAGCAGCTATTAATTCAGTATCTTCCGTATCGTGATTGGGCAAATATCGTTATAATATGTAATCAAAAGTTTTGAATCTTAATAAAATCAAGCCTTCCATATAAATTCTAAAACATCAGAGGTTTTAATGAAATTAACTATATACCCTTTACTTATTTCAATTTTATTTATCACACAATCTGCTTATGCAGAAATGACACCGAAAACAGAAAAAGAAAAACTCAGCTATTCCATGGGAACATTCTTTGCTCAAACTGTCATAAGACAAAATATTGATGTTGATATCACGGCTTTCCTTCAGGCTGTTGAAGACGTTTTAAACGGTAAAGACCCCAAAATTGCTATGCAGGAAATGCAACAATTATTAACCGCATACCAACAAAAAGAACAAGAAGAACAAAATGCAGCTGCTGTTAAAAATCAACAGGCGGGCATTGAGTTCCTGAAAAAAAACAAGGAAAAAGAAGGTTGGAAAGAACTTGAAAGCGGACTGCAGTATAAAGTGATTAAAGGCGGCACAGGTAAATCACCAGCAACTAACGATACAATTTTAGTGCATTATCGCGGCACTTTCATTGATGGGAGTGAATTTGATAGTTCATATAATCGCGGCGAACCGATTGAATTAGCTGTAAATCGAGTAATTCCTGGCTGGCAAGAGGCATTACAGTTAATGAAGGTTGGCGGGAAATTGCAAATTGCTGTGCCATCTGATTTAGCTTACGGTCAACGTGGCAGTGATATCATTGGTCCAAACTCCGTATTACTGTTTGATATCGAATTAATCGAAATTAAATAGCTTTTTAACATTCAGTCTTTGCTCATATAGGCAAATGATAAAACTAGTAAACAATCGTAAAAGAATTGTATTTCCTATATTGCTTTGTTTATTATTGTCGGTCTGCTCAACTGCAGACACAAAGCCTGATCTGGAAACCGAAGGTATTGCTCTATATGAAAGCGAACAATATGAAGAGGCAATCTCTGTTCTAAAGCAAGTACTAACGAATGAACCTAACAATGCAGCAATACATCACGTACTTGCCAAAAGTTATGGACGTCGAGCTGAGCAAATAAATTGGTTTTCAGCTATCAGTTACGCATCTAAAACAAGAGAACATCTGGAAATCGCAGTCAAAATTGAACCAGAGAATGTCCAGTATCTGGATGATATGCGAGATTTCTATGCTAAAGCGCCTCAATTTCTTGGGGGGGACCCTAAAAAGGCAAAAGCCATTGATAAGCGCATCAATGAATTATTAAAAATTAGAAACTAATTCCCCAAAAACAGCTCAAACTATGCAGATAAGTTAATGAATTTATATGGGTAATTAACAAATTTCATACTAAGATGGTAATAACAATGCAGGCTTGATGCCAAATCAGGATTATTATGACATTAAAGACTATTAAAATAAGACATTTATTTTTCTCAATATTTATTCTGTTTGTATGGCAGTCAGTTGCATATGCTAAATATCAAACTGTAAATCTCGCCGAACTTGAGCCTGAAGAAAAACATGTCAGAGCCAGCGAGTTAATCACACATATTCTGAAAACATATCATTACAAAAAAATGGAATTAAATGATGAATTATCCTCAGAGATACTGGATCACTATTACGAAATTCTTGACCAAAACAAAGTCTATTTTTTAAAGTCAGATATTGATGAGTTCGAGAAATATCGTTATAAAATAGACGACTCCTTAAGAAATGCCAATCTGAAACCTGCATATGATATTTTTAAGCGTTATCGAGCACGTGTTGCCGAACGTATTAAATACGCAAATGATTTATTAAATCAACAATTTAATTTTAATATGCAGGAAGCCTTTCGTTATGATCGCAGGGATAATGACTGGGCAAAAGACAAACAGGCTATCGATGAAATCTGGCGAAAACGAGTAAAAAATGATTATTTAAACTTGAAATTGGCCGGTAAAGAAACGAAAGAAATTATAGATACTCTGGGTAAACGTTATCAACGTATACAGAGCAGTACTTTTCAGATTAATTCTAATGATGTCTTTCAAACTTTTATCAATGCCTATACGACATCGGTAGAACCACATACTGCTTATTTTTCTCCGCGCACCTCAGAAAATTTTGATATCAGCATGCGCCTTTCTCTTGAAGGCATTGGTGCAGTACTCCGTGCCGAGAGTGATTACACTCAGGTTGTAAAAGTAATTACCGGTGGGCCAGCTGATTTAAGTAATCAAATAAACGCTGATGATAAAATCATTGCTGTCGGTCAAGGCAATAAAGAAGAAATGGTCGATGTTATTGGTTGGCGACTTGATGATGTTGTCGATCTGATTAGAGGGCCAAAAGATACCAAACTTCGTTTAGAAATATTGTCCAAAGGTGTTGGCGTTGAAGGCCCTTCAAAAATAGTCACACTTACACGTGATAAGATTAAACTTGAAGAACAAGACGCCAGTTCTGATGTGATTGAAATACATGAAACCAATACCAAAATTGGTATTATTGATTTACCTACTTTTTATATCGATTTTGCAGCTCAGGCAAAAGGCGAAAGAAATTACAAAAGCACATCTCGTGATGTACGAAAACTCATCAAGGAAATGCAGTCCAAAAATATTGATGGATTAATAATTGATTTGCGCGGCAATGGTGGTGGCTCACTTTCAGAAGCACTGGAATTAACAGGTTTGTTTATTGATCGTGGACCCGTCGTACAAACCAAGGATGCATCAGGTCGTGTTGAAGTTAATTATGATCCTGAGCCAGGCATTGTGTATCCGGGCCCACTCGCTGTATTAGTGGATGGCAATAGTGCATCTGCATCTGAAATTTTTGCGGGTGCCATTCAGGACTATCGCCGTGGAATTATTATTGGCGAACCTACGTTTGGCAAAGGTACTGTGCAAAATGTTATAGATCTAAATCGCTTTATTCAGGACAGCAATGAAGATCATGGTCGACTAAAAACGACTATTGCACAATTTTTCAGGGTTAGCGGTGGAAGTAACCAATACAAAGGAGTGGTACCTGACATTATTTTCCCAACGGCCAAAGATGCAAAAGATCAGGGTGAACGCGCATATAAAAATGCCTTACCTTGGGATGAAGTGAAACCTGCTCTTTATTACCCTGCCAATGCACCTATTGATAGTTTTTCTATTGCTCAAAAAGAACATGAAAAACGTATCAAGAAAAACGAACTCTTCCAGTTATTATTGGACGACCTAGAGTTAAAACGCGAAAACAGTAAGAAAAAGGAAATATCATTACTGGAAAGTATGCGTAAGAAAGAAAGAGAGCAGTTGGTTAAAGCAAAAAAAGATATTCAAAATGCCATGCGTTCAGAAAAAGGACTACCACCATTATCTGAGGAAGATAATGATGATGAAGACATTATGTTGGTTGATAATGAGGAAGATGATGAAACTGAAGTAGATATTTTACTTGAAGAAACTGCCCACATCTTAAACGATTTAATAACACCACCTTCAAATGATAATCTGACATTCGTACATTAGGCGAAAAAAATAATCCTGCGCCTGATAATAATTTATATCAATATATTTATACTCTGACACATCATTGATGTGCAGTAGAAATCTAACTTTGGAGAATTGTTATTAACAAGACACCTGCAACACTGATTGAAGGCGATGGTATCGGCGCGGAAATACTAGATGCCACTGAAGAAATACTTGAAGCACTTGGAGCAAACTTTGAATGGCGTCGATTTAAGGCTGGCATGTCTGCACTAAAAGAGGCCGGTGATCCTTTGCCTCAAGCGATGCTAGATGATATCCGCAAAACTAAACTTGCATTAAAAGCCCCTCTTGAAACCCCTATTGGTCAGGGTTTTCGATCTGCCAATGTTAGATTAAGAGAAGAATTTAAACTCTATGCAAATGTGCGCCCGGCCATTTCTTTTCTTCATTCACGCCGACGATATGATAAAATTGACATCGTGTTAATTCGTGAAAACACTGAAGGTTTATATGTCGGTGTAGAACATTTCATACCTATTGATGATGATCCCCGTGCCGTTGCCGAGGCATCAGGCATAATAACTCGAGCAGGATGTAGACGTATTGCAAAATATACTTTTGACTATGCAATCAAAAATGGTCGCGAAAAAGTCACGATTGTTCACAAGGCAAACATTCTAAAGAAACTAACCGGTTTATTTCTAGAAACAGCAAGAGAAGTTAGTGAAGAATATCAAGGTAAATTAATCATAGAAGATAGAATTGTTGACAATACTGCAATGCAATTAGTTATCAATCCTTCTCAATTTGACATGATTCTGACAACTAATATGTTTGGCGATATATTATCTGATGAAATTGCTGGCTTAATTGGGGGCTTAGGTTTGGCACCAGGCGGTAATATTGGCAAAGATGCAGCAATTTTTGAAGCTGTACATGGCACCGCACCTGATATTGCTGGTAAAGGCATAGCGAACCCAACTGCATTATTACTGGCTGCAGCAATGATGCTTGATCATATAGAGGAAAAACCGCTGGGTGATCAATTGCGTAAGGCAATTCAGTTATCACTGAAAAAACCGGAAACCCGAACAGGCGATCTTGGTGGTTCAGCTAATACAAAAGAATATACAAAGACAGTAATTAATAATCTAGACCATTAGTTACTCAAATCAAAAAGGTTCTAATTCAAACGCCCATTTTCTCCCAACCCCACACTCCTTTACCAAGCATTAATTCAGGCTGAATATGTAATTTCTACACACCACAAAGTGCTATTTGGTTTGAACGTATTGTCGACATCGTTATCTATGAAATAATGATTCAGATTACAATTAATATAAAACTACCATAACATCAACATAATTATGATAACAGGATTTCTAAGTGATACTCGGTTTATTGAACATGACACCGGACCAGGTCACCCTGAATGTGGTGAGCGTGTTGCTACGACAATGAGATATCTGCAACAACATCAATGGTTTAGTGATATTAAACAAATCGAATCTAAATTTGCACAAATAGATGACATCTTGACTGTCCATGATAAGCAATTCATAAAACGTGCCGAGGAAGTTTGTCGTTCAGGTAACTCCTATCTTGACTCGATAGATGTAAATGTCTGTCGTGATTCGTTCGATATCGCACTACTCGCGGCTGGAAGTGCCATACAACTTGCTGATGAAATGATGCTTGGAAACATTAATAATGGTTTTGGTTTGTTGCGTCCACCAGGACATCATGCCGAAAATGATATGGCGCTGGGTTTTTGTATCTTTAATAACATCGCAGTGCTTGCACGTCATCTTCAACAGAAATATAAACTTGATAAAATCGCTATAGTTGATTGGGATGTCCATCATGGAAATGGTACGCAACATCTATTTGAAGAAGAGCCCAGTGTACTTTATATCAGCATACATCAATTTCCCTATTATCCCGGCACGGGTAACTACTATGAAATCGGTATAGGCAGGGGTAAAGGTGCGACTTTAAATTGTCCGATGCCTGCCGGTTCAGACACTGACGATTATGCAGCTGCTTTTCAACATAAAATATTACCCAAACTGGATGAATTTAAACCAGAATGTATTCTTATCTCTGCCGGTTTTGATGCGCATGCCGCAGACCCTCTGGCACAAATGTTATTAAGTGATTCATTTTATGGCTGGATGACTGAACGCTTGCTAGAAGTAGCTGACAAACATTGTCAGGGTCGAGTTTTATCCTTGCTGGAAGGAGGATATGATCTTGATGCATTGGCACGTTGTGTTGCGATTCATCTTAAAACATTAAAGAATTTGAAAGAGAAAAAATAACCTGATATGAAAACAGTTATCTTTATTATTTTATTCATCCAGCTATCTCCTGCACATGCTGATGATTCACAACCAATGTTTGGCGGCATGGAAAGAAGCGATCCGGAGTTATTACAAAAAGATCATTTGTTTATAGATAAAGCGATACAAACATTTGGTACTAGCGAACATGCTTCTATTGGTTATGTTGATAGTGGGTTTGAAGCTCATCTACAAGATAAAGATGAATTAGCCATGCAACGCTTTAATGAAGCCTGGTTATTAAATAAAGACAATCCTTATGTCTACATTGGTTTCGGTGTACTATACGAAAAGCATAATCAAATGTGTCAAGCGATGGACATGTTTAGACTTGCCAACGAAAAAAAACTGAATGAACCCGACTTTCTGGCAGACTATGCACTTATAAAAACACGTTGTGGTATTACTTTGGAAGAACCATCTCGCAGTACCTTGCTTTCTGAAGCCGAAAATATTTATCAATTAGCTGAGCAAACACCCAATGATAGAGTAAGAGCCTATATTTATCATTCATGGGCAAAAGCAGACTTATTAATAAATAAAGCAGAAAGTGCCATAGATAAAACTAGAAAAGCTCAAAGTCTAGGTTTTAAAGTAGATGAATCATTATTAAATGAAACCAGGGCACTATTAATAAATTAATCATGAAAGGTTTAATTATTCTGGCACACGGCAGTCGTCGTGAACAATCAAATGAAGAAATAAGAAAATTGACTGACAGGGTACGTCAGCAATCAAAAAATGAATATCAATTAATTGAATATGCCTTTCTGGAACTGGTTGAACCTGATTTATTAAGTGCGATTAAAATACTTATTGACGAAGGCATTACTGCAATCAAGGTACTGCCCTATTTTCTAAATTCCGGGAATCATGTTGCCATAGATATACCTAATTTAATTGATGAAGCTAATGAACGCTTTCCGAATTGTCAGTTTAATATAGCCAAGGCCATTGGTATGGATGCCAGCATGCCGGAACTAGTACTGAAATGTGCCAGAGATTCTCACCACTAAAAACCAAATAGTCGCATTCAATTTTACTTTTGCTATAGTTCGCGCCATGCAAATTCACCTACAAACATTAGGCTGTCGATTGAATGAAGCCGAACTTGAGACCTGGGCCGAACATTTTCAAGCACAGGGTCATCATATTGTGCAAACACCAGAACAGGCCGATCTGCTTGTGATAAATACCTGCGCGGTTACACAGGAAGCGGTAAAAAAATCACGGCAAATCATTCGACGCGCACATAAACGTAATCCTAAAGCAAAGCTAATTGTTAGCGGGTGTTATGCGACACTTGATTCGAATATAAAACTAGACATAGATAGCATTGATCTCATAGTTGGAAATAAACAAAAAGATGATTTGGTCAACATTGTACTTAATGAATTAAACATAGAAGCAATGCCCATGTTAGCAAGTGAACCCGATGAAGCTGCTATATTTCAACGTGGAAGAAATCGGGCATTTATCAAGGTGCAGGATGGCTGCCGTTATCGATGCACTTTTTGCATAGTGACTATTGCACGTGGCGAGGAAAAGAGTCGAAAAATTAGCGCAATCATTGAAGAAATAAATTCGATTCATGCCAAAGGTATACAGGAAATTGTTTTAACCGGCGTACATCTGGGCGGTTATGGCAGTAATATTGATACAAATCTAACACAATTAATAAATACAATTTTATCTGAAACTACCGTTCCACGTATTAGATTGGGTTCATTAGAACCATGGGAACTGGATGATAAGTTTTTTTCTTTATTTTCTAACCCACGTTTAATGCCTCATTTACATTTACCATTACAAAGTGGTGTTGACAGCGTACTAAGACGAATGGCTAGACGCTGCAAAACCAATGACTTTGCAGGACTAATCAATAAAGCCAGAGAACTGATTCCAGATATTAATATTACGACAGATATTATTGTCGGCTTTCCTGGTGAAAGTGATAAAGAGTGGCAAGCATCATTAGCATTTATTGAGAAGATGGCATTTTCACATATTCACATCTTTACCTACTCGCCTCGCGCTGGAACTAAGGCAGCAACATTACCTGAACCAGTTGCAAATGATCTTAAAAAACAACGTAGTCATGCTTTACATATGTTGACACAGACAATGCGACTGAACTTCTTGAATAAGCACGTAAATACTCAACGAGAAGTATTATGGGAAACAAAAAATGGAGATGGTTTCTGGACAGGATATACCGACAATTATATTCGTGTTGAATTAAAACATGTTTGTGATGAAAATTTAGAAAATACTATAACGAAAGTTAAATTAACCTCTCCATCTATTAATTCCGGAATATATAAAGCAAGTTTGCTTAATTAGTTGGCTCAGCTTCACTAACTAACTTTTCCAGATCAATTAATGCATTTTTGGCAAAATTAACTTTTTCTATTTCACTCCTGATTTCCTTCGCATCAAAAAATGCTCCTAACATACGCGGTGTTTTTTCAAATTTATGAGCATTTAACATGACCGCATTAATTTTTTTTGCCTGTTCCGACGGAAAAGTCATACCCCATAATAAATGTTTTGTTTTTGCCAAGGCACGTTTCAGTTCCAATCGTGCTGATTCAAGTTTATTGTATTCACTCTTCATCTCTTCACCATTGCTATCGTATTCAATAACAATCTTCTTTTTCGGTTGTTCTGAAATAGTGGCAGTTATCACTTCTTCAGTAGCTTGTTCCTGAGTAGATAAAGATGATGTTTCAGTTAGCTCTGAAATATCAGACCAAAATAAGAAAAATATTGTTGTAAGAAGTATGGCGATGATGATGCCAACTATGATTTTCATTTTTTATTTCCACATCTAGGCACGAAATAATCTGGAGCCGCACACAAAAAAACAAAACAGTAACGTAACTGGTTCAAAGAATTACTCTTAAACACTATGTAAATAGTAATTTTTTATCAATTGTTGGGCATGAATATAAAACATTATATAAAATTTTATCTGTTAAACGATGTCATTCTGCCTGTGATTTTAATAATTACCGGCATGGCCTAGTTCCATTTATTTGTAGACAGCAATGAATAGCAAGCTTATGAAGTAATTATTGGTGAATATATGGCTGAATTAGTACCTGCTTGTATTGATGACAATACAATCTATACAATTAACCATATATATTTCAATAGGTTATATATTTATTATTATATTTAAAATTTAAAGCTAAATTTAATAATAAATATATAAAATATTGATATTTATGTATTTATACTTGATTATTCTTTCAACCTAGTCTTTAATGTCGGATAAATAATTGAATGTTTGGGAGATCATCATGCTGGCGACAAGTATTCAAATAGTAGATAGTTCGTCATTATCAATAACTGATCAGATGTCACAAAAACAAATTGATTTTAAAAATGAATCACTTACGGGTTTCATCAACCACCCAAAACGCTTCCCGCTCCATTACAAGCGTTTACGTTTCTGGGAAAAATCAAAACTAGAATTTGGTCATCAGGCCAATATTGGTCTGACTTTTTCAAGTGAAAAATATGAAAAACCCGGCAATATTCTTGAAATAACAATTCCTACTAAAAAAGAAACCTATCAATTCTCGGCAAAAGTTGTCGCCGTAAAGCAAACTGAAACCGGTTACGAGTTAGGAGTATGGTTATTAAATGCAGAAGATGCTCCGAAGCTAAGAATTATTGAAAAAATTTGTCACATCGAAATCTATTTAAACGAAAAAAAATATCGTGAAGGTCCATTTTTGAGTCAGGAAAAAGTAACTGAAGAATGGATTGGTAAATTTGCCAGTCAATTTTCGGTCAATTAAAACTATTGTTTCTCTAGGAGTAGACTATGTATTACGTTAGAACAACAGGTGGTAGTATGATGGCTATTACACATAGATCAACTGCTGTGATATCCGTGAAAAAAGATGTAGGGACAGTTAAAAAGGCTATTACTAAAATAAAAAGTAAGCGCAAAAAAATCTAGCTATTTTTTACCTTTACGCCTGTGCCACCCAAACCACAATAACCGCCAGGATTTTTTGCCAAATATTGCTGATGATAATCTTCAGCATAATAAAACTCTGGCGCATTCATGATTTCAGTTGTGATTTGTCCATAGCCAGCTGCATTTAATTTTTCCTGATAATCATTTCTGGATGATAACGCCTGCTCCTGCTGCTCTTCAATAAAAGTGTAAATACCAGAGCGGTATTGCGTACCGCTATCATTTCCTTGTCTCATCCCTTGAGTTGGATTATGTGATTCCCAAAATATATTTACTAATTCCTGAAAACTTATTTCTGAAGTTTGATAGACAACCAATACCACTTCATTATGTCCTGTCATGCCGGTACATACTTCTTCGTAGCTTGGGTTAGGTGTATAGCCACCGGCATAGCCGACTGCAGTACTGAATACTCCGCCAAGTTGCCAAAACTTTCTTTCCGCTCCCCAAAAACAGCCCATTCCAAAGATTATTTTCTGACAAGATTCAGGAAAAGGTGGTTTGATGACATTACCTTTTACGAAGTGATTTGCACTTACCTTTAATGGCTCATCTCTACCTGGCAATGCTTCTGTAGCCGTGGGCATGCTCATTTTTTTCATTTTGCTAAATAACATACCCTATGTTGACTCAGTGCCTGACACGTCAAAACAGTCCTTATAAGCGACATAAATACTTCCGATAATGACAGATAGTAATATGAAATAACCAAAAACTAGCGGTAAAAAATAGATGGCTAGAAGACCAAGGACTGGCACCAGACTAATCGACATATGATTGATAAAGGTAACAATTAATGCACCAATCCACCCCATTGGGTTACCTAAAAAATATTCTATTCCATCGCTCAGCCAACCTAAACCTCGACCAACAGATGTATGTTTAACTTTGATATCCAATGTATATTTCCAATTTCAATATTCACAAGATGGTAACTCAATTAGCATAGAATTGTCGCATGAGCTTTATATTATTATTTACATGTGGAGTAATTGCTTGGTGTTTTAGCACCATCGTAGCAGGTGGTGCAGCTACGATTCTCATGCCAATTATTTCACTTTGGTTAGGCGCTAATTTAACAGCGCCTGTGATTTCGATTGCGGCTTTGTTAGCGAATCCTTCACGTGTTTATATTTTTCGTAACGATATCGACTGGCAAGTAATTCGCTATATGCTTCCAGGGAGTATTCTGGGCTCAATTTGTGGTGCATGGTCGATTAGTCAAATAGACGCCACGGTCATCCAATTCATTATCGGAAGTTTCTTGATTCTCTATGTGGTTCAACAATTTTATTTCACAGAGCGGCTAAACTTCAGGGTCGTATTACCAATATTTTTCCCCGTTGGTTTTATTATCTCCTATTTATCTGGTCTGATTGGCGCCACTGGTCCTGCTCACAACCCTTTTTTGGTGAATTACGGCTTAATTAAAGAAAAAATGATCGCAACTAAATCACTAAATTCCCTGATCATGCAACTGACCAAGCTCATTAGTTATGGTAGTTTTGGTATATTGACCATGCAAATTGGTTATTATGGATTGAGTTTAGGACTTGGCGCTATTCTGGGTGTCATAATAGCGAAATCATATTTATGCCGGCTCGATGCCCTTCAATTTAAAAAATATGCCCTATTTTTTATGCTAATAAGCGGTATCAGCTTGATTCTAAAGACGATGGTATGAATCTTATGGATCATCTGATAGAAATCTAGCTAAATTATTGTAATCAATAATAAATCTACTATTTACGAGATTTATATTGCAGTGCAATAAATATAGTTTACAATTACCAATATATTATTTTTCCATTTGATAAAGAGGTAAAGCATGGAAATTAAAGGCAGAGTAGGTGTAATCACTGGCGGTGGCAGCGGTATTGGTAACGCAGTCAGTTTTGAGCTTGCAAAACGCGGCGTAAAAAAACTAGCTTTGGTGGATATGTCAGACAATATCGAAATTGCTGCAGAACAGATCAATAACGAAGCAAATGCTGACATATGTGTACCTTTCAAGGGAAATACTTGTGACGAAGAATTTCGCACATCAGTCTTTGAAGAAATGAAAGCGAAATATGGATTACCTTCTATTTGTATTCCAGCTGCAGGTATTACTCGTGACGATCTGGCAGTTAGAGTGGACAAAGAAACAAAAAAAGCTTCAATGTATCCTGTTGAAAACTTCAAACTTGTTGTTGATGTCAACTTGATCGCTCCTGTTTACTGGGCTATGCATATGATTGCCATGATTGCTGAAGATCGAGCAGTTAAAGGTTTAAAGAAATGGCATCCCGACGAAAGAGTACAAGGCACTGTAGTTTTCATTGGTTCTATTTCATCTCAGGGTAATAAAGGTCAAGTTTCTTATGCCTCTACCAAAGCAGGTATTGAAGGCGCAGCAGCAACCTTAACTAAAGAAGCGATTTTTCATGGTGTGCGTTGTGGTGTGATTCATCCCGGTTTTACGGATACACCAATGGTTCGTGCTATGGGAGATGAGTATATTGAAAAATATGTATTACCAGATACCCAGCTAGGTCGCTTAATTCGCCCAGCAGAAATCGCAGATGCCATCTGCTTCATGATTTCCAACTCAGTAATTAGTGGTGAACTTTGGGCAGATGCTGGCTGGCATCCTTCACCAGCTTAACGAAAGAGCTTGTCATTCAGTAAAAAAGCCCGATATAGTCGGGCTTTTTTCATGGGCATTCTTCATCTCGAAAACATTTTAATGAAATCTATTTCAATTGAGGATAAGCCTCATCAAGAAAGTACAACCAGTTTTCTGCATTTAGCTAGTCAAAGGTGCTGCCGTTTCGTAAATCAATAAACACCCAGCGAATGCTATCATTATCTATCGATTCGATCTTGATATAATCCAAAATCCATTTGGAACTATAACCTAATTTAATAATCGCTAGTTCAATGATCAAAACACTATCCTTAGTATCGATAAAATAATCACCAGCGTCATTTTATTTTAATTGATGTTGCCGAGGCAGAGTCTCGATTTGTAGTAAACAGTAAACAAGAGCATACAAATCAAAATTAGACTTCTACAGGTGTAGATATTTTTTTCCAAATTAACTATTACATATAAGTAGATAATAAAACTAAATAACTTAACGTTTTGCACTTTATAAATAAATCCTAGTTTCAAAACAAAATATCATTAATTTTATCTAAATCTTTTGCCTTGAGTGTTTGAATCTCCTAAGATTTCAGGAAATCTGGAGATAATGATAGTGATGACTAATAAAACCCCTCCTCCAAGACCTAAATTGCTCGGTGAGTACCTACCCTGCTCACTTGGCTCTATTCGAATCGCTATACAGAAAAAGCGTAATTCGAAGATAAAAAACCAAAAGGTAAAACTGATTGGTGAAATTCTATTATCTGAAAAAATGATCTCGGAGGATCAATTAAATAATGCTTTACGTCGCCAACGAGCAGAGCGACTTGCGCATTGCCCGGTTTTCGCATCGTTAACAAGCGCAGAACTATCTGGCATTGGTAATCATTTTTCAGAATTGATTATTGATACAGATCAACAATTCATCTTCGAAGGTGAATATGACCCCACCTTGTATGTATTGGTTAACGGCAAATTGGAAGTCTTCACTCATGATAAACATAATAATGAAATTCACGTTGCTTATGTTGATCCAGTACAACCTATAGGTGAGATGGGTTATTTTCAGGATGGGATTCGAAGTGCATCGATTCGCTCGATAACACCTTGCATCTTATTAAAGGTTGCCTATAAAAGGTTAACTCATTATTTTGAGCATGTACCACATGTTGCCTTTGCATTTATGGATGTTATCAAACGAAGACAGGAAGAAACAAATCGCATTATTCAGAAAGCAGGTAACTAAAAAAAAACAAACCTAATGGTTATAATAGTTTTTTAATAAAATATTTAATGCCTGAATCATGACTTTAAAAAATATTAATTATTGATGATAATGAGAATATCAAAAATTGTTCAAAACATTTGTCGACAAGCTTCTATCAGGAGTTATTTTAGTGTAACTCGATATTATCAAAAATCCGCTAAAGGCTGTTACCCATTAAGTCAGTATAGATTTTGACTCATGTATGCAAATGGCATAAGAGTAAAACAGTATATTAATACTGGGTATACATGGTAAATTATTTCAGCAGATTATTTTATCTATAGAAAATGAGATGTGCATAATTAGGATTATTGAAATGCTCGAAAATAATGTTTAAATCATAAGGCGATAACGTCATTAATTAGATTATAAAAAAATGCTGAATTGCGTCATTATAAAAAAATAATATCACCGTAAATCAGTTAAAAAATTTTTTCATCTAATGGTAATATTGATAAACTTTTTCTGCCTAATATGCTCTACTAATAACAAATTACTATTACCATCATCTTCAGGAGAATAAGTTGGATTTTTTAAGCGAATACAGCATGTTTCTGGCCAAGTTTAGCAGCGTTGTTATTTTATTATTAATCGCTATTGGCGTAATTATCATACTTGCAAGTCGCAACAAACATGATGCGGAGAAACTTGAAGTAAAAAACCTGAATGAAAAATTTGAAACCATGAGCATGTTGCTCAACTCGCAAACCTTATCAAAGAAACAGCTAAAGAAATTTCTAAAAGAAAAAAAGCAAAAATATAAGGAAAAAGATAAGACAGGTTCAGAAGACAAAAAGGTTTTTGTTCTGGATTTTAAAGGAGATATTAAGGCGTCTGCAGTTTCATCGCTTAGAGAAGAGATATCAGCTCTTCTAACTATAGCAACAGACAAGGATGAAGTAGTAGTTTTGATCGAAAGTGGAGGAGGTATAGTACATGGATATGGTCTGGGCGCATCCCAACTCAGACGCATACGTGATCGAGGTATTAAATTAACAGCTGCTGTAGATAAAGTCGCCGCTAGTGGTGGTTATATGATGGCCTGCGTTGCCAATCAAATTATCGCAGCACCATTTGCTATTCTGGGTTCCGTTGGTGTATTGGCACAAATACCAAACTTTAATCGTTTATTAAAAAGAATGGATATTGATTATGAACAGATTACTGCAGGTGAATACAAGCGCACATTAACACTATTTGGCGAAAATACAGATGCAGATAGAGAAAAATTCAAACAGGAATTAGAAGAAACACATAAATTGTTCAAGGATTTTGTAAAGGAAAATCGTGAAGAGGTAGATATAGATAAGATAGCAACAGGTGAACATTGGTATGGCAAGCAAGCCATTGAACTAAAACTTGTTGATCAGCTAATCACCAGTGATGATTATCTGGCTGAAGCAGTAAAAGAAAGTCAAGTCTACCAAATCAGTTTTGAACAAAAACGTAACTGGCAGGAACGACTTTTTAGTTTCGGTGCAAATTTACTCGATAAATTACAACATCATTAGGCTTAATTCATTACATTTCTTAATTCTTCAGCAATAATCCTGATGCCAGCTTCTACTGTATCTGCCTGCATCGAGTAGGTAAGTCGAATGCATTGATGTTTATGTATCCAGTCATCTTCTTCAAGTCCGGGGAAAAAATATTCGCCAGGAACCACTAATACCTTCCTTTCTTTCAACCGCTGGTAAAGTTCAAGTGTGCTAATTGGTAAATCCGGCAACCATAACCACAAAAAGATTGCTCCTTCAGGGCGGTGTAATAAATAATTAATACCATCCATTTCTCTATCAACAATAGATAATGTATGTTGTAAACGTTCACGATAATAATTTTTGATTAATAGATTAGATAATCTAACCAGTTCACCACTTTGTATCAAATCATAAGCTATCATGGCACCAAGATTTGCTGGGGCCAGATTGATGATAGCATTCATATTGCGAATTAATGTAATAACTTCTTCATTCGCGATAACTATACCTGTTCTCGTTCCGGGCAAACCAACCTTGGAAAGGCTCAAACAATAAATCATGTTTGGATTCCATAGAGGCGATATATCACTAAAAACTATATTAGGAAAAGGCGCGCCATAGGCATTATCGACAATCAATGGTACTGCATAGTCTTCTGCTAGTTGTATCAAACCATTCATTTCATCATTGGTTAGCACATTACCTGTAGGATTCGTAGGACGAGACACACACATTGCTGCTGTATCTGCTTTTATTTTCAGTTCATCAAAATCGATCCGATATTTGAAATAAGACGCATCCTGCTCTTCTATAATTGGTCGTGTTGCGTAAAACAAATTATCACTCAGCCCAACATCACCATAACCAATATATTCTGGTGTTATGGGTAAAAATATTTGTCGATGTTTACCTTGCTCATCTTCACCGGCAAACATATTAAACAAATAAAAAAATGCTGACTGGCTTCCAATCGTCAATGCAATATTTTTTTCTGTTAAATTCCAACCATAGAGCTGATTAAGTTGTTTTGCGACAGCGCTTATAAACTCCTGATTTCCCTGCGGCGATTCATAATCACCAACGACATGTGAAAAACGGGAAGGATTATTAATCAAACGATATAATGAATCTCTAAAGTATTGTTGCATACCGGAAATATGTGCAGGATTCCCGCCACCTAACATGAGAATATCATTCTCACTTGTCATGGCATTACCGAGATCATCCATTAACTGGACAATTCCAGCATGCTCGCTAAAACGTTTGGCGAAGCGGGAAAACTTCATCTTAAGTAGTCAGAATAATTAATATTAACGGGAATGTTTCCTTTTACTTGCCATTTTTTTACCTATCAACACAAGGCGAATAACACGTTCTACTGCATTGGCAAGGTTTTGCGGTGAGCGTCTAATCGCATCTTCCAGCGTCATATCTCTTGTAATAGAACTCTCAAGTCCATCAATACCATGTTTAAAGATATTATTGGCATCATCAGTTATTCCACCACCAATTGCTATTGTCGGCACACCAAATTTCTTCGCTGCCTTGGCAACACCCGCAGGCGTTTTACCAAAAGCCGTCTGAAAATCAACCTGCCCTTCACCAGTTATTACCAAATCAGCCTTTTTAAAATGTTTTTTAATTTGTGTTGCTTCCAACACAATATCAATACCACTCTTCATTGTTGCTCTTGAAAACGCAACCAAACCAAAACCCAAGCCACCGGAAGCCCCTGCGCCTTTTTGTTTGGAAATATCTTTTTTCAAATCTCGTTTAACGATAGTCGCCAGATGTTTCAGATTAGCATCAAGCGTTTTCACCATCGCAGGAGTCGCGCCTTTCTGTGGTCCAAACACATGCGACGCTCCTTGTTTGCCGCAGAGTGGATTATTCACATCACAGGCAACGACTATTCTGGTCTTTTTCAACTCTGGACTTAACTGACTCATATCAACTGAAGCAATCTTGCCCAACATGCCACCAGCACCATATTCAGTAATTTCTTTGCTCTCTTTATTTAGGAAGCGCACACCGATTGCCTGCGCCATCCCTACGCCACCATCATTTGTTGCAGAACCACCAATACCAATAATGATCTTACTGGCACCGCGTTTAGCAGCATCCATCATCAGTTCACCCGTACCATAAGTAGTGGTTTTCATCGGATTTCTATTTTTACCTGTCGCCAGTGGTAATCCCGAGGCTTCCGCCATTTCAATCACCGCTGTTTCACCATCCGCTAATAAACCATAACGTGCCTTGACTGGCTTGCCGAGTGGACCAGTTACATTTTTATAAATGAATTTGCCACCGGTAGCATCCACCAAAGACTGCACTGTACCTTCGCCACCATCTGCCATAGGCACTTTAATACATGTCGCTTTTGGTAAGACTCGTTTAACACCTTTTTCAAAGGCATTAGCTACCTGTAATGAGGTCAAACTACCCTTAAATGAATCAGGTGCTAGAATGATTTTCATGAATAACTCTCCGGAGTCTTAATATTGGTTATTATTTTATTGTAACAATGATGATCACGATGATTATTTCACAGTGTCACTTTGTGTATTAATTATACTAACATTATTCAATCATTATTTATTAGCCAGACGTATAATCATGTTCACCAGCCCAGTTGTTATCCTTGCCATTACCTCATAATCAAGATTTTCAGGAATATCAGTTATATTATGATAAGCACAATTGCATTATCGACTGGTATCAGTCACCATAACGGCAGAATATCCATACCGCCAAAATGAAGTGTAAACTGAACGCCTTATGTGTCTCACCAATAAAGCAATTTGAATTGACTTTCGCATCATTCAAAAAATTTGTTAATTTGAATTACCATAGACCAATAAGAAAAACATGTTCCAGTATTTTGAAGCGTTTCTATTTATTTTTATACCATTATTTTCTTGGTTTCTGATCAGCTATAATTTGCTTATCCGAGACAAGATTCGTTTAGACATTGCCATTAAAGAAATGGCCGAAGAATTTCAGGAAAAACAAAAATTGATACCTATATTGATGAACGCTATTAATCAATATCTCCCCTTCAGCGAAGTAGCAAAACAGCGTATTACAGAATTGAATGTCAATTTTGAAGAATGTACGAACATATATCACTTTTTGACAAATATTAATTTACTGGAAAATCAGTTATTAGAATATATTAAGCAAATCGATAATAATACTGATGCAAATGACGATCAGATATTTAATGATTTGAAACATCGTTTATCACAGGTAGATATTCGAGTTAAAAAATTTATGATGCAATATCATCGTACCGCTAAGCATCTTAATATCAGACTTGGCACCTTCCCTGCCAATATGTTCGCGAAATTCTTTCGCATAAAGCCAGCGGAACAGCTCGAAAATAAGCACTGATTACATCCTGAGTTCAGACAATAGCCAAGCGCAGTCTGAGCTATTACACTATGCTACCTTGAAACTCATGAAAATGAGTCGGTAATAATAAAAACTGTATGAAAAATGCAGTTGAACGGAGATTAATAACAATGAAATTCCCTAAAATACTCTTGGCAAGCCTGTTTATCGCTCCATCGCTTGCTTTGGCGCATGGCCCCACCCCGTTGAAATTTGATATGGAAGTAGAAGTTAATGGCAACCCTAATGAAGTCTGGGCAGCGGTCAAAAATCTTTGCAATATTAAAGAATGGAATGAATCGATAACTGAATGTGTCGCTACAGGTGAAGGGCTTGGCGCATTCAGGGATTACAAACTGGATAATGGAGAAGACTTAAAAGAAGAGGTCACCAAGCTTCAGGATGACAGAAAACGTTTATTAACCACTCTAAGAGTTAAAGAAGGTAGATTTATTAAAGATATGCCAATTCGTTCAATGGGAACTTTTCTTTCTGTAATGGAAAGCAATGGGGGTTCAAAAGTAAAAATCCGCGGTACGGCTTATGCTGCATTTGAAGGTAAATCAGCACCACCTGATATGTCTGATGAATTCTGTAAAGCAGCAGTAGAAGCACTACACACTAAAACCTTAAATGGGTTACAAGCGGCTTTCGCAAAATAATTTAATCCTTACTTTGCAAGCTAGTATTAAATCAGTAGTTCTCGTTCTCATATTCTGGGTCTTGGCAGCTGATGCTAAAACCCAGAATCTTGCTTTTATCACTAATCAACTTGCTGATTCTGTATCAGTAATTGATACATCGGAAAATGCAATCATTAAAACTATTAAAGTTGGCGTTAAACCTGCCGGCGTCATGGCCAGCTATGATAATAAAGTTGTTTATATTTCCAACCCTGGCAATCAGGAAATTAGTATAATTGATGTCGCTACACTTGAAATCATCAAACGTGTCACTGTAGGACAAGCACCGCTAGCTCTTGCCTTAACACATGACAATAAAACCCTTTTCGTAGCTGATTGGTATATGAGCAGTGTATTTGCTATTAACACACAAACACTTGAAATAGAAAAACAGATCAAGGTCGGCAATGCTGCTGCAGGACTGGCAGTATCCAAAGATGATAAGACCTTATTTGTTGTTAATGAATACGACCATTCCCTCATGTTTATCGATATTGCATCATATGAAATTCAATCTGAAATAAAAGTTGGTAAAGCACCTTATGGCGTCACCATTGATGATGACAAACAAGTTCTTTATGTTGTTAATGTCGAATCAGATGATGTATCTGTTGTCGATATTAAAAGCAAAAAAGTAATTAACACTTTTCCGGTTAATACATACCCATATATCACTGCCATAGACAAAATTAATAATCGTCTCATTGTCACCAACAAACGTGATAGTTCGGTATCTGTTGTTGATCGAGACAGTTATGAGGAAATAAAAAAAATCTATGTCGGAGAAATGCCTGAAGGAATTAATATTCACCCTGATGGTAAACACGCTTATATCGCTAATTGGTTTGATGGATCAGTCACAATATTGGATATAAATAATTTAGAAGTGGCTGATACTATTGAAACTGGCGAAGGCTCTAGAGCCTATGGCAATTTTATTGTTGAACGTTAACAATTTCTATAACTATTCAATCCGATCCAGCTTTCGTTCTTCGCTGTGATGATTACCTCGAGCTATTCCTTATTTATAATTTTTAATTCTATCTTTTCATATAGTTACAACCTACTTTTCTAACGATTAGAGATTCTTTTTTATTACTTAACACTTGAAAGTTCTCTTTTTGTTCTCTTATACTTTCGATCTCATAATTAAGGAAAAAAGTATTACCCATGTTACACAAACCCACAGAAATTGAACGGCTCTACATCGACTTCGATTGCTTCTTTGCCAGTGTTGAGCAACAACTTCAGCCAACATTACGTGGACGACCCATTGGTGTATTGCCGTTCATGTCTGATTATTCCTGTGTTATTGCTCCCAGTCGCGAAGCAAAACAATATGGTGTAAAAACCGGTACCCGCGTCAAGGAAGCCAGAGAACTTTGTCCTGACATTCAATTTGTCCCTGCCCAACATGATATCTATGTGAAACTGCATCATCGTATTTATGCATCCATAGAACGTTGTGTGCATATTGATCAAGCCTGTTCTATTGATGAAGTTGTTTGTAGTTTGATGGCTAATGAACGCCAGAAACCATTTGCACTTGCACGGGAGATCAAACAAATATTAGCTAAAGAAATCGGTCGATACGTCACCTGCTCACTTGGCTTTGCACCGAATCAGCTTCTGGCGAAGATTGCATCGGAAGTGAATAAACCTGAAGGACTGGTTGTCTGGCAACCTGATTATTATCCCGAACAACTTTTTAAACTAGAACTCTGTGATATTCCCGGTATCGGTAGCAGTATGGAATATCGTCTATACAAGGCAGGGATTTTTTCTGTCGAGAAACTCTGGCACATGAATGCTGAAACCTTGCGCAAGATATGGGGTTCGGTTGAGGGTGAGCGGTTCTGGTATAGCCTACATGGTTATGCAGTAGAACCTCTTATTACATCTCGCTGCATGTATAGCCATAGTCGAATATTATCGCCGGAAAGTCGCGACATTTATCATGCACGCAATTGTGCCCGTCTGTTAACTGTTAAAGCTGCTCGACGATTGCGTCGTGCCAAACGTACTGCTGCTGCTTTTGGTCTGAGCATACGTTTTCAATCAAGGGAAAAGTGGAAAGGTAAAGCGCGTTTTACACATGTATCTGATGATCATACTTTTCTAACAGCATTAACTAACTTATGGCAACGTGCTGTGATTGAGTGGTATCGAGATAATGAAAAAAAACCACGCATAAAACAAGTCTCTGTCACCCTGTTTCATTTAAATAATCCGCCACTACCACAAGGTAATTTATTTCGGGACTTACTGGAAGAAGCAAGTGAACAAAAGAAATGGAATCAACTTGCTAAAACCATGGACACCATAGTCTATAAATATGGAAGTAAGGCGATCAGTCTTGGCGTTTGGGAAGAGCCTTCCGGCGGTTATGCCGGCGCCAAGATTGCATTTGGTCGTATTCCCAATATGGCAGATTTTTAATGATGAACTGTTACCCTTCAGGTAAATGACAGTGTGAAAAAATATATAATAAAAGCCGACTTTGTTCTACAAGCGTAGCATGGTGATGCGTATTTATTGTGATACTTTCAATAATAACTGATTCTATCTCTTCACGTATTTCAATAAACCATGTTTTATTTTCAATTAAAACAATGATTAGCCGTTTATTACGCATATCAATCATTCTTGAATCATCGCCAGAATAATTTGCATGTTGTAAGCAATAAAGAAATTGTCCATAAGTCATGCTTCCCAGCGTCTGTTTACTATTTTTCAATAATAAAGGCCGCTCATCCGAGACTATTAGCTCTTCAGAAAAAACCAGGGAGGAAACAAGCATTGCAAGCAGTACAATGAGACAGGATTTAAATATATGTTTATCATAAAGAATCTACATTGCTTACGCCACGAATAAAACCATGGTGTATAATTTATTAATATCAAGATCAGTAGAGTACAAATGCAAAAAAATATACTCAACACCTTGCTAGAAGATTGTTGTCTGGATCCAATGACCGGCTTTTTTCGTAATGGCCGCTGCGAAACCTGCGATGAAGATGTCGGTGAACATACCGTTTGTGTACAACTAACAGAAGACTTTCTACTTTTTTCTAAAGAAAAAGGCAATGATCTGATAACACCGCGGGAAGAGTTTGGTTTTCCGGGTCTTAAACAAGGTGATCGCTGGTGTGTCTGCCTTGGTCGCTGGATTGAAGCACTGGAAGCCGGAGTTGCGCCACCTCTTTATCCCAGAGCAACGCATGAATCAGTTCTGGATCAATTACCCATAGAAGTACTGGAAAAATATTTCATCCGCGATGCTTGATAAAAGAAACAATAGATGAACGCTATTTAAAAAATAGTCCTAGGTTTCAATTATCACCGGATTTAACTTTTGAAAAGTTATTGAACCCAATATCACAATCAACAAGTTGAACAGTAAGCCTATTAACCCTGGATGAAATCCATAAACCTTACCATTTGTTACAAAGCCAAATTCACCATAGGCAAGCCATAGAGAAACAATTACACCAACCAACATACCAATAAATGTTGGCAATGCTTTCATTCTCTTCCAATGAATACTTAGCATAAACCCCGGAACAAGTTGAATTAATAGATCAAATTTTCTGTCTAAGAGTTTTAATAAAGAAGCTTTATCACTGAGATAGATTGCTAACCAAACCAAAAAAATTATTAGTCCCCATGAAATGAGCTTCCCAATCAAAGTAAGTTTTGCCTGCGATGCATTGGCATCAATAAAACGACCATAGATATCTTTACTCATCATTGATGAAATAGATAATAACGCTGAATCGGCAGTCGACATCATGGCAGCTAATACCGATGCATATAAAACAACAACTAACCAATATCCCAGAGTCGAACCATGCTGCACTAATGATAAAATTCTTGCTAATGCTTGATCAGATTCTTCACCTTCCAGACCCGGTATATATGCAATGGCATAGATACCTATAGCAACTGCTACTAATGTCATTAGCAATGGCGCGAATACCATCATCGCCAAACCTTTTCTTAATACAATTTCAGACCTGGCTGCATAGAGTCGTTGTACGGCCTGCGGATAGAGTGTTGAACCCAAACCTACAATTAAAATATAACTTAACCACTCTCTTATCCTGTCTGCATCGGGCACAGTTACTTTACTATTAATAGCGAGGTCGCTGGATTGCATGATGGATGTTGTCGCTAATGAGATAGGACCAAACTGCTGGTACAAAATAACAATCAGGATCATAAAACCCAGCATTAATACCCCGCCTTGTATAACATCAGTCCATGCCACTGCACGTATTCCACCTAAAGTGCCATATACAACCATGATTAAGGTTAAGAATATAACGCCTTGTTGATATGCAACTGCAGGGTCAATATCAGTCAGCCCCTGCATTGCTCTACCCATCGCCATGAGTTGTGCTAATAAGTAATTTGCCAACACAAAAATCATGATCAATGTTGCAAGTATATTGATCGCACTCGAACCAAAACGATGATTTAAATAATCAGTTGGCGTTACGTAGTGATACTTTCTTGCAAGAACATAAAGTTTTGGCGCAAAGATCATGTAACAAGCGACGATTGCAGTCATGAAATGTAAACTCATAATCCAGACATAACCTACACGATAGGTTTTGCCGGAATAGCCAAACATGGTATTACCACTATATTGCGTGGCATATAAAGTTAAAAAGATAACTATTAAACCAAAGCTACTGCCTGCCAGATAAAAATCGCTTAATGTATTTTCTTTTCTTGCCTTGAACGCATATAAACCAATGAGGATAAGCGAGCCCATATAAACAGAGATAAAAAACCAGGCACCTGTGCCAAAGGCTTGCAAACTATCCATCGAAAGGATCGTCTGTCGACCAGGATTGAGTTAATAAAAGATACGCTGTAAATATTGAAACCAATATTGAAACAAGAATAGACACCATGACCCATGCGGGAATACCGGCAATCATCATGGTTGAATCTTCAGGCCAGTACCAGGGAATCCCGGCAATTGTGAGACATAAATAGATAAATAAAATAATTAGATTTCGTTTCATGTCATTCTAAAAAGTTATCTTTCAACGTAAGATAATCCTGCAAGCCGAGAATTTCCTTGATGTCATCAAAGTTCACCATTTTGTCTTCCAGTGACAAGGTATGTCCATCACGTTTGAACACTTCTACCATTTCATGCATAACTTTGGCAGTCATCAATACCGAGTCTATTGGCGCAACGACAATCTTGAAGCCCATCTCTTCAAGTTCTGCTGCACTTAGTATGGGTGTTTTACCAAATGCCAGCATGTTTACAAACTTTGGATATTCAACGCGCTTACAAATTTCTTCCAGCTCAGAGACAGATAATGGTGCTTCAATAAATGCTACATCGGCACCTGCATCACAATAACGATTAATACGTTCAATAGCATCATCTAAACCATCTGTTTCGCGTGAATCTGTTCTGGCAATAAAAATGAAATCATCATCCTGTCTGGCTGCAGCAGCCGCTTTAAATTTCGCGATCATGTCAGCAGCAGGAATGACATGTTTATTTCCAAAATGACCACATCGCTTTGGGAAAACCTGATCTTCCAAAATAATTCCAGCGGCTCCTGCTCCTTCAAATTCTTCAACACAACGCATAACATTATGTAAGTCACCATGACCAGTATCAGCATCTGCAACAACCGGAATAGATAGTCGATAAGCCATACGACGGGTCGCGTCGACCATTTCGCTCATGCCCAAAAAATTCAGATCAGGTAAACCATACAAACTGGCACTAGTACCAAAACCTCCAATAAATACTGAATCAAAGCCGCATTGCTCAACCAAAACAGCCGTTAAAACATCATGAGCACCCAATGTTTTGATAATGCCTGGCTTAGCCATAAGTTCTCTTAATTTCGCAGCAGCTGTTTTGTCTTTTTTCATAATATTGCTCCGGTTTTGTTAGCTATCATAGAAAACTGTTATGCTTATAGTGTTAATTGTACACACAGATAATATAGGAATCATTCCATGACAGATAACAACATAGTGATTAGAGAAAATCAGGGGAGCATTATCGCCGGCACATTCTGGATGCTGATTATTTCATTATTGTTATTCTGGTTACCGGCATTTGGATCACTGATCGCTGGCATAGTTGGTGGTAAACAGGCAGGTGGTGTTATCGCAGGTATTATGGCTGCATTATTACCGGGCCTTATGGTGGCTGTCGCCTTATTCTTTGCTGGCACCATGCTTACAACATTACCGATGATTGGCGCGATTCTCGGAGGCAGTGGTTTACTGCTATATGTTATTTATGTACCCCCCTTGTTAATTGGTGCATTGATTGGCGGCTTATTAGCCTAGCTAGTTATAAATGTAACATCCTGTCGACGACACCATCCCGACGGAAGGCATGATAAACAGCACCGGCAACATGCAGGATAATAACAGCTAATAATGCCCAGCAAGTCCATAGATGAACAGTAGAAAATAATTCATTCAACTCTCTATCTTCCCAACCCCATTCAGACAATTCAATAGCCCACCAAATGGTTGTACCCCAGCCACTAAACGACGACGACATAAATCCGCTAATGCAGCCAACGAAGATCAATACATACAATGCAATATGAGTGAATGAAGCAAGCTTATGCATCCATTGTGTATATGCGGGTGATTGAATAGGATCGGGTTTGTGCTGTAAACGGACATACAGCAACAATGACAATAGCAGAGCCAGCGTCAAGCCAACATTCTTATGTAATTGAAACGGAAAGACACGGAATTCATTGTATGGCAATGCCAACATCCACCAACTGGAGACAAACAGGAAGATGGTTGAAACAGCAATAATCCAATGCAAAATAATTGCGCTACGAGTAAATTGTTTCTTCATTATTTATTCCTGATTAACATTCAATATTCTTCGATTAGAGTGTTCTTCATGTATGCCAGCCATTATTGCTGCCAGCAAAGTACCATGAATAAAAAACCACATCAGAGTAATCCACAAATACATTTGTCTTAATAGTGGCCCCGAACTTACTATCGCAAAAAAACCAGCTACATCAATTAATAGTAATCCTGCGACAACAGCCACAGCAGCTTTTAGAGCCCATTTACGATACTCCATTAGACCAACACCAATAAAGATAGAAGCAAAAGCGAATACAGTACCGACTGTCATGAATACTAATTGTGAAGTACGAAACCAGTCCGGTTGTGACAGCAAAAAACTATCCGCGTTATAGGTCGCTTGCTTGCACATTGCAAGCGTGATGCCCTCTTCTCTTAATTCATACTCAGGACAATCATGTTGAAAACCTTCAATATCTATAGACGCCTGCCCTTCCATAACAACATTTTTTAGTAGCTCTGTACCATGAGCCGCAGTGAGATACACACCAAGAACGACGACGATTATTCCTATCCACGCAGCCCAGGCCGGCGCGTCGTTAATATTTGCATTTGCAGGACTCATTAAGATTATTTCCCTCTAATATTTAGGATATTACGTTCGTATGATTACTATAAAATTTCTATATTGCCATTATTATCTCAAATTCAGGGAATTTTTCCCTAACTATGCTATGTCTAGTGTTTTTTATTTTTATATATATTACAATTTGAGTCCATTCACGTGATTCACTGATAAGCATATTCTTTGTTCACACATTCATCAAAACCGATAAAAATAAGCAGATATTCTGGTGATATTAGTTTTTTGAGTCACCATATATGCCTTGGCTTGCTCATATTTTGTATTAACCCTGTCTACGCAGATTTTTACTCCGCTAAAATCGCATTAAGTCGCGGTGATGATGAAGCTGAAGCTCAGATAGAAACAACTGTGACCACAGAAGAAGTAGTTATAAATAATGAACCTTATACAAACGATATGACGGTTGCACTATTACAGGAAGAAATGGGAGTAATAGACTCTTCTGAATCAACTGATTTATCTCTATATAGTATTCAAGCGGGTCGCAAGGCATTAATGGCAAAAGACTATGCCCTTGCCATACAAAACTTTACTCCATTAGCAAAACATGGTGACGCCAGAGCTCAATACTTTCTGGGATCAATGTATTACATTGGTAATGGCGTTAAGCAAAACTATGAAACGTCTTATCGCTGGTATCGACTTGCTGCTGAACAAGGTGATCGGGGTGCACAATATAGTATTGCCAATATGTATTTTTTGGGTGAAGGCGTCCAGCAAAACAATAATAAAGCCACCTATTGGTATCAAAGATCAAGTGAGCAAGGACATATCGCAGCAAAAAAAAATCTGGGAAGTCTTGAAAAACTTATTGCCTTAAATAGTGCCAATGAAGCTACAAAACAGGCAAAGTCGCAAATCATAACAATGGAAAACAAAGATAATTCCACCATCGTGACACTAGAAGATGGCGAAATAGAAAATGAAAAAGGACCTGCTCAGATAATTCAGGAAGAATCGCCGCAAAGTATTTATGATAAAGGCTTACAGTATACATATGGTGAAGGTGTTGAACGTAACAAGTTCAAAGCATTTGAATTGTTATTAAAAGCTGCTGAGCTCGGGTATGTACCCGCCCAATATAAAGTCGCTATTGCCTATTTCTATGGCGATGGTGTGCAACAAGACTATGTAAAAGCGGCAGAATGGTATCAAAAAGCTGCGATAAAAGGTCATGTGATTGCGCAACGTAATTTGGCGAACATGTATCTGGGTGGGGAAGGTTTGGAAAAGGATAAAATCAAAGCGATGGCATGGTGTCAGATTATTGCCAATAATGGCAGTGAGATGGATATACAGCGTCGAGATAATTTAAAAAATACACTTAGCGAACCGGAAATATCGAAATCAATGGAATTAACCGACCAAATATCGAAAAAAATCTCTAAAGCATCTAATCCATAAATCATTTTCCGGCATATCGTGTAAGCCAATAGATTTTCTGGCATGATCAATCATCATGTCCAACGAAGCACAAGAAAAGGTCGTCGAAATAACAAAACTAAACAGTTTTTATGGACAACGACAGATATTAAAAGATATTACGCTCTCTATTCGTAAAAAAGAGATTATGGTGATTATGGGGCATAGTGGCTCTGGCAAATCAACTCTCTTTAAACATACTCTTGGTCTACTAACTCCTCATAGCGGCTCTATTCAGATATTCGATAAGGAAATTACCTCAAGTACGCAACAGGAATTATATGCTTTAAGAAAAAAAATAGGCGTTGCTTTTCAAAATGGTGCTCTATTTAGTTCAATGTCACTCATTGAGAATATTGAACTCCCTTTGATAGAACATACATCACTTGATAAACAAACCATACGTATTATGGCTCGCATGAAACTGGAACTCATGAAGCTTGCAGAATATCAAGACCTGATGCCTGCGGAATTATCAGGTGGTATGTTAAAACGCGCTGGATTGGCAAGAGCAACGGTCATGGATCCTGAAATATTATTTTTTGATGAGCCGTCTGCGGGTCTTGATCCCATCGCTTCGGCTGAACTGGATCAGTTAATTCTGCAACTGCGCGATGCCTTTAACATGACCATCATTGTCGTCACTCATGAACTAGAAAGTGCATTCAAGATTGCAGATAAAATGACTGTATTAGATAAAGGCGAACAGATACTAACCGGAAATAGAGAAATGGTTCTTGCCAGTCAGGATCCACGTATTGTGAATATGCTACAACGACGTGCCAGCGATGACATCATTGATGGCGATGCCTATATTGATCAACTCACGCGAGAATAATATGGAACGAGTTGAAACAGATAATATTATCATTGCTTATATATCTCGCTTCGGTTTATCGGGAATATTTTTATTCAAGTCATTGCGTAAGATATTCTCATGGCCCTTTCCTTATCGAGCCAGCATAAAGCAGATTGCTTTTGTCGGTGCAAGATCAATGTTGGTCATTACTGTATCCGGTTTATTTGTAGGGATGGTGTTATCACTACAATTTTATGACACTCTAGTTAGATTCGGTTCAGTAGGTTTATTAGGTTCAGCAGTTGGTTTAAGTCTAATAAGAGAATTAGGTCCGGTGCTAACAGCATTGATGGTTATTGGACGCGCCGGTTCCGCCATGTGTGCTGAAATAGGTATTATGCGTACTGATAATCAAATCGATGCTCTGGATTGCATGGCGATTGATTCATATCGTTATTTATTTGCCCCAAGAATGTTGGCAGGCATTATTTCTATGCCGTTGCTTACTGCCATTTTTATTATTGTCGGCATCTTTGGCGGTTATATCATCGGAGTCTGGATATTTGGTGTCAGTGCCGGTGCCTATTTTCAAAGCATGGCTGATACCGTAAACTTACGTGATGTATTTATGGGAATTTCCAAATCATTTGTCTTTGGCTTAATTATAGTCTGGGTCGCTTGTGACAAAGGCTATTATTTACATCTTGATAAACGCGGCATCTTTGGTTCGGAAGGAGTTAGCAAAATCACAACCGAAGCAGTAGTTATATCGGCAATGGCTGTGTTGTTCAGCGATTATTTACTCAGTGCTTTTATCCTGTAATATGAAGCTATGAACTCACAACGACATATCGAACTTATTTTAGGCATGTTTATGCTGGCCGGCATTATTGCCATAACCTTTCTCTCCGTTCGTTTGGGTAATATTGATGTTTTTACCAGTGATGAATATCAACTGATTGCTAAATTCACCTCCGCATCCGGCTTAAAGCCGGGCGCATCTGTAGAGATCGCTGGAGTGCGTGTTGGTCATATTCAATCAATCACGTTTGACTCTAATGATTATCTGGCTGTCGTTAACCTAGCGCTAAATAATGAAGTCAAGGTTCCTGATGATACTATTGCTTCTATTCGCACAGCAGGCATTATTGGCGACAAGTTTTTAAAATTATCGGCAGGTGGTAGCGATATCTATTTGGAGAATGGCGAAGAAATACTGGAAACCGAACCATCAATAAATCTGGAAGAATTAATCAGTAAATATATATTTGAATCTGACAGCTAATAGTGCCCGCCATCTGACGCATCTACCTGTTCTGATTCAGCTGCTTTATGTTTATTGATACGTAATTGAATATTATTTATCAGGCCATCCATACCGTCATTATTAACAATAGCTGCAAATGTACTTCTGTAATTGCTAACCAGACTAACACCTTCAATTACGACATCATAAGCAAACCACACACCATCATTATTTTTTAATTTATAATTAACGGGTATAGATATGCTATCAGTAATAATTTTTGTTTCGACAACTGCGCGTTTGCCTCTAATAGTTTCACTTACGTAGTCAACATGTTGGTTAGTGTATGATTCAATTTTGGTACGATAGGTTTCGGATAAATATTGTGAAAAATAATCCACGAACTGCTTTCGTTCTTCAGGCGTTGCCTTTTTCCAGTTTGTTGCCAAAATACTTTGAGACATGCTGCGAAAATCAAAACTATCATCGATAATCACACCAATTTTCTTCCAGCGTGATTCCTTATCAATACTTTTATCTTTTAGTATTATAATAACTCTTTCTACCGAATCTTTTACTCTCGCCATTGGTTCAGTAAATTCAGCATGACTTTGAGAACTTGCAAAAAACAGCATAAGAAAGACGGCAAGTATTTTTTTCATTATTATTTATCCAGCTAAATTGATAATAAATCGTACTCTTTCGGGAATAAATTTCAAAAGATTTGTCGATATATAATTACAACAGATACAGTGTAATCAGCATATCGAAAATACAATATCTGTCGTATTGCAGCGATCCGACCTTAAATTAAAATTATATCATATTGATTTATATGGTTTATTTTTGATAAAACATGCTAAATTAATATTTATCCTTGTCATTTTCAATGCAAATCAAGTTACTGCTGTAAAATAGAAACAGGTAATTGGTTATTTTTACCGGAACTAGGTGCTGTATCAAGTCTTATCATCGTAGCCTGAAACTCGATAAATAAAAAATGAAAAATCAATAAGCGTAAGATTATGAGCACTTACTAAAGATTAAACTCGGTTTATTAAAAAAGTTAATTGGTTTTTTCTTACCTATTAGAAAATCAGTGTCTATAGAAGATTTGTTTTTTTGCTTTTCTGCTCTTCGTTTTAGTTAAAGTACTCGATATCAATACCTAATGAAGTAAAATGACTAGAACAATAGTTTCTGCTTATTTTTTTATGAACAAAAAACAGATATTACTACTGACCACCCTCATCGGTATTATTACCTTATTTTTTCTATTCGATTTTCAACAATACCTCAATCTTGAACACATCAAATCTCAAAAAATATTAATCAATAACTATTTTCATAATCATCCTCTATTTACAGGATTCCTGTTTTTCATATTTTTTGTTCTTGTAACCAGTATTTCGCTACCTGGCGCAGGCATCCTCACGCTTACATCTGGCGCTATATTTGGTGTTTTCTGGGGGACGGTGATTAGTTCGTATGCGACACTTGCTGGCGCAACAATCGCCTTTTTGATATCACGATATATTTTACGTGATTTTATTCAACGCCGTTTTTCCCAACAAATAGAACCTATAAATCAAAGTGTCATTGAAGAAGGTAGATTTTATTTATTTAGCATGCGTATGATCCCAGTGTTTCCTTTTTTTATAATTAATAATGTGATGGCAATGACACCAATAAAGACTATTCATTTCGTCTGGGTCACTCAGCTAGGGATGTTTTTACCCACATTAATATTTGCAAATGCGGGCACCAGGCTGGCAAACATTGACACTCCTCAGGATATATTATCCATAGAATTATTATTCTCGTTGGCCATAGTGGGGGTTTTTCCAATATGTGCGAAAAAAGTATTGGGGTTTATTAGGAATAAAAAGAATAATAATGAAGTCTAAATTTTATATTTCTTTCGCTTGCGCCATAGTGTGGTACGCCCTATTCCAAGTATCTTTGCTGCCAGTGCTAAATCACCCTCACTTTCCATTAATGCCTGTTTAATCTTTTTATTCTCATTTTCAGAAATAGAAGAATCATTATTCATATTCGTTTGATGTTTGTTTTCCAGAAATTCCGGAGGTAAATCCTTTAATGTCATTGTTGATGTTCGACTAACCGCATTAGCATATTCAACTACGTTTCTTAACTCTCTTACATTGCCCGGCCATTCATAGTTCAATAATCGTCTCATAGCGTCAGGATGAATATCGTTGATTTTTCTTGATGCAGATAACTGCAACTCACTAATAAAGTAATTTAGTAACAAGGTTATATCACTTTTACGTTCGCGTAATGGCGGTAAGAACAAAGGTACAACTCGTAAGCGATACATAAGATCTTCACGAAATCTGCCTTCATGCACGAGCTTACGTAATGACTGATGTGTTGCCGCCAATAGTCTAATATTTGCTTTTATAACCTTATTACTTCCAACGGGGGAGTATTCACGCTCCTGAATTACACGTAATAGTTTTGCCTGCAAATCCAAAGGTATCTCGGCAACTTCATCCAGTAATAATGTGCCGCCCTCTGCACGAGAGATTAAACCCTGATGATCACGAATAGCATCAGTAAAAGCTCCTTTTACATGACCAAATAATTCACTTTCAAGCAAACTCGCACTGAGAGATGCACAATTTAATGCCATAAAAGGTTTATCTGACCGAAGACTTTCTTCGTGTATCGCCCTAGCAATTAATTCCTTACCTGTGCCAGATTCGCCACGCACCAAAACATTGACATCAGTTTGTGCTACACGTTTTACTAACTGAAAGACTTCCTGCATAACAGAATCATTACTAATAAGACCGTGAAAATAATATTTCTTTGTATTTGATAATTGTAGACTTGACGGAAAATCTTTGTTTAGCGGCAGCAATATTTCGACACCACCTTCAAACTCACCCTGTTCATTGATTGCAGCAGTTGCATACTTACTAAATTGAAGTGGATATCCCTGCTTGTGATACAAAGTAACATCCATATTATCTACATGACCAAATTTACTGATGCTACAACTTTCCATACATTGTTGGCATCGATTTCCGGTTAAACAGTTTTCCCCTATTAATTCTTTTGCGCTAAAACCAAGTAATGCCTCTGCACCATCACTCCAATAACGAATCCTTCTATTACTATCCACTGTAAAAATAACGGCAGATGGAAATAAACTGTTTAGTTTTTGCAAATGTTTATTATCAAAATTGCTCATATTGATAGTCAATATGCCCTGTTTCATGTTTCATTTATAATAAACAATATGAAACATTAATGAAACATATAATGAAACAATATTTCATAAATAATATTTTTATAATTATATACCATTGTTTTTAATATGTTTTTTATGAAAATAATATTGGCATAAGGTTTGCTGTGTTTTAATATATATTAATCGACAATATAAAAAGAGAACTTAGTAATGGCAATTAAACAAATTGATTCAAAATATTACGTTAGTGAACAAATTCAGGTGACTGATCTGGATGACATCAAAGCTCAAGGTATACGTTCTGTAATATGTAATCGACCTGATGGTGAAGCAGAAGATCAACCAACACATGTAGAGATAGAAACGAAGGCAAAATCATTGGGACTCGAATTCAGATATATCCCGATCGATAGAGGCATGATTAATGAAGAACAAGTACAGGCATTTAATAGCACCTTTACTGAATTGCCTCACCCCGTTTTAGGTTTCTGTCGTAGTGGTATGCGATCAACTTCCTTATGGGCATTAGCCAATGCGCAAAATATGGAGCTTGACGACATTATGACAAAAGCATCTGCAGCTGGCTATGATATGACGCCAATGTCTGAACGTATAAAAAATCATGGCAAAGTACCCGTTGAGAAACCAGACATTACCCATGACATAGTCATTGTTGGAGGTGGTGCTGCAGGAATTGCAGTTGCTTCTAGTTTATTAAAACGACGCTCTAATCTCGATATCGCTATTATCGAGCCTGCTGATAAACATTATTACCAACCAGGATTCACCATGGTAGGTGGTGGCATTTTTGAAGCAAAACAAACTGTAAAAACTATGGCACATTTAATTCCTAATAATGTGAAATGGATAAAAGCTGCAGTTGCCGCGTTTGATCCTGAACATAACGCATTAATTCTCGAAGGCTGTCGTGTCCTAGGGTATAAACAACTAATTGTTTGTCCAGGATTAAAATTAAATTGGGCAGGTATCGAAGGACTTGAAGAAACATTGGGTAAAAATGGCGTAACCTCAAATTATCGTTTCGATCTTGCACCATATACATGGCAACTAGTACAGGAACTACAATCGGGAAAGGCACTATTTACTCAACCTCCCATGCCGATTAAATGTGCAGGCGCACCGCAAAAGGCAATGTATTTATCCAGTGACCATTGGCACAAACAAGGACTTATTAATAATATTGATGTCTCATTCTTTAACGCCGGACCAGCCCTTTTTGGTGTTAAGGAATACATACCCGCTTTAATGGAATATGTTAAAAAATATAAAGCTAAACTTAATTTTGGTCATAACCTTGTAAAGATTGATGGTGCAAATAAAAAAGCCTGGTTTAGGAAAGTCAATGAAAATGGAGAAGATGAGATCATTGAAGAAAACTTTGACATGATCCATGTGTGCCCCCCTCAACAAGCGCCAGATTTTATCCGTGCCAGTAAATTGGTTGACGCAAGTGGATGGGTTGATGTTGATCAGGACACCTTACGACATAAAACCTATGAAAATATTTATGCGCTTGGCGATGTTACTAATGCACCTAATGCAAAAACTGCTGCTGCTGCTAGAAAGCAGGCACCAATTGTTGCGCATAATTTATTAAATTATCTCGATGCCAAAAATGAACCTGCACTTTATGACGGTTATGGCTCATGTCCGTTAACTGTAGAGCGAGGCAAGATTGTACTAGCTGAGTTTGGCTATGGTGGCAAACTGCTACCTTCTTTTCCTAAATGGTTTATTGATGGTCAAAAACCAACGCGTCTTGCATGGTTCTTAAAAGAAATACTATTACCGCCCATTTACTGGAAAGGCATGTTAAAAGGTCACGAATGGCTGGTTAAACCAAAACCTGTGAAACGATAAATTTTATTTATCAGAAACAGGCCTGAGTCAGCTATGAAGTATTTTCCTATCCTGAATACATTAAGAGCATATCGTCTTGAAACCGGACGCGATGATCTTATTGCAGCGATCACAGTCACTATCATGTTGATTCCTCAGTCACTTGCCTATGCCATGTTAGCAGGCTTGCCACCGAAAATAGGCTTATATTCCAGCATTCTTCCATTAATGTTTTATGCTGTATTTGGTACTAGCGGCAGTTTAGCCGTCGGTCCTGTCGCAGTTGTTGCTTTAATGACTAGTGCGGCAATCGGTGAAGTTGCCAGTATAGGTCAATATTCTTCTGTAGAAGTTGCCATTACTCTTGCGAGTCTATCAGGAATAATACTGATAATTATGGGACTCTTCAGGATGGGATTTATTGTTAATTTCATCAGTCGATCAGTCACCGAGGGTTTTATCATTGCCTCTGCCATATTGATTGCATTTAGTCAGTTAAAACATATTCTAGGCATCAAAATGACAGGGCATAATCTATATGAAATGGTTGTTTCTCTCGTAACTCATATTACTGAGTTGCATCTACCCACATTTCTACTTGGTGGAACGGTGTTAATTGTATTATTAATTACAAAACCATTAACCCGCTATTTTTCACCAAAATTGAATTTGATTAACAAATGGCAAGACTTTTTACCGCGCGCCATTCCTGCCATCATGGTCATTATTACTATTTTAATCATGAATTTTTCGAACATTGGAAATTACAACATTGATATTGTCGGTTTAATACCTAATGGTATATTCGATATACAGCTAATTTCGTTTAATGATTCCCTGTTTGAATTACTGATTATTCCGGCAGCATTGCTATCAATAGTTGGTTACGTTGAATCGATATCCGTTGCCAGTCGTTTTGCTGCTAAAACCCGAACACATATTGATCCTAATAATGAATTAATAGGTTTGGGCGCTGCTAATATTGGCAGCAGTCTATCAGGAGGCATGCCGGTCACAGGTGGATTTTCTCGTTCTGTCGTCAATTTTAACGCGGGCTCCAAAACACCTTTATCAGGCGTTTACTCCGCATGTTTTATTACAATCTTGGTCTCAGGTTTTATGGGTTTTCTGGAGCAACTCCCGAAAGCTACTTTAGCTGCCGCCATTATTGCTGCAGTTATTGGCTTAATTGATATTAAAAAATTAAAAGCTATCTGGGAATATTCAAAATCAGATTTCATACTTATGCTGATAACAATTCTGGTAACGCTTTTCTTTGGTGTAGAAACCGGTATTAGCACTGGAATAATTTTATCAATTTTCATGTATCTCTATTTAACCAGTAAACCTCATATGGCCATTATTGGTCAGGTTCCTGGTACTGAGCATTTCAGAAATGTCTTACGTCATGAAGTTCAAACTATACCTGAAATCATAGGCATCAGAATTGATGAGCGCTTATATTTTGCAAATGCTTCCTATCTAGAACAGGAGTTATTTCATCTTGTCAGCAAGAATCAATTAATAGAACATTGCATACTGATGTTTTCTGGAGTTAGTGATGTTGACGCAAGTGCATTGGAAAGTCTTGAAAAAATTCATGAACAACTCACCGACATCGGGATCACCTTGCATCTTTCAGAAGTAAAAGGTCCTGTTATGGATAAGCTACGTTCAACTAATCTTGTTAAGCATCTGAATGGTCATATTCATTTGTCGCATTTTCAGGCAGTAAAAGAATTAAGCGCAAAATACGATTCGCATAAGGCTGAATCAGATGTTTATGAAACCAATTTAAACCCTTTTAAATAAATCAATTCCAGAAAAATCATCATGTTAATTTTTAGACAATTATTCGATCCACAGTCATCAACCTATACCTATTTACTGGCTGACAGTGAATCGACTGAAGCCATATTGATAGATCCTGTTTTTGAACAAGAAAGACGTGATATAGCAATGCTGCGTGAATTAAAATTAACGTTACGTTATGTACTCGATACACATTGTCATGCTGATCATGTCACCAGTGCATGGCTGTTAAAACAAAAAACCGGTGCAGAAATTATCATCTCCAAAAAGGCTGGGGTTAAGAATGCAGATAATTATGTAGTTAATGGTGACCAGATTGTATTTGGTGATCGCTATATTTCTGTAAGAGAAACGCCCGGACATACAGATGGTTGCTTAACATTTGTGCTTGATGATAAATCCAAAGCCTTTACCGGTGATTGTTTATTAATACGCGGTTGTGGTCGTACCGACTTTCAACAAGGTGCAACAAATCATTTATATCACTCTGTACACGAACAAATCTTTTCATTACCAGATGACACGTTGCTTTACCCTGCGCATGATTACCGCGGTTTAACCGTTACCAGTGTTGGAGAAGAAAAAAAATATAATCCGAGATTGGGCGGTAATTTAAGCGAGTCTGATTTCATAGGGTTTATGAATAATTTAAATCTTCCCCATCCAAGACAAATTGATATTGCGTTGCCAGCAAACCTTCAATCAGGTAAGCCAGAAAATAATTTACCTATAAGCGAAGATTTACAATGGGGTGATATTCATTTTACATTTGCGGGCATACCTGAGATTGAACCGGAATCATTGGAAGAATTAATAGACAATGTTCAAATTATCGATGTTCGTGAAGAAGATGAATTTTATGGCTCTATGGGACATATAGCCAAAGCCAAATGGATACCGCTCGGTGAACTAAAAGATCGGGCCAATGAAATTGACCACGATAAACCAGTTGTTACTATTTGTCGTGCTGGAGGTCGTTCTGCACAAGCAGTAGTTATATTGTATAAGTTAGGAATTAATAAAGTAGCTAATTTGTCTGGTGGAATGTTGCGTTGGTGTTCAGAAGGCCATAGCATTGTTGTAGAGAAAAACACTGTTATTTAAACAAGGAAATATTACATGTTTGATGTAGATCCATTCACACTCTCACGTATTCAATTCGCATTGAATATCAGTTTTCATATCTTATTCCCAACCATTACGATTGGCCTGTGTTGGATATTGTTATTATTCCGCACAATTTACACCTACACTGAAAATAAGGACTGGGAATATGCCTATTTTTTCTGGATAAAAATATTTGCACTAACATTTGCATTAGGTGTTGTGTCTGGAATAACGATGAGTTTCCAGTTTGGGACAAATTGGCCTGGTTATATGGAAAAAGTTGGTGATATTGCAGGCCCACTACTTGGCTATGAAGTACTTACAGCTTTTTTTCTGGAAGCATCATTCCTAGGCATTATGCTATTTGGCAAAAATCGTGTTTCAAACCGAATTCATTTAGTCTCATGTTGGATGGTTGCTATTGGAACTACGCTATCAGCATTCTGGATTCTAAGTTTAAATTCATGGATGCAAACACCAACTGGCTATGCATTGGAAGATGGTGTTTTTGTTGTAAAAGACTGGTGGTCAATTATATTTAATCCGTCATTCCCTTATCGTTTTTCACATATGTTGATTGCATCAATATTAACCAGTGCATTCCTTATTATGGGTGTGAGTGCTTGGAGAATGATAAAGAAAGTAGACGGACCTGAAACAAGAAATGTTATGTATACAGGCATTATTATTGCGGCAATATTCACACCGATCCAGATATTTGTTGGCGACTTGCATGGCCTAAATACTCTAGAACATCAACCTGCAAAAGTAGCAGCAATTGAAGCTATCTGGGATACAGAAGAAGGTGCACCACTAACTTTATTTGGTTTTCCTGATGAGACAGAAAAGAAAACCCATTTCGCAATAAAAATACCAAAGCTGGCAAGTTTAATTTTAACACATGAGTTAAATGGTGAATTAAAAGGTATTAATGACTTTAAGGATGAAACGCCACCAGTATCGCCAGTATTCTGGGCATTTAGAATCATGGTAGGTGTTGGCACATTAATGCTTATAGTCTCATGGTGGGGTGTGTTCACAATATGGCGAAAAAAGTCGATTGGAAAACCGCTACTGACTATTATGTCTGTAATGACTTTTTCAGGTTGGGTAGCCGTTTTATCTGGCTGGTATGTGACAGAAATTGGGCGCCAACCCTATATAGTTTATGGTGCATTAACTACTGCAGATGTTGTGGCTGATCATCCTGCTGGAATGTTATTAAGCACCTTAATTGCATATGCATTAATTTATATATTTTTGCTAATTTCATACATTATGACAATTCGCTACATGGCAACTAAACTAGCTCGCTCTCAAACTATGATCCACGGGTATCATAATAAATCTACGCAATTAACAGGAGAAAAAGCATGATGGAATATTGGTTACCCGTATTTTTTTATGGTGCTATGGGACTCGCTATGCTGATATATGTCGTGCTTGACGGTTATGATCTTGGCGTTGGTTTACTATTACCTGCAGGAACAGATGAAGAAAAAGACACTATGATAGCGTCAATAGGTCCATTCTGGGATGCGAATGAAACATGGATAGTACTAGGAGTAGGAATATTACTTATCGCCTTCCCAAAGGCACATGGGATGATATTAACTTCCTTATATCTCCCCGTTACTATCATGTTACTTGGACTTATTTTGAGAGGGGTATCATTCGACTTTAGAGTCAAGGCGCAAGACTCACATAAAGCCATGTGGAATAAATTATTCTTTGTTGGCTCGTTAGTGGCCACAACTTCTCAGGGTTGGATGTTAGGTTCTTTTGTAACTGGATTACAAAACTCAACAACCAACTTATTATTTTCCGTTTTAATCGCTATTACTTTACCAACACTTTATATCATGCTTGGTACAGCATGGTTAATGATAAAAACAGAAAATGAATTACTCTTAAAATCGATAAAATGGGCTAAACGTGCAATATTACCTATGGGTGTTGGTCTCTTGTTAATTTCAATAGCAACACCAATGGTTAGTCATGATATTGCAGCGAAATGGTTCACCTTGCCAAATATTATCGCGTTACTACCGATACCATTTGCCTGTGCCATTTTTTATATCACGATAATTTGGTTATTGAGTAGAGAAGATATTCTTAAAACAAACTACAACTGGATAGTGTTTGCGATGCTAATAGCGATCTGTTTATTGGCAGCCGTTGGATTAGCATATAGTATTTTTCCTGATGTCGTGATTGGAAAAATCACAATTTGGCAGGCAGCGTCTTCAATAGGTTCATTAAAATTCATCCTTGTTGGCACATTAATCGCACTACCTGCTATTGTAGTTTATACAATATTCATCTATCGAATATTTCGTGGTAAAGCTACAACATTATCTTACGAATAAACTAGACTGGATCTTCATGGATGAGGATATCGGCCTCAGGAAAAGCTTCCTGTAATTTTTTTTCTACGCTTTCGGCAATACTGTGTGCCTCGTATAAACTCAGTTTCTTATCCAGATCCAGATGAAACTGAATAAATATATCTCTGCCCGACATTCGCGTGCGTAATTCATGCAGATCAATCACCTGACTATGCGATTTAACAATTTCGATAATCTTATTACGTTCTTCATCTGGTAATTCTCGATCCATTAGTTGTGCTAGTGAATCTACTGCTATATTTTTTGCCGTTAACGATATATAAATAGCAATTCCAATTGCAAGTATCGGATCTATCCACCAGAGTTTAAATTGACTAACTAAAACTAATGAAATAATCACTAGTGTATTCAACAGGAAATCACTCATGTAGTGGATAGAGTCTGCTCTAATTGCGACAGAGCCCGTCACTTTTACGACATATTGCTGATAGCGCACTAAAGCATATGTGGCAATTAAAGAGATAATAATAATGACAATGCCGATATTGGCATAGTCCAGAGGTTGCGGGTATTTCAATCGACGTATAGCCTCAAACAATAAAAATCCCGAAGACGCAATAATAAAACCTGCCTGAGCAAAACCCGCTAGCGGTTCAGCTTTACCATGACCAAATCGATGTTCTTTATCTGCGGGCTCTAATGCATGGCGTACAGCGATAAGATTAATAATAGAAGCCAGTGAATCGAGCAACGAGTCCATTAAGCTGGACAATAAGGTTACCGAGCCAGTTAAGGTATAACCTACCATTTTGATTAAGATTAAAAACACTGCTACAAAGACCGAGGCATGAGTTGCTCTGGTCATCAGGCGAGAATCTTTTTCCTGTTTTGATGTTTCTTTGTTCACATCCGTACTTTACCATTGATTCCGCTAAAATAGTGTCTTCGTATTTAGCTATCGCATTGATAAATATTCTCAAATAGAGTCTATTTATCATTTACGATAATCTAGCTTATTTTATAAATATGAGTGCGAAACATGTCTGAATATCAATACGATCTATTTGTCATTGGCGCCGGCTCCGGTGGTGTACGTGCTGCGCGCATGAGTGCAGATCTTGGTGCTAAAGTAGCAATTGCAGAAAACCGCTATCTGGGTGGCACCTGTGTAAATCTTGGTTGTGTGCCTAAAAAATTATTTATGTATGCCTCGCACTTTGCCGAAGACTTTGAAAACGCCAAAGGTTTTGGCTGGAATGTTGGCGCTCCCGAGTTTAACTGGAAAACACTCCTGTCCAATAAAAATTTAGAAATAAACCGCTTAAATAGTGTCTATCAACGCATATTGGATAATGCCGGTGTTGAAACCAAACTTGGTCACGGCAAGATTATTGATGAGCATACGGTGCAAGTTGGTAATGATACTTTTACATCAGAACGTATTTTAATTGCGACCGGTGGTTGGCCTTCTATTCCTGATATCCCTGGCAAAGAACATATCATTTCATCGAATGAAGCCTTTTATCTGGAATCATTACCAGAAAAAGTCATTGTTGTCGGTGGCGGTTATATTGCGGTGGAATTCGCCGGCATCTTTCATGGCTTGGGAGTTGATACCACCCTACTCTATCGTGGCGATTTATTTTTACGCGGCTTTGATTATGACCTGCGAGAAACACTGGCAGATGAAATGACAAAGAAAAATATTAATATGCAATTCAATGCCAATATTAGTACCATTGAAAAAGAAGGCGAGCAACTTATCGCAACACTTGAAGATGGTAGCAAGCTTGAAGCCGGAAAGATCATGTATGCCACTGGTCGTATTCCTATGACGGAAAACCTCGGCCTTGAAAATGTTAATATTACTTTAGATAAAAAAGGCGCAATTGTAGTTAATGAAGAATACCAAACCAATGTACCGTCTATTTATGCCATTGGTGATGTCACTGATCGTGTACAGCTGACACCAGTTGCACTAGCCGAAGGTATAGTGTTGGCAAGACGTTTATATACTGGACAGGATGGTGATGTTGATTACAGTGACATTCCCACTTGTGTATTCAGCCAACCGAATTTGGGAACCGTTGGCTTAACAGAAGAAGAAGCCAGAGCGAAATATGGTGAAATTGATATTTATAAATCCACATTTAAGCCAATGAAGCTATCATTAACTGATAGTGATGAGAAAACATTAATGAAATTGATTGTTGATAAAGCTAGTGACAAAGTTGTTGGTGTACACATGCTTGGTCCTGATGCGGGTGAGATAATTCAGGGCATAGGTATTGCCATGAAAGCCGGCGCCACCAAAAAGGTATTTGATTCTACTATTGGTATTCATCCAACGGCGGCAGAAGAATTTGTAACTATGCAGAACCCTGTCAAACAATAAACTAGTTATAGTGTTGCTCTATTGTTTGTTTAACAACCTCCATAGGTATAGCCGTCATCTCTTTTGACCCAAAAAAAGATGCCTCTATTACTATTCGTTTGTCATATTTGGAGATAAACTTGGCGCTATTACTTGGTCCAAACAAGGTAATTGTTTTACAGCCAGACAATGCTATCGCGTGACCAATTCCGGCATCATTCGTAACTGCTAACTTCAGTTTTTTTGCTAATGCTATAGCAAGTAACGGCCCTTTAACTTGTTCATGTTTGTTATGTATTTCCGGGAATAAGGCTTCTGGTATCGCTTCTTTAACCTGTAAATAAATATCCTGCTCTTTTGGTCCTAGGAAAAATACAGGCGTTCGTCCCGAATCTACTTGTTCCTTTGCGACATTAATAAAGCTCTCCAAAGGCCATATCTTGTTATCTCCGCCAGCGCCTGGCGCAAAACCAATGTAATGATCGGTATCAGGTAATAATCCATCTGCAACAGAAGTGACTTCATCTGATAGATTTAAATCAAGTTTAGGTTCAAAGGATGTATTTCCGGCAAGATTAAACAACAACATAATTCTCTCTTGCAAAGACACATCATAATAGTCAGATAATTGCTTAGGTTTATTATCAGAAAGAAGAAACTTTAACGATGGCGATATAAATCGACCATGAGTAATTCGTAATAACGATAAGGTACAAAGTAGTTTTTGTTGTGTATCTATAATGACATCGTAATAATCATTGATAGGACAAGAAGATAAAAATTCTTTCCATGATTTACCAAACACGACATCGTCTTTAATCACATCAATCAAATTAGATGCTAAAGAATTGAGATGAGTTTTATAGACGGTAGGTCCACAACCAGCAAACCAGGTTATTTCATATTCAGGAAATATATCATGCAGTCTGGCAACCGCAGGTAATTTAATCAGTGCATCACCCAGAATATCGGTATGCACATAGACGAGGACTTTCTTTTTGTTTGATTCCATTCAAGGATTATCTTTGAAATATATAAATCAATCGATACTGACCTTATTGAGACCAAAAAATAAACATCATTCTTTTATGAATAACTATTGTTAATCAAGTACGTATTGCTTGACGATATTGGCTCTTGGCACAGCTGATAATAGTTTTTTCGTATAATCGTTTTGCGGGTTTTGCAGAACATGATCTACGCGCCCTTGTTCAACCACCTTGCCCTTGTACATTACTGCAACATAATGCGCTATGTACTCAACCACACTAATATTATGTGTAATGAATAAATAACTAATCTTGTATTGTTGTTGTAATTCTTTCAATAGTGCCAGTATCTGTGCCTGAACGGACACATCCAATGCACTGGTTGGTTCATCACAAATAATGAGCTTAGGTTTTAATGCCAGTGCACGTGCTATACAAATGCGTTGACGTTGACCACCGGAAAACTCATGCGGATAGCGATATTGATGTTCTGGTAATAAACCAACCTGTTTCAGTAGTTCAGCAGTCATTTTATCTCTTGCCTGATTATTTTCACCAATGTCTTGCGCCAGCATGCCTTCCTGTAAAATATCGCGAATCATCATGCGTGGATTCATTGATGAATAAGGGTCCTGAAAGATAATCTGTATATCTGAACGACGTTTACGTAAAGCTTCATCTTCAAGTTGTGATAAATCTTCATCATCAAACAATATCTGTCCATCCGTTGTCTGCAGTAATTGCAATATACCTTTGCCCATCGTTGTTTTGCCTGAACCGGATTCGCCAACCACGGCTACTGTTTCGCCTTGATGTACATCAATGGAAACACCATCAACCGCGCGAACGTAATCCACTATGCGTTTAAATACTCCCTTGCGAATAGGGTAATAAACTTTTAAATCTGAAACGTTTAATAATTTTTCACGCACAGTCTTATCAGTTTCAATATCACCTTGTTCAGCAACACGCTTTTCCCAACTTGGAATCGTGTCAAATAATTGGTGTGTATAAGGATGTTCTGGATTGGAAAAAAGTTTGGATTTGGTTTTTGCTTCAACAATAATACCTTGTTTCATTACCGCAATATGATCAGCAATTTGTGCAGCTACACCTAAATCATGTGTAATAAACAAAATAGCCATGCCGGTTTTTTGTTGTAACTCTTTCAACAGCTCCAGCACCTGCGCCTGAATAGTGACATCCAAAGCAGTAGTTGGCTCGTCGGCAATCAATAATTTTGGTTCGCCCGCCAGTACAATAGCAATCATGATACGTTGTTTCATGCCACCGGAAAATTGATGTGGATATTCATTTACTCGGCGTTCTGGCTCTGGAATGCCGACAGCATCAAGTAATTCAATACTGCGAGCTATACGGTCTTTCTTTGATAATTTTTTATGTCGATAAAGTGTTTCCTGAATTTGTTGGCCTGCTGTTAGTACAGGATTCAACGAACTTTGTGGTTCCTGAAAGATCATGCCGATACCCCCACCACGAATATCGCGCATTTGTTTTTCCGGCAGTTTAAATAAATCTTGCCCATTCAAAATTACTTCACCACTGGTAACAGATGCAGCGGGTGGCAATAACCGCATAATAGAAGTAGCCGTGATAGATTTACCGCTACCAGACTCACCAAGCAGCACAAAGGTTTCACCTTCATTAATCGAGAAACTTACATCATTTACAACCTTGTTTGCATGATCACCATGACCAAACTGTGTTGAGAGATGTTTGACTTCCAGTATGGTTTTACTCATTTTTATTAATCCGGTAATACTCTAGGTCGACGATTTTCATCTAACGCGACATAAGTTAATTGTGCTTCGGTTACTTTTACAGTTTCAAGGTTAGCTGGATTACGTTCGGCATAAACATCTACCTTGACTGTGATAGACGATTTACCAGTATTCACAATCTCTGCATAACAACTAATCATATCACCAACAAATACCGGCTCATGAAATTCAACTGAATTGACAGCGACTGTAGCGACTCTACCTTTGGCGCGTTCCAATGCTGGAATCGATGCAGCAGTATCTATCTGTGACAATATCCAGCCGCCAAAAATACTACCGCCAGGATTAGTATCTTTTGGCATGGCAACAACACGTATCACTGGCAAACGATCAGCAGGTAATGTGATTTTTTCTTGATTTGCCATTTAGTCGATACCTCTTAATCTTGGATCAAATGCATCCCGCACCGCATCGGAAAATAAATTTGCTGCTAGCACCAATAGAAACATAAAAATAAATGAAGCTGCTAACGACCACCAGACAACCGGGTCACGCGCCATTTCCAGACGAGCACCATTAATCATATTGCCCCAACTATGCATACTTGGATCAACGCCAATATTGATATAAGACAATACGGCTTCTGCCAAAACCAGTCCGCTAAAATCCAGCACAATAGAAATCATCACAATATGCATTACGTTTGGCAATAAGTGGCGCATCATGATCTTGAAATTACCCACACCAAATGCCTTTGCCGCTTGCACATAATCTACTTCACGCAGTTTTAATGTCTCTGCACGTAATAAGCGACACAAACCAGTCCAACTGGTAATTCCGAGAATAATACATAAAAACAATAAACGTAGATCAGCACGCTGCTCAAGACTTGTAAATTCAGCTTCATGCTTACCGATATAAACCTGTAATAATAAAATAGATGCGGCAATAAGTAGCACGCCAGGTATTGAATTTAAGGTCGTGTATAGATATTGAATAACATCATCAATCCAGCCGCGAAAATAACCGGCCATTAATCCCATCATGATAGCAAAGGGTAACATTACCAATGTAGTCAATGTACCGATAACCAGACCCGTACGAATACTTTTTACAGCCTGATACAAGATATCCTGCCCTACTTTGTCAGTACCAAAGACATGATAGTGACCGGATAATTGAAATATGATTGAAAAGATGATCAGTAATACACTAACCGTTAGCAAAATTGCATACCAGGGAACGTCCAGTTCATCTTTAATTAAACGTTGAAAAATGTTTCTGGCATTTAATTGCATTCGTTTTGCTTGAAGCCAGACAAACAGTAAAAGCAAAATAGAACCGATAAATACCCCCATCAATATCCCAATAAAACTTCTTAATAAGATATCTGGCACGCGTTCTGTTTCAGGGTTATTTAAATACGCACCGCCATAAAGTAAACGAGGATAATCACGTACCTGAGTACCATCTTCCTGTTCTATAATTTCTTTGGCAAAGGCATGTGCCGCGAGTGGTGCGGAGTAGGTTCTCTCTGTATTTTGACGCAAATCATTCAACAATAAATCCAGCACACTATTAATTTCCGTTGAATAAACAGTATTACCTTGATTATCCGGCTCATCGAGCGCGGGGTGAAAGTGTAGAGAGTCTAATAACCCTATTACGATATAAACCAACAACACTACCGCAGCTGACATTGCCAACGGGCGTTTAGCTACTTCGCGCCATGGGGCGCGTAAATGTTCATGCCGTCTTGCATAGAAAACAAAACCGATAACCATAGCAAGTAATAAGAAGATGAATGCGTCTGTTATGAATATGACTGGCATTAGTTCAGCCTTACCCTTGGATCGACAAGAGTGTATGAAATATCAGTCAATATCAAACCGATGATATAAAGCACTGAACCAAGAAAAACCATTGAACGTACAATGGCAAAATCCTGTGCATTGATTGCATCAATCGTATAACTGCCCAAACCGGGAATGGCAAAAAATGATTCAATAATCAAACTACCGATAAATAATGTGGGCAATAACACTACAACGCCGGTAAGTATGGGTATTAAACCATTCATAAACACATGTTGATAAAGTACTCGCGTTTCAGACAGTCCTTTTGCTCTGGCTGTACGCACATAATCCTTGTTCATTTCCTCGAGGAATAATGTGCGGTACCAGCGCGTACTTGCACCTATACCACCAACCAGACCAACGACAACGGGTAAAATAGTAAATTTAATTGCTTCCCAACCTGTGTCATAACCAGAGATGGGGACAAGATGTAATGTCTTACCGATCAAATATTGTCCGCCAATGATATAAAACAAACCGGATATCGACATCATAATGACACAGAGTATAACGCCAGACACATCGACATAAGTCCCGCGAAAAAAGGCAAGTATCAATCCGAAACTGATGTAGGAAAATAAACCAAGCAATAGACTGGGCACAGTAATTGCCAGACTGGGCCACATGCGTTGACTGATATCATAACTGATATCCCGACCGTTATCAGAACGACCGAAATCAAACACAAATAATTTAATCGAGTTTTCGAAGAATATTGTATTCGTTATTTTTTCAAATGATTGTGCTTCACTATTCCACACAACCGGTTTGTTATAACCGCGCTCTTCTTTCCACTTTAGAATTGCTTCATCAGTAACGCGCTTCATGCCAAGTTGCATGCGGGCCATATCATCAGGCGTATTTACAACAAAGAACAACATAAAGGTAATGACGTTTACGCCAATCAATATCGGCACAGCGTAAAGTATTCGTCGCAAGATATAGCTAATCATGATATCGATCTCGTTTCATTACGACGATAAGATATAGCTGCCGGTAAAATTACAAAAATTAAAATCAATATGATAACGACTACAGGCCACCACACTGCCTGGTTCCATTGCTGCTGTTTCTCATAGCGACTTTCAGGATCAATTCGTTTGTATTTAAGTGTGTTATTTGCCATGAGGTTTGGCTTGGAATTTTTATACCAGCCATGATGCAATGAAAAACCGACAGGGTGAAACCCCCACAACCAGGGCGCATCACGACGAACGATTTCCACCATATCATTGATAACGGCTTGTCGAGCCTCACCATTTTCCATGCTCTTCATTTGATTGAATAACTCATCGTATTCATCATTTTGATAATTGGCAGCATTCTCACCATTGTGTCCAACTTTCGCGTTTATACCATAAAGTAAAAAGAAAAAGTTTTCCGGATCTGGATAATCAGCATTCCAGCCCCATTGAAATATTTGTGCTGTACCTTTACGCATCTTCTCCTGAAAACGATTGTAATCAGTCGCTCGAACGACAAGATTGATGCCGATCTTTGCAAATTGTTTTCGTAACCAATCAAACCTGGCTTTTGTTCCAGGTCCTGCTGCTGGTGTGTCAAGATTGAGTGTTAATGGTTTTCCTGTGGTTTCATCTCGTCCATTTGGGTAACCTGCTTTAGTCATTAATTCTTTAGCAATTTCAATCGGCTTTCTAATGGCTTTATTATTTTGCCAATCATAAACATAATGATTAATCCCTGCTTCACCTGGGACATGACCAAAGATACCTGGCGGGATTGGTCCTTGTGCAGACTCGCCTCTTCCATTTGCAAAGATCGAAATGAATTCTTCATAATCAACTGCAATAGAAATTGCCCGACGTAAAAGTCTCGCACGATCACTATCACCACCAACAACATCATCAACCATATTAAAGCCCATATAATAAGAAGACGTTGTTACGGCGGTTTTTAAACGAATATCCTTTTCTTTCATTTCATCAGTTAATTCTGCTTCTCCGGCAGCACTGAATGTGATCGCCTGATCAAAACTGTCAGAGACTATTCCTGATGTATCATAATAACCTTGTAAAAATTTATTCCATGCAGGAATGGATTCTTTTTCCAGACTGTAAATGGCCTTATCAATAAATGGCATGGGTTTACCTGCATCTTCCAATAAACCTGCTGCATAATCTTCAGCATCACCGTCTGTTGGGTAGGCTTCTCCATGAAAATTCGGATTTCTTTCCAGTACCATGCGACGGTTAGGGTTATTTTCTTTCAGCATGAAAGCACCTGTACCAATCGGGTACCAATCAAGCGTAATATTTTTATCATTCATGCCAGGCTGAGAATAAAAATAATCGGCCTCCCAAGGCATTGGAGAAAAGAAATACATTGATAACCAATATCGAAACTGCGGATATTTTTGCGTTAGCGTAATTTCAAATATATGTTCGTCGATTACCTTAACACCAGGTAAGTCATATTTTCTTAAATCAAGAAAGTCATGAGGGTTTTCTTCTAAAGCCTCTGAAAGTAATTTTGCATATTCACTCAATCCAAGAATATATTTCGCCATTAGTCCAGCTATTGGTGAATGCACCTTTGGATGTGCCATACGTTTAATTTGATAAACATAATCATGCGCAGTTAATTGTCGCGTACCCACCAGATTGAAATCAGATAGCTGATAAATATTTGATAGTTTTTCTTCATCAAGATCATGATAAACATATTGATTGTTCGCATCCTTCGCGAAGGCAGGATGCGGCTGAAATAAAATATTTTTTTTCAGGTTGATACGATAAACCACTTTGGCAATATCTTCTTCTCGAGCACTTCTCTCAATGAGCAAACCCTGTTCATCATAATAAATTGGGTCGGGAACTGATGTTGCTGTTAGGGGGATTAACTCGTAAGGACGTTTTAAAAAATGATACTGCAATGGTGGCTCATAGATTTGACCAAGAAAAACATATTCATTAGCACTATAGGAACTAACTGGATCAAGATGTTTGGGTCGTTCAGAAAAAGAATCATAATAGACATTTTGCTTTACTTCTTCGGCAGAGTAAGGGTTATTCCATGCTGCACTATCACATCCACTGATAAATATGCAGAAAAACAGGGTTGCAATGATATTAGGCATGAAATTTATGTTTGTGATTATTCTGATAATAAAAGTACATTATAAACATGTCGTTTTTTCTGTACACTTTGAGTTTATAATTAATAAATAATTCAATTCAGTACTAAGGATAAGGATATGGGCTTACTTAAAAATAAACGTGTATTAATTGTCGGGGTTGCCAGTAATCGTTCTATCGCCTGGGGTATAGCACAGGCGATGCATAGAGAAGGAGCAGAACTAGCGTTCACCTATCAAAATGACAAATTACGAGAAAGGGTAGAGAAATTTGCCGCAGAGCTTGGTTCTGAAATTACCGTACCCTGTGATGTTTCCAGTGACGAGCAAATTCAGTCAGTTTTTGAACATCTGGACGATTATTGGGATGGTCTGGACATTCTAGTTCATTCAGTCGCATTTGCGCCTAAAGAACAACTGGAAGGCGATTATCTGGAAAATGTCACCCGCGAGGGTTTCATCACCGCTCATGAAATTAGTTCTTACAGTTTTTCGGCTCTAGGCGATGCCGCACGGGAAATGATGAAAGGCAGAAATGGTTCTATGCTGACTTTGAGTTATATTGGTGCGGTACGAGCCATGCCAAACTACAATGTCATGGGACTGGCAAAGGCAAGTCTTGAAGCCAATGTGCGCTATATGGCATCCAGCCTGGGTCCTGAAGGAATACGCGTAAACGCAATTTCAGCCGGACCGATTCGAACTCTTGCTGCTTCTGGTATCAAAGGTCTACGGGAATTCCTGACACAAGTAGAAAATAATGCGCCATTAAGACGTAATGTTACGATTGAAGAAGTTGGAAATGCGGCAGCTTTCCTATGTTCTGATCATGCCTCTGCTATCACTGGTGAAATCACCTATGTTGATTGCGGCTATAACTCAATCGGTCTTTCCTAATCATTTTAATATCTAGTTAAACCAGAGAATGGCAATGAACGAAAACAAGCTCGTCATCGCCATTCTTGTTGGTGCCCTGCTCGGCATTCTTTGCGGTTGGTTATTCGGACCAACTATGTCAAAGATTGCCTGGCTAGGAAATTTCTTTCTCGATATTCTTAAAATGACGATTATCCCTTTAATCGTCGCAGCTGTAATTAGTGGTGTCACCTCTTTAGGTGATATTCGCAAATTAGGCAAACTCGGAAGCATAACATTGCTTTACTATGCCTCCACTACTGCAATAGCCGTTTTAGTAGGACTAATTATTGTCAATATTATTCAACCCGGTAGTGGTATTGAACAACCCAGTAACGTAGTACCTGATATTGTGAGTGAGAAAGGTGGTATCGGCTTTGTCGATATTATTCGTTCTTTGGTAAGCCCCAACATAATTGACGCTGCCGCCAATACCCAACTATTACCTCTGATTGTCTTTTGTTTATTGTTTGCTACGGCAATGACAACGATAGGTGAAAAAGGTGAGCATATAATTCGCTTTTTTGATGCGCTTAATGACACCATGATGAAACTGGTTGTCTGGGTTATGAATGCTGCACCGATAGGTATATTTGCATTGATTGCAGGCAAGATTGGTGAAGCTGGAGGTGGTGATGCCATTTATCAGGAATTGGTTTCAGTTGGCGCATATTGTTTAACCGTAATATTAGGGTTAAGCGTTCATTTCCTTATTTTATTTGGCATTCTGATATTACTAACACCTCATGGTAAACATTATTTACTTCAGCTTTCTCGTGCATTAATGACAGCATTTGGCACGGCAAGTTCTTCTGCAACACTACCGCTAACAATGGAATGTGCGATTGAGGCAAGAGTCGATAAACGTTCGGTTAGATTCGTCACGCCGCTAGGCGCAACAGTCAATATGGATGGCACCGCACTATATGAAGCTGTTGCCGTCATGTTTATTGCACAGGCTTATAACATCCCTCTGGGTATTACCGAACAAATTGTGATTTTTATAACCGCAACACTGGCAGCAATCGGAGCCGCTGGAATTCCTCAAGCAGGGTTGGTAACAATGATTATTGTATTGAATGCCGTCGGTTTACCCGTGGAAGGGATAGGATTATTACTTGCAGTTGATTGGTTTCTTGATCGCTTTCGCACCACAGTTAATGTATGGGGAGATAGCGTTGGGGCAGCTGTAATGGAGAGATTTTTACCTGATAAAGATTAAATATTCTCTTCGAAGATCATCACTTTTGCTTTGTCTTTTGAATTCGTCAAAAACTCTCGCCATTCAGCAGAAGACTTCAGTCGCTTTAATTCATTTTCTACTTTTTTGCTATCGCCTTCTTCGATGTTATCCAGATTTCCATCTTCTACCGCAGTCACCATAACAACAGCATAATCACCGCTACCAAAACGATAACCGTCAATTGCTACCTGACCATTAGAAGGTGTTAACTGAAACGCCTTACGTAAAATTGAACGACTAATATTTACTGAATCACGTTTTGCAGCAGACTCGCTCTCCCACTTAATTTCTTTATCTATCTCGAGTGCTTCTGGTGCCACGCCGTCTTTTAGTTGTGAGATAATTTCTTTACCAATACTTTCAAGCTTATCTGCTGTTAGTTGCTGCTTAATATCGGCGATAACTTCTGCCTTTACATATTCAAGCGGTTTAATCTCCGAAGGTTTGTGTTCAAGAACACGTATTACAGCAATATGGTTTTCACCAAGTTCAATGGCATCACTATTAATCCCTGATGAGATTAATTCTTCATTGAAGCTGCTTGCTATAAGGCGATCATTACCAATAATTCCTTCATCATCATTATCACGGGCAAAATAGTCTGATTCCTGAACAGGTGAATCTATCGCCTCTGCTGCCAACTCAAGTGAATCAGGGTATTCATATGCTAGAGTCGTTAACTGATCGGATAATTCAAAATATTTAAGTTGTGCTTGATTCAACTTATAGTCATTGACAACCTGCTCGGCAACCTTTTCATAAATATTTTTCGGTCCTCCACGAATCTCGCCGACTTTAATGATGTTAAAAGTATCTTTGGATTCGATCATGCCGCTGATTTCATTTTCTTCTGCGGAAAATAGAAATTCATCAATCTCATCTCCCATGATGCCTCGCACTACGAATGCATGTTCACTAAATTGCAACGCACCTTTACCTTCTTCTGTAAATTCCTCAATGATTTTTTCAAATTCAATACCATCATTAGCCATGGCAAGCGCGTTTTCAATAACCGTTTTCGCGTTGGCTATTTGCTCTTCACCAGCCTCTTCATCAATCTTCACAAACAACTTAGTGACCGACCGTTGTTCATCTACATCATAGGTGTCTTTATTGCTTTGGTAATACGCGCGTAATTCGTCTTCTATTGGCTTTATTGATTCGGCAATCTTGTTTACATCCAGATCAATATAAGCAATCTTCACCATCTCTGGTGTTTTATAATTATTTTTATTTGTTTCGTAATAACTATTTACCTGTTCATCAGATACTTCAATGTCGTCGATATAATTGCTTACAGATAAAAGCGCATAGGTTATATCTCTGGTTTGATTATCAAGTTTCAGTATTTGATTTAGTTCAGCTTCAGTAACGAATACAGTTTCAGCAATTCCTGACTGCAGCTGCTCCGCCAATAAGTCTTTACGCATTTCAAGTTCAAACATTTTGGGAGTTAAACCAAGGTTTGCGACACCAAGTTCATATGCCATCATGTCAAAACCAGATTCATCCTGAAATATTTCGAGACTTTGAATGGTATTTGCGACTTGTTGATCGCTTATTCTTAAACGCTGTTCAGCGACAATTTGATTGACCAGACTAGTATCAATTAAGCGTTGCAAAGTCTGTTGACGAATTAATTCTTCTTCATCAAGTGAAATTTCTTCGCCAAATATCTGCTGCATTTGACGACGTAAATTAACGAGCGCTCTCTGATAAGTTTGCAAATCAATTTCAGTATCATTGACCATGGCTACATTAACCTGTCCACCTTGACCAAAATAGGAATTGACCCCCCAGAGTGCAAAAGAAATTATAAGAGCACCGACAATAATTCCGGCAATCCAACCTGACGCTTTATCTCGTATTGAACCTAACATCGTATTTTTTCTGTATTTTTAAAATTAAATACGGGCGTATCATACATTGATACACCCGTGATTCTTTAATGTTGGCGGAGTGGACGGGACTCGAACCCGCGACCCCCGGCGTGACAGGCCGGTATTCTAACCAACTGAACTACCACTCCCTAAGGATACTGGTGGGTGCTGAGAGGCTCGAACTCCCGACTTTCGCCTTGTAAGGGCGACGCTCTACCAACTGAGCTAAGCACCCGAAGGCGCGCTAGTTTATGGCATCCTTAAGAGCTTTACCAGCTTTGAAACCAGGGACTTTTGAAGCTTTGATCTTAATTTCTTCTCCTGTTCTTGGATTTCTACCTGTGCGAGCGCTACGTTTTCGTACAGAGAAAGTTCCAAAACCAACTAGCGTAACTGTATCTCCCTTTTTGAGAGCTTTAGTTATCGTGCCAATTGCAGAGTCAAGTGCTCTACTAGCAGCAGCTTTTGATAAATCTGCAGAATTAGCAATTGCGTCGATAAGTTCGGCTTTATTCATAGTATATTTCCCCTTGTCATTTTGTTACTCAAGAACAGACTTAGGTTTCTGTCGTGAGGTAGTGTTTAGTTGAATGCCCGCATTTAAGAAACGCCTGATTTATACCAACTGCTATAAAGCGCGTCAAGCAATGTGATCGAACTATGCGAACGTATAAATGATACAGCAATAATTAGTGAGGACGAATCAAGTCGTTTTTTCCGCTACTACGAATATCATCACCTTTCAATATATCAGATTTTCCTTTTTGTTTGACTCCCGGATTCGGCATTTTTTCAAGTGCCACCTCCAACACCTGATCAATCCAACGCACAGGCCTAATATCAAGATTTTGTTTGATATTCTTTGGTATCTCTGCTAACTCTCTATTATTTTCCTCTGGAATTAATACCGTTTCGATACCGCCACGCAATGCTGCCAGGAGTTTTTCTTTTAATCCACCTATTGGTAACACCTCACCTCGTAGGGTGATTTCTCCTGTCATAGCAACACTGGATTTAACAGGTGTGCCCATTAATGAAGAAACCATTGCAGTACACATAGCAACACCGGCACTTGGGCCATCTTTAGGTGTTGCGCCTTCCGGCACATGGATATGAAAGTCATGGTCTTTATAAAAATCAGCCTCAATACCCAGTACTGCACTACGACTTCTGACAACTGTCATGGCCGCTTCAATAGACTCCTGCATGACATCACCAAGTTTACCTGTACGGGTAATTTTGCCTTTTCCGTCAACAATAGCCGCTTCAATCGTTAACAATTCACCGCCGACTTCAGTCCACGCTAAACCAGTAACTTGACCAATACGGTTTTCTTCTTCTGCTTTGCCATAACGATACTTTTTAACACCTAGTAGTGATTCAAGCTTTTTTGATGTAACTACAATACGTTTATCTGTCGGTTTTAACAGGACCTGTTTCACAACCTTTCTACAAATGTTTGCAATCTCACGATCCAGATTTCTAACACCTGCCTCGCGAGTGTAATATCGAATAATGTCTCTGATAACATTATCGCGAATACTTATTTCTGTATCTTTTAAACCATTATTTCCTAGCTGTTTTGGAATCAGATATTTCTTAGCGATATTGACCTTTTCGTCCTCGGTGTATCCGGAAAGACGGATCACTTCCATACGATCCAATAAAGGTGCCGGTATATTCAAGCTGTTTGCCGTGGTAACGAACATAACTTCCGATAAGTCATAATCAACTTCAAGATAATGATCGTTAAAGGAATTATTTTGTTCCGGATCAAGAACTTCTAGTAAGGCAGACGCCGGGTCACCTCTAAAATCCATCGCCATTTTATCAATCTCATCTAGCAGGAAGAGCGGGTTTTTCTTACCGGCTTTAGACATTCCTTGTACAATTTTGCCAGGCATAGAACCGATATATGTTCGTCTGTGACCACGAATTTCGGCTTCATCACGCACACCACCTAACGACATACGAACAAATTTACGGTTTGTTGCGCGAGCAATCGAGCGGCCCAATGATGTCTTACCGACACCTGGAGGTCCAACCAGACACAAAATAGGTCCTTTCATTTTTTTTACACGTTGTTGAACAGCGAGATATTCAAGAATACGCTCTTTAACTTTTTCCAGACCATAATGATCTTCTTCTAATACTTCTTCTGCCTGTTTAATATCCTGAGATACCTTGCTTCGTAACTTCCAAGGAACCTGCACCAACCAATCAATATAGTTTCTGACGACAGTCGCTTCTGCCGACATCGGAGACATCATGCGTAATTTATTTAATTCTGCTTCGGCTTTTTCTTTCGCTTCCTTATGCATACCAGCCTTTTCAATCTTTTTTTCAAGTTCTTCCAGTTCATTAGGTACATCTTCCATTTCGCCCAATTCTTTTTGAATGGCTTTCATCTGCTCATTCAAATAATACTCTCGCTGACTTTTTTCCATTTGTGATTTCACACGACCACGAATGCGCTTTTCTACCTGTAAAAGGTCAATTTCTGATTCCATGAGAAGAATTAGATGTTCAAGTCGTTCCTTGACGTCAATGATTTCCAGAACATGTTGCTTTTCTTCGATCTTAATCGACATGTGTGCCGCTATCGTATCTGCAAGTCGACTGGCATCATCAATGCTAGATAATGAAGAAATTATTTCGGGTGGCACTTTCTTATTAAGTTTTACATATTGCTCAAATTGATTCATGGCAGAGCGCGCGCACACATCTATTTCCTGTTCATCAATTGATTCAGGTTCCAGAATTTCCACATCAGCAAGAAACATACCCTCGTCTGCTCTGTAGTTTGCAATGCTGGCACGAGCTGTACCCTCTACTAACACCTTGATTGTGCCATCGGGTAATTTTAGTAACTGTAGAATACTTGCCAATGTACCAATGGTATAAGTTTGATCCTCACTAGGGTCTTCTTCAGCAGCACTTTTTTGTGCTACTAAAAGAATTTGCTTATTACCCTCCATAGCCATATCCAATGCCTTGATAGACTTTTCTCGTCCGACAAAAAGTGGAATTACCATATGGGGGTAAACGACTACATCTCGCAAGGGTAAAACGGGCAAGGTTTCAATTTCTTGTGTCATAAGTCTCTTCTTAAAATAGGAAAGGAGTATGAATAGATCATACGATAGAAGTGAGGTTATTTCCGCCTAAATTCAAGCAGAAATAGAAAAAAATTCAGTATTTTACAAAATGATTGAATTAATCATCAGAAGCTACCTTTTGGATATCTGTGCTGTCATAAATCATTAGTGGTTCAGATTCACCATTTATTACGCCTTCATCAATAACCACTTTCGTAACATTATCCATAGAAGGCAAATCATACATGGTATCCAGTAATACATTTTCCATAATAGAGCGTAATCCACGCGCGCCTGTTTTTCTCTCCATGGATTTGCGAGCTACTGCACGCAGCGCATCATCACGAAACTCAATTTCACAACCTTCCATCTCAAACAAACGACCATATTGTTTAGTAATCGCATTTTTAGGTTCAGTCAGAATCTCTACTAATTGAGTTTCATCCAGCTCATCCAGTGTCGCTGCAACAGGTAAACGTCCAACAAATTCAGGAATTAAACCGTATTTAATCAAATCTTCTGGCTCAACCGTATGCAATATCTCACTGACACTCTTACGGTCATCCTTGCTCTTAACATCTGCTGAAAAGCCTATACCACCTTTTTCAGAGCGATCACGAATGATGTTATCAAGGCCTGCAAACGCACCACCACAAATAAACAGTATGTTACCTGTATTAACTTGCAGAAATTCTTGCTGAGGATGTTTTCGACCACCTTGTGGCGGCACAGAAGCAATGGTTCCTTCAATCAATTTCAGCAAAGCTTGCTGTACGCCCTCTCCTGAAACATCACGGGTAATAGATGGGTTGTCAGACTTCCGTGAAATCTTGTCAATTTCATCAATATAGACGATGCCTGTTTGTGCCTTGTCGACATCGTAATCGCATTTTTGCAAAAGCTTCTGAATAATATTTTCAACGTCTTCACCAACATAACCTGCCTCAGTCAACGTAGTGGCATCAGCAATGGTAAACGGCACATTGAGTAATCTAGCCAATGTTTCCGCAAGTAAGGTCTTGCCACTACCAGTTGGGCCAATTAACAATACATTGCTCTTGGTTAGCTCGACTTCAGACTTTTTCATACCTTGTTCAAGACGTTTATAGTGGTTGTATACCGCTACAGACAGAATTTTTTTCGCTCGAGTCTGACCAATAACATATTCACCAAGAATATTATTGATTTCATGAGGTGTTGGTAACTCAGCACCTACGCCTGTGACTGATTTATCCTGAATTTCTTCTCGAATAATGTCATTACACAACTCAACACATTCATCGCAAATAAAAACGGAAGGGCCGGCTATCAGCTTTCTGACTTCATGCTGACTTTTACCGCAGAATGAGCAATAAAGCAGCCTATCACCATCACTTTTTCCATTTTTACGATCAGTCATTGATTACTCCAAAGTTACCAAAAGACGAGAAGTTGCCTATACATACTATTCATTTGTCGCCGATTTGTCAGCAGAACCAGGTCTGGAAGATAACACTTCATCAATGATGCCATATTCTTTGGCTCTTTCAGCACTCATGAAATTATCGCGTTCAGTATCTTTCTGAATCTGTTTAAGAGGTTGTCCAGTATGATTTGCTAAAATTTGATTCAATCTTTCTCGTGCATAGAGAATTTCTTTAGCATGGATATCGATATCCGTCGCTTGCCCCTGAAACCCGCCTAATGGCTGATGAATCATTACACGCGAATGTGGCAAACAATATCGTTTACCAACAGCGCCACCGGCTAGCAATAAAGCACCCATACTTGCTGCCTGACCAACACACATAGTGCTGACCCTTGGCTTGATAAATTGCATGGTGTCGTAAATGCCTAAACCAGCAGTCACTGAACCACCAGGGGAATTTATGTAGAAGTGAATATCTTTATCAGGATTCTCCGACTCAAGGAAAAGAAGCTGTGCAACGATTAAGTTAGCTACCTGATCTTCAACAGGACCAACCAAAAATACCACCCGTTCTTTTAAAAGTCGGGAATATATGTCATAAGAACGTTCACCTCTAGAGGTCTGTTCCACAACCATTGGCACCAGATTTAGTGCCTTGATTTCATTATCGTTTTTCATAGTCACCTATAACGGATACAAGACGTAAATCTCTAACCTGTAGTCTGCCTTTTATTCATAATTTCGTCAAACGAACGCTCGTTTTCGTTCACCTTTGCATTTGCCAACACCCAGTTGATAACTTCTTCTTCTAACGCCAGCGCTTCTACTTGTGCCAGATTATTTTTATCTGAGTAATACCAGTTGATGACAGTATTAGGATCCTCATAACCTGACGCCATATCCTCAATCATAGCTCTAACCTGCGCTTGCTCGGCCTTAATATCATTTTGCTTGATAATTTCAGCAACAAGCAATTGCAACGCAACACGCTTTTCGGCCTGTTCTTTAAATAGAGAATCATCCGCGTCTTTCATGGATTTCGAATCGATACCCTGACGCTTCATGTTTTGTTCAAGTTCTTCGCGGACACGTTGAATTTCCTGGGTAACCATAGTTTGTGGTAATTCCACTTCATTTACTTCATGCAGAGTATCTAACACCTTAATTTTTAATTGTTGACGCAAGGTTAAATCAACTTCACGTTCCATATTGCGTTTAATTTCAGCATTAAAGGCAGCTTCATCGCCATCCTTTATACCGAACATTGCAATAAACTCGTCATTAATTTCAGGTAGAACCGGTTCATTAACGCTGTTCACTTTGACCTTAAACTGGACATTCTGGCCTTTTAGCTCTTCCTTGCCATAGTCATCCGGAAATTTGAGGTCTAGTGTTAATTCCTCGTCTGCTTTTTTACCAATGAGACCAGCTTCAAATCCCTCTATGAAACTATTTGAACCTAACTCAAGATTATAATTTTCCGCTTTACCACCTTCGAATGCCTCATCATTTAAAAAACCTTCAAAGTTAATATTTACAATATCCCCATCCTTTGAAGCACGTTCAACAACTTCCTGACGACGTTGCTGTTTTCTTAAAACATTAATCATATCAGTGACATCTTGATCAGAAACATTACAAATTGGCCGTTCAATCTTAACATCGGAAATGGGTTTTAAGGTCAATTCAGGATAGACTTCAATAACAGCGGTGTATGCTAGATCCTTACCACCCTCATCATTAATTTCCTCAATTCTAGGTGGACCGGCAGGTTTTAAATTTTCCTGATTTAATGCTTCATGCAAACTGGATTGCAAAAGCTCACCCAAAACTTCCTGACGTACCTGAGCGCCATAACGACTCTGCACCACTTTTAAAGGCGCCTTACCCGGACGAAAGCCCTGAATCTTCGTAGTTTTACTCAGACGTTGCAGACGGCTACTGACTTCTGAACTAATCTTTTCTTCAGGTACTTCCACACGTAACTTACGCCCCAGTGAACCTGTGTTCTCAACAGATACTTGCATTCCTTGATTAACCTCTAAATGTACTTATAAAACAATAGCTTAATTAAAGTAATTGGTGCGAAAGGAGAGACTCGAACTCTCACGGGATACCCCACTGGAACCTAAATCCAGCGCGTCTACCAATTCCGCCACTTTCGCGAATATATTTATCCTGTTTCAACAGAGCATATATGAAACATAGGCCTTACCCTAAGGCAGGCTTATTCTAATCATATTTCTGTGAAATGGGGACGGAGTTTGTTGGAAATAATCTAAAAATTCAAATCAAAAACATTCTTCTATAAAAGACTGACAAACTCGACGACATTTACGACTTCCAGTCGAGGGGTTGAGTATACAGTTTTCGCCCCATTCTTTACATACAGTTAAACATTTTTTCTTCTCCTGACCATGCTCGTAGTCATCAGGAAGTAGTAATTCACCATCAATCACCCGCTGGGCCTTAGGTTGCTGCTCATTATCCGTGTCTGCGAGTGCTATCGAAAAAACAAATGACAACATAGATATTGACGCTATTAATAGTAATGGTTGAATTAATTTATACATAAATAATTTAGACTCTCGTTAGTTACTTTGTTCACTAAAAAAGTGGATAAATCAGAAGAACATTAATAACAAGTAACTTTGTCTTGTTCCAACAAATACTATATTGTGTAGCACTGCATAAATACTATTCAGATTCGCTCCGATAGCCTATCGTTTTTAACGCCTCAGTAATCTCATTCAATATCACAGGATCATCAATCGTCGCCGGAATGGAATAATGTTCACAATCGGCAATTTTTTTCATAGTACCACGCAGTATTTTACCGGAACGTGTTTTAGGTAAACGATCAACTATTACAGCTTTTTTAAACGAAGCAACAGCGCCAATTTCTTTTCTGATCAACTCAACCAATTGCGTGATTAATGTTTCATGTTCAGTTTTGGCACCACTCTTTAATACAACCAGACCTATTGGTATCTGTCCTTTGAGTTCATCAGCTACACCAATTACTGCACATTCAGCTACGTCAGGATGTGAAGCAAGTACCTCTTCCATACCACCAGTTGATAAACGATGACCTGCAACATTAATAACATCACCCAAACGACTCATCACCCAAACATCACCATCACTATCTATGTAGCCGGCATCCCAAGTCATATAATAACCTTCATGCATGGAGAGATAGGCTTCGATAAACTCTTCATCTTTTTGCCATAATGTAAGCAAACAGCCGGGAGGCATTGGTAACTTAACAGCCATTTTACCCATTTCACCACACGGTAAAGGATTTCCCTTATCATCAAGAATTTTCAGGTCATACCCGGGACTGGGACGTGATGCAGAACCGTGTTTAATTGGAAATTGTTCTAGACCTAAACAATTTGCAGATATTGCCCAACCTGTTTCTGTTTGCCACCAATGGTCAATCACTGGCACCTTAAGTTGTTCTTCTGCCCATGCTAATGTCGGTGGATCACTGCGCTCACCCGCCAGAAATAAAGTTGCTAGCGAAGAAATATTATAATCTTTAATTAATTTACCTTCGGGGTCATCACGTTTGATTGCTCTAAAAGCAGTCGGAGCAGTAAATAAAACTTTCACTTTATGTTGCTCAATCACTCGCCAAAAAGCTCCTGCATCAGGTGTACCGACAGGTTTACCTTCATAAACTAAAGAGGTACAACCATAGATAAGTGGTGCGTAACATATATAAGAATGGCCGACAACCCAACCGACATCTGAAGCTGCCCAATATACATCGCCAGGTTCAACATTATAGATATTCTTCATTGTCCAGTTCATCGCTACGGCATGACCACCGTTATCGCGCACCACACCTTTCGGCATGCCTGTTGTTCCAGATGTATATAAAATGTATAACGGATGAGTGGCTTCTACAGACACACAGTCAACAACATTCGCAGTTGCTTCTACTTCTTGCCAGTCATGGTCACGCCCATCGATCATTCCTGCTTTACACTGAGAGCGTTGAAGAATGATACAACTATCAGGTTTATGTATAGCCTGTTCGATGGCTGCATCCAGCAATGGTTTATATTCAATCACCCGATTAATTTCTATACCACATGTTGCAGACACGATGACTTTAGGTTTAGCGTCATTAATACGAGTTGCCAGTTCTTTTGGCGCAAAACCACCAAAAACCACTGAATGAATCGCACCGATACGTGCGCATGCCAACATGGCGATAACTGCTTCGGGCACCATTGGCATATAAACAACAACACGATCACCTTTACTCACATTAAGTTTTGTTAACGCGCCAGCAAATTTGGCAACGCGATTTTTTAATTCGGCATAGGTGATATATTCAACTGTTTGTGTTACCGGACTATCATATATAAGAGCAGCCTGCTCACCTCTCCCATTTTCAACATGACGATCGACTGCGTTATAACAGGTATTTAATTTCCCATCCGGATACCAGCGATAGAAAGGGATATTGGAACTATCTAATACTTTCGTAAAAGGAACATCCCAATGAATACCTTGTGCAACTTCAGCCCAGAATTCTTCAGGGTTATCTAATGCGCGTTGATAAGTATCCATGTAAGACATGAATAACCTCCTCTCTCATAACGGTTTTTATATTTATATTTTTTTAAAACGAATCTTCGGGAACTCTGACCCAACCTTCCATGAGTACTCTTGCGCTTCTGCTCATAATGGCTTTTCTCGCTACCCATTGACCGTTTTCTTTACTAACTTCCGCGCCGACCTTTAATATGCCGGAGGGATGGCCAAATCTAACATGTGTACGTTCACCACCACCTGCAGCAATATTCACCAACGTCCCGGGTATCGCTGCAGCAATACTTATTGCCACTGCTGCCGTACCCATCATGGCATGGTGTAATTTCCCCATTGATAATGCGCGCACGAGTAAATCAATTTCATTTTTATAAATTTGTTTACCGCTTGATGCAATACAGTCAGCTGTTGCAGCGACATAAGCAACCTTGGGTGTATGTTGACGACTAGCTGCTTCTTCAATTGTATCTATCAGACCCATCTTTAATGCGCCATGTGCCCTGATTAATTCAAAACGTGCCAACGCATTTTCATCATTATTAATATCGACTTGTAATTCAGTGCCCCTGTATCCGACATCTTCAGCATTAATAAAAACAGTCGGTATACCCGCATTGATCATGGTTGCCTTTAACACGCCGACACCAGGCACATCCAGATCATCCACTACATTCCCTGTTGGAAACATGGAACCATCGCCATCTGCAGGGGCCAGAAACTCGACTTGTATTTCTGCTGCGGGAAACGTTACTCCATCTAACTCAAAGTCGCCGGTTTCCTGAACTTCACCATTCATCATTGGAATCCGTGTAATAATGGTTTTGCTGATATTTTGTTGCCAGATTCGTACTTCGGCCATACCGTTGTCAGGCAATTTTCTCTTATCAACAAGACCATTACTGATTGCAAATGCTCCAACAGCTGATGTTAAATTACCGCAGTTACCACTCCAATCGATCTTTGCTTGATCAATCGATGCCTGGCCAAATAAATAATCGACATCATGATCCTGCTTTGTACTTTTAGAAAGAATCACAGTCTTGCTGGTACTTGACGTTGCCCCCCCCATACCATCAGTATGTTTTTGATAGGGATCAGGACTCCCAATAATTCTTAATAATAATGCATCACGAATAATACCCGGAGTTTGTGCAGCATTTGGTAAATCAGATAAGTTAAAGAACACACCCTTACTGGTACCGCCGCGCATGTAAGTAGCAGGTATTTTTATTTGTGGTCTATGTACCATCGTTATGCTGCCTGTTCAGATTCCAGAAAATCTTTTGCAAAACGTTGCAAGACTCCCCCTGCAGAATATACAGTGACTTCTTCTGCAGTATCCAAACGACATATCACCGGCACAGTAACTTCCTCGCCATTCTTTCGATGGATGATGAGTGTCAATGTTGTTCGTGGAGAAGGTTCACCAATAACATCAAACATTTCAGAGCCATCGATCTTCAATGTTTTACGAGTTGCGCCATCTTTAAATTCCAATGGTAATACACCCATGCCAATCAGGTTAGTTCGATGTATTCGTTCAAAACCTTCCGCAACGATTGCTTCTACACCGGCAAGCCTGACGCCTTTAGCTGCCCAGTCGCGAGATGAACCCTGACCATAATCTGCACCGGCAATGATGATTAATGGTTGTTTGCGTTCCATGTATGTTTCGATTGCTTCCCACATACGCATAATTTTACCTTCCGGCTCCAAACGCGCTAATGAACCCTGTTTAACCTCACCATTTTCCATCACCATTTCATTTAAAAGTTTCGGGTTGGCAAAGGTGGCGCGTTGTGCAGTTAAATGATCACCACGATGTGTGGCATAGGAATTAAAATCTTCTTCCGGTAAGCCCATCTTAGCTAAATACTCACCGGCAGCGCTACTTGGCAAAATAGCATTTGAAGGTGATAAATGGTCAGTTGTAATGTTATCGCCAAGAACTGCAAGTGGACGCATTCCTTTTAATGAACATTCCCCTGCTAATGCGCCTTCCCAGTAAGGTGGTCTTCTTATATATGTACTTTTTAAATCCCAATCATATAGTGGGCTCTCGGCTTCTTTAATCTTGCCAAGATCAAACATCGGTGTGTAAACCTGACGAAACTGTTCAGGCTTAACAAATTTTTTAACTATGGCGTCAATCTCTTCATCACTCGGCCAAATATCTTTTAATATAATGTCATTACCATTGCCATCTTTACCTAGCAGATCCTTTTCAATATCAAATCGTATCGTACCGGCAATCGCATAAGCAACAACTAAAGGTGGCGACGCGAGGAAAGCCTGTTTGGCATACGGATGAATACGACCATCAAAATTTCGATTACCTGACAAGACAGCCGTTGCATATAAATCTCGTTCTATAATTTCTTGTTGTATCTTTGGATCAAGTGCACCACTCATACCATTACAAGTAGTACAGGCAAAGGCAACAATACCGAAACCAAGTTTTTCAAGTTCAGTCAATAAACCTGATTCTTCCAGATAAATCTTTGCGACCTTGGAACCCGGAGCAAACGAAGACTTAACCCAGGGTTTTCTGATCAAACCAAATTCATTTGCTTTTTTTGCTAATAAACCTGCAGCAACAACATTACGCGGATTCGACGTATTCGTGCATGATGTAATTGCTGCAATAATCACTGCTCCATCTGGCAATTCATCTTCTTTCTCTTCCCACTTCCCCGCAATGCCTCGTTCAGCTAATGATGATGTCGGTAACCGACGGTGCGGGTTTGATGGTCCTGCCATATTTCTGACAACAGAAGACAGATCGAACTCTAATACACGTTCATATTCTGCTTGTTTAAGATCATCTGCCCATAAACCTATTGTCTTGGCATAATGCTCAACTAGTTGAATTTGCTCTAGTTCACGACCAGTTAACGTAAGGTAATCAATCGTTTGTTGATCAATGTAAAAGAGTGCAGCCGTCGCACCATATTCTGGGGTCATATTTGAAATGGTTGCACGATCTCCGATCGTTAATCCTTTCGTACCTTCACCAAAGAACTCTAAATAAGCAGAAACAACACGTTCATTTCTCAAAAATTCAGTCATGGCTAATGCAATATCTGTGGCGGTAATGCCCGCTTGGCGTTGACCTGTAATCTTTACACCTACAATTTCAGGCAAGCGCATCATAGATGGACGACCTAACATGACTGTTTCCGCTTCAAGTCCTCCAACACCAACAGCGATTACACCAAGTGCATCAACATGTGGCGTATGGCTGTCCGTTCCAACACAGGTATCCGGATAAGCAACACCATCTCTCGCCTGTATAACCGGCGACATCTTCTCAAGATTTATCTGATGCATAATGCCGTTACCGGCTGGTATCACATCCACATTTTTAAATGCTGTTTTTGTCCATTCAATAAAATGAAAACGATCTGCATTACGTCGCTCTTCAATCTCGCGATTCTTGTCAAATGCATCTGGATCAAAACCGCCATGCTCAACAGCCAGAGAATGATCAACAATTAACTGTGTTGGTACGATAGGATTTACTTCAGAAGGGTCACCGCCTTTTTCCGCAATAGCATCTCTTAAGCCTGCAAGATCAACTAATGCGGTTTGTCCCAAAATATCATGACAAACCACCCTTGCCGGATACCATGGAAAATCCAGATCCTGTTTACGCTCGATAATTTGTATTAATGCATCGCCCAGTTGTTGTGGATCGCAACGGCGTACAAGCTGCTCAGCTAATATACGAGAAGTATAGGGTAAACCTTCATAGGCACCAGGTTTGATTGCCTCTATCGCTTCACGCGCATCATAATAACTAAGCTGTATGTCAGGTAATTGTTTTCTATAACATGTATTCATGCTACTGCTAAATTCCGTTTATTATTTTCGTTTTGAAATCGGGACAAACTTAAGGTTTTCCGGACCAATATAATTCGCACTTGGTCTAATTATCTTGCCGTCTTCGCGCTGTTCTATTACATGCGCTGCCCAACCCGATGTGCGCGATATAACAAACAATGGCGTAAACATGGCAGTTGGCACATTCATTAATGAATAAGAAACAGCAGAAAACCAGTCAAGATTAGGAAACATTTTCTTTTCATCCCACATTACTTTTTCAATACGCTCAGCAACCTTATGCATCTTCATATCTTTCTTTTCAGTTGCGAGTTGCTTTGAAACAGCTTTAATTACCTTGTTTCGTGGATCACCAATCGTATAAACCGGATGACCAAAACCGATAATGATTTCTTTACGCGCCATACGTTCACGAATATCAGCTTCAGCTTCATCAGCATTGTTGTAACGTGATTGAATATCGAAAGCCACTTCATTCGCACCACCATGCTTAGGACCACGTAACGCGCCTATCGCGCCTGTAATTGCAGAAAATATATCAGAGCCTGTGCCGGCAATAACACGACCAGTAAAGGTTGATGCATTATATTCATGTTCTGCATATAAAATAAGTGAAGTATGCATTGCACGCACCCAACTCTCGGATGGTTTTTCACCATGTAATAAATGTAGGAAATGTCCACCGATAGAATCATCATCAGTTTCAACATCAATACATTTGCCATTCACAGCAAAGTGATACCAGTACAGCAACATGGAACCAAATGATGCCATTAAACGATCTGCAATATCTTTCGCACCTTGTTTATTGTGATCTTCTTTTTCAGGCATGACAGCACCTAATACAGAACAACCAGTTCTCATTACATCCATCGGATGTGTGGAAGCAGGTAATTGTTCAAGTGCCATTTTAACTGCCATGGGTAAACTACGTAGTGATTTTAATTTGGTTTTATAGGATTCAAGTTCAACCCTAGTTGGTAGTTTTCCATGCACCAGTAAGTATGCAATTTCTTCAAACTCACAAACTTCTGCGATATCAAGAATGTCATACCCTCTATAATGCAAGTCATTACCGGTACGACCTACTGTGCATAACGCCGTATTACCTGCCTCAGTTCCGCTTAATGCGACTGACTTTTTAGCCTTTGGTTTTTGAGTCGTTTTTGTTGCCATGTTAAATATCCTTATGCTTTTTCATTTTTAAAAAGTTGATCGAGTTTTTGTTCATAGTCGTGGTAACCCAGAAATTGGTATAACTCTTCTCTGGTTTGCATATCACCAAGCACATTTTGTTGAGTGCCTTCTATTCTAAGTGATTCATAAACTTTTAATGCCGCCGCATTCATCGCACGAAATGCAGACAATGGATAAAGCGCCAGAGCAACATTCGCCGATGCCAATTCCTGAATGGTAAATAAAGGCGTTGAACCAAATTCAGTTATATTTGCCAACACCGGGACGTTAACTGCGTCAGCAAACTGTTTATACATGTCCAGTTCTGTCATTGCTTCAGGGAATATCATATCCGCACCAGCTTCGACACAGGCACAAGCGCGTTCAATCGCTGCTTCAAGACCATCAACTGATAAAGCATCTGTTCTTGCCATAATGACAAAATCATCATCTGTTTTTGCATCCACCGCAGCTTTAATACGATCAACCATTTCACCCTGAGAAACAATGGCTTTATTAGGTCGATGACCACAACGTTTTTGTTGCACCTGATCTTCAATATGAATTGCGCCGGCACCTGCCTTTATCATTGAACGCACAGTACGGGCAATATTAAATGCACCACCCCAACCGGTATCAACATCAACCAAAACAGGTAAATCGGTCACATCTGTAATACGACGCACATCAATTAATACATCTTCCAATGTTGTTATACCCAAATCAGGAATACCACATGAACCAGCAGCAACACCGCCGCCAGAAACATAAAGTGCATTAAAACCCGATGCTTCTGCCAGACGAGCATGATAAGCATTAATAGCCCCTACAACTTGTAAAGGTGATTCATCTTTTACCGCTTTTTTGAAACGGACGCCCGCTGACATCATGCTTGATTACCCCAATTCTGTTCTTGTGATTGTTCTTGCAACATCAATTCAACATTTTTTCGTGACTGGCTGATATGACGTTTCATTAAATAAAATGCTAATTCCGAATCTCGTTGTCGTATTGCATCAACAATATGCCCATGCTCAAGAAAAGCGCGGGAAACTCTCCTACTCGCCATACCGAATTGAAAGCGATACAAACGAATTAATTGATAAAGATCGTTAAAAAATAAATTGATGAGCGTTTCGTTCTTACTTCCCTTCACAATACGAAAATGAAAATCCATATCACCTTCTTTTTGAAAATAATGATGATCTGTCTGAATCTGTTTTTCATGTTGTTTTAATAATGCATCCAGCTCTTTAATCTCTACCTGACTCATATTTTTCGCCGCTAACTCCGCAGCTAATGATTCGATCGCTTCTCTTAGTTGATAGATTTCTAGAAGATGTTCATGTGACAAAGTGATAACGCGACAACCAATATTCGGTTTTCTAGTTATAAGACCTGCACTTTCAAGTCGTCCAAGTGCCTCGCGCAAAGGCGCACGACTAACACCATATTCCTTTGCGATAACGGGCTCGCTCAATTTTGACCCTGTAGCAATCCTGCCTTCTACAATTTCCTGCTGTAACCGATGAAACAGTTTATCGACAGTCGTTTCTGTACTGACGGATGTGATTTCTCTGGATTCTCCATAATTCATAATAAGCTATATTGTCGACAATATTAGATATGAGAAACAAATTTAACAAAAGATTAGCCATAAAGACAATATATTGTAGACAATATTGGTATGGTGGGCCGTGTAGGGGTCGAACCTACGACCTTGGGATTAAGAGTCCCCTGCTCTACCAGCTGAGCTAACGGCCCTATGAAATATATATTAAAGAATGGGGTGAACGATGGGACTCGAACCCACGACGACCGGTACCACAAACCGGGGCTCTACCAACTGAGCTACGCTCACCATAGAAAAAATTAAAAAGCTACAATTTAAAATATGTCTAACAAAGACATATTTTGAATTGGCGCGCCCGAGAGGACTCGAACCTCTAACCCCCGGCTTAGAAGGCCGGTGCTCTATCCGGTTGAGCTACGGGCGCATTCGAGTTTCTGTAAGCCTAAAAATTGGTCGGGGAAGAGGGATTCGAACCCCCGACCCTCTGCTCCCAAAGCAGATGCGCTACCAGACTGCGCTATTCCCCGACGTTGAAGTATCTCCAGCCTCTAACAGGACGTGCGATAATACGCTCACAGTCCCATCAGGTCAATTTCAAATAATCTAAATTCTTAGTCTGAAAATCAATTAGTTACGTCGCCAAATCGTTCCTTGTGGCGTGTCTTCCAGTGAAATATTCATTGCTGTTAATTGTTCACGGATGGCATCTGCACGAGAATAATCCTTATTTGCCTTTGCGTCAGCACGTTCCTGTATCAATTTTTCAATTTCATCGCTGTTTTCATCTTCACTGCTGCTAGATTGCAGGAAGGATTTAGGGTCGTCCTGTAATAAGCCAAGTACCCCGGCAAGTGAATATAGTGTTTTTGCTATATTCTTTGCTTCTGCTGCTGTTTTATCCGTTTGTTTATTTAAATCACGCGCCAGCTCATGCAACAAGGCAATAGATTTTGGCGTGTTGAAATCATGATTCATAAATGAATTAAATGTATCCATCCTCGAATTATCAATTTCTCCGCTATTAACATCAACATCGCGCAATGCAGAATATAAGCGTGTTAATGCTGCTTTAGCATCTTCCAGATTTTCATGACAATAATTCAATGGGCTACGATAATGACTAGACAATATAAAAAAGCGTACTACTTCCGGTTTAAACTCCTTTAATACTTCACGTACAGTGAAGAAGTTATTTAACGATTTCGACATCTTTTCTTCATTGATACGAACAAAACCATTATGAACCCAGGTATTCACAAAGGTTTTTCCAGTTGCACATTGGGACTGTGCGATTTCATTTTCATGATGCGGAAACTGTAAATCCTGACCACCGCCATGAATATCAAAGTGTTCACCTAAACAATGGGTCGACATTGCAGAACATTCAATATGCCATCCGGGTCGGCCATTACCCCAAGGTGACGGCCAACTAGGCTCACCCAGCTTTGCCGACTTCCATAAGACGAAATCCAGTGGGTCCTGTTTTTCGTCATTCACTTCTACTCGTTCACCTGCTCGCAATTCATCAAGCTGTTTACCGGATAGCGCGCCATATTCTTTATAAGACTTCACATCAAAATAAACATCATCATTACTGCCAATGTAGGCATGGTTATTGTTGATTAAGGCTTCAATCATACTGATGATTTGATCAATATGTTCGGTCGCTTTTGGCTCTTCGTCAGGAGGTGTCACGCCGAGTGCTAGCGAATCATCATTCATTTCCTGAATAAATCGTTCTGTTAATTCCGTGATACTTTCACCATTTTCTTTAGCACGTTTGATAATTTTGTCATCAATATCGGTAATATTACGAACGTAAGTAACATCAAAGCCGATATGTCGAAGGTAGCGTGCAATCATGTCAAATACCACCATGACACGAGCATGTCCGACATGACAAAGGTCATAAACCGTCATGCCGCAAACATACATGCGCACCTTGCCCTCTTCGATTGGCTTGAAAGGCTCTTTCTTTCGGCTAAGTGTATTGTAGATTTGTAACACGAGAGTACGACGCAATTTGTTAATTGAGGAAGCGCATCTTAACGAAAAGCCTGCTTTCGTACAAAAGGAATTTGTCATCATTGACTATGCAGGCATAATCAAAATAAATATTTAAACGCACGGGAGAAGTCATGAAAGTATTAATGCAAACCACATTGGGAGCAATTACCGTCGAACTCAATGACAAAGCTGCACCTGAAACTGTAAAAAACTTTGTCCAATATGTCGAAAGTGGTTTCTACAACGGTACAATATTTCATCGCGTGATTGAGGATTTCATGATTCAGGGCGGTGGACTGGATAAAGACATGAACACAAAAACTACCAATCCAACTATTAAGAATGAAGCCAATAATGGACTGAAAAATGAATATGGTTCCATTGCCATGGCAAGAACAGCTGCGCCTCATTCTGCCTCGGCACAATTCTTTATTAACACTGATGACAATCCTTTTCTCGATTTTCAATTTGAGTCTGATGACGGTTGGGGTTACTGTGTCTTCGGCAAAGTAATTGCGGGTATTGAAGTGGTAAATGCAATAGAAAATAAACCAACGACTACCCGCAAAGGCCATCAGGATGTGCCAGAAGAAATCATTGAAATTGAAAGCATGACCTTGTTAGCAGGCGAAGAATAATTTCTAGTATTGATAATTATATGACGACGTTGTTTATATCAGATTTGCATTTGAGCACTGACAGACCAGAAAAGCTCGCTTTGTTTAAAAAATTTTTACAAGGTCCTGCCCTAAAAGCAGATGCACTATACATACTAGGTGATTTGTTTGAATCTTTCTGGATAGGAGTTGATGATCCTCGCCCACCTAATCAGGAAGTGATCGCTTTACTCAGCAACTATTCGATGCAACCTAAAACACGCTTAATTATTATGCGCGGTAATCGCGATTTTCATATTGATCGAAGTTTCGCGGATGAAACTGATTGTGAGTTGATTGATGATCTTCACCTAATAGAACTTGATGGTAATAGTGTTTTACTCATGCATGGTGATACGCTTTGCACTGATGATCGTGAATACCAACGCTGGCGCAAGTTCATCAGCAACCCCATAATCAAGTGGCTTAACCTGCATTTACCGTTATGCATAAGACAAAAGATTGCAACAAATGTAAGAAGCTATACGGTTGAACAAAGCAAAAACAAATCTCCGGAAATTACTGACGTAAATGAACACACGGTCAAAAATATAATGGAAAAATATAAAGTGCAATTATTGATACATGGTCATACACACCGACAAGGTATACATGATGTTAAACTTGGTGATGGTAACGGCAAACGTATCGTATTAGGCGACTGGTACGATAAAGACTGTGTGCTAATTAAAGATACCAATGGTTTTCGTTTTCAGCGCATTGACGACTATCTCGATGCAACCCTAACCTAAATTTCCGGATAATGTCATCATTGCGACAACTACTAACCAGATAATTAATGTACGATTAATTAGGGATTTTAATTCTTTAATCCAGTAAGCCTTATCTTCAGATGCATCTTCGCCTTCTTCATATTGAAGCGCACCCTGGCCTCCATTAATTAATACTTTATTGTTTACATCCAGCGATATTGCTTCTGCACTACGCCATGCATTGAGCGCATCCATTAAATGTCCAGCCAATGCCATACCCAATACCATTAAACGTGATACCGGCCATTCAAGAATATGCAGCAAATCAAAAAGACTATCAACAAGGCCACTGCGTATGCCAGTTAGCTCTCTGGATAATATAGAAACCAGTTTATACAGAATGGCACCTGGCGCACCGAGTAATAAAAACCAGAAAATAACAGAAAATATGCGTTGTTGTGCTTCTATATATGTTGATTTAATCACATCCAACTCTATGTTTTCACCAGTAGCAAGTTCTTCGTAAATAAGTTCCGATTCGAGTTTACTTTTGTCTTCAGTATTTTCCGTTTCAATCGCAGTGATATATTGTTCCAGACGTTCGTCCAGTTTTTTCGGGGCAAGGCAATAAACCAAAATAAGAAGTGAGAATATAGCTTCGATTAACCATGACCAGTAATCAAAATATACTTGCAACAGGATCACCAATAACATCGGCAAAAATAAAACTGCTAGTACACCTAATGGTCCGGACCAGAATGCATGATGTCCGATTTTATTTTCAAGGAAATAGTAAAACTGAATCCACCATTTTTTATTTCTGAGTTTTTCCATACCTTCCAGAAAGAAATCAAGCACTAATGCAATCAATAAAACAATTAAAGTCATACACTCACCATTGATAAAAAACGTTGCCAATCAAATGCCGGCCCCGGATCTGTTTTGCGACCGGGCGCGATATCTGAATGACCCACAATACGATCTTTCGTAATAGCTTGCCAGTGAGTGCAAATAATATTTGTCACTTCAGACAGCGTTTCATATTGCTCATCGGTATATTCCTCATTATCGCATCCTTCTAGCTCTATACCGATGGAAAAATCATTACACACCTGTCGACCCTCAAACTCAGAATGCCCAGCATGCCAAGCTCGTTTGGTAAAAGGCACATATTGTGTCAATTCGCCCTGTCGTGAAATTAAAAGATGCGATGAAACACGCAAATGATAAATCTCGGCAAAATACTCATGTTCTTTGGGATCTAGACAATTTGTAAATAATTGATCTATATAAGAACCGCCATAACACTTAGGTGGCAAGCTAATCCCATGTATTACTAACAAACTAACTTCCGTTGAGTCCGGTCGCTCATCGAAATTAGGCGAATTCAACTGACGAGCACCATTGATTAATTCACCATTGTTATCAATATAATAATTCATAATGGAATAGTAATGGATTGATGATTAACTTGACCAGTTCAATAAGATGAAAAGTTTATTATTCAGATGCGTTTTCGATGAGTTTTATCAATTTTTTATTTTTGGTTTTTGCGCGATATAAATAATATCTTTTTCGCTTTTGTCTTTTAGTTCAGGTCCAGTACCATCAACCACTAGCTCCTGAACAATACCTATGTTGCCAAAATATGCTGCAGCCATACGCGCTCTTAGTAATATGCCATTTTTAGAATTCATATGAATACCATCTGCAAAATGGATGGCGCTAAGATATTGCTTGGCATGAGTTTTCTTAAGCATCTGGACCTTTCACAAAGAGATAACGAACGAATACTGAAACAATTTAATTATTAAATGTAAAATACTGTAATATTTTAATAAAAACATAATAATTAAGACAAATTCTATGCAGAAATTACAAGATATTTTAGGGCAACTTAGCAGTATTATTTGGGGTGAATATTTTTTAATTCCTCTGCTAGTTGGGGCGGGTATCTATCTCACGTTTGGGCTGCGTGCGATTACCTGGCGCAAAGTCATTCTTGCCTTTCACACGTTGTGGCAAGGTAGAGGAAAAACCGACCTACAAGACGGCGAGATCAGTCCATTTCAGGCATTGATGACGGCACTCTCGGCAACTGTAGGCACAGGAAATATTGCTGGCGTTGCTACTGCTATCTATATCGGTGGACCCGGAGCCATATTCTGGATGTGGGTAATCGCTTTATTTGGTATGGCAACGAAATATTCGGAAGCTGTATTGGCTATTTCTTATCGTGAAAAAGATGCATTAGGTAATTACGTAGGTGGCCCAATGTATTATATCCGTAATGGTCTAGGAGATAACTGGCGCTGGATGGCTGGCGCATTTGCTTTTTTCGCAATGATTGCTGCCTTTGGTATTGGCAACATGGTGCAATCCAATTCTGTCGCGGATGAAATGCAAGCAAGTTTTAATATACCTACTTGGATAAGTGGTATTGTTCTGGCAATACTTGGCGGTTTAGTTATTTTGGGTGGCGTAAAGCGTATCGCTCAAGTGGCAGAAAAACTGGTGCCGTTCATGGCGGGTATATACATCCTTGCCGCATTAATTATTGTCATTTTGAATATAACTGATGTACCGAAAGCTATCTTGTTAATCATTGATTCAGCATTTAATGGTAAAGCTGCCAGTGGTGGTTTCGCTGGCGCAACAATCTGGATGGCTTTACGAATTGGATTTGCCAGAGGTATATTTTCGAATGAAGCAGGTCTTGGTAGTGCTCCGATTGCCCATGCCGCTGCCCAAACCAATGACCCTGTTAAACAAGGTATGGTTGCCATGTTAGGTACCCTGATTGATACCTTAATCATATGCACCCTCACCGCACTGGTTATTATTATTACAGGCACATGGGATAGTGGTCTGACAGGTGCGCCACTGACTTCATCGGCATTTTCAAATGGGCTCTATGGTTATGGCGGTTATGTTGTCAGCTTCGGCATTGTCTTGTTTGCTTTTACCACAATTCTTGGCTGGAGTTATTATGGGGAACGCGCTGCTAGTTATTTGTTTGGTACATATATTATTCAATATTATCGATTTTGCTGGATAGCAGCGATCTTTATCGGGTCAATCGTTAAACTAAACCTTGTGTGGACATTCGCAGATGTGATGAATGGTTTGATGGCACTACCAAATTTAATAGCCCTTTTATTATTAAGTCCAATCGTATTTAGTAAGACCCGAATGTATTTTAGTAGGTAAATTGTTGTGAATGTAGATCATACTGTTATTAAGCAAAATGTTTCTCTCGCACTGAATGAGGATATCGGCACAGAGGATATCTCTGCCTCTTTATTGCCAGAAGATGCCATAAGCAAAGCAACCTTGATCTGCCGCGAAAATGCGATCCTATGTGGTACTGGCTGGTTTGAAGAAGCATTTAGGCAACTGGATCATGATGTCAAAATTAACTGGATGGCAAAAGATGGCGACAAGATTTCGCCCAAAGAGAAACTTTGCATCATTACTGGTAAAACGCGTGCGCTATTAACTGCTGAACGAACCGCCATCAATTTTCTGCAAACGTTATCAGGCACAGCAACACAGGTGAAAGAATATGTAAAGATAATCAGGGGCACCGGCGCAACTATTCTTGATACACGTAAAACCATTCCAGGTCTACGACTGGCACAAAAATACGCGGTAACTTGTGGTGGCGGTATGAATCATCGTATCGGCTTGTACGATGCCTACCTGTTAAAAGAAAATCATATTCTTGCTAAAGGTAACATTAATAATGCCATTACCGAGGCAAAAAAGGCTGGTTTACCAGTCGAGGTTGAAGTGGAAAATCTAAAAGAACTAGAAGAAGCATTGGCAGCTGAACCGGATCGCATCATGCTGGATAATTTCAAGCTGGATGATCTGATGCGTGCAGTAGAAATTAATCAGGGTCGCGCAGAGCTGGAAGCCTCTGGCAATATTACAATGCAGAATGTTAGAAACATCGCGAAAACCGGCGTTGACTTTATCTCAATCGGTTCGTTGACCAAGCATCTCAACGCAATTGATTTTTCGCTGCGTTTTGAATCGTTAAACTAACTTATAGTTTGTCTTTAACAATATCGTAAATATTGTCCTTAAGTTCTTCCATATCTGACAACAAGGCTTCCAATTTTGCACGTCTATCACTGGCAAAGGCTTCTTCCTTAATACCACTAATATTGATATACACGTTGAGTGCGGCACTTCTAAGTCCTGCGTAACCTGCCAAAACAGCAACACCCGCATCACTGATCACATTTTTATTGCCAATTTCTGCTATAGGCCGGCTTAATTTGACAACCTCATAACATAAGTTTGCACATTCCAACGGAATATCAGTAGCTTCTTTTAATGCATCCTGTATTTCTGCAGAGCGAGCAGCCTTTTCCTCATCAGTTTCTTTTGGCATTCCATAAGAAGCCATAACACGATTAAAAACCCGTACGTCATCGGCAATAGCTTCAGTTAATTTCATTCTCAATACTTCAGATTTTGCCAGAATTTCCTTGGCTTGCTCGTCAACGTCTTCATAACCTTTTTTATCAATGGTAAAATGCGCAACCATACTAATTAATGCTGCACCCATTGCGCCTGAAACTGCGGCTGCGCCGCCACCGCCCGGTGTAGAAGCTTTACTGGCAAGTTCGTCCAGAAAGGTCTGGATACTCATGTCTTTGATCATTGAATCTGTCTCCCTAGTACTCAAAATGTCGACGATTATAAGGCAAAACAATAATAATGCGTAATTGACACAGGTTAGAAGAGTATTAATTTCAGGTTCATAAACACTAGCATCAGATGGTTTAAAATTCTGTGCTTATCAACATAAATTGCATACCATTAAAAAGCAGAAAGCTTTGTTATTTAAATATAAATTGATGATATAAATTTATAATAAATAGAGGATATTTTATGAAAAAATTACTATACCAATTAGATACTGACCAACATCCATCCGTGTTTGATAATGTTGTCGCTTATGATGGTGGCGCTGACAATGTGATTGGCTATGGTAACGTGACGCCAGATAACTGCAGCGCACTGGTAGAAGGAGCAATATTCACTCGTGCTCCTAAAGAAAAGAAGAATACCGCTATTTTTGTGGGCGGTAGTGACATGGTCGCAGGTGAGAACTTATATAAAGCGATACAGAAAAACTTTTTCTACGATTTCCGTGTATCAGTCATGATAGACAGTAATGGCAGCAACACCACTGCTGCTGCAGGCGTTGCTAAAATTTTAAGTGGCGGGTCAGTCAAAGATAAAAAGTGTGTCATTCTGGCGGGTACCGGACCTGTGGGTAGTCGCGCGGCATATATGTTTGCTAATGAAGGCGCCAGTGAAATTGTTATCACCTCGCGCGGAATTGATAAGGCTGAAAAAACCTGTAAAGAATTAAAAGAGCGTTTTGGTATTGATGCAATTCCTGCTGCAGGTCCTGACTATGATGATCGAGCAAAGCTCTGTAAAGACGCTAATATAATCTTTGCGGCCGGCGCAGCTGGTATTGAATTATTGAAACCGGAACATTGGGAAAATAATACCAATCTCGAAGTAATAGCGGACGCAAATGCGACTCCACCGCTAGGTATTGGTGGTACCGACATGATGGATCGTGGTGAAAACCGACATGGTAAATTGATTTGGGGCGCGATTGGCTTTGGTACATTAAAATTAGCCTTGCATCGTGCTTGTATTGCAAAATTGTTTGAATCCAATGATCAATTATTAGATGCGAAAGAAATTTTCGAATTAGCAAAAACCATGGCATAGACTGAAATTAAATGTTCAATATAGATTTGATCACGCGTAACAAACTTGTAACTACAAAAACAGTAATATCTGTATTGCTGCTTTTATTGTTATGCCTAACACAAAATACCTTTGCCAATACCTTTGAAGAAGGTAAACAAGCCTACCTAAAAAAAGATTACTCCAGAGCCATTGAGATTCTCAAACCTCTAGCTGAAAACGGTAATGCCAAGGCACAGATCACCATGGGAATAATGTATGACTATGGTCATGGTGTACCTAAAGATTCTGCTGAATCCATCAAATGGTATCGTATGGCTGCCGAACAGGGCGAACCACTAGTGCAACTTGACCTAGGTATTAAATATTTTCAGGGACAAGGAGTTGCACAGAACTATCAGGAAGCTGGAAAATGGTGGGAGATGTCTGCCAATGCGGGTGTAGCTGATTCACAGTTTAATCTTGGCCTGATGTATTACCGAGGCATAGGTTTCGAAAAGGATTTTGACAAGGCATCAAGTTTATTTGAACAAGCGGCTGAACAGGGTCATGCGAATGCACAATATAGTCTTGCAGTAATGTATGCCTTTGGTCAAAACAGGCAGAAAAACTATACAACCGCATTAAACTGGTTCAGAAAAGCGGCTGCACAAGGTGTTGCTCAAGCTGAATTTAATCTTGGGGTATTTTATGAAAATGGATATGGCGTTGAACAGGATCTAGCCAAGGCACATGCATGGTTTGTACTTGCAGCAAATCAAGATTTACAGGAAGCAATCGAAAAATTACGCGCCTTTGATAAAACCGCGATCTTAAAAAAAACCAATGCAGAAAAAGAAACAAACCAGTTTACTGCTCAAACAACAAGTTCAATTCCCATATCACAACTGGACATGAGTCAATTATTAAGCCAGCAACCAGCAGATAATTACACATTACAATTGATCAGTGTTACTAGCGAGGAAGTCATCATCAAATATATTAATGATTCAAAACTTGGTGAAGCTGCCGGCTACGTCAAAGTAGTTGTTGAAGGCACGACAAGATACGCCGCAATCTACGGAATTTATCAGACCTATGAAGCGGCCAAAACAGCTATAAATGTGTTGCCTGAATCAATAAGAAAAACCAAGCCTTGGGTTAGAAATATCGGTATTCTACAAGGATTACTGCTCTAGATATACTCGATAAAAATTTCATATGTATCAAATTCCTAATGAATTCAGGAATATTTCCTATATATTTAATCAAACCGTGCCGCTAAGCTAAGCACTTCAAAAAAATAAAGATAAAATGGAAGGGGGCACTACTATGAATGCTGCGAATCTTGCAGCTTCGAGTGTATTTTTATTGACTCTGATTTCGGGTCACGCACTTGCTGAAGTGGAAGAAATGTCCGAAGTTGAGGTAATAGGTGTAACACCTATACTGGGCGTTGGCTTACCAAAAGAAAAAATTCCTTACAATGTTCAAAGTTCATCTGCTAGTGATTTAGAGAAAACAACTAGCCTCGATATTACAGATTTTATGAATCGTAATTTTGGTAGCGTAATTGTGAACGATGCACAAAACAATCCTCTGCAACCTGATATTCAATATCGCGGTTTTACCGCATCTCCCTTATTAGGATTGCCTCAAGGGTTAGCCGTATATCAAAACGGTGTTCGTGTTAACGAAGTCTTTGGCGACACAATCAACTGGGACTTGATTCCTGAAGCATCCATTCATTCTATGAATCTGGTCGGCGGTGCCAATCCAGTTTTTGGTTTAAATACACTTGGTGGTGCAATTAGTATCGAAACCAAAAACGGTTTCAATTTTCAGGGTAATAGCTTTGAAGTTTATGGTGGCTATCCTCAGGAGCGAGTTGTATTAACAGCTGAAAGTGGTGGTAACAATGGCAAGTTTGGTTATTACGGCATGGTGCAATATTTTGACGAACAAGGTTGGCGTGACGCATCTCCTTCCGACTCTTTAAATCTATTTGGCGCATTAAGTTATCGAGATGGCATAAAAACATCGCTGGATTTAAATATTAATTATGCAGATAACGATCTAATCGGTAATGGTGCAATCCCAATCGAACTCGCTAGTCAAGATTATGAAGCTGTCTTCACCTCACCAGACCAAACTCTCAATGAAATGATTTTTATTCAGACACAAGGTGAACATTGGTTAAGTGATTTCACATCAATATCTGGTAATGCTTATTATCGAAGAAATGAAACAGATACATTTAATGGTGATGGAACTGAATATGAAGAATGTTTGGTAACCGATGTCGATGCTGTTAATGCAGTATTAGTCGAAGTCGACGATGAAGATGAACTGGAAGCTGGTGGCGCGTTAGCTGGATGTAGCGGCGCAGGTGTCCTAGAAGCCGTTCTTGAAGCAAATGGAGGTGAAGTAGTCGAAGATCAAAATGGCAATGCCATTATTGCTGACAACGCCAGCGTTGGTGAATTAAATGGTTTACAAAACCGCAGTGACCGTGTGCAGGAATATTATGGCGGTACATTACAAACCGCATACTTCGGCGATTTGTTTGGCAAACAGAATCAACTAATAATTGGTGCTGCCTATTCTGCTGGTGATGTTGTTTTTAATTCAAGCTCAGAAGCGGCTGCCCTTTCTGCTTCAAGAAGCACAATTGGAACCGGGCTATTTATTCCAGAAGAAGGAACTGCTGTGGATACTGAATCTTTCAACATATCATTATATTTCACAGACACGTTATCAGTTAATGAAAAACTTGATTTAACAATTTCAGGCCGCTGGAATCACACTGATATTGAATTAACTGATGCAGGCGGTCGTGGTTTTACAGCGGCTCAACCGGCATTAACAGGTGAACATGAATATAACCGCTTTAATCCAGCTGTAGGTATGACTTATGCCTTTAAACCTGGTTTAAATGGTTATGCAAGTTATAGCGAATCCTCTCGTGCGCCAACTGCAGTTGAGCTTGCTTGTGCAGAACCTACTGCGCCATGCAGTTTACCGAATGGCTTTTTGGCTGACCCACCCCTTGAACAGGTTGTAGCAAAAGGTTTTGAAGGTGGTTTCCGCGGCAATATTCCGAACATGGGCATATTAAAAAATACCGGTTTCAGTATTGGAGGTTTTTTCACTACCAATGAAAATGACATCATTTTCCAAAATACCGGCGGTGTATCTGGTAACCAAGGCTTCTTTGACAACATTGGTGATACTGAACGTTTAGGGATGGAACTTTCATTAGCTGGTCGCCTAGAAAAGTTTGACTGGTTTTTAAACTACAGCTACATCAGCGCCACATTTGATACTGCATTTCAATCAAGTAGTGCAAACAACCCTTTTGCTGATGCTAATGGCTTAATTAATGTAGAAGCTGGTGATCAAATTCCTGGGATACCAGAACATACATTTAAATTTGGTGGTGATTATGATTTGACCAACAAACTCAGTATTGGTGGTGATTTATTATATAAGTCTGGTGTATTTGTTCGTGGTGATGAATCAAATCAAATTGGCAAACTGGATGGCTATGCTACCGTAAATATTCGTGGTAGTTATCAGATTGATAGCACATTTAAGCTATTCGCTCGTGTAGATAATCTATTTGACACAGAATATGAGAGCTTTGGTTTACTTGGCGAACCTGATGAAGTGCCTGGTTTTGGAGGATTTACTGATAACCGCTTTGTTGGCGTGGGTACTCCCATCAGTGGCTTTATTGGTGTGAGCGTAACATTCTAATAGTTACATCTCTTCTTTTTACATAGCCCGCTCATGCGGGCTTTTTTATAAAAACCTGTTTTTAAATTTTCAGTTAAGTTAGTCACATTTTCAGCATCTATTTGTTTATTCATCATTTTGAGTTCTCTAAAAATTGAAAAATATCGACCATCGATTGCGTATCCTGCTTACAATATTCATATAAGTCAGACCATAAGGAATTCAAATCACCATCAAATTTACTTTTATGAAAATGTTTGTAATACAACGATGCAATTCCGCCTGACTGAATATTTAAATCTTGATAGCTTTTATCAAAATAAGCGGGCAATACCGCTTTGATAGAATGTGATCCTCGCTGTTTTGATGAATAGACCCATCGCTTCTGAAATGGCAGCATCAAATCGACTATCCTATCGTTAATACCATGTAATGCATCTGCATATTCTTCAAATGCATCCGCTAAACCAGTATTACACGCCTTTTCAAATGATTGATTCCACACCAATATACTGCCGGATAAATGAATCATTTCTATTAACGACAAGATAAAAGGTAAGCGCGGGTCACTTGTTTCTTGATGCAAGAACTCCTTGTGCTTAATTTTTCCGCCTGGCTGCTCGATAACATGTAATGAATACTGAAATGGTATTTGTTGATACGGTCTCGATTTATCAAACATCGGAACAGCATCACTAATCGTTTCATAATCTAAAAAATGAATCGGGTATTGAAGCTCACTTAAAAAATCATCAACTAATTCTTTTTCATAAATTTCTTGTTGATTCAAAAAGCAATTGATTTCGAGTCGTTTGTTGCCGCTTGGCAGATAATGTTCAGGGATATCCTGAATCTCATAACTATTAGTCAAAGAATAGACTTCTTCTGCTTTCTTTTTTGATATCACATTAAAAATCGAATACTCCGGCACGCCCTTCCAACAATGATGATAAAAATCACATTGATAAGGCGAGAAGCATTTGTGACCTATCGTCTCTTTTGGACTTATCGATTGACTCGCACTTTCCGTCAACTGTGCTATTTGTTGTGAGATGATTTCCTGCCGATCTTGCACACATTCCGTAATCTCTTCTAATATGAATAATTCCTTTATATTTAGATCGCCATCTCGTTCATATTCATTATAAACATGCATCAAGTAACATTGGTCAATCTCAAAACCCGCTCCATTAAATACATGGTATTGAAAGCCAACATCTTCAAAATGGGTATCTTTAACTTTAGTCGTACTTTTGACTTCGATTAATAACCATTTCCCAGAAGGTAGTTTCTTTAAGATATCAATTCGCGAGTAGCTACCATCGACAGGATGTCTTGCCGTCGCTTCAAAAATTATTTCAGCACCGGCTTCTATACATTTATTAGTACTATCAATACCACCGTCTATGTCCCAGTATTTATTAGTGATTAATTCACCATCACCAAAATACTGCTGTGCTAATTCACCAATTTCGTTACCGACATCAAACGTTTCCTGTGTTTCTGGATCAACCTCAGGGATTAAATCTTTCCGATTTCGATAGAACCACAAGTTAAGCGGACATTGACTGCCTCTAATAAATTGCGACTTGGATATGCCTTTTATACTCATATTGCCCTTGTTTTTGGCTAGACATAATGGGACACATATAGGTTAGTAAGTTATTGTTATTATTGCAAATATTTTAATTATTTGGACGTGGTTGGATTTGTTGATTGGTGCCGGAAAGAGGACTCGAACCTCCGACCTAATCATTACGAATGATCCGCTCTACCAACTGAGCTATTCCGGCATATTATTGATTTAATGGTTAATTAATGTCTTTTTTTATTATTTTCAAAACTTCTATTTAAGATACCTTGCATTATATCTCGTACTGATTATAACCGTCTTTCCTAATACAATAGTAAAGAATTGTTAAACGCTATAATTTTCAATATTGGTAAATGTTGGTCGCTGCAAAATATGATCAACCAGGAGTGCCGCGGAAGATGGCGACTGCAATATTCCTTTTCGAAAATGACCTGAATTTATGTAAACACCTTCCAGTCCTTTGATTTTCCCAATAAATGGCCTACCCGCAGAATTACTTGGTCTTAATCCCGCCCAGTGTTTAACAAGTTTGCCATCATCAATATCTTGCCAGATAGACCTAGCCCAATTTAGAAGTGCTTCTTTTGTTTCATTGTTGGTGTCTTTCTGAAAACCGGTATCTTCCATACTGCTGCCAATCAATAGGTGACCGTCACTTCTGGAAATTAAATAATGAGGACCATCAAGAATTATTGGTTTAGGTAATTTACTATCGAATTGTAGACATAACATTTGCCCACAAATCGGTTTAATCATTTCCGAAAGATTGATTCCGGAATATTGGCATAAATGGGAACTCCATGCTCCTGATGCAATTATAACGCCCTCTGCTGACAATGAGTTTGTATCCGTTTTGACAGCATCAAACTTATTATCAGAAAAAGTTACTGCTTTGACTTCGCTATTTTCAAGAATGGTTACATCACGATTGATTAAGTCCTGCTTCAATGCCTTTATTAAATAAGGGGGACGAATCTGCGCAATTTTTGGTAAAAACAAAGCATCATTTTTTAAGTGTAATTCGTTATTTAAATCTGCCGGAATGTCTTCAACAATAATTTTGTTTTCATTTGCCCAATCACGAGTGTTAACAACATCCGTTTCCCCATACATCACTAAACCATTACATCGATATTCGGAATCAATGCCGGTAGCAGATAAAAGCTCATCCACAAAATCCGGAAAATCCTGCCTGGCTTTTTCCGATAACATCATGGAAGCATGACTCTCAGCCCAAGGTCTCATCGAAGAGAGAATACCGCCAGCAGCCCATGATGACTCCTGACCTAACTCACCTTTGTCAATTAAGGCAACCTTGAGTTTAGCCTTCGCCAGCTCACGCGCGGTCGACATTCCGACCACACCGCCACCAACAACAATAAAGTCATACTTCATAATTATGTGATAAAGCTCACAATTTTTAGAGGTGTGTGATAATTTATTAACCTTTCATCGACAAATTGAGACCATTTATCGGAAAGACAATTAACATATATAAATATATTGCTAAGGTAATAAATATGAAAAAACAATCTGGCTTTACTCTTATAGAATTAATGGTAGTTACCGCTATTGTAGCAATTTTAGCAGCGATCGCTTTTCCGTCTTACAACAAACATATACAAAAAGCACGACGCTCTCAGGCCCAGCAAATTCTTCTTGAAATTGCTAATCGTCAAGAACAATACATTATTGATGCTAGACAATACACCGCTACGATATCAAATTTAAACATCAGTAGTATACCAGATGGCTGGTCTTGTGATGCACAATGTAGCAATAATTTTTATGATGTTAGTGTCACTGTAGACAATGCAGCAACACCACCGAGTTATAATATATCTGCAACTGCCAAGAATGACCAAACTAGTGATGGGAACCTTGCACTTAACAGTACAGGTTTGAAAACCGGTACTTGGTAATAATGAAAATAATAAAGTCATCAAAAAAGCAACGTGGTTTTACTATTCTTGAATTAATGATAGTAGTCACTATTGGCGCAATTCTTGGCGCAATTGCTCTACCTGAAATGAAATACACCCTAAATGCTAACAGGGTAAAAACTGCAGCAAATGATATGCATTTAAGTCTTTTGCTTGCTCGCAGTGAAGCAATTAAACGTAATGGTACTGCCCGTATTGCTATAACAGGTAATAATTGGGTCGTGTATGTTGGTGTTGACGCTATACAAACCTACGGTGTACGTGAAAATGTTACGCTGACCTGTTTCAATACGACTACAAGTGCGGTAGTTGCTTGCCCCTCATCAATCAGTTTTACAAGGATGGGCAGAGCAATTAATGATGATACTAATACGCCTTTTTTAAATGAACTTTTGTTCTACATGGACGGCAGCTCTTTTTCTGCTAGATGCCTCAGAATTAGTCTAAATGGAAAGCCACGAATCTATACGGATAATGATATCAGCTATTCAAATGGATGCTCATAATGAATAAAAACATTGTTATGAAAAAACAGATGGGTTTCTCATTAATGGAACTACTGGTTGCCTTGTTTATTACCCTTGTGGGGTTACTTGGTATCGCGGCTTTACAAGTCAAAGCTCAAACTGCTGAATTAGAATCATTACAACGAGCACAAGCACTGATATTACTTTCAGATTTCGTGGATAAAATTAATATTAATCGCGGGGTCGCCAGCTGTTTTGCTATCACTACGAATGCAGCCACAGGTTCACCTTACATGGGAGTGGGTGGCACAGCATCTTTTAGCTGTTCAGCAGGGACAGCTGCATACAATACACAAGCAATTAATGCACTAACCGAGCTAGACAACATGCTTGATGGTACAGCGGCGACTTTAGCCGGCGCAGATGTCACAAGTGTTGGTTCAATGATTGGCGCAAGAGGTTGTATCAGTTACGACTCTTCTACTGAAATTGGTGGTAATGCAGGTACCGGACTCTATACCGTCGCTATATCGTGGCAAGGTATGAGCGATCTCTCTACGCCCGCGGCCAACTGCGCAAATAATACTTATGGCACGGAAGGTAAAAGACGAACAGTTGCTGTTACCACAAGAATCGGTAACCTGAATTAAACATTTTAATAAAATGAAAAAACAATATATACAATATGGTCTATCACTAATCGAATTACTCATTTCAATTGCAATTGGTTCGATACTGTTGGCCGCTCTGGTTTCAACTTTTACAACTTCAAGTGATACCTACCGCGAACTACAAAAATCGAGTGATTTAATTGAAAATGGTCGTTATGCAGCAGAGTTACTTTATGACGATATTCGTCATGCCGGTTTTTATGGTCACTTCTCAGCAACAGGTACCTTTCCTAGTGCATTGCCTGACCCATGTGAAATTGCTAATGAAACAACCCTTGATAATGGCATGATAGTTCCTATTCAACCATATAATTCAGCCGCTGGAGGTATACCTGACATCACAGCGACTTCATGCGATGACAAAGGTTTTTTTACGGCAGCCGATCTACGTCCAGACTCAGATATTCTAGTTATACGTCATGCAAGTACTGAATTATTTGCTGGTACCGATGAATCTGGATCAAATGCAGTTACCGATACAACAGTAGACGGCACTGTATATATTCAATCCAATGTTCGTACAGCGGAAATTAAAATTGCAGATGCCGCTAATGCTGTTGATCCATCAACTTCTAGTGCCGATGTAAAAGGTGATACTGACGCTAACAGAATTAATAAATTTCCTGGTAAAGCGACATTGCCTTATGCCGATATTCGAGAATACAACGTTCATATTTATTATGTCGCGCAGTGTAACGCTGCTGCTGTCTGTACAACTTCTGATACACCAACACTAAAACGTCTCGAACTAACTAATGATGGAAGTGGTGGCACGGAGATGGCAGTCATTCCGCTAGTTGAAGGTGTTGAACGTTTCAACGTTGAATTTGGAATCGACAATAATCCTGCCACCGCGAATGCTGTCACTGGTCAAATTGGTGATGGTGTTCCTGATACTTATGTTGCGATTCCTGCAACCGTAGCTGACTATGAAAACATCATGTCAATTAAAGTTCATTTATTAGTCAGAAGCCTTGAGTCTACTGTCGGCTATGAGGACGACAAAGTGTATACCGTCGGTTCTACTGGCGCAGCTACAGATACGATCGATTACAGCGCAATTAACAACGCATTTAAACGAAACGTCTATCGTTTTGAAGTTAGACCCTCCAATGTGGCCGCAAAAAGAGAAATACCATAATGAAATTGAAATATGAACAACATGGCGCAACACTGTTTGTTGCATTGATTTTATTGCTTGTAATGACCTTATTCGCTATTTCATCTATCAACATGAGTACAACCAACTTAAAAATAGTTAGTAATATGCAGGCTGTAGAAGTACTGGATGCAGAAGCGAACGCTGCACTAGAGCAGGTGATTAGTCAAAGCAGCTCATTTACTTCTCCTGCAGCCACTACGATTGCGTCCACTTATGGCACTATCAATGTCGACGCACCTGTCTGCATAGATAGTCAGCCTGCATCGGGTTACAGCGCACTGCATTCTGAAATTATCCCGGAAGATAATATGTGGGAAGTTGTTGCTTCAATAACAGATACCGTAACGGGTGCCACATCTACCATGCATAGTGGCATAAAAATGCGCATGCTGGCTGGCAATTGCCCATAATCTTCATGCCCTTGGAGTAATGATTATGAAATGTTATGTCCCTTTTTATTCTCGATTAATTAAGTCATTTATGACTGCCACCTATATTGTATTTGCCGGATTTTATTCGCCGATAACAATGGCTGAGTTTGACCCTGTAAATGATGACACTGATATCTTTTTAGCAAACCCTGAATTACCTGCTAACAGACCAAACGTATTAATCATTCTTGATAACACTGCTAACTGGAGCCGAAATGTTGGGGGACAGTCAATCGCGATTAATGAATTATCAGCACTATCTAATGTTGTTAATAACTTGGATGACGAGTTTAATATTGGTTTGATGTTATTCCCTGAAACGGGCGCAGGAAATGATAATGTTGACGGTGGTTATTTGCGTTTTGGTATTCGTCAAATGGATAACACCAATAGGACATCCCTTGCCAATATTGTTGCGGGTCTTGATCAAAATGGCGATAAAGGTAATAACAACACCGTTTCTCTCGCAATGATGGAAGCCTATCGATACTTTGCGGGTAAAGACAACAGAGCTAGCCATGGTAAAGAAAAAACTGACTATGATGGTAATGATGGCGGCGCTATCACCACTCCTTTTGAAGAAGGACTTGGCGATTACCCACTACCTGCATCACCTAACTCGACTACTAATTATGTATCACCTATTACAGATGCTTGTCAGGATAGTTTTATTATTTACATTAGTAATGGCGCAGCTAATGAAAATGCATCTGCCCTCTCTGTATCTGAAACGGAATTAAGTTCATTAGGTTACGACACAAATAACATCATCAGCATTAACCCTGATGGTCAAGAAGGCAACTGGATGGATGAGTGGGCATATTACATGGCTAACTCCGATGTGAATGATGATATTGATGGTGATCAGCATGTTTATAGTTATGTAGTTGAGGTTGACCCTCAAACTACTGGTAACAATGATGATATGACCGCATTATTAAAAAGTGTGGCGCTAAAAGGTGAAGGTTCATATTTTGCTGTTTCTAGTGCTAACTCTGGTGCCGGCATCACTAACGCACTTAATGAAATATTTAGTGAAATTCAGGCAGTAAATAGCGTATTCGCATCAACCACATTACCAGTAAGTGTGAACGTGCGTGGTACTAACTTGAATCAGGTATACATCGGTGTATTCCGTCCTGATGCTGAGAAGTCTCCACGTTGGTTTGGTAATTTAAAAATGTATCAACTGGGTTTTGATAATACGACAGACACATTATTTCTAGCAGACTCAACCGGTGCAGCAGCAGAAAACTCAACAACAGGTTTCGTCGATCCAAACGCAACCAGTTTTCATTCTTCTGCATCTACATTCTGGAGCTTTCGAGATGCTGACGAAAATGGAGCTGGCGGTGGTTCCGATGCGCCTGATGGCGATCTGGTTGAAAAAGGTGGTATTGCACAAAACCTTCGAGATGATCATGCATCAGATCAATCCAGTCGTAATTTATACACCTGCACATCATCTTGCGGTGTTGGCGATAGTTTATCATCAACAACATTTGATGTGGCTAATGCAGAAATTACTAATGCAGGCTTGGGACTGGGTAGCATCGCAATTTCTACTCTTACGGGTTTTCAACAACAAGATATAACTTCGATATCTGACCAAAAACAAGCTGAATTTGCTTCAGCTCCAGGTGTAAGCGTCCAACTTTCTTCATTAACCAGTGTTATAAACAATCTAGAAAGTGTATCTTCAATCACGACATCGAGCCCCGCAGCGCTTGAGGATTTAACTAACAATGCAACCACCAAAAGTATCTCCTCGTTAAATCGTGGTTCTGGTGGTTCAAAAAACATCGCCACATTAACAGCAGCGGATAGCCTTGGTTCGCAGGGTAGTAATATTACTATTCACGTTTCAGGCGTTGCTTCAAATGATTATAACGGTACATTTACCGCAACGATTACTACCGCTAATGGTAGGACGATGACCTATGATACCGGTAACAGCAACCCCACTAACAATCCAACCATAACAGGTGCAACAGTTTCTGTAACAAGTTCGCTTGTCACAGGTACGTTAACCGGGCATACATTTAGCCCAGGTGACCAAATTACCATTGCCGGTGTCACACCTACCAGCTTTAATGGAACAGAAACCATCACATCTGTTAGCGGAAATACATTTACCTACTCTACCGCTCCAACTCAGTTATCGCCGGTAACGGATATCACCGGTGCAACTGTAGCAGGTCCAAGTACGACAGCAACAGTAACACTTAGTGATGCGCCCGGTTCTGTCGACCAAGCAGCAACAACAGGATACTCTGTTGGTTCTTTTGTGACGATTAGTGGTGCAACACCGACTGAATATAATGGCACTTTTGCTATTTCTAGTATTGATAATGCTGGTGCTAATTTTAAGTTTACCTATGAAGTCGGGGCTCAACTCAATAGTGCGTCAGGTACCATTACCGCAGCAATAGGTAACTTTGTTACTGCGGACACTCTTGTTGCACATGGTTTAGGTTTAGAAGATGTAACGATTCAAGGTGCTACTCAGACCGCTTATAACGGAGTATTTACTGCAACAGCCGTTGATGCAGATACATTTACCTATTTCACCAAGAAAAGCACAACCACATTAACTGCAACTACCAGCTCAACATTATTCGAAACACCAGTATCAAGCTTTGGTGATACTGGATTTATAACCTTTACCGACCATGGTCTAGTCACTGGTGACAGTATTGTGATAACCGGCGCAACACCTGGTACTTACAATGGCACATGGACTATTACCAAAATTGATGATGATAGTTTTTCCTGGGATTTCGGTCCCGGTGCTGGTCCATCTGCAGCGGTTACTGTTGAACCTAGTTTCAGATTAAATAATGCCAGCGGTACTGCCTTAGCGATTGCTCCGAGTCACGGTTACAGTACAGGTGATACATTAGTCATTTCTGGTGCCGCCAATACTGAATACAATGGTACTTTTACCATTACACAAACCACCGCCGATACCTTTAGATACACTATGGCAACACTAGCCATTAATGTACAAGGTGACGCAGGCGGTACGATTGTTGCTGACAAAGAAACCACAACTGCTCAAGCGCGAGTCGTTAATCATGGTTTTACCACAGGTAATACTGTCGATATTGCCGGCGCTAGCCCAGCTACATTCAATGGCAGCTTCACGGTAACAGTAACAGACACCGATAACTTTACTTATACCATTGCATCTGCAGAAGGTGATGCTTCGGGATCCATGACAGCGAGTTCCGGCTCAGGTTCTTCAGGTGACCGTGCCAATTTAATTAACTGGGTGCGTGGCGCTGATAATCAGGAAGATGAAAATAACAATGGAAGTAACACTGACATACGTGCCTCCATACATAGTGACGTATTGCATTCTCGACCTGCTGTTGTGAACTACAACCGTCATGGAAATGATGATGACGTTTATATCTTCTATGGTTCCAATGACGGTATTTTCCGAGGTGTCAAAGGGGGTGTTTCTCAAAGTGATGTTGGGGAACCTCAACCCTTTACCGAAGTATGGGGTTTTGTGGCAGAAGAATACTTTAGTCAGTTTAGTCGTTTACGTAACAATGAACCTATTATTAGTAGTTCTAACAAAAAACCATACTTTTTTGATGGTTCAATAGGTACATACACAAATGATGTCAATAATGATGGTGTACTTAATCATGTAGATGGCGATCAGGTATGGATTTTTATATCCATGCGTCGCGGCAGCAGAACACTATATGCACTCGATGTGAGTAATCCTATAGATCCTAAATTGCTCTGGAGAAAAACCAATAATAGCACCGGTTGGGCTGAACTAGGCCAAACATGGTCAGCACCAATCGTGACTACATTAGCTGTTGACACTGACGGTGGTGGCGCTGCTGATGATGATGATGAGGATGTCGTTGTGATTTTTGGTGCAGGTTATGATGCTGTAGTTGAGGATTTAGACCCGGCTAATATAACTGCATTTAATGAGGACCAAGATGATGATGGTCAATTAGAAGTTGAAGATAATGCTGCTAACTACGAGAGAAGTATGGGACGCGGCATTTTTGTAGTTGATGCTTCAGATGGTGATATTATCTGGCAGGCAGGACCCTCATATTCAAATCCTGGCACACATACATTCCTAAGTGTCAGTGATATGGATTATGCCATTCCATCTGATATCGTTGTGCTTTCCGACAAGAATAGTTCGGTAGATAACAGGGTTTATGTTGGTGATACTGGTGGACAATTATGGCGAGCTGATATTGGTGACAGTGATCCATCGAATTGGACCGTTACCAAAATAGCAAGTATTGCCGATCACTCTACTGTGGCAACCTACACTGACCCTGATGATCCATTAATTACTTATGATTACTTTCCAGGAGTAAGAAAGTTTTTATTCCCACCTGATGTTGTTTATACAGACGATGGCTTTGATGCAGTATTGATAGGCACAGGTGACCGTGAACATCCTTTTGATACGGGTGTAGAAAATCGTTTCTATATGTTTAAAGACACTAGTATTGGTGCGACTGTGGATGTCGGTTTCACGTTAATCTCAGAAGCCAGCATGTATGATGCAACAGATAACTGTATTCAGGAATGTAATGATGCTGATGCCGCTGCTGATGAAGTCATTCTTGATGGTGCAGACGGTTGGTACATAGAATTAGATGATGGTGAAAAAGTAGTTGGTAATGCAGTGACTTTGAATAATGTTACTTTCTTTAATACTAACGTACCAAGTTCAGTCGTTGGTAGTTCAACCGCATGCACCAGTGATCTGGGTGAAGCCCGTCAGTACAAGGTGCAGTTCTCAAATGCGACTGCAATTGGCGATCAAAATATTGACGGTAGCACGGATTCACTGGATAGGTTCACAAAACACGCTGGCGGTGGTTATCTTCCTTCGCCGGTTCCTGTGGTGGTTGAGATTAATGGTGAGATTCATGAAGGCGTGATATCTGGTGTGGCAGTAGAACAACCACCAGGTTCAACTCTCAATACAAGACTAAGAAAATTCTGGTTTAAAGAATCAGATCAAGATGGTTCTGCCGATGCAGGAGACGATTCCGATGATGATGGGCCAGCGATACAGGTTGAGATTGGTGGTGAGATTTTTGAAGGCGGTGAATTTTTTGTGCCAGAATAAATAAAAAAAGGCCGGAAACCTCGGCCTTTTTTTATAACCTTTGATTAATTATTTACACCATTCTTTTACAAGATCATTCGCACTTTTTAATTCGGTTTGTCTTTTTTCTTCTGTAATTCTAATTGCCGTGCCATCATCTTGCTGTATTAAACCTCTAGGTCTTGAGTAAGTGGACAACCTATCTTTTGCTATTTGGCAATTCTTTTCCTTCACTGCTTTGAATTGTTCCTGCTCTTCCGCCTTCTTTTTTTCTTCCAGGCGCTTATCTCTTAGTGCATTAACTTTCTCTTTCTCCTGCTTCATTCTTTCCAGTGAAGATTCAGATGCGGGCGATGTTTTTGGTTTAATGCTCTCTAAATCAACAACCCCTTGATTTGGAGGAGTTTGCGTATAATGGACATTACCATCGCTATCTACCCACTTATAAAACTCAGCATAAACCAAGTTTGAACTGACAAGTAAGCCAGATAATGCAAAAAAATAAAATTGTGGTTTTCTTATCATTCTATTTCTCTAAACCATTAATCTTTAGTTGAACATCTTACTTAACAAACTTTGTATAATATTTCATTTAAATATTCAAAATATACAACAAAAGCGTAAAATACTAGCCTAATAAGTTAGAAAAAATACCCTTGATAAAAGTTTGTAATTTAATCAAATCCAAGGATAAGCCTGTGAAACGACTAATATTATCTTTATTATTTTTGATTGTTCATACCACTTACACTTCGGCTGCAGTGAAAGTTGTTGAATGCAAGGATGCTGAGGGCAATATATTTTTCAGCAAAACTTGTCCGCCAGGCAGTGAAGTCCTTGATGAAAAGAAAATTGCGACAGGCTCAAAAGCTGCTCAAGAAAATGTAACAAGCAAAGCACCAATAAGAACATCTTCTATATCCGGTACTATGTACATGATTCCAAGCTGTAGCCCCTGCGATGGCGTTAGAGAACTATTTAAGGCAAATAGTATTCCGTTGACTGAAAAGAATGTTGAAGGCAACATTGATTTACAAACAGAACTAACAGAATTAAATGGTTCATTAAATGTCCCTATCACCGTCATCGGCGATAGAAAGCTATCCGGATACAACCGTTCAGAACTGATTTCTGCTCTTAAAGATGCTGGCTGGCAAGATCCAAACGAAGTGAAGGAAGAAACACCTGAACCAGAACCCTAACCTTAAGACATTCGTTAAGCCTGAGCTTTTTCATTAATTAATTCTCTAGGCAAAGAAAAGACGACCTTCTCCTGAATCCCGGGCTTTTCCTGAACAATTTTTGCACCCTTCTCTTTGAGTTTTGCAATAACTTCTTCCACCAAAACTTCTGGCGCAGATGCACCTGCTGTTAAACCAATATTCTTTACATTCTCTAACCACTCATCTTTAATCTCAGATGCATTATCAATTAAATATGCAGGCACACCTTTTTTCTGAGAAATTTCTTTTAAACGCGTTGAGTTCGAACTGTTTGGAGAACCGACCACCAGTATCAAATCACAATTCGGAACCAGTTTCTTAACTGCATCCTGTCGATTTTGTGTGGCATAACAAATGTCTTCTTTCTTTGGTCCATCAATATTCGGAAAACGTTGACGTAGGGCATCAATCACTTCAGCAGTATCATCCATGGACAATGTTGTTTGTGTTACAAATGCTAGAAAATCAGGATTCTTAACTTCCAGTTTCATCACATCTTCAACGGATTCGACAAGGTACATGCCACCTTCATCATTTCGGGCTTGGTATTGACCAATCGTACCCTCTACTTCAGGGTGTCCCTCGTGACCAATCAAGATACATTCACGACCTTCGTCCTGATATTTACCGACCTCCATATGAACTTTCGTTACGAGTGGACATATCGCATCAAATACTCGCAATTTTCTCTGCTGCGCAACTTCACGTACGGCTTTGGAAACACCATGTGCACTAAATATAACTGTTGAGTCATCAGGAACTTCATCAAGCTCTTCGACAAACACAGCGCCCTTATCACGAAGGGTATTTACCACATATTTGTTATGTACAACTTCATGACGCACATAAACCGGCGCGCCAAATAATTGGAGTGCACGCTCAACGATTTCGATTGCACGATCTACACCGGCACAAAAACCACGGGGATTAGCAAGTAAGATTTGCATGTATTTAAACCTATAGATTAAATTTTTTTCAGTATAACAATTTACGACACATCTTTCGCCGGCTGATTCAACCAAATCGCATCGATTATTAACATTATTGCCCCAATCGTAATAGAAGAGTCAGCGATATTAAATGCTGGCCAATGATTAGTTTGATAATATATATCAATAAAATCTATTACATAACCAAGATAAATGCGATCAATTACATTACCGATTGCACCACCTAATACCAGCGCCAGCGCTACTAGTAGCCAGTAGTTATCTTTCTTTAAAGAACGCATCCAGAAAACAATAAAGAGACTGATAAGCATGGCAAGTCCGATAAAAAACCAGCGTTGCCAACCACCTGCATTACTAAGAAAACTAAATGCGGCACCAGTATTATATAATAAGGTCAAATTAAACCCGGGAAAAATAGCAATACTCTCGTATAATGCTAACGAATTGACTGCAATTAACTTTGTTAATTGATCTAGCAAAATCACCAATGCAGACAAACCTAACCATTTAGTCATAATGAATTACGCAAAGCGTCTTTGCTCGCCCTGCCCCACAATATTGTCAACACAACGACCACATAATTCTAGATGCTCCGTATGTTGACCGACATCTTCACGGTGATGCCAACAACGTACACATTTAACATATGCAGATGCTTTTACTAAAACTGATAAACCTTCAACAGATGTTTCGACTATCTGATCAGTTTCATCAGTTAAAGACTTGATTGATGCCGAAGAAGTAATTAGAACAAAACGTAATTCATCTTCGATCGGAGTTAAAATATTTTTGATAGCATCACTACAATATAGTGTTACTTCTGCGTCTAGTGAGGAACCTATGGTTTTATCAATACGTAATTTCTCAAGCTGTTTATTCACTGCTTCTCGAATTGGCATGACTTGTTCCCAGAACGTTTTACGTTTATCAGCGCCTTCCTGATCGATTAATGGCGAGTACCACTCTTCAAGAAAAACAGATTCACTTCGTTCACCCGGTATAAACTTCCAGATTTCATCTGCAGTAAAACTTAGTATTGGAGCAAACCAACGCGACAACATTTCGATCAAGTCATACATAGCTGTCTGTGTTGAGCGTCTTGCTAAACTGTCTTTTGCAGATGTGTATTGGCGGTCTTTAACTATATCCAGATAAAAACCACCCATATCGACCACACAGAATTGATGCAAGGCTTGATAGATCAAATGAAAATCATAGTTATTATAATCCCTGATCAATTTTTCCTGTAAACGCGCAGCATGTTCAACTGCCCATTTATCAAGGTCCAGCATCTCTTCATAAGCTACTCGATTAACAATAGGATCAAAGCCATCAAGATTCGATAATAAATAGCGCGCAGTATTTCTGAAACGACGATAAGCATCTGCCATGCGTTTCAAGATCTCATCAGACACACTCATTTCAGTACGATAATCAGTTGCAGCAACCCATAGTCTTAAAATATCAGCACCTAACTGATTCATTACCTTTTGTGGAGCAACAACATTACCTTTGGACTTGGACATCTTCATGCCCTTTGCGTCAACAGTAAAACCATGTGTTACAACACGTTTATATGGAGCTTTACCTTCGTTAATCGCAACTGATGTTAATAAAGAGGATTGAAACCATCCTCGATGTTGATCTGATCCTTCCAGATAAAGTTCAGCAGGATATTCAAGTGATTCATTTGCTTTTAAAACAGTGTCATGAGTAACACCAGAATCAAACCATACATCTAATGTATCAGTAACCTTACGATAGCTGTCAGCATCAGCACCTAATAGAATACTCGGCTCCAGTTCAAACCAGGCATCAATACCTTCTTGTTCAATTAATAATGCAACTTTTTCAATAAATTGATCAGTATCGTGATGTAATTCCTGTGTTTCTGAATGAACAAAAACCGGGATAGGTACACCCCAGGTACGTTGACGAGAGATACACCAGTCAGGACGATTTTCAATCATGCCGTAGATTCGTTCTTCACCCCATGATGGTTTCCAGTTTACATCACGGATTGCCTGCTTCGCCTGATCACGCAAACCATTTGCATCCATACTGATAAACCACTGTGGTGTCGCACGAAAAATAATTGGTGTTTTATGTCTCCAGCAATGCGGATAACTATGGGCATAGGGTTCCTGATGTAACAACATGCCATTGTTTTCCATTACCTCAATAACAAGTTTATTTGCCTTAAAGACGTGTTCACCTGCAAACAACTCTGTATCAGCAACAAAACAACCATTGTCAGCAACGGGATTATCAATCGGTAAACCATAACGTTGACCAACCACATAGTCATCCTGACCATGACCCGGTGCAGTATGCACCGCGCCTGTACCTGCTTCTAACGTAACATGTTCACCAAGAATGACAGGAACCTGTCGATCATAGAAAGGATGTTGTAACAAATAATTTTCAAGAGTGTTACCTTTAACAATACCCAGCTCTTCATAATCTTCAATACCGGCACGACTAAACACTTTTTCCTTAAGTTGATCAACAAGTACAAGATAATCATTATCCGTTTTGATTAGCACATAATCATATTCCGGATGAATTGAAACTGCCTGATTCGCTGGCAATGTCCATGGCGTCGTTGTCCAGATAACAATAAATGTATCATTCGGCACATGATCTATAGCGAATGCTTCTTTTATTTTATTTGAATCAATAAAACGAAAACGCACATCAATTGCTGGTGATGTTTTATCTTCGTATTCAACTTCTGCTTCAGCCAGTGCCGATCCACAATCGGTACACCAATGCACAGGTTTAAAACCTTTGTGCAGATGGCCTGCATCAATAATCTTGCCGAGCGCACGCACAATATTTGCCTCGGTTTTAAAATCCATCGTTAAATATGGATTATCCCAATCACCTAACACGCCAAGACGTTTAAAATCCTCGCGCTGTTTATCGACCTGCTTCATTGCATATTCACGACAGGCATTGCGAAACGTCTTGGCATCAACCTTTACGCCTGCCTTACCAACTTTCTTTTCAACCTGTAACTCGATAGGCAAACCATGACAATCCCAACCCGGCACATAAGGCGCGTTAAAACCATTAAGGCTTTGTGATTTAACAATAATATCTTTCAGAATTTTATTAACGGCATGACCAATATGAATATCGCCATTAGCATATGGAGGACCATCATGCAGGACATATAATGGTTTATCTTTTCGTTGTTCCCTGATTGCTTCATACAGCATGGATTCATACCAGCTTTTCAACATATCTGGTTCGCGCTGAGCCAAATTTGCCTTCATAGGAAAATCTGTCTTTGGCAGGTTTAATGTGTCTTTATATTTACTCATAAATTATTTATTACTATTTAAATTCTTATTATCTGGTTTGCAGGCTGATTCGTGCATTTTCAATATCCTTATTTATCTGTTCTATTAATTCTTCACCGGAATCAAAGTTTTCATCGCCTCTTAACTTCTCTATAAATTCAACCTGAATGCGTTCACCATAAATAGTGTGATTAAAATCCAGAATATGGACTTCAAGTATTTCCTTTTCGCCATTAAATACCGGGCGCGAACCAACATAAACAACAGCATCTAGCCCCGCTTCACCAAGCCCATGAACTCGGCCGGAAAATATTCCATGTACAGGTGATAAATAACGTTTTAATTCAATATTTGCGGTCGGAAAACCAAGATCGCGACCACGCTTTTCACCATGTATCACTCTGCCGGTAATCCGATAAGGCCGCCCCAACATCCGATTCGCTTTTTCTATTTCACCATCAGCTAGATATTGGCGAATCAATGTGCTACTAATACGTTCATCATCACAGACAAATGTTTCCATCATTTCAACATTGAAACCATGTTGCTTGCCTGCATTTTTTAATGTATTGAAATCGCCTTCTCTATTTTTAGCAAAACGGAAATCATCGCCAACAATTATTTCTTTTATCTTTAAACCATCAACCAGAATTTGTTTTATAAAATCATCAGCAGATAAATTTGCTAATACCTCATCAAAACTGATACACAACACACGATCAATATCGTGCCGTTGAAACTCTTCCAGTTTTTCTCTTAATCGAGTTAATCGTGACGGTGCTCGCTCGGGCGCAAAAAACTCAATCGGTTGTGGTTCAAAAATTATTACCGCTGATTGCAAGCCAGAGCTCATTGCTTCGTATTTTAATTGATCGAGAATTTTCTGATGCCCTAAATGAACACCATCAAAATTTCCAATCGTTGCTACACAAGCTCCGGAACAATTACCAAAATTGTGCAATCCTCGAATGAGTTCCATGATTCAAGCCGCGCTAATTATACCGATGACACAGGCGCTGTCATGTTTCGCCAACGAATTCCCAGCAAAGTCATGACAAGCACATATACAACAACACCTGACAGGACCCACAAAGTCAGGAAAAAGACTCTATTTGTTAATGACCAATCAAACCATTGCGCTAGTTCGCCTGCTCCGAAAAGAACAATACTGCCCATAAGTACGACACCGATTAATACCTTAAATAAATACACCGCCCAACCCTTTTGCACAGTGTAAACCTGATCCTTTTTTAATATGCGATACAGTAAATACGCCTGTAAGTAGGCAGAAAGCGATGTTGCCAATGCCAACCCTGCATGAGCTAACGGGAATACCAAAATCACATTAAAAACAATATTCGCCAACATTGCGATAGCACCAATCTTCACCGGTATTTTTGTGTCCTGACGTGAAAAAAAGCCACTCGCGAGTATCTTGACCAAAATAAATGCCGGTAAGCCGACTGAATATGCCATTAAACTCTGGCTGGCCATAAGAACATCATAAGTCGTGAATTCGTCATATTGAAACAGGGTCGTCAACATGGGACCAGCAAGTACTGCGAGACCAATCGCCGCTGGCAAGGCAATCAGAAATACCCAGCGTAACGCCCAATCCAACATGTTTGAAAATTGTTTACTAGAGCCCTGTGCATGTTTTTCTGAGAGGTTAGGCAGGATGACTGTCGCCAGCGCAATACCGAATACACCCAAAGGAAATTCGACCAGACGATCAGAAAAATATAGCCAGGAAATACTGCCTGTCGTCAAGAACGAGGCAATAACTGTATCGATGAGTAGATTAATTTGCACAATAGAGACAGCAAATAACACCGGCAACATCAGTTTCATGATGCGCTTCACCCCTTCCCTATCACTATTTAAACGGGGTCTGGGAAAGAGTCGCAACCGTAATAGAAAAGGAAACTGAAATAATAACTGCATGATGCCAGCGATAAAGACACCCCATGCTAATGCCTTTACCGGTGTTTCCATATGTGGCGCCAACCAAATCGCACAAGCTATCAGAGAAAAGTTTAGTAAAACTGGGGTGAATGCCGGAATCGCAAACTGTTTATATGTATTCAGAATGCTGGCAGCAAACGCAGTTAGAGAGATAAAAAAGATATAGGGAAATGTGATTTTTAATAACTCGCTCGCAAGAAGATGTTTATCAATATCATCTATAAAGCCTGGAGCAAAAATACTGATTAAAAATGAACTTAGTACTATGCCGAGAAAAGTAATGACCAGCAGCACGAGTCCCAATGTAGCCGATGTCTGATCGACAAGCGCCTTTACCTCTTCCTCTGTACGATGTTCTTTGTACTCCGTTAATATGGGCACAAATGCCTGTTGAAAACCACCCTCTGCGAATAAACGGCGTAGAAAATTGGGAATTCGGAAAGCCACAATAAAGACGTCTAAACCCAGACCAGCACCGAAATATCGAGCAAGGACAACGTCACGAATTAGCCCCAAAACACGGGAAATTCCCGTCATTCCACTAACAGTAAAGGTCGATTTCAATATTTTCAGGCTCATATAGCTCCGTTAAATCAGGTCTACTTGTAGATTATCACTCTATGTCTATGTTTTTTATTGTAATTATTAGAAATAGTGCAAGCATATCACAAGCTTGACTAAGCATTGACAAATTGCGGCAATATCCGCATCATACCGCGCCTCTTAAGCATGAATCAGGAGTTTTAGAGTGGCAAATATTGCTTCAGCGAAAAAACGCGCAAAACAAGCCGAGAAGTTACGTCTTCATAATGCGAGTCAACGCTCGTTCTTACGAACTAACATTAAAAAAGTGTTAAAAGCAATCGCAGCGAATGATAAAGACGCCGCTCAAGCAGCTTACACAGTTGCAGTTCCAGTGATTGATTCTATGGTCAATAAAGGAATTATTCACAAAAATAAGGCTGCAAGACATAAGTCCAGACTAAACAATCAGCTTAAGGCGCTCTAATTTCAAATTTAAACCGGCAACCGCCGGTTTTTATTTGCATGGATGCAAACTAATTCACCAGCAAATTATCACGATGAATTAATTCATCATCTTCAATCGCGCCTAAGATATCTCTAATATCCTTAGTTGATTTACCCATAATTAATTTTGTTTGACTGGCATTAAAATTTGCCAATCCTCTGGCGACCTCACTGCCATTTTCGTCTACACAGGCAATGATTTCTCCTCTTTGAAAATCGCCACTCATGGCTTTAATTCCTACAGGTAATAAACTCTTGCCCTGTTTCACTAATGCGTTAACAGCACCATCATCGATTGTTACCGTGCCTTTTAACTTGCCTTGTCCGGCCAACCATAATCGCTTTGCGTTTACTGAAGTACTCGATGCAGAAAATAATGTGCCAATATTCTCAGCAAAGGCAACCTTCAAAATGACATCTTCAGTATGGCCAGAGGCAATAACTGTAAACGCACCAGATTTGGCAGCGATTCTTGCCGCTTTTATTTTCGTACGCATACCGCCTCTACCTAATGCACTACCCTCTCCTGCAAACTCTTCCAGCTTTGGGTCATCAACTGATGCTTCTTCAATAAATTCTGCATTTTTATCTTTATCAGGATCTGCAGTATATAAACCTAATTGATCGGTTAAAAGTAATAAGGCATCGGCATCAATCAGGTTCGCGACCATTCCTGCTAAAGTATCATTATCACCAAATCGAATTTCATCAATTGCCACCGAATCATTTTCATTAATGATAGGTATAACATTCAAACTAATTAATGTTGACAAACTCGTGCGAGCATTTAGGTAACGTTCACGATTTGCAACGTCCTCATGCGTCAACAAGATTTGTGCTGTTTGAATACCATATTTTTGAAATCCGGTTTCATAGGCCTGTATCAATCCCATTTGGCCCACAGCAGCAGCGGCTTGTAATTTATGAACGGAAGTTGGGCGTTTTTTCCATTTTAATCTTGAGATACCTTCTGCAACTGCACCGGAAGATACGATAACTGTTTCAATACCATTATTATTTAACTCGGCTATTTGTCGAATCCAGTTATCGAGTAACTCATGTTTTAATCCACAGCCGCGATCAGTCAACAGCGCACTTCCAAGTTTAACTACCCAGCGTTTTGCCTGTTTTAGTTTTTTTCTACTACTAGTCATCGTTATTTTTTAAATTTTCTGTCCACTGCTGGATTGCATAAACCAATTCGAAGCAACCCTGTTTATTAATCGCTGAAATTTTAAAAATTTTATTTATATCAGCAATCTCGGATTTAATGACATCGCTCAATTCATCTATTAGTTCTTCAGGTAACGCATCGCACTTATTTAATACCAGCCATCTTGGCTTTTTATAAAGTTCAGTATCAAACTGTTTTAATTCTTCAATAATAATATTTATATCGTTAACTACGTCCTCAGGATCACGGCTGGAATCAACAATATGTAATAATAAATTGGTTCTTCTTAGGTGCTTTAAAAAAGCGATACCTAAACCTGCACCATGAGATGCTCCTTCAATCAAACCGGGTATATCTGCGACTACAAAACTCTTTTCACTATCTACTCTCACAACGCCTAAACTTGGATACATTGTAGTAAATGGATAATCTGCAACTTTAGGTGTTGCAGAAGATACTGCACGGATAAAACTCGATTTGCCAGCATTAGGCAGCCCGAGTAACCCGACATCTGCAAGAACTTGTAACTCGAGCCTCAGGTTACGTTCTTCACCCAGAGAACCTTTTGTTGTTTGACGTGGGGCGCGATTCACGCTGCTTTTAAAACGAGTATTCCCCAAGCCATGAAAACCACCTTGAGCAACTAATAATTTGTCACCCTTCTTTGTCAGGTCCCCAATCAATTCATCCGTATCATCATCATAGACAAGAGTGCCACTTGGCACGGCAACGGTTAAATCTTCTGAGCTTTTACCAATACGCTCACGACCCATGCCCGGTTGACCATTTTTAGCTTTAAAGAGTCGAATATGTCGGAAATCAACCAGCGTATTTAAACCTTCATCAACTGTTAAGTAAACACTACCACCATCGCCGCCATCGCCGCCATCAGGGCCGCCTTTGGCAATGAATTTTTCACGACGGAAACTCAGACAGCCATCACCACCTTTACCGGCTTCGACTCTAATCGTAGCTTGATCAACAAACTTCATTTTTTTTATCTTCGTATTTCACTATGTAATTAACTAAGGTATTAACTCCTTACACCCATTTACCACGCCTTCAGTAGTTTGCACTCTGCACATCCGCAACCCTTCTAATTTGTCATTTATTAACATATAAATTTCATTCCTCAAAAAACTACTGCCTCGTACTTCGAAGATAATGCTAGTTTTTCCGGTTTCGCTTCAGAGAAGTGCATACGCCTCGCTCTGGTAGAAAAATGCCCGGTAAAACAAAATATATATTTTAATTCAAACTCGTCGATCCTGCGCTAGCGGTATAGCCCAAATGGATGTAGGCACTTAAGTTTCGTTTGGAGCAAGAATCCTAACATCACACTAAAACGACTATGCATAGCTCCGTGCTTCATGCCCTCTCGCGATGTATACTCCTTCCGTGGAGATAAAAAAACCCCGCCAGTGGCGGGGTTTCTCGATAAATAATTAGTCTATGTTATCCCGCAACCACATCAACAAAGGTACGGTTTCTTGGACCACGCTGATTAAATTCAACTTTACCTTGAGCCGTTGCGAAAATGGTGTGATCGTGACCTAAACCAGTATTTAAACCAGCATGGTATTTCGTACCACGTTGACGAACAATAATATTACCCGCCAATACAGATTCACCACCAAATTTTTTTACGCCAAGTCGTTTAGACTCTGAATCACGACCGTTACGTGTACTACCACCAGCTTTCTTATGTGCCATTTCTCTTTACTCCTACTTAACTTGCCGCAATATCAGTAATTGATAATTCTGTATAAGACTGTCTGTGCCCCATTTGTTTTCTATAGTGCTTACGACGTTTGAATTTCACAATTTTGATTTTTTTGCCGCGACCGTGACTTTCCACTTTCGCTTTCACTTTAGCGCCTTCTACATAAGGCTTACCCACGGTGATGTTTTCGCCATCCGCTATCATTAAGACTTCAGCAATTTCTACATCTTCACCTTCCGCAGAATTTAGCTTCTCTACCTTTAGCTTATCACCTTTTTCTACTTTATACTGTTTACCACCGGATTTGATCACCGCGTACATCTTGATTTCTCCATGATTTGCGCTTTGTGCTGCATTGAATGGGGGCAGATTCTAAGAAATTCAGCAAGTTGTGACAAGCCAAGAATGCTAAAATCTGCGGAAAAATAACGTATCTAACCACATTTTCGAATGAATTTATTATAAATACAATATAATCAACAACTTAACATATTTAAAATCGTGCATCTCGAAGACGCTACAGCACCAAAAAAACAATCCATTAACATCGATAATATTCGATCGCTGATTGAGGATGATATGAATCAGGTTAATTCGCTGATCGAGCGCGGCCTGTACTCGGATGTGGAACTGATTTCACAACTCGGTCATTACATTATTAATAGTGGTGGCAAGCGACTCAGACCCGCTTTAGTCTTGCTTTCTGCAAACTGTTTTGGCTATAAAGGAACACAACACTATAATTTAGCAGCTATTATTGAATTTATTCATACTGCTACACTGCTGCATGATGATGTCGTCGATGCCTCTTTACTTCGAAGGGGTCAAGTTACAGCCAATCAACGATGGGGAAATGAAGCCAGTGTACTGGTGGGCGACTTTGTCTATTCCCGAGCTTTCCAAATGATGGTCAATATCAATTCTATGCGTGTAATGAATATCCTGTCAGATGCCACCAACACAATCGCCGAAGGTGAAGTCTTACAACTCATCAATCGCCATGATCCGGAAACAACCGAGGAGCGGTATCTAGCTGTATGTCGAAATAAAACTGCAAAACTATTTGAAGCTGCTGCTCAGCTTGGTGCCGTAATTTCTGAACGAAGTAAAGTAGAAGAACAGTCCATTAGTGCCTATGGCAGACATCTGGGAACAGCTTTTCAATTAATTGATGATGTACTGGACTACAGTTCATCTAGTGATGCACTTGGTAAAAATATTGGTGATGACTTAGGTGAAGGCAAACCTACCCTGCCATTGTTATATGCACTTTGGAATGGTGATGAAAAACAATCTTCTATTATTAGAAATGCGATAGAGAATGGTGGTCTGGACGATATTGAACAAATTACTAATGTAATTCACGCTACCGGCGCACTTGATTATGCATCGGAGATAGCAAACAAAGAATCGCAACTCGCTATTGATGCACTAAATAACCTACCTGCTTCAAAATATCTTGATGCAATGTATTCGCTGGCAATATTTTCTATCGAGCGTGAATATTAGCGTTATATAATTCTTTATTCGGGGTGTAGCTCAGCCTGGTAGAGCACCACGTTCGGGACGTGGGGGTCGTAGGTTCAAATCCTGTCACCCCGACCAATACTTGTTAGTAAAAATAGATTTAAAAATGATGAACAAAATTCACGCCGAATGAATTTTGATACATTGATAAATTAACAGCAGCACCTATTGGCTGCGTTGTATTAATATCATTCTCCATGGCGCGAACATAGGTTAAATCAATTCTATTTTGCTGACTGATCTGATAGCTCACACCAGCAGTTACATGATATTTAATAGTTGCTGGTGCAATAATATTTAAGAAAGAACTTTCACTATCAAATGGTTCTTCATTATATGCGAATCCAGCTCGCAACGTAATTTTATCACTAAATTGATGACTGATACCCGTTTTTATTGTCCAGATATTTTTCCAGCCAAAACCGATACCACTACTATTACCCAATCGTCTACTTGTTGCTATCACACCATTCAATTCTGTTGCGGAGAAGATAGGGTTTGAAATTGAAGCAACTTCACCATAGAAAATATGTTGTATATCTAATAATAATTTGGTCGCATCAGTTGCCTTAAAAGCCATACCTAATGTTAATTGCGCAGGAATATCAAAATCACCCTGCTCTGCAAACAGACCGCTATATTTGTCAAACTCAGTCATATACAAACGACTAGTATAACTTGCAGCTAGTGTTAATTGTTGATTTAACGTGCTTAACCAACCCAATCTAAAACCAACGCCATATGAATAATCAAAACCACGATTAGTAAAACTTCCACCGTCCGCTGATAATGATGCTGCAGCACCTAACCCATAAGCCCTGAACCGTTGCATTGCGCCTATAACTGATAAACCAAAATGATGATTGCCGAATTGACGTGAATAAGATGGCGCTATCATTAACTGGGAGAGATCTACACCCTGACTTCCGACATTCGGAGCACCTGTAGTATTTCCCGCAAAACCATTTATGCGTCCAAAAGTTTCATCAAAGATATTACGGTCGAATTTTGTATGCATACCTCCATTGGCATATATCGCAATACCTACAGCAGAACGGTCATCTAGATACCTGATATAACCAAGGCTTGGTATAGGAAATAATTCTGTAGAACTACCATCGCTTACTGTCGTATTACATGCGCCGATACCATTACAATTTACTGAGGACTCACGCACAGGGCTAAATAAATCAATACTTGCGCTATAACCTTCATTTACTAATCTCATCGCGGCAGGATTTGAGGCTGCTGCCATTAAATCGTCCTTTGCGGCGACGCCAGCGCCACCCATCGCACGACTTTGTGCTGAATAGCCCAATCGAAAATACCCATTGGTTGCATAAACATAATTACTGCTAATAGTGAAAAGTATCAGTAAAACTTTACTCAAAATACTTTTTTTGTAGCTAGTAGCTATTATTGATTTACTAATAAATCTGATATTGTTCTTGGGCATAACTACTCTCTTTAAATTTTTTCAAGGAATGTAATTAATTTATTATTTGAGGTGAGATACTGAAAACCAGTAATATCTAACTTGAATCAATTTTATTATGAATTGGCTTTAATTATAAAGAAGAAAATGTATCTATCACTTCTATTTTAACTATATTTTAATATATTATTTTGTCTAGTCTAGTAGGGTAGGAGAATAATTAAGAAACAAACGTTATCCATGTGGTATCTGGACAAAAATCGAGATTTTCTCGATTTTTTTATTACTTAATATTCTTGTATAACGGGAATCAATGTGATTTCAACCTTTAGACTTTCCTGCCTGCCTGAGTAAGTATTAAAATTTACGGTAATGCCAGATATGTCCCACCATTTCTCTTTGTGAGTTCGCGCATGAAGATGCCAAAACGATCGGTGGTGCCGGCTGAACGAAAACCAACACCATGTATTCGAGCCATTTGTTTGTTAGAAACGGAATTTAGATTTTGCCCGGTTAAACTATTTATTACCGGATCATAAGAAGAGCCCGTATAGTCATCGCCAAATACATAAATAGATGTCGTTATAGTTGGCTTGGCATAACGTCTTAATGCCTGCTGAATTCCCTCTACAGGACTACTATTGGAATAATCGGACCAGTTTCTAAATAACTTAATCACACTGTCACGCCTACCTTTTGTATCCGGTATCCATTTACCTTCATAACCCGAAATAATCGATTTGCCCATATCATTTAAAATCTGAAACCCTTTTACTTGCGGGTGAATATTCAAGACATTAATAATCTGCGCTGACACTCGTGGCCATATTTGTTGCATAGAGCCAGATGTATCGACAATAAATACAACATAATCACTATCAACCGGGATACCACCCACCTCATCATCCCGTTCATTGTTATTAGGTTTAGGTGTTGGCAAGGCTGCCTGTTTTAATGTTGATTCAACAAGCGATAACCCTTCAAGGCTGGCATCCATGTCTTCCTGTACCTTTTTTTGTTCCTCTATTTCAGATTGCAATTTATTGACTAATGATTGCAAGCTTTGATTATTGGCAGAGAGTCGCTCGGCTTCAGCCAGATTCGCATCAATACCCGACTGCATTTCGCTAATGCTATTTTCAAGATTCAGTAAGCGCTGGATTAATTCCTGCACATCACCTTTTCCCGATACGGTTACATCATCACTGTATTTTGAGATCAAGACCAACATGACAACTGCACCAAAACCACAGGAGACGATGTCGAGAAACGACAGGTTGAAAATATCAAATTCTCGTTCTCGCTTCTTCATGGCCAATTACTCGCCGGGCTGATTAATAAACCACCTGTAGCAGCAGTCCAGTACCAGAATTGGTTTACTGCATCAGGGTCGCCTTCGATAGGTAATAAAATCGTATTGACTGTCGGACCAGGAACGAAACTATCTTTAATACTTTGCTGGAATAACTTAACACGACATTCGCCAGATATTGTTTTTGAAGTGCCGGTTAAAGAACCACAACTGGCAAATGGATTTAGACTTTTATAACTCGATTCACCTTTGGTAGGTAACCCGTCTGTAATTACATAGATATCTGTAGGCGATAATTTACTCACTTGCTGTAAAGCAATCTGCAAATTGGTTGCGCCTTCAGGTATAAGTTTATTCACTGAAGCTAAAATAGCTGGCACCGTTTGTTGATCACTTGCCTGATTCCAACCCTGTTTACCTAGATGAATTGCCTGTTCATTAAACCCGATGACAACAACTTCACTATTAGATGGAAGACGTGCAAGTAACCATTTGACAATTTCTTTAGTTCGTAACCATTTTTTTGCCTGCTGTTTATTGCTTTGGCTACCACTCTTGGTTTTGATGATATCAATCAACTTTTCATCGGTCATAGACGCACTAGCATCCAGCAAAATTGCAATACGGCTGCCTTCGACTTTTAAACCCAATAAATAATTTTCTTCATTAATCACAGGCGATTCGACTAAATCAGCTTTCTTTTCAACCTTAATCCCTTTGATACTGGATTTAATTGCCTCGACCTTTCCCGCTGTTTCCTGAACACTTGTTTGTTGCTGTTGAAGAAGTGATTGAACAGAATCTAATGTCGATTGTCGTTGCGACTGCTGTGCAATAGCGGCTTCTAACTGTTGTTGTGTATCAGTTAATTGTGAAATAGTCGCCGCGCGTGTTTGTTCAAGTTCATAAATATCATTTTGTAACTTATCTATTTCTATTGTGGAGTCTTTTACATTATGTTTAACCAGCATAAAAACCAGCACCACTGCACCCAGACCACAAGACATGATATCCAGAAATGCGAGATTAAAACCTTCAGATTTTCGGCGCGCAAGCACGGTAATTAATTACCGGATACGGTTGATTAGATATTTTTCACAATACGCCTGCGTGTTGAGTATCTGTGAATCCTGCAAACGCTGTAGTTGATGAAACAAGAACATTAAAAAGATACTGATCAACAAGGCAATCAGTGTTGAATTAAAGGCAACACCTAAACTATCCGTCATGCCGGCAATATTACCTGCCAATGCCTGATCGGCCTGCGATAGTGCCTCTCCAATACCGCGCACCGTACCAATAAAACCTATCGATGGAATTGCCCAGATTAAATACCGAATCATGGTGTTTTCAGAATCTTGTCTAATCGCCAATGCTTCAAGATTAGTTTCAATCGCATCCGATAGGTTTTGCACATTACGTGTTGCGGCATAACGCCAAAGTGAAGAACGTAGTGTTTGAATCAGAGGAGAAGTTTGATAATCATCTGGTACCTGATTATCGAGCTGTTCAATAATTTCATCGACATCAAAATGTGTATCGCTAACTGCTGCGGTCTCATCTTGAGAAGCTTGATTGTTAGCAGTCGCATCCTGAATGATCTTGATAAAGTCCACCGAGAATAAATATTGTGTTTTTAAAATATCACGATAACTGCTAGCGATCAGGAATACGCCCCACAACATTAATATAAAACAGATTTCCTGTTCATAGTCTTTGAGTATGACTACCAGGGTTCTTGGTGATGCCTGTCCATTGGCTAACGCTATTTCAATCAACGAGTTGGCTTCAGGGCGGATGTAACCGACGTAAATAAGATGAATGACTATTATTGATACAAGCAGGGCAATAAGATTTTTAATCATCACTATATATCCACTGGAAATGAGACCGGAGAGTTAAGACTTATAGTCGGTTTACCGGCATAGACTTTATGTAAATACAGACTGGACATCAAAAAACATAAACCTAATGTGATTATTAATATGGTTTTTTTCTTCATGGTGTCACCTCAATATAAATTACGTCCGACGCGAAAACCCACATCATCTCGGGCACTACTCAATCCTTCCCGATATGCCGCACGCAAGGTAGTTATCGTACCCGAACGCCAATTTGCACCTTTGATAACATGTGTATCACTATTTGTCATATCAAACGGGTCTAGAAATAATTCATTTTTCTTTGGTGGTGATAATGAATAACTATCATGCACCCATTCACTGACATTGCCACCCTGATCAAATAAACCGGATAATTCCATGTTATAACTACCACTGGCAGCAACACCTGCCTGCCCATCATTATAACCTGGCACATAGGATTTAACTGCACCTTTAGCCGACTCATCCGCGACATTAACAGTATTTTTGGGTATTACAGTATTATCACCCCAGACAAACCTGGTTTCTTTGTTGCGATTTACCTTGCGCGCGAGCCACTCCCATTCGGCTTCGGTCAATAGACGATATCCATTGGCTGAACGATTTATTCCAGTCAAACGATTACTATTAAATTGATATACCTCTTTTAAACCTTCTTCTCGACTTAGCCAGTTACAAAACTGAATAGCATCAAACCATGAAACACCTGTAACGGGTTCATTAGGCTTGCCAGATAATTTTTGATCATACTGTTGATATATTGAATTAGTGACTTCATTCATCCCTGCATAAAAAGGACGCGTTAATTGTACTTGCCTTAAAAATTCATTCGCGCGTTGTCCCGGTTCGTCTCTGGAAGCACCCATCGTAAAACGATCATTCGGTTTAAATAATAATAAAGTACCACCCGCTTTATGCTTATAACTCGAAGGCGCTTCCTGCAAGCTCGCTACTTGTTCAGGTATCAGGTTCGCTTCCAACAGTTTTGTTGATGTCGATGTTGGTAATATTTTTTTTGCTACTGTGCGATATCCTGGTTTGGTAAAAGTGATTACCTGTTCAACAGCGGGCAGTAACAGTTCTACAGGCGTTTTACCTTTAGTTTCAGAATCAATAATAACAGTCGCACCTTCAGGACTGGAACGAAGTTGTACTTTACCGAGATCCTGTTGCAGCTTGATATTAATTGATAATGTTTTATCTGTGCTTACACGAAATGTTTTTGTTTGAGAAATATAACCGGGCTTAGAATAGACCAGTTGATGATCCTGATTAACTTCCAGTCGATAACTATCATTAAGCCTGGTTTGTATCTTGTTTATTAATAATTTTCCACCCTCTGGCTCAAGGTTTAAATTTAGCTTTCCTTTTTCAGGTAATAAATGATAGTTACGTTCTAATACCGGTTTCTCTCTTGTAATTATTATTGTTTCTGTTATCGGCTCAAAACCTTCTTTCCGGATTTTCAATGAATATTCACCAGCAAAGGATGGTTTTAACAAAGGTGTTTCACCTATAAGCTCATCATTCAATAATATTTCAACGTCAGCAGGACTTGTATTTATTTTTATCTCGCCGCTGACAGGCTGTAATTCGATCATCTGTTCAAATTGCTGCCCTCTACTCAATGTTAGCGTTAATTCTTTCACTTCATAATAAGGATGCATCACGCTGATACTATATTCACCAGCTTCCAGTTCGCTGATTAATTCATTGGATTGGATATAGAGCTGATTATTGACTAACCATGTTGTCTTTGCGTCTGTTGCGTGTGTTCTTAATATAATATTAGCAGGTAGTGGTTTTAGAGTTATTGTGACGACTTTGCCAAAATTCTTTTTATGAATTTTTTCCTGTCGTGAATAAAAACCTTCGGCCTCAACAATAATATCAGGTTCATTAAATACACTATAAAGTGTGTTCCCCATGATAAATCCAATACCACCAGTTATAGTGATAGTTGCCTTATCTGTAATCTCATCAGGCTTAACTTCTATACGTATACCTCTGGTTGCAATGATAACGACTACAATAATAAGCAGTGTAAATAACACTGTCGCCAGCCCTAGCAAATACAAGCGTAGTTGTTTTTGCCTGGCTTGATTTATTGCCTGTTCAAATTGGCTCATCGCAAATTATGTGTACTTGATAGAAAGGTTGATCGTAAGGAATTAATATATTAACCAGTTTGGATTTATAGCCTGTTCGTTTACCTTCAAAACGATACTCTCCAGGATAGAGTTGTATATTTTTGTCTTCTACAGTGCCAACAACCCCAACTCCCCTGACCTGAATATGTGTTTGATTATCTGAAGTCACATTAACTGTTACCTTATGACTCATTTTACTGACCAGAACACTAAGCGTCTCTGCCTGTTGTTTTAGCTTCGGGCTGGATGCTTGATAAGTCGAGGACTGATTTATTAATGCTTTTGCATTGTCCTTGATGGATTGTTCAGACAATCGATAAGGATTATTAATATGACTGGTGATGTCGGTTTGCAAATCAAGAATAGCATTCGTTTTATCCATCAAGTCGAGCATGGTTTTATCATATTTCTTTTCATTTAAAGCCTTACTCAGCATTGTTTTTGCTTGTTCCCAATCGTCCTGTTGCATCGCTGCCAATGCCTGACGCGAATACTCGGCAATACGCTGTTGACGTTGTAATTCATCAATCTCTTTTGTTAAATCCATTACTTCTACACGATTTGGATAAAGTTGCATGGCTTTCTCAAGCAAACTCAATGCGCTTTTTGCATCCCCCTTATCAACTGCGGTATGTGCCTGATTTATATATTTTGCAAATTGCCGTTGATTAATCGCTTCGACCAGTTCTTTTTTACGTGTTTGAGAACGCTCATGCTCAGGCTCAATCGCCAATATTTCCTTTATCAGTGATAATTCTTTATCGAGATTATTTTCCTTTCTTGCGATTAAAACTTCATCCAGTAAAGATGAAATTTCGCCGAGTTTTTCAATACTAGCAGCAAGCGATATTGCCTGTTGAGATTGCTTATTTAACCTTAATGCATTACTAATATTCTCATAAGCTGTTTGATAATTTTCGTCTTCATATGCTTGTTGGGCTGCAGTCATTGATTGTTCGTATTCGGTTTTGGCTTGTTGAATAAGTTGTTCACCGGTTATAAGCGCCTGCTCGATCTGTTCATTCGCAGTCACATAGTTACTTTCTGCAAATGCAGCTAAAGCCTGCTCCTTATAAAGCTTAATCGAATTTGCTTTCTCAGGTTGCCAGCTAGTCAGATCAATATTCTCCAATGCTACTTCGATTTCTGTTTGAAACTGATTTAATTTTTTTAAATAGTTTTCTCGTGCAAGAGGGTCAGCGGGTTTTGAAATGGATTCTGTAATTTGTTCGGATTGCTTTACACCCGGCTGCAATGTATCTGCCTCACCTAGTATGCCTTCATTAAATGAACAACAGTTCATACCAAAGATTAGCAGTAACAATGCAACAATCAGAATGATAGTGATTGCGATGATTAATTTAATTAACCCGCGTCGACGAGCCTGTTTCGCCTCTTTTAAAGATGCTTCGAGCATGGTGAATTAATTATAGTTGAGTTGTCGGCGTAGCTTCCTGTTCATACATACGATGCAGGAAAGCGCGCCATTGATCATATTGTTCCTTGACATTACCAGTCAGCTCCACGGTCTCTTCTTCAAAAGAAACTACCTGTGGCGCCATTTCCATATTCACAGACTGTCCTAACTCATCAATGGATTCTTTGTGAAACTTGGCCTCTTCAAAAGATTGAAAACTACTGGATAGCATCCATACACCAGCCAAACCACCGGCAACAGCAGCTGTAGACTTAGCGGCATCACCCGCATTGTATGTGCCGCTACCACTTCCGGATACGGCTGCCGCGATAGACAGTCCTATTAATAGTGCCCCGCCAATCGCTTTTAACACCCCTTTAGTTTGCGCTTCTTCGCGTAATTGTTTTTCAGTAAAGCTGGCTTCTTGCCACTTTAAGTAACTATCTTCCATTTTGTTATTAAATGATGAGTAATTCTGTTGCAGGTTATCAATAAATAATTGCTCCCTGATATGAATGGCATTAACTCGTTCAAGCATAGGGTCATTGTCACTCGGCATACTTGTCACCTTGAAATAGCCGCGCTCCTGCTGCATGTATTCGTTAAATGCCGCTTCATTAAAACTCGCACCAAAACGAAGTTTGGAAATCTGCTTTAATTCTGCAAGCTGCTTTTCATCTTTTTTCGATAGTTTCTCGATCACTTCATGTGCAGCTTCATCAAACACAGGTTCATAAGGGTCCTGACCTTTCTTACGCAAATCCTTATAAAACCCTTCTTTCACTGTATGACTGAATGATTGATTTAACCACTGTCTGCCACTGATATCAGTTGCTGTTAATTTAAAGGCAACATTTTCGCCATCTGATTCCTCGATCTTGCCTAATAAATATAAATCACCGGTTGTCTGGCTATCTGGTGTTACTCTCACTGCGCCAAACATGCGTGTTTTATCCAATGCCTGTTTTAGTTTATAGGCAAATCGGTTTGCTTCTGCCCGACGTAACTCAGGCCAGACACCTTCTTCTTCATAGTTTTCTGCTTTATCACTTAAGCCGGGATCAAAAACAGGAATAATTACATCCAGTTTTGTTTGTGTTGTTACTACGGGAATTGTTGTCTGTTCAGCTTTTGTTTCATAGCTGGACGAAGTCTTTGGTCCGGGTTTAACGTTACCTGTGCCGGCACCGTTAGCAACACAACCTGCCAAGAAATGTGAATAAATTAAAATTGTCGCAACGACTTTGCTGACGGTATTTTCTATCTTCATGGTTTTTGTGGTAATCCTTTATATTTTCGATATTCATTCCAGAGTTTCGCTTTTTTCTCCGGATCAGTTTCTATTTCAGCAGCTAATCTGATCTGCGCGGCAACAACATCATCATTGTTTGCATCAGGAATATCTTCCGGCGCCTTACCGCTGCCTGGAGAACCTCTGCTGACTGTAGTTTTTGTTTCAGCTTCTGCATCGGCTAAATCACGTAACGATTCAGCCACTTCCGCCGCATCAACTGGCTCACTTTCTGTTCCACTGAGTTCACTACTTGCTGCTGCGTTTGATGTATCAGCATTATCAAATTCATTTTCCTGTCCTTCTGAGCCGGAAACACTATCTGCTGCTTGTTGTGATGCATTTTTTTCGGCACTACTGCTTGAAGAGCTATTTGAAGTTGTGGAAAGCATACATTCATCAAAACGATTCACTGATTCAAAAAATGCCTGATTCATTGCCTCCAGTCGCTCAGTACGTGTCATACCGGCCTGCTCCATATAATTAATATCCGAGAGCTGACAGTCGCTTGCGGCATAACTATTTATGCTGCATGAAATAAATAAAAGGGCAATACCAGATACATTGATGTAATCAGTCTTCTGCATCATTCTAAAACATGTTATTGATTGTATATTCATTACCATTTTAGTCTTGAATATGTCGCAATAATTCCCGTAACACAATGAATTATCAATCAAAAAGAGAATACGATAACAGACTACGTATTTCTATTCAGGTAAGAATTGGCAAAAGTGACAGCCATGCATGATAACTGTATGATTCGCCATGATTTTAACGACCCTAAGTAACGAATAATTATAAACAATGAGCTACAACACCTGGATACATAAAGTCTCTCGCGTAATGGTCAAACCACTGGTAAATACACCAGTCACACCCAATCATCTGACAACAGGACGTTTATTATTTGGTCTCGCGGCGGCAGGCTGTTTTGTCTTTAACGAAACCAACTGGAATCTTATCGGAGCATTTTGTTTCCTGATATCTATGTTGCTGGACCGTGCCGATGGTGAACTGGCCAGACTTAGTGGTAAATCTTCACGTTTTGGTGCTATCTATGATCTCGTGACTGATGGTATTTGTAATGCTGCCTTATTTATAGGTGTTGGCCTTGGACAGATGGATACCAACCTCGGTATCTGGGCAATATGGATGGGTATTATTGCCGGGATCAGTATCAGTATTATTTTGTATCTAGTTATTCAATTAGCTACCGAAGTCGATGCCAGTGCCGCGGCTCTTGATTCTTTTGCCGGCTTTGATCCTGATGATGCGATAGCCATTGTCCCGATTGGCGTTATACTTGGTTTTGCCAAATGGTTATTAATTCTGGCAGCTATTTTTACACCTATTGTCGCAATCTTTATTTCTCGCGATATGATCAAACGTCGACGACAGGCAATCGTTGATAAAGAATCAATCTAGTTTACTGCAATATGGTAAAACGTCTTTCTTACCTCGGTCTTCTGGTTGGCCTGATAGCGCTTGCCATCCTGATTGCATGGCAAGGTCTGGATGAAATACTCGCTTTATTATCACAAGGCGGCTGGTTACTACTGACATTACCTATTATCTGGCTACCCAGTTTTGTTATTCAGGTGTTTGGCTGGAATTATTTATTTCCTAAAGATCGTATCCCTCCTTTTAAGGAATTATTTCTCAGTCTTTGGATGGGACGCGCAATTAATACCCTGTTACCGGTTGCAACCATCGGTGGCGAAATCGCCAAGGCAAGATTACTAATACTATGGGGACGCAATGGAATTGATGCCAGTGCATCGGTCATGGTAGACAAAGCAGTACAAGCTCTGGCATTGGTGCCATGGGCAATCATTGGTACATGCTTAATGTTATTGCTGGCAATTGATAATAAATTGGTTATCTATATAGCCTTGAGTACTTTTATTTTAAGTTTAAATGTCATCGTCTTTATGTTTTTGCAACGTAAAGGCATGTTTGGCTTTACTGCAAAATTAATAGGTAAATTTAATGCTTCTGACAGGTGGGGTCGCATCACTGATAATGCACATCAGGTTGATAATGTCGTAAGAGACTTATATTCAGATAAAAAAAGATTTGGTTTGTCTTTCTTCTGGCGTACTGTTGGCTTGATACTATCCACGGCTGAAGTCTGGCTAGCCTGTTATCTACTAGGCTATCCCATATCCATCATTGAAGCCATCATGCTAAAAAGTCTAACGCAAATCATCACCGATATCGCCTTTGTCATTCCTAATGGTTATGGCGTACAGGAGGGTGGCTTTATATTAATCGGCTCATTAATCGGTTTAACGCCCGATCTGGCGCTCGCCGTTTCTATTGCAATTCGTATACGCGAATTGTTATTTGATTTGCCTGGTTTATTGATGTGGAATCATATTGAAGTAAAATATTTACTGCAAAAGAATGCTTAAATTCTTTTTAATATTAATACTACATAATCTGTTTTTTCATTTAGTTCGATTGGCCTTTTTAAATCATAATATTCATCAAAAGCTTTCTCTATTCTGAAGAAATTACTTTTTTTTATAAGCTTGATAAGCTGCGATAAGTTATAAGTTCGTAAGTCATATATTGAAGTATGTGCAGGCAATATATGTGTACTTGTTTTTGGGCGTAATGTGACTTGCAAGGTTTCTATACGTTTATTTAAATCCAGTTTAAGCATTTTCATTGTAGTGGTAACAGTCAAACCACCACGACGATGTGTCCAGCATATAGTCAGCACACCATTACAATCGTCATTAATAATGTGCAAACCCAGTATATACAGCCCGCCTTTCTTTAACGCCTTGCCAATACTCATCAAGTGACTTAATGCTTGTTGCTCGGTTAATAAATGCCGAAAACTATCGACTGTACAAAAAGCAGCATCATACTTGTCGGGCAAGCTGAAGGTTGCCATATCAGCCTGATGTAACTTTATACGTAGAGATTTATTTTTTAGTTTTTTTTTAGGTATTGAAGCGCATTAATATTGAGATCAAGACCAGTACATTCAAAGCCTTGCCTTGCTAGGGGCAAAAGCAAACGACCGGAGCCACAAGCAGGTTCTAACACTTTAGGGGTTTGTCCAGAACAGTGCTGATTAATGACATTTTGTAAAAACCGTTTTTCTGCCGCCATTTCATATGAAAAAGAGACATCATAATAAACCGGCAGGTTATACCAATCAGACATATAAATTTAAAAACCATCCATCAAAAATCTTGTCGAAAACGCTATAATGAAGTTTGCATTGCAATGAATCTATCACATATAACTTCTTAGAGAATATCTGAATCAAAGAATAACTGGCATTGCAATTTTGATAAATGCTTCATGAAGTAGATTTTCCTGCAAATAGTCATTTGCATCTAGATAAAAATTTCAGCGTCGGAACATTCTCTAGTCATTTCTATCAATTAATTCGTAATCACATGATTAGACACTTGCAGATTGCCATTATTACTTGCAATTGCAGCTTGATACCCTTTAAATGAGATTGATGAATAATTTGTCCAATCGATATTATCATCGGGGTTCTTTATATAGATCGTCGACTTTATCATATTCTCATCCAGAGTTACGCTGAATTTATCAAGGCCAAAACCGACCCCACTACCTTCTGCTTTTATAAATGCTTCTTTGCGAGTCCAGCAACGAAAAAAAGCATCTATTCGATCATCTTCAGGCAGTTCAGCCAAGTTATTTTGTTCATTTTTGCTAAAAAATCGTTTCGCCAGTGCAGCATGATCTGTTCTGGCAGAGACAGTTTCTATATCTACACCTAATTGATTTTCCAGTGTCAATCCGATCATTACGTAATGATCAGTATGCGACAAATTAAATTCGATTTTTTTGTCCAGCTGCGTATAGTGTGTTGAAGGCTTGCCATGCTCTCCATACTGAAATTGAATTCGCTTTGGTGAAGTATTTACGAGGCAGTAGGAAAGTAATTCTCTTAACAGTCCACGACTTATTACAAACTGTTGTCGTTTATCACTTGGCTTAAATTTCGCCGCTCGAGCCAATTCATCTTCAACCAACAATTTTATTGCTAGATCTTCATTGAACAGATTAATATCAAACAAAAAACAATCGATTTTGTTCGTAGACAAATTAATTTTGCTCGGTATATATTTGCTTAGTAATTTACTCATTAATCTGATTGCAATGATTGCTTAAGTCTTAGCATGCCTTGCTCAATATTAACAGTTGGCAAATACCCTAAATCCTGTTTTGCTGCGGTTAAATCAAACCAGTGAGATGTTGAAAGTTGTTTCGCAACAAAACGGGTCATTATTGGTTCCTGTTTTATCTTTAATAATGCATATACTTTTTCTAACATGAACCCTACAATATATGCTAATGCAGGTGACATCTTTTTATTTATGACAGGAAGATTAGCAGCTGTTAATATTTTGTTAATTAATTCTGCCATCGCTATTGGTTCATCATTACTTATAAAATAGACCTTACCTGCACATTTAGCAGTTTTTATTAATGTTTCCGCTGCCAATATATGGGCATAAGCTGCATTATCTATATAACATGAGTCAACCTTGTTTTGCCCATCGCCTACCAGTTTTAATTTTCCGGCTTTAGCTCGTTCTATCACTCTAGGCACAAGATGTGGATCGTCAGGTCCCCAGATTAAATGTGGTCTTAATATAACTGTTTTTAATTTAGAACTATTTACAGCGATGACATTTTGTTCTGCTTCAGCTTTTGTGCGTTGATATGCATTAAAATATTGATCTGGATACTGTGTGCTTTCATTTATTCCAATTTCACTGGTACCATCAAATACAACACTAGGGCTACTGGTATAAACCAGATATTGAATGGATAACTTTTTACAACAACTAATAATATTTTCTGTAGCGCCAACATTAGACTGATAATAAGTTTCCTCGTCTCCCCAGACACCAGCCTTGGCAGCAACATGGAATATAACATCACACCCTTTTGCAGCTTGCTCAATAATTTCAGCTTCTCTCAAATCACCTTGGACAGTTTCTGCGCCCCACTCTCTTAAATAAGGATAATCACCCCGTTGCAGGGTTACGACAGACCATTCTTTATCCAATAATTGCCTAACGATGGCACTACCCAAAAAACCTCCACCACCTGTCACTAATGCCTTCATCGTAATTGCGCCTGAGCCCATTCGCCAAGCTTTTCTCTGGCTATTTTGGCATTGTGACGAATATCTACAGGAAATGCTGGATGTATAAAAAAATGATAAATTTGTTTTGTCATTTCATTGTTATTCGCTAACTGCTTTAAATCCAGTATTAACAGTTGCTGTTGTTCTGAAGAAAGTTGATTTTCCAATTCAATACAAATCACAGGAATAATTAGTGAATTCTGTTCAACCTTCACCAAGGCAGTACGATAAACAGCTTCATGCTGATTAAATATTCCTTCGCAACATTCTGTATAGAGAGTTTCTGACGTGGTTACAATACGCTGGCTTTTTCGCCCGCAGTACCAGAGCCTGCCTTGATCATCGATATACCCCACATCACCTATGCGATGATAAAAACCATCATCCGTTTTTATCTTGGCTAAATGAGTTTGTTTTTCACGATTATAATAGGCAGCTGTTACTTGTGGGCCTTTAACACATATCTCACCAACTTCTTTACTGTTTAAAAAATTAGCATCAGAACAGTTAGAAATAACTTTATCAGTAATACCGATTATTTTGACATCGATAGTTTCTACTATCTTTCCAACACAAACCCCTTTCCCTTTTGCTGTCAATTCACTGGTCTCTCGAATAACTTCCTGACTTCCTATCGAACTGACTGGAAGTGATTCTGTCGCACCATATGGAGTAAAAATTTGCACATCATCATTCAACAAACCCGAAAACGTTTTAAGAATAGATGCTGATACTGGCGCACCAGCCGATAACACACGTTTTAAACTGATAAGTTTAATACCAAGTTTTTGATAATGTTTGCCAACACGATTCAATAATGCAGGTGAACCAAACATATTGGTACATTGATAATCAATCACCGCATCAACAATCTTCTCTGGGTTAACATCGCCCGGACGCGTGAAATCCATAACGGGAATAATTGATGTCATACCTAGTGCAGGGGCAAACAAGGCAAATAATGGGAAAGTAGCAAGGTCAATTTCACCTGGCTGAATATTATAGAGTTGCTTTAACGCTTCTACCTGGGCATTGAAGTTTGCATGGTTATATATTACTCCTTTAGGAATACCAGTACTGCCACTAGTAAACAAGATGGCCGCAATATCTTCTGGTCGTGTTTCACTAAATTCAAACTGTTGTCCTTTAGCTTTTTGTTGAATAGTATTTAGTGTTGTCATTACTAGTGAAAATATTGGATGTTTACCTACCAGAATAGTATGTTTAATCGTTGAGCTTCCCCAACGTAATATCATTCTCGCAAAATGTGCTGAGGCAATTCCGATAAAAACATCCGGCTCAGCTTCCGCTAAACACTTTCCCAGGTTTTTTATACCCATACCGGGATCAATTGCGACCAGTACTGCACCAATCTTGAATAAGGCAAAAACCAGAATAAAAAAATCCAGTCCCGGCTTTACCATTACGACAACCCTTGATCCTTTATTAACACCTGAAGCCGATAACCCTGCCGCAACCAGATTACTGGCCTCATCGAGCTGTTTGTATGTTAGCGCCTGTTCATAGTTGGCTGTTTGCTGACGGTGTTTAGCCTGCAAAACAACTGCCCAAGTGTCTGGTTGCTGTTTTGCCATCTTTGGCAAGTGAGATGCAATATTGGTAGTGGTGATCATGGATTTGATTGTAGAAAACCTCTAATGATGGGAATAACTTCTTCTCCAGCATCCTCCAATAAATAATGTCCTGCATCATATTCATGATACTCCGCATTAGGGAAACGACGTTTCCATTCAGCAAGAAAATCGTTATCAAAAACAAAGTCCTCTAAGCCCCAACAGATTAACATTGGAATGTTGGTAAATTGAGATAACTGCTTGTCGACTTTATTAACTACATCATAGGAAACATGTTCTTTACCAAGCGGGATATCTTCAACAAAACATAATACAGACAATCGATTATTCCAGTTGTTATATGGTTGTAAATATGCCGCGGCAACCTGCTCATCCATTGGTTTTCGTGTGACACATTTCTTTACTGCACCCCGACAAAAAGCATTAAAGCCTTGTATTGCTATTTTTCCTAATAATGGTGTTCTGCTAAGTTTAAGTTGCCATGGCACTTCTTTACCGTCAGGAATCAGAAAGCCGGCAGTATTGGAAATCACTAGTCGCTTTATCCGTTTCGGATAACGTGTTGCATAGGCAAGCCCTATCATGCCGCCCCAATCATGCACAATCAGCGTTATGTTCTCTGTTATATCTAATTGTTTCAGTAAATCTTCTAAATCATCAACGCGTTGTTCCAGAGTAAAGTTATATGAATCATCTGGTTTATCGGATAAGCCCATGCCAATATGATCTGGGACGACACAATGATAATCATCAACAAGCGCATTGAATAAATGACGATAGTAAAACGACCAGCTAGGATTCCCATGAATCATGACCACGGACTCATGTTGCCTGTCACCTCCATGGAGGTAATGCATAGTCTGTTTATTTATTTTTATAAAATTAGAGGAGTTGCTTGGATAGTCTGGTAACAACATAACGTAAATAAAAAACTTTGCGACTTAAAGTCAAACTCAAAATAACTTTTTGGACTAATATTAAATTACCATTCCCAGCCAAGCATCAGGCAATTCAAACCACTACCGATACCGAGAAAACTGACACGATCACCTTTTTTAAGAAACTGACGCTGTTGAGCGATGGCCGCCGTTAATGGAACAGAGACTGTACCAATATTACCGAGATATTGATATGTACTGAAATCTTTTTCAGGAGCTATTCCCAATTCTCTAAGAATAGTATCACGATGCCCTTCACCAACTTGATGACAGATCACCTTATCAACCTGATCACGAGCCCAACCCATTTTCCCTAAAAAAGACCCCCATGTTTTCACGCCAAGTTTGGCACCATGCTTTAATACAGATACGGAGTCCGTTGACATGAATTCTGATACCGCGTTCGGTAGCGTATCTTTCGGCATAATACTGGCTAATGCTGGAGGAAGTTTTTCACTAGTCATTGCTTCACGCATGACAGAGGGAATAACATCAGGCTCCATTACCTGATCAATAGCAGCTAATAATTTATCTGGAGAAAAAACAAGATCACCAATACTCTGTGGAGACATGGTAATTCCCCAACGACATAATGCATGGTGTTCAGGTGCGGCATGATTGGCACCACCGATTAATCGATGAGCACCTTCATTATCGAATGAGCCATCAGTGAGTAACACTGCTGCTGCACCAGAACCACCAGTAAGTGTTGCCAGTGAGCTGGTAAACATTTGCATTGTTTTTTCTTTCAACATACGCTCGATCATGATTTCAACGATCTCACGAGAAGTCTCACAAGAGACAACCATACCAGCACGAATTTGTTTGAGTTCGATACGATTGGCGATATCAATAATACCATTCATTGTTCCAAGGCAGGCATTGGAAATATCATAGATATTCGCCTGATCACTAATGCCTAGTTGGGCTGCCACTGCACAAGCTGTTGCAGGTTCGAAATTCTCCCGACAAACACCGCTATAGATTAAGGTCTCAATATCCTTTGCTTCGACATTGGACTGTTCCAATGCCTTTCGCGCAGCAGCAATTGCGCCATCGGATAAACTATGTCCTTTTTCCCACCAGCGGCGCTCACTGATACCTGTTAATGCTTCCAGCTGACCAGGAGCGACATGCAATTTTTCATACATTGGCATGAGACGTGATTCGAGGTCTTCGGAGGTAACTACGACGGGCGGCAATTCATAGCCAATCGACTCCATTTTTACGCGATTATATTTCATATTTCTGTATTCTAAGCGCAAAATCTTTCATCTGATAGATCAAACGTTCATCTACGCTCAAAAACCCCTCTGCTATTATGCTCAGATTATCTTCATCAATATCCTTGATAACCGCCTGTATGATGACTTTTTTATCAGTTGGTAAAATTTGTCCGCGATATATCCATTCGTGTGGGTGATTAATAGCAATACTTTCAAAGTGATAGTCTTGAGCAGTTAATTCTGCCTGCCAATACTCTTTGGCAAATACTTTTAATAACTGGAGAAAAGACTCCAGTCCCAATGAACCCGGCCATACAGGATCTTCGTAAAAATGTGCTTTGAAAAACCATGCATTTTCATTCACATCAGCCGTACCTTCAATATAACCTTTACCATAAGCACCACCATTTGGCACAAATAAAGAAATGTCGTGCACCATTCGCATCATCTTGCCGGGCAATGGTTTCTCTATGGGATAAGTAAAACTGATTCCATTACTACGCTCGTCTTCTGTCGGCGAATATGGCTTTGCATCACGAATACCAATTTGATCTTTTAAAGCCTGTTTCGAGAAGAAACCAAAATAGGTATCACC